>Ga0065714_10004118_pt1 | contig 10479 bp, 7 predicted proteins | sample MisRhiReplicate2_FD_59101 | JGI IMG/M metagenome (GOLD analysis project Ga0065714, IMG submission 59101) | Miscanthus rhizosphere microbial communities from Kellogg Biological Station, MSU, sample Rhizosphere Soil Replicate 2: eDNA_1 v2... | ecosystem: Host-associated > Plants > Roots >... | reverse complement strand
ATGATGTGACTACGAATATCAAAACAATTCACACGATTCCACATCAGTTAAAAGCGGATGATGCCCCCCCCCTGTTTGAGATCAGAGGAGAAATATTTATGCACCGTGCAGCTTTTGAGCGCCTGAATAAGGAACGCGAAGAGATTGGCGAGGTTCAATATGCCAATCCCAGAAATTTTGCCGCTGGAACCGTTAAAATGCAGGATTCAAAAGAAGTGGCTAAGCGTCCCTTAGATTGCTTTCTGTATTCTTTAAATACCGATAAGAATTATTTTAAGACCCACTGGGAAAGCTTACAAAACCTAAAAAAATGGGGCTTTCACATATGTGAGCATACTAAACTTAGCCCAAATATTGAAGAGGTCTTATTATTTATCAAACACTGGGAAAAAGAACGTTTCAATTTATCGTACGATATTGATGGAATAGTTATTAAAGTAAACAGCTTTGCCCAACAGCAGGAACTAGGCTTTACAGCTAAATCACCTCGCTGGGCCATTTCCTATAAATACAAAGCGGAAGAAGTAGAAACAATCCTGGAAAAAGTAACTTATCAGGTAGGTCGGACCGGTGCTGTGACACCGGTTGCCAATTTGAAACCGGTACAACTTGCAGGAACAACAGTAAAAAGAGCCACGCTACACAATGCAAATGAAATTGAAAGACTTGATTTGCATCTGGGAGATAGTGTGTTTGTTGAAAAAGGTGGAGAAATCATTCCTAAAATCATCAATGTAAATCTGGACAAGCGTAAGCCCGGAGCAGTTCCGGTTATTTACCCTTCTGTTTGTCCGGAATGCAACACACCTTTGATCAGAAAAGAAGGCGAAGTAGCCTTTTATTGCCCGAATGACGAGGCTTGCCCCCCGCAAATCGTTGGAAAAATCCAACATTTCATCAGTAGAAAAGCGATGAATATTGACGGATTGGGCGATGAAACCGTTGAAACTTTCTATCAGCGCGGACTGATTGCACATATCAGTGATCTATATACGCTTCATGAGAAAGCTGAAGATCTGAAAACATTAGAACGATTTGGTGAAAAATCTATCCTGAACATGTTAAAAGGAATAGAACTTTCTAAACAAATGCCTTTTGAAAAAGTATTATTTGGACTGGGTATCAGATATGTTGGTGAAACAGTTGCAAAAAAATTAGCTTTCGGCACAAAAAACATAGACAATCTGATTTCGGCTAGTTTAGAAGAGCTGACAAGCATCGATGAAATAGGTCAGCGGATTGCCGAAAGTATCATTGAATATTTCAGTAAGCCTGAACACTTACAGCAAATTACGCTCTTAAAATCGTATGGTTTACAGTTTGAAGCCATAGAAAATGAAATTACCTTACAAAGTGATAAGTTAACTGGAAAAACATTCGTAATTTCAGGCGTTTTTGAGAACTACAGCAGAGAGGAGCTCAAAAACATAATTGAAAGTAATGGCGGTAAGATTTTAAGCGGCATCTCTGCGAAGCTTAATTACCTTGTTGCCGGAGATAATATGGGACCATCAAAACTTGAAAAAGCGAACAAACTAAATGTACCGCTGATCTCGGAAGATGATTTATTAGAGCTATTGAAGTAAAGAATAAAAAATGAACAAATTTCACGGAACAGGTGTAGCATTGGTTACGCCTTTTAATGCAGATGGAACGGTTGACTATGATGGGTTAAGGAAACTCATCAACCATTTAATTGAAGGAGAGGTTGAATACCTGGTATCATTGGGTACCACCGGAGAGGCTTCAACACTAAATAAGGACGAAAAGAAGAAGATCTGGGAATTTACTGCAGAAGTGAACAACGGTCGTTTGCCATTAGTTGCCGGCATAGGTGGCAATGATACTGCTGAAGTTGTCAACAGTATCAAAACTTTTGACGTAGATGGGTATGATGCCATTTTATCTGCCAGTCCATACTACAACAAGCCTACACAGGAAGGAATATATCAACATTATAAAGCCATCAGCGAAAACAGTTCGTTACCTATCTTTATATACAACGTACCTGGACGTACAGCAAGTAACATCAGTCCGGAAACAACATGCAGATTAGCGACCGATTTTAAAAACATTATAGGAACTAAAGAGGCTTCAGGAAGCTTTGATCAGTTTAATCAGATCATGCGCGATAAACCTTCAGATTTCCTGCTTATTTCAGGAGATGACCCTATTGCAATGCCAATGATTTCAATAGGTGCTGTAGGTGTTATTTCGGTTATTGGTAATGCTTTGCCTAAACAACTATCGGACCTGATCAGGTTATCACTTAAAGGAGATTTTGCAACGGCCTTGCCAAAGCACCTGAGCTTAATTGAATTTACAAGAATGATGTTTGCGGAAGGAAATCCTGCAGGTGTTAAGGCTGCCTTAAAGCAACTGGGCATATGCGATGATCACGTTCGCCTGCCCCTGGTTAGGGTCTCAGATGAGCTAAGAAAAGCCATCATAGCTGAGACCAATAAGATTGTCTCTTAAAAAAGGCTACCTCATAAAAAAAGCGTCTCGAAATATCGGGACGCTTTTTTTTATCAAAACAATTAAAGCCGGTTAGCCTTTGTTTTTAGTGTCCTGAACCTCTAAGCGAATAGCTTGAGCTAGGTTTTTAAGATCTTGCATACCTTTACGTACACGAGTTCCAGCGGCATTGTTTGCCTTGTTGTAGAATTTGTCTGCGTCAGCCTCTAAAGCTGCAACAAGCTCTTTTACTTCATTAAATTTTTTCATCGTTAATTTTACTCCTTTTAGTTTTTAAGCTTTTGATTAATACTCTATTACTAAAGTAAGATGTTTATTTTTAATAAAAGAATTTTTACAATAACAAATAAACAATCAAAAACCCTCTTTTTTTCCACATCATGGGGGTTTATGCACAATAAAGGCATCAAAACCAATCGTAAAAAACTGTACAACAACGAATTACAAAACACGAGAAACAAAAAACGCCCTTTATGCGTACATAAAGGGCGTTTTTCAATTTGAAAATATTATGCTATCGAAAACTGATTTTCTTTATAATATCCGCTTTTCAGTTTATCAGACACTTCACTGAAAGCATCCAGCGTGCGCTGTACATCTTCCATTGTGTGAACGGCTGTAGGAATCAACCTCAACTCAATTAGTCCTTTAGGGATAACCGGATAAACTACAATTGAACAGAATATACCATAGTTCTCACGAAGATCCATAGTCAGTGCAGTAGCTTCAAGCAACTCACCTTTCAGGAATACCGGAGTAACCATTGTGTTGGTCACACCAAGATCGAAACCACGATCCCTCAATCCCTTTTGAAGCGTAGTAGCTACATTCCACAATTTATCTCTTAATTCAGGATTGTTTTTAAGCAAATCCAGGCGTTTTAACAATCCAATAACCATTGGCATTGGCAATGCTTTAGCAAAGGTTTGAGAACGCATGTTATACCTGAAAAAGTTAGTCATTTCTTCAGTTGAAGCAACAAATGCTCCGATACCCGCCATCGATTTAGCGAAAGTACCGAAATACACATCCACCCCTTCAATACAATCCTGTGCTTCATGCGTACCTGCACCTGTTGGTCCCATTGTACCAAAACCATGCGCATCGTCAATCAGCAAACGGAAATTGAATTCCTTTTTTAAATCAACAAGCTCTTTTAGTTTTCCTTGTGCACCTGACATTCCAAAAACGCCTTCAGTGATTACCAGGATACCGCCACCGCTTTGCTCTACCAATTTAGTAGCTCTTTCCAGCTGTTTGCGGGCACTATCAATATCATTATGTTTATACACAAAACGTTTACCCATGTGCAGGCGTAAACCATCTATAATACAAGCGTGAGACTCAGCATCGTATACAATCACGTCATTTCTATCTACCAAACTATCGATAATAGAAACCATTCCCTGATAACCAAAGTTTAAAAGGAATGCATCCGGCTTGCCTACAAATGCAGCAAGTTCCTGCTCCAATTGTTCGTGATACTTTGAGTTACCAGACATCATTCTGGCACCCATAGGATAAGCCATACCGAAATCTGAAGCTCCTTGTCTATCGGCTTCTCTTACTTCAGGGTGATTGGCTAAACCCAAATAATTATTCAAACTCCAAACCAAATGCTCTTTACCACGGAAATTCATATGGGGAGCTATATCGCCTTCTAATTTAGGAAATGAGAAATATCCATGAGACCATTTGTGGTGTTGTCCGATCGGACCCATGTGTTTTGCTATCTTTTCAAAAATATCCAATGTTATATGTATTTTAAGTTATTATATTTTTTTTTGCAAAGTTATACTTAATATGCCTGATCCACAACTATCAACATTCTATGACATAGAACTTACATAAACGTAATCTGTTGATACTAAAAAGCCTTAACAAATATTGCTAAGGCTTATCTGGGATGAAATTATTTCAAATTAATCAACGTTATCGTGAAGGAACGAGTTGTTTGGTCTGATCTCAGCTGAGCCATCATCATCATTACTTAAAGTAAACCTCGATACCTGAGACTCTGATGAATGCTGAACCTGCTGTAATTGCATTTGCTTACGTTTGTAAGCAGGCTCATTTTCAAGTTCCTGCAAACCGTTACTAGTGCGCAATTTCATGCTCAGGTCCTTTAATCTAAGAATTCTTTCTTTAGATTTCTTTAACTGATCTTCAATCGACTCATCATTTTTATCATCATCAACACCAGGTTCAATGATTTCTTCTCTTTGTGGAACAATATCATTGTTAAACACTGTTGCTGGTGTTTCGAATACGAAATCAGTTTCTGCAACTTTAATTTCAAATTCAAATCCTGAATCCTTTGGCGTATCCTCTAATGGAGTTTCTTCTTCAAGCAAAGTATGTCTTACGATCACATTTGCAGATTCATCAGCATTTCTTGCTTTGTTTCCATTAAACAAATCACCAAAAAGATCAGATTGTTTAATTTCTTCTTTAGCCTTCATTACCGGTTCATTAGAAAAAACCGGAGCTTTAGGTTCAATAAATGAATTCACCGGTTCAACAGGTCTAACCAATGGAGCTTCTTCAGGTGTAAGCAAAGAGATCTTTTTTACATTCTTTTTCTCTTCGTCACGTTGCTCTGTAGTTTGGAAACCAGTAGCAATAATGGTAACAGACAATTTGTCTTCAAGATTCTCATCAATACAGTTACCCCAGATTAGATCAGCAGATAAACCTGCTTTTTCCTGAATATAATCTGTAATAATAGTCACCTCGTCCATAGTTACTTCACGTAAACCAGAACTTATGTTTAACAAGATATATCTTGCACCTTCTATTTCATTATCTTTTAATAATGGTGAAGCCAATGCACCCTCGACTGCATTTAAAGCTCTGTTCTCACCATCACAAGCAAAACTACCCATGATAGATACACCACTATCCTTCATAACAGTACGCACATCCTTAAAATCCACGTTGATATATCCAGGAACGGTAATGATTTCGGCGATACCTTTTGCAGCAGTTGTTAAAATGTCATCAGCCTGAGAAAAAGCTGATCCTAAGGTAAGGTTACCAAAAATTTCACGCAATCTGTCATTAGATATTACTAAATAAGAATCTACGTATTTTTTCAGTTCATCCAATCCGTCATTTGCCTGCATCTTACGTCTTTTACCTTCAAAGGCAAAAGGCGTAGTTACAATAGCAACTGTTAATATATCAAGTTCCTTTGCAGCTTTGGCAATAATCGGACTNGCACCGGTTCCGGTTCCACCACCCATACCAGCAGTTATGAACAACATTTTTGTTGTACTGCCNAGCATCTGCTTGATGTCGTCTATATTCTCTATAGCTGAGTTTTTCCCNACCTCCGGGATTGAGCCTGCACCCATACCTTCGGTAAGACTGGCACCTAACTGAACCTTATTAGGAATAGGACTAAACTCCAAAGCCTGGGCATCTGTATTACAAATAATAAAGTCTACACCAGTAATTCCTTGACGGTACATATGGTTTACCGCATTACCNCCACCGCCACCAACACCAATTACCTTGATGATTGATGACTTATCTTTTAACATTTCGAACTGCATATCTTTATGAATCAGTTATTTAAAAATCTGTTTTACCTGTTCATCTCTCTATGTAATATTAACACTTTTTTAACAGCGGTTTTCCACAAATGTTGACAATGTGGAAAAATCACTGATTGTGGAAAAATATTACGGTTTTATATAATCTTCATCGCTTACATTCATATCATCTTTGATAAAATCCTTTGTCTTAGCAAGGAGTTTATCAAACAATCCACCACCTGAACGTTTAGCTTTTTCTTTAATATCTTTAGGTTTTTCAACAAAAACACCAGGCTGTTTCATCTCTTCCAACAACTCTTCTGCCTTCTGTATACCTTTAATTAACAAACCAACACTGGTTGCATACATCGGACTTTTCAAATCATCGTAAACAGTTTTGGCCATGTCTTCGTATTTAGATAAATGCTCGTTAGGGTAACCTACGCGGCAATCCAAACCGGTTACATATTCAACCAACTGCGACAAGTGTTTTAGCAAAGCACCACCACCTGTAATTACCACACCACCGATCAGCTTTTTCTCGTAACCTGATGATTTGATTTCGTAATAAACATGCTCAATGATTTCTTCCATACGGGCCTGGATCACATAAGCAAGGTTTTTAACTGAAATCTCTTTTGGCTCTCTTCCTCTTAATCCAGGAACACAGATAATTTCATTCTCTTTATTCTCTTCTGCCAGTGCTGAACCAAAACGGGTCTTCAATAATTCAGCCTGGTTTCTCATTACAGAGCAGCCTTCACGGATATCTTCCGTAACACTGTTACCACCAAACGGGATAACAGCCGTATGACGGATAATACCTTCGTGGAAGATGGCAATATCAGTTGTACCACCACCAATATCAACAAGAGCAATTCCAGCTTCTTTTTCTTCGTCGCTCAACACCGATTCTGAAGAAGCCAGGGGCTCTAAGATTAATTCCTGAGTTTGTAACCCGGCATTGGTTACGCACCTCATAATATTTTTCACAGCAGTAACCTGACCTGAAATGATATGGAAGTTAGCCTCAAGGCGCACTCCTGCCATACCAATCGGATCTTTTACCCCCGGCTCATTGTCGATGGTAAACTCCTGCGGTAAAACATGNATGATTTCTTCTCCTGGGGGCATAACCAGTTTAAACATATCATCAATTAATTTATCGATATCNTTTTTCCCGATTTCGCTGTTCAGCTCNCGACGGGTTAAGATACCTCTGTGCTGCAAACTCTTGATATGCTGGCCGGCAATACCTACATTCACAACGCGAATCTCAACATTTGACTGGCCACTTGCCAATTCAACTGCCTGTGAAATCCCTTGTACTGTTTTTTGAATATTAGAAACGACACCACGGGTCACACCTGCAGATTCAGCTTTCCCTATCCCTAATACTTCTACTTTACCATGCTGCGTCCGACGTCCAACGATCACGCAGATCTTAGTAGTACCGATGTCTAATCCGACTACTATTGGAGATTGAATGGTAGATTTTTCTTTGCCCATAACTATATCGATTTGTTGAGTTTATTAATTTTTATGCTGGTATATTTTTTAACTTCTTCTATTTTTTCTTCCACAATGCTATTCATCCGGCAGCACCTGCTCCTGAACATTAACATCTATCTTTTCTTTACGTTTTGCGGTATCTGCCGCACGTTCGGGGATTACCTCACCCGTTAAAGAATCTATCTTGTTCTTTTCACAAACAATCTGATTCGTATATTTTACATTAATCGTTTTGTAGGTATTCCATCCTACTTTTGGCATCGCTTTTTTATAAAAAGCCAGCAGATTTCTCATTTTTGTCTCCAGAGAATCTGCAGTACCCAAAATAATCCGCTGGTTCCCTACCCTTGGGATTAGTTCTATATCTTTAACATTATTTACATACAACTGTTCAATCTGCGCATCCCACAACGTATCCTGCTTAATGTATAAGGCTACCTTATACAAATCCTTTCCAAGGTCTGTTATCAGTGTATCTACTTTGCCACTAAAATGCTCCATGATGTTCCCATTTGCAGCCAAAACATTCGCCGTGAAATTTGGTGAAACCGGCATTTTTAATCCATTCCTGTCTATATAATAATCCTGACCGCCCGCATTAATTAACCTCAAAATAGGCTGGCGTTGTTTAATATCTATCTGGATTACACCATTCATATCTGCATAAACAGTAGCAAAAGCGATATAAGGATTGGCGATTATGCGCTTCTCAATACGTTGCAGGTTAATATCAGCCAGTTTCTGTCCAATTAATGTACCCTGACTCTGCTTTAAGATGGCATCAATTTCTTCACGTTCTATAAAATTATCTGCCCCCGGGATTCGTATTTTAACATTGGTACATACCACAGTTTTCTTTTTACCATCAACGAAACTCATCAGCACGATCAGGCCGCTCAGACAAAATATCCAGGCAAAACATTTAAAAACCGCTTTCCAATTAATCCTTTTAAGCATGAGTCAAAATGGCTTTAAGTGGTTGTATCAATGTATCTATATCCCCTGCCCCTACTGTTAAAAGTAGCTCAGGATTTTTGCTTTTTATGCATTCAATCACTAAATCTTTTCCACATATCTCCTTGTTTTTCAGAGAGATTCTATCCAGCAGCATTTGCGAATTAACACCCAACAGCGGCAATTCACGGGCAGGATAAATATCAAGCAACACCAAATCATCAACGGAGCTTAAAACTTTTGCAAAATCATCTGCGAAATCACGTGTACGCGTAAACAAATGAGGCTGGAAGATTACCGTCAGCTTTTTATCCGGATACAATTGTCTAACCGCATGAAAACATGCACGCAATTCTTCAGGATGATGCGCATAGTCATCTATATAAATATGTTCAGGTGTATTTACAACATACTCAAACCTTCTTTTAACACCTTTAAATGACTCAATGGCATCTTTTATCTTTTGGGCATCAATTCCAAGTTTAAGGGCAACTGCAATTGCAGCTACTGCATTCTCCACATTGTGCTTTCCTGGCAGCATTAAGCGGATATTCGCTATTGCTACATCAGCATCAACGTAATCAAATACAAACCTTGATCCTTCAACTCTTATATTTTGTCCTTTCACCTGCGAAGGTAGACCAGCGCTATAACTGATCCCATTCGACAAAGGCAATCCACTTTTCACAAACAATGCACCATCCGGTTTAAGCTGTCCCGCAAACAATCTGAAAGAATCCTGCAAATGACTGGCATCACCATAAATATCNAAATGATCAGCATCCATTGACGTAACCACGGCAATATCNGGATGAAGCGTNAGGAAAGACCGATCGTATTCATCNGCTTCCACAACCACAACATTATTATCACCAATGATGAAATTACTGTTATAATTCGTAGCTATNCCACCCAAAAAGGCAGTACAGCCATAACCAGTAGCGATCAGNACATGTGCTACAATAGATGAAGTAGTCGTTTTACCATGCGTACCAGCAACAGCAATGCAAAACTGCCCCTTACTAATGATTCCCAAAACCTCAGAACGTTTCTTTAACACAAAACCGTTATCCTTAAAATACTTTAGTATCACAGAATTCTTAGGAATCGCTGGCGTATACACAATCAGTGTATCCTTATTTTTCTCATGAAAAGAAACCGGTAATACCGATTCGTCATCCATATAAGAAATAAGAATTCCTTCCTGCTCTAAGGCGATAGTAAGGCTGGTCCGGGTTTTATCGTAACCACAAACTACAATTCCGCGTTTAGCAAAATAACGGGCAATCGCACTCATGCCGATACCACCAATACCTACGAAATAAACTCTTTTTATGTTTCCTAATTCCATTAGCTATTGCCCTCCTTTCCTGCTAACTGCATAACCTGCATTGCAATCTGATTATCTGCATCCGGTAAGGCCAGCTTACCTATATTATCTGCATACATTTTACACTTACCCTTATCATTCAGTAATGATAAAGCTTCATTAACCAACGTATCCTCCGCCGAACGATCTGCAATCATTAAGGCAGCTTCATGCTGCACAAGGGCTAACGCATTTTTTGTTTGATGATCTTCCGCCACATTGGGTGATGGAACCAGTATTACCGGTTTTTTAATCAAACACAATTCGGCTATAGTACCTGCACCTGCTCTCGAAATAATCAAATCAGCAGCTGAATAGGCTAAATCCATTTTATTTAAAAATTCAAGAATTCTAACATTTGGATTAAAATCAAGCCCTAAGCGCTCAACTATTCCTTTATAGTAAAACTTCCCTGTTTGCCAGATTACCTGCACATCGGCATCTATAATATCCAGGATATGCTTCTCAATACTTTTATTTAAGGTACCGGCTCCCAAACTTCCACCTGTCACCAATATTGTTTTCTTCAAAGGGTCAAGTTTAAGCAACTCTGCTCCCGCATGATGTTTATTCAGAACATCAACAACATCTTTTCGTACTGGATTACCGGTCTTAAGTATGCGGTCA
>Ga0065714_10003590_pt1 | contig 10482 bp, 11 predicted proteins | sample MisRhiReplicate2_FD_59101 | JGI IMG/M metagenome (GOLD analysis project Ga0065714, IMG submission 59101) | Miscanthus rhizosphere microbial communities from Kellogg Biological Station, MSU, sample Rhizosphere Soil Replicate 2: eDNA_1 v2... | ecosystem: Host-associated > Plants > Roots >... | reverse complement strand
GACCAGGTTTTAACATATATTTGTCCTTCCCTTTATTCAGGCCAACCTTTACACTACCTTCAACCAAAGTAGTACTGATTTTACCTTCATCGGCATAGGAATTAATATTAAATTGAGTACCTAATACCTGGACTTGTTGTTTCCCACTATTTACTTTAAATGGTTTTAATGCATCTTTTGCGACTTCAAAATATGCCTCACCGCTAAGTTCAACCACTCTTTCTCCGGCTCCAAAAACTACAGGGTATTTTAATGAAGAGGCCGAGTTTAATATGATTTTACTCCCATCTGGCAAACTCAGCTGAAAACGTCCTCCCATCGGAGTTTCAATTTTATGATATTGAGGTGCCTCGTTAAGTACTTGGGTACTTTTTTTGTCATAAACCAACTCTCCATTCTTCTTTACCCTGACTGAACTTTGCTGGCCAGTCAGAATGATCTCTTCATTTTTATCGTTCAACGTGATTTTTTTACCATCCGCTAAGGTTAATATGGCTTTATTTCCCCCAGGTGTGATCACCTGACTTAACATTTGCTTTGGTTTAACTTTCTCGTTGTTATGATAAGAAAAATAAAGCCCGGCACTTAATGTTAATACAACCATTGCAGCTGCAGCGTACTTATAATTCTTAAGGAACCAGTTTCCGGAAGGTTTAGGTTCAATAGATGATTGTATATTTTGCCATAATTCAGTTTGATCATCAGACGAAAAGGTATAATCCTCGTCTGCATCACGTTGCCGCTGTAGTTCCTCCAAACAAGCATTATACAAGGAAAGTTCCTCCTGAGAGGCCTGGCCATAAGCTACTTTTTTTGCAAGAATTAAAAATTCGGTTCTATCCATATCGCTTTAATGTTTCAACATATATAGAAACCCACAAATGGTAGTACCCCCCAAACAGATTGAAAAAAAATAAAAGAATTTTGAAATTATTCTAAAAGAAGAAAATCGTCCAGATAAAGTTTCTGCTCATTTGTGAACGCAACTTATTAAGGGCAATAGTGATTTGATTCTCTACTGTTTTTTCTGAGATACCTAATTTGAGGGCAATCTCTTTGTGGCTGAGCTGAGAAACCCTGCTGAGTTGAAAAACTTCTTTGCATTTTAATGGTAGCTCGTCAATAAACCCTGAAATAAATTCCTTTAGTTCCTTAACCTCCAAAGATGCATCGCAGTAAACCTCTTGAGCGAGGTGAATGCGCTCAACTTTTGCATAAAACGAATCACGGACCTTCCCATCACGAATGTAATTAGCAATCTTGAATTTAACGCCCACAAGCAAGTACCCTTTAATAGAGATTGTTTTTACCTTCAATCGGTTTGTCCAGATCCAGATGAAGACTTCCTGGAGGATGTCCTTTACCGCATCCTTATCCTCCAGTACTTTATTTGCATATTGAAAAAGATCTTTTACATGTCTGTTATACAGCTCATTAAAAGCAGTTGTGTCATCAGTTTGAATCAACTGAAACAACTCTATATCCGACTGAAGGTGATATGCTAACATTAAGGTGCCTTTTTTAAGCCCGAAATCGCTTATACAATTGTAACAAAATAATAAGCAAAAAAAGAGTTTAAAAAACGGCTGCTAGCTATGCAAACGTTTGTTTTGACCATTACAAACGTTTGCGCTATTTTGAGCGTAAGCGATTTTTGTAGCAAGGTCAAACTACGGTAAATGGATTTGGTTAGGTCAATTCCAATTAAAAATCCCCCTAACAACGTATTTTACGTATTTTTACAAAAAATATCTCGCAACATGCCTTTTACATCATTAGGTTTATCTCCGGCTTTATTAAAAGCACTGGTAAATCAGAATTTTACAGTACCTACTCCTATTCAACAAACAGCTATACCAGCCATATTAGATAAAAAAGACATTTTAGGTATTGCTAAAACCGGTTCCGGAAAAACAGCGAGCTATGTTTTACCACTTTTAATGAATTTACAACAATCATTGGGCGTAAAAAATCGCCACGCCAATGTATTGGTTTTGGTACCTACCCGTGAACTGGCTCAACAGGTAAAGGATGTTTTTCAATCTTTTAGTAAGGCACTCCCCGAATCTATTAAAATACTGGCCGTGTATGGTGGTGTTTCCATTAATCCGCAAATGATGGCCTTGCAAGGTGTAAATGTACTCGTTGCTACACCAGGCCGATTATTGGAATTAGTGGATTCTAATGCAGTGCATCTATCCAGTATCGAGACGTTAGTATTGGATGAGGCGGATAAGATGCTTAATTTAGGTTTTAAAGAGGAGGTGAATAGAATCATCGCACTTTTACCTGAAAAACGTCAGAACATTTTGTTCTCAGCTACATTGAGTACTGATCTTCAAAATATCCATCAGGTACTCCTGCATGAACCAGTTGTTATTAAGATAGAAGCTGAAGAGGATTCGCTTGATCTCATCAATCAGGTGGCTTATATCGTTTCAGATGAAAAGAAAGGACCGTTTTTGCGTTACCTGATCAAACACCATGAAATGCAACAAGTATTGGTATTTGCTTCATCGGTTCACCTGGCAGAGGCCATAGTGAACAAGCTTCGCAAGAATAATATTATGGCAAGAGCTATTCATAGCAAGAAAAGTCAGGGTAACAGGACAGATACTTTAGCTGATTTTAAAACAGGCAAGATTAAGGTATTGGTGGCAACAGATTTAATGGCGAGAGGAATCGATATCAACTTTCTGCCTTTCGTGATAAATTATGATTTACCACGATCGCCTAAAGATTATGTCCATCGCATAGGCAGAACCGGCCGTGCGGACAGTCCCGGGGATGCAATATCACTGGTTAGCCATAATGAGCTACATCATTTTGAAGTAATTCAAAAAAAGATGGGAAAAAAAGTGAACTTAATCGACAGTGAAAGTATGCTGTAAATTAAAAGTTTAGCAAGCATTAAACGCCATTAAAAGCATACTAAACCTCACAGAAATGTGGGGTTTTTATATTACTTTTAACTTTAGCTATTTCAAATTACAGGTAAAGGTTAATTTTAAATCGACATCTTATATGGAATACAACCTCAAAAATTTTATCCGAACTGCTTAGCCGAATTCTTAAGCATAAGAAAGACATCGATAAACACGAGAAGGACCTGGTTAATTTCAGATATAAAATCGACTCGTTATCCGGAAATCCTATATTTTTAGAGCGAATGGCATTGTAATTCCTTTCTCGCAACGGGACATACATATTCAAACGCCGAAACCTGCCAAACGCTCTAATAAAATCGCCAAAGATGATACGTAGTCTTAGATTTTCGACTCATACTCAGGCGCGTTATACATATTATGAAGCGGCAACATAACCGGATCAGATTTAGGAGCACCATTCTTCGCAAGTATTGGCATTAATATCTTCCCAAATTCATTAAAATGATCCTCGGATTCCCAGACATCAACAACCAGCCAACTATCGGCAGTTGGCGCAGCAGCATGATGTAGCAATCCCTTTGGATGAGCATGACCTGCCGCGATCAGATCTTTCCAGACCTGGTCGTATACTTCTCCTGTCATACCAGGCATGTCGAAATAAACCATTATTTTTTCCATGATATTAAAATTTAAAAACCTGTTTTGAAATTTCCTTTTTTGACTTAACAGTCAGGCACCATTAAAATCTGTACGCAATAAAAACAAATGGCACAGTTTTAAGTTTCCAATAAAATTGTTATTTACTGTCCTGACTTCAAGTATTCCAATGGTGCTTTCCCCGTATAAGCTTTGAACTCTTTNANTAAGTGATTATAGTCATAGTATCCATTAGAGATAGCAGTAAACATCANATCAGTACCTTTGCTATCGACTAGTTCAATGTAAGTATGAAGAAAACGTTGAAGTTGAATATACTCTTTGGGTAATAAGCCGATTGTTTTCGTAAAATTCCTTTCCAGCCATTTATAATTCACGCCAATGTCTTTTGTAACTTTTTGCACAGTACTCTGTCCTTTTGTATTGCGGATATAGTTTAGTGACTGATTGAGGACATCAGGAGTTTTAATACCAGAGAAAGAATCTCGAATTTGTGCTTCTACAAAGCCGACTTTATCGTTTATAGAATTGCAATTAAAGAAATCTTCCAAATTGAAATCACAAGTCCTTGCTACCTCTGCAAATGGAATGACTGGCTTATATCTAAAATATTGCGTATCCAATCCAAACAGTTGATAAAATGCAGCCGGGTGAAAACGGATTACAACTATATGGTCTGCATTGGTATTGTATTTTACATACACATTTCGTATTGCACCGGCACTCGCCCAAGCCGATTTTACATTGAATGTATTGCTTTCTGTGGTTACAGTTATGCTGTCATCTATGCCTGGCAAAAAGACAAGAACAGGAAAGCCATCGTTGAAAATAAGATACGAGTCCGCTGTTTGGTTGTAAGAGAAGACATAAAACCCTTCAATAATAGATTCAACCTCTGGAGATGGGGCAATTCTGTAGCCATTTTCGTTGAACTTCCCTAATTGTATTTGCTTCAGATATTGTATCGGCATGCTACAAAAGTATGAAAAACAGGAGCTTTAATCGAATAACTCGATGTCTAATATTTACTATGAGGGTAATTCCATAGCTTATACCTTTGCACAAAGTTGAAAGAGAAATAGCTCCAATGATTGTAACAACAGAAGAAGAATTGCAAGGAATGAAAAGAGTGAGTGACGCTGTGGCTACCACCTTGCAAAAGATGAGGGCGTACACCAGGATAGGATTGTCTACACAAGATATTGATAAATTTGGGCAGCAAATTCTGGAGGAACTTGGTGCTAAATCGGCACCATTTGAAACATATGGTTTCCCTGGTTACAGCTGCATTAGTGTAAACAATGAGATTGCGCACGGCGTTCCGTCAAACAAAGTAATTCTTAAGAACGGTGATCTTATTAATATTGATGTATCAGCCGAATTAGATGGTTTCTGGTCAGATAATGGATGCTCATTTATAGTTGGGGAGGATATTCAGGGACTACAGCATTTGGTGGATACTTCAAGAGAGATATTACTCAGTGCTATTGCTCAAATCAAGGGCGGCGTAAGGATCTGTGATATAGGAAAGCTGATAGAGACCAAAGCTAAGAAAGCCGGATATACTGTTATCCGAAATTTAAGTGGTCATGGTGTAGGGCGTAGTTTACATGAAGAGCCCGACGGTGTGATGAATTATTATGACCCCTATGACAAATTAAGAAGGTTCAAAAAGAATTCGACTGTCGCTATAGAAACATTTATCTCTACCAAATCAACAATTGCTGATGAGGCTTCAGATGGCTGGGCCTATGTCGGTAATAAAGGAGGATTTGTAGCCCAACATGAACATACCATCCTGGTAACTTCCGACAAACCAATCATTTTAACTGAAATTAATGGGATATAAGCAAGATGGCGAATGTTAGTAATTAGTAATCTCTCATTTCCTGGAAGAAGGGCGTATTCCTTACTCTTACACACTTCTCGGCGTATATATACATTGCTGCGCTCCAGCTTTGCCAATCTTGCCCGGCTGGCACACCATCTTCTGCTCTTATCCACTCATTAAATCCAAAATCGAGCTTTTTAGTTTTATCTGCCGACTTACTAACTAAATGAGCCAGTGCTATTAATTTTTCTTCCGCTAGTCGATATTGTTTTGCGGCAACCAATGCAGCAATGTAAAAGCCACAGATAAATGGCCAGATTCCCCCATTGTGATATTGACCTGGTAAATTAAAGTCAACATATCTTGGTTTCCAATCCGGATCATAAGGCTGAATAAAAGGGAAGAAATTAGGTGGCAGATCTAATCCCAATAATCCACTTTTTTTCATGTGTTTGCACTCATCTTCGACCCACAGAATCATTTTTTGGGCCCTTGAAAGTGATGCTATACCTGATAAAATGGCCAGACTGTTCCCTAGTAAATCGAACCTTTCACTACTATAAACTTTATATGACCATAAAGCATAATACGGTTTTTGCTTAACCGCAAGTCCTTCATGTACATGTGCATGCTGCACCTTTCCTGTAATGGTAAATAAACTCATTTCACTTTTAATCTGCCTGGCTTCAGCATCCAGACCAAACATTTTTAGATAGCTATAGGTTAGAGCATTAACAAACAACCCATACCCAAGTACCCATTGCTCATCCCGCCAATCGCTGGTAGGCTGCTGAGCGATCAAACCATGATCTGAAGGTCTTTGGTAATTCATCCAGGTCATTGCTTTTAAAATAGGCTTTTGCAGAAAGCTTGAGTCGCCGGTTATTTTGTTAAAAATACCGGCGGCCAACAAAAATAAAGGTGTAGTATCACTAGCACCGCGGTCTTCCTTATCATGTACTAATGATGGGATGTGTCCATTAGGGCTCTGATTTTCAGCCAGTGTTTTCAATACCACCCGCATACTTTCTGTTAGCCGATGATCATCCAGTACACCTATGCCAAGCAGCGTTATCAGTAAATCTCTGGTATACGGTTCAGGNTATCCCCATCCTGCCGTACGGGGAAGTTNATTAAAAGGTCCTACTCTATTATGCAACAAAACCTTAACTGCGGCCTTTCTTGTGGCTTCGATCATTTCTATATCTGAATCGTTCATAACCTTACACTTAAACTATTTCTAACTTTTCTTTTAAGATTTTCAGAAAGCGTTTAGCAACTATACGGTAATCAAAATGCGTTGCCACATGGCTTCTTGCTGCCTTTCCCAAACTTAAGCGTAACTCTTTATCTAACATCAGCCGTTTTAAGTGAAAGGCAATATCCTGCACATCTGCACGGAAATCCACCGTTCTTGGCGTATCGAACTGAATTTTAATTTTATGTCCGGAATCGGTGCCATCGGGAATATACACTTCATTGACAACAATTTTTTGGGCTACTTTTGCCAACAATGCTGTCTTGTTGGGGAGTAGCGTGTCCAGCATTCCCATTGCTTCAATACCAAGCACCGGTTTTTCGCATGAACCGGCCTCAATCTGAGGCATTCCGAAACCCTCTAACCTGGATGGCGCTGCGTAGATATCGCAAGCTGCAATAAGGGAAGGCATTAAATTCCTGGAAGTGATGTTATTTATAAACCTAACTTTATCGGCAATACCAATTTTAACGGCTAATTCCCTGTCAGACAAATTCTGTATCTCAGTCCGAGGCTGTGGCCATACTTTACAGATGTATTTCCAATCTGGTACTTCACCATCGATCTGAGCCAAAGCCTGCATCACCTCCCTGGCGCCTTTAGAAGCTGCATCTCCACCGATAGTCAGAATCATCAATTGATCCGGAGTCAATCCCAGACTTTCTCTGATGGCTCTAATTTTAGGATCACGATAACCTGCAGAAACAAAGGCATCGGTATCGCAGCCGACAGGAAGCACTTCGATATGCTCAGCATTAATGCCATCCCGAACATACATTTCCTTTACCCAATTTGAAGTAACCAGAATTAGAGGGAGCTTATTGAGTAGTTCCTGATGCTTTGCAATGTAGCCATCAGCCACGAGCCACGGCACAGCCATAACTCCATGTTTATTCGGATGAAGCACCAGGTCGGAAAGATGCCCCCAATAACCTACCCCAATCGCTACATCAGGCTTAAACCAACGGTAATACCATTCTTTCTCAAAGTCGGATACAGAATTTACGGGATAGACATCAACCCCCAGTTCTGTCAGGCCGCGATACAGCAGATGCCCCTGAGTGGCCAGGCCGCCAGGTGAAGCTGGATAATCATATAACACCAGGACTTTCATTTAGCCTCCTTTCTACCATTGTTAATAACTCCAATGCGTCTTCTGGCTTAACAAACTTCCGGAACGCCTCAAATTTTGGTGTTGTCATTGCCTCCCAGCTATCTAAATCAAAAGCATAGATACCTGTAATGATATTATGTTTTTTTTGCCAGGTATCCCTACTCAATTTTGTGCAGGATACTCCTGTAGTTATTGCCCTCGGAAAATACATTCTGTTCCCGTCTTCATAAGCAAATAACCAGAGTTCGTCAGCCCGTATCTTTCCCGAATGCCAGAGCTTAATCACCCCCTTGCTGGCTTCCTCATGCCTGCGGTGACGTGTGTATTCACCATCCGGGCTATGAGTAATAAGGACATCAAAATGTTTATGAGGCAGCAGTTTTAATATTTTTTGCTGCACTAGTTTCTCTGGGAGAGGCTTTTGAGCCGGGCCATCATCAAGATCTTCCATTTTTCCTTTTGCCCCTAAATGTTCAAGAACCTGAGCGAATTTATCAGCACGCTCAGTGTCTGTTTTACGACACAAACAGCCTATAAACACATCCCATTCGGGATGATCTAACAAGGTTCCCCCCGTCCAAAGGGTCTCATCATCTGGATGAGCGACGACTATAGCAACATTTTTTACCACAGTATTCATTTATAAAGTACATTAAGGGTAGACAACAAAACGAAAAGGGAGCCCTGGGATAGAATTTTATTGGGTTGATTTTATAACAAATGAACTTCCAATAGGTTCAAGTTTTTAAAAAAAATATTCCATAGGAGTATTATCTCATAAAATAAGACCAGTTTTTAAAAAAAGGCACATATCTTTAGGCACAAATTTTACAATTAAAATCTTTTATGGCAAAAGCATCTGAAATTAAAGTAGGAAATATTTTACGTTTTAACGGCGAACTAGTAACAGTTACTGAAATCTTACACCGCACACCAGGTAAAGGTGGTGCTTTCTACTTAGGTAAATTTCGTAATATCAAAACAGGGAAAATTGTTGAGGCCCGTTTAGGAACTGACGAGCAGGTTGAAATTTGCCGTGTTGAGACTAATGACTATCAGTATTTATATGAGGAAGGTGATTATTTTGTAGTGATGGATAACGTTACTTTTGATCAGTTTAATATTCCTAAGGCATTATTCGGACCGTCAGCGAAGTTCCTTAAAGAAGGTATGAATGTAATCGTATCTATAGAAAGTGAAGAGCCTATTATGGCGACAGCACCAAACTTTGTGGAACTGGAAGTTACCTATGCTGAACCAGCTGTTAAAGGTGATACTTCTTCAGGTGCACTGAAAAACGTAACTACTGAGAATGGTGTAGAGCTAAAAGTGCCGTTGTTTGTGAATCAGGGCGATAAGATAAAAGTGGATACACGCACAGGTGAATATGTTGAACGTGTAAAATAGATTATAACGAATACAAAAAAGGGGCTTGTAGAAATACGAGCCCTTTTTTTTATTGTTTATACTCCTCTATTTTTTTAAAGTACCATTTCGGTATATAATTTAAACAATGTCTGCTTTGCATCAATACAAAAGCCTGCATGCGCCCTCGATGTTTGTATAACAGTACTACGTGTGGCGGTTAACCACCTGAACCTTGATGGCGCATCTAATTGTCCGATAGTACCAGAATGCTTCCCTCCTGCACAAATACGTTTAAAGGCGTTTAGGTTTGCCTCTAAAACATCAATATCTAAATCCCTGCAGAAAACATTTAATTTCTCCGGATCAAGTTTGATTAAAACCTCCAGAAACTTTTGTTTAGCACAATACACAACAACGCCAACATTCATAAACTCTTCACGCTCTACCCTAGGCACAACGCGAATAACAGCATACTCAAATAAGTCCTTCTCTTGCATCTTCTGCTGCTTTTACAAAAATTTCTGAATATGCCAGTCTTGTTTCCAGGAAATAGACATAAGCTTGTCTATGCTCTGCCGGACTTCCAAACGAGTATTCATCCATCAACCATTCATCAGGTATTAACGCGGCGATTGAAGCGATATGGCTCGGAGTAAGTAAGGTTCGAAACTCCTGATCTACCTGTTCAAGCTCAGTTGCAAAAGGCAACAAGACATGATCCTTAATCAATGCAAAAGGTCTCACAGCCTGTGCTTCCCAATTTTGCCAGGAATGGTGGAAATATAAGGATGCTCCGTGATCAATCAGCCATAGCTCTTTATGCCACATCAGCATATTTGTGTTTCTGGCAGTACGATCCATATTGGTAAGCAAACAATCAAGCCATACAATTTGGGAAGCCAGCTTTGAGTCAACCTTCGTAACGAGGGGATCAAAAGTAATGGCTCCGGAAAGGTAATGCAGGGCCAGGTTTAGCCCTTCACTCGCTCTGAGCAGGTCTTGTATTTCTTCATCCGGTTCTATTCGGCCAAAGGCTTCATCCAAACTGGCGAATACAATTTCCGGAACGCGTAAGCCTAATATCCGCGCAATTTCAGCGCCGAATATTTCGGCAATCAACGCTTTGGCACCCTGTCCTGCTCCACGAAATTTAAGTACATATAAAAATCCATCATCAGCCTCTGCAATCGCCGGCATAGATCCCCCTTCACGTAAGGGAGTTACATACCTGATTACATTAACTGATCGCAATGCTAATTCACTATTATCCATGTTGGGCATTTTATCGTTAAAGAATCAGGTATAAAGATATAGAAACAATCAAATAGTTGGCATTACTTTAAGATTGAGGCAAGTTTGGCTTCCA
>Ga0065714_10065376_pt1 | contig 10484 bp, 3 predicted proteins | sample MisRhiReplicate2_FD_59101 | JGI IMG/M metagenome (GOLD analysis project Ga0065714, IMG submission 59101) | Miscanthus rhizosphere microbial communities from Kellogg Biological Station, MSU, sample Rhizosphere Soil Replicate 2: eDNA_1 v2... | ecosystem: Host-associated > Plants > Roots >... | reverse complement strand
CCGAAGCCGATCTGGCGCTGGCGTTCTACAACCCGATCTCCCGTGCGCGGCCGTGGCAACTGGGCCAGGCGCTGGAAATCGTCGGCCGGCATCGCACACCGGAAACAGTGGTGGTACTGGGTCGCGATATTGGCCGTCCTGGCCAGACGTTGCGGGTCACCACGCTCGGCGAACTGACCCCCGATCAGGTGGACATGCGCACTATGGTGCTGATCGGTTCGTCCACCACTTGCGTGTTCCCTCGTTCCGAGGGTGGCGAGTGGGTATATACGCCGCGTTGGTATGGCGAAAAGCCGATCAGTTAAGCCATGGCGGTCAGTTCTGCTGGCCGCCACTGCCCCTCGACCGCGTAAGATTTTTCACTGAAAGACACCGGAAAAACGCTCGTGCCGAAGTCGTAAGTCGACGTCACGAGCGTTGAATTGTTGTGCCTGCGCATAAGGTTTTTTACTGTCGTTATTTTCATGTTCTGAAACAGTCGTTAGAGGCCTTGGTCCTTCTTGATATGCGCAGATTGTAAGTGTGTTTTAGAGTGAAAGATTAATGGTTACATTTGCTTTGTGGGTTAAGTGTAATCAATTAATTACTTAAGTGTGTGGTTGAAGTTTTGGTTGCTATCAATTAGTGTTTTTTCGGTCTGGCGAGGGCGGGTCCTGTTGGGTGTTTGTTATTTTCTCAATAGTCTTTGGCTCTTTCTTTAGTGCTGTTCACATTTAATTACGAAGTTTAAATAATGTCCGAATTTATCTGTCGGGCGTGTCGCTTCGCGTGTGGATGTTTACTTATTGAGCTTGTTTTATTGAACAGGGTGTGACGCGTTATGAGTTATGTGGATGGCAAGGCGGCGGGCTTCAAGGAATTTATCGGTCTTTTTGAACTTGATGAACTTGAGAAGGCACTGCAGGACTTCAATAAAACACCAGAATATGAGGTGATCATTCGGTATTACTTTGCGTGTGTCGGTACGCCCAAGCCTGAACGGCAACTGGAGCCGATTGGATTATTCAAGGAGGCCCTGGCAGCGTTACCCGGGTCTGAAGTACGTCGTCGGCGCGCCTCGGAGTTGGAGTTGCCGGTCAGTCCCGGTGCCCACCAGGCACCCGATCTGACGGAGATCTACGACCGGGTCGAAGCGTTTCAAGGGCGTTTGAACAGATATGTCTCGCAGAACATGTCGACCGCAGTGGGAGTGCCAAAAAAACTCCACTTCATCTGGCTGGGGGGAGGACTCGGGGATATTCAGCGCGATTATATTAATGTCTGGTATCAGGTCATGGCCAAGGAAGGCTATGAGCTGAATGTCTGGTATGACAGCGATGGATTACTGGTCCATGAAACCAACCGAATCATCGTCGAGGCGGCGAAGGCTGATGTGTTGTCTGGCGATGTGCAGGGTATTACCGCCGGCCACGACTTGGCCGATCTCTATGAAGAACGCGCCACGGCGTTGAAGCGCCAGATGTATGAACACATCAATCGGGCGATCGAACGTGGCAAGAGTGCCGATGAGGCGCGAATGGACTTGCTGGTTCGCGCTTACGGTCAGGAGGAAAAAACCCTGCGCACTTTGCGCAATAAAAACGCTCAAGTCATGAACCGCCTAAATGACGAACACATTCGATTACGCGATGTTCATGAACTTCCGGCCTTCTCTCGACTGGGAGATTTCTATCACCGTGAAATGTCTTTGCGCGGCAACCTTGCGACGGCCTCGGATATTATGCGGGTGCTGGTGGAACATGGCGAAGGTGGGATCTATAACGACGTGGATTTCTTACCACCGCTTGCTCAGGAGCTGGCAGGTATTGAAATTCACAAACTAAAGTTCGGCGCACGAATCGGCGTTTTGCAGCTGTTGCTTGACCACAATCCTCACTGGATGCCGAGCCGGCAGACGCTGCGCACTCGCTATACCGACTACATCGGGCAAATACCTGCGGAGCATCGGGATGCCCTGGAGCGGTTTGCCAAAAGTTCGCCAGCGTTAGAGCAGGTGTTTGTTCCGCTCGAGGATTACTCTGTTCGACCCGACAGTTTGCGATTAGCGATGATTGATCGTGGCGAGTCCAATGCGCTGATTGTTAGCCACCCGGGGTCAGCTGCGCTGGAGGCCATTATCGAGCGCTTTGAAATCCACCTGCGTGTACTGATGGCAGTTGAACGCCAGGCCAACAAACGAGGAGTCAAATTCGGCGATAGGAATGCCATTTATGAACTGACAGAGGAAGTACTCAGGAAGGATTTCGATATCGTCGATCAACAAGCTAACGAAGATGATTATCGGGCCAGTAACCTGTGCACGGGGATCGCTGATTATTTCAGTGACGGCATTCGTCCCCTGGCTGAGGGCTCGATATTCTTGACGGGACCTGGGGCTATGCGTGCCGGCCTGTTGGACTTCGAAAGCAAAACCCTGACACCTCAGACCGCCGAGGCGTTTAGGGATGCCGTGCGAGTGCACGCTGGGTTTAACAACGCTACGGAAGAGGAAAGAGATCATTCCTGGAAAGAAAATGCCGCAGACCTTGATACCTGGGTCAACGCAGAAAAGCAGCGCTGGACCGACGGGGCGCTGAAAGCTCGTTACACCGGCAACTTGGCACAGTTGCTCAAGTATCAGAGCATTGATTTCGATGAGGGATGGCCGGTCATCGAAGGTCGTCATGTGTTGATCACCGACCTGTTGCAGCAACTGGCCGATGATCTCGGCGAGCCATTTCGCCAGGCGATGAGTCTGCGCCACAACGGCAGCGTGATGTTTGAAAAACCATTGTCCCTGAGCTTCGATGACCGGCAAGCAATCATTGCTCAGGATGCCCGTATCCGTCTCCCAGCTAACCTTCCGGACGCGGCGACACAAAACCTGTCGGTGGATGAACTGCTGAGCCAGGCCGCCAAAGCCCCGCTTGTTACTATGAAATTAAACCCGCTGCAACGTTTGTTGCTGGGTGGGCTGTTGGGGGTCAATACTCTGGATAACCAGCATTTTGACGCAGCCAGTGCAACGCTTGAAAACCTTGCCAATACGATGTCGGAATTGGGGGTCATTCACCGTTATGGGGCCATTGAACGGGAGCTGTTCAAGCAAAGGCGTTCGGCTTTCCTTACCGGGTGGCGGGGCGCTTCCAACCCGTCCGTGACCTTGTCCGAAACCAGTGTCGAACTCAAGAAACAGGCACTCGAACGCCCACTGACCCTGCTGGAGTGGGGACGTTCGGTCGCCAGAATTCAGCATGTAGCGAAACTCGAGTACCGCGACCAGATCACCGAACGAATGGCTGAGGTGCTGGAGAGCTTCAAGGACAACAGCTTTAAAATCGTGCCGCAGAACTTGTTGCTCGAAGGCACGGGCGACCGGATTGCCGGACGCTGTTACCCGCTGGTGCTGGCCATGGCCGCCGCGCTCCACAAAGGCCACGATGCGGCAGCCAACTTGAGAGAACGCTTTTACCTGGCCGTCATCAAGCCTGAGGCTGCGGACTCAAAGGCGTTTGTGAGCATGATCGAGGAGTTGCGTGACGCACCTGGCAATGACATAGGCAAGTCACTGATGCGCTCTGATCTGGCTCAGGTCGTATCGATACTGGAAGAAAAAACCGCCAGTACGACCGTAATGCTCAATTCGGACAACCACTCGATGTTAGTGGCGAAAATCTTTGAAGGCGAGCACAGCAATTACCTGTTCTACGACCCGAACTTAGGGATCTACGAGATAGTTACGTCGTTGGCGTTCAGTGACGCATTGACGGACTTTTTCCTGCGCAAAAGAATGGCCATGCATTACGCAGCCTTTGGCGATGCGCAACGGCCGACCTTTGATCTGATCGAGCTCGATGGTGCAAAACTGAACAAGATAGTACTTGCCTCCGGCAGTGAGGTATCAAACTTGCCCGAGCCAGGCACATTGCCAGAACAAGTATTGCCCACGCTTCGGCAGCGCGTGGCCAGTGCACGTGGACAGTCGCTGGTCAACAATGCGGCCCTGGGCAGTTCATTGCTGGAACTGGATGCGCATTGGTGGGGTGGGCAGATCGCACAGGCGACACGGCAGTTGCAGGAGCAACACAGGCTGGCGTCGGGTTCTGTTGCATTGTTCGAGACACTGGAGATAACCCCGACAGGGGAATACAAAATCAGTCTGGTCAACACCGATGCCGCGAAGACCATTGTGCGTGTGACCACCGATGATCATCGACTCCTGAGGATTAAAAACTTTCTCTCCGAAACCTTCCATTCATTGGCCGCTCGCCCGCGTGTACCGGTCAATTCGATTGATCCGACGGACGCCGGCAGCGTTCATACGCTTAATGCCGGGTTCACCGTACAAGCCTTGATGAATGCGCTGCGTCATCACGAAGGCGCGGCCAGCGGTGGCGATAAAGCCCTGACCACCGCTATTCGCCTGCATGCCTACGTCAACTATGCCCAACTGGCCCATGGCAACGTAGTGGACGTTATTGGTGTGATCAAACTGGTCCGCCAGGCACTGGACGATGAAAAGCTGATCGCCCGCACCAGCGCACCGTTGGTGCAAAAGGCCTTGGGGCATATCGCCAATGAAGGCGTCGGTACTGTGCTGGGGCTGGTGAATGTCGGGTTTGATATTTACCAGTTGAGCCATGCCACCAATGAGATTGAAAAGGCGCAGTTCGGGGCGCAGTTGGCCTTCGACTCTGCGAGTGCGGTGTTGGGCGCAGCGGGTCTGGGGGCCGCCCTGGCTGGCGCGGGTACGGTGGCCGCGGTGCTGGGGGGCGCCGGGGTGATTCTTGGCGGACTGGCAGTGGGCGTTACGGCGCTGGCCGAAGGCTTTGCGACCATTGCGGAGGAAGCCAAGGAGGTCGCGCTATTTTTTGATGGGCTGGAAAAGGCGTATTTAAAAGGCGGCTATCACCTGAACAAGGCGGCGAATGCCTGGTTTGCACATCCCTTGCTGGTGTTTGCCGATTTGGATTTGCGCGCATCCACCGTCCATTTCGACAGTCCGAAACTGTTCCCGCTTCGGGACCATTTCGGGGTCCCCGATTACGATGTGGATTACGACCGCGCCACTGATATTCGCCAAGGCCTCGAGTTGCCGGGCTCGGCGCGTTTCTCTCCACAGGCCGGGCAGACGATCGTGCTGCCTTGCACACCCAGGACCTTTTACGGCTACCAATACAAGTTGCTGCCCTTTGTCACGTTTCGCCATGCCGGCGGGTACGACACGGCACGTCGACTGGAGAAAAAGAACCAACAGGGGGAATGGCAGTTTTTGTTTTCGTTCTATTCGTTTCCCGGTGAGTACGTGGTCAACCGGCTGTACCCGGTGTACAAGCCAACGGTATTCAATGTTCGTCTCGATAACGTCGAGCGTTCACTGGCGGTACCTGCGCTGCTGAAGGTGTGGCACGGGCTGGTGTCCTACCGGATAGAAGGCGCAGGAGCTCAATGTTCCGTGCTGCTCAATCCCGGGGTGAGCCTTGATCTCGTCGCACCCGGTCACATCGCTATGCAATGGGTGTTGCATACTCCATGGCTGGTGGAGGCAGACATCCGGATAGAGGCCGGGGGGCGCCTTGTCTCGGGGACATTGGATGTGACGTTCAGTGGCAGTGGCGTTCACCATGTGTTGCTCAAGCTGTCGAATGACAAAATCGTGCGTGTGGATCTTGCCGCCCTGCGGATGGAGGTGGTCGAAGAAGTGGCCGATCCGGCGCTTGGGGAACAAGCGTTGCTGGATCACTTCGAGACACTTACCCATGAGCATCGCCTCGCCGCGTCTTACACCCCCGTTCGCAACTTCGTGGTGCCGTTCGAAAAGCCGGACGAACCCAGGACGGTAACCGCGTATTACGATTCGGCGCAGGATCGTTTTCTGTACATCCGCGACCCCCAAGTACTGATGTCCGATGAAGTGATGTTGGGCGCGGTGGTGGAGGGTTCGGCTTACTTCTATCACCCCGATGATTTCTATGTCTGGCAGGTCGATGCGATCACCGGAACGCTGGTTCAGCGCTATCTGTTGAATGCAAAAGAGGGCCAGGCAATTGTCCGCTGTGAGGCCGTAACCAATGGCGGCATTCAGATCGTGCAGCAGGTCCCTGGAAAGGACGGTCAGCGCGATGAGCTGACCTATGTGATCCATGACCGGGCCGTGATGCTCAGCTCGATTACCCGCGGCCAGGATCCTGCGCTGCAAGCTGTTTTGGAGGCTGACACGCTGACGAACTGGAGGCAGGTACTGGGCCACTATCACTTGCCAGTAGAGTCCGCCAATACAGTGAACTGGCGCCCCGGTGCCCTGGTTTCGATTTGTTGGCAGATCAATGACCAGTTGCGGGATCTGGTCTGGGTGCGCAGCAGTGACGGGTTGATTATTCGTGCACCTGCCAGGCGTCACCATGCGCGGGGATGGGCAGACTCGATCAAGGCCTTGAATGAGCTTCTGCTCATCACCCCCGCCGGTGTCGAGGGCGAAGTGTTCGTTACCTACGACAAACCTCGCCAAAGCCTCATGCGTCAGCAAAGGTCGATGGTGGAGGGGCGCGCACAATGGTCGGTCCGCTACATCTCCCCCCCTGGGTTGAAGAATGTTATCGCCGTTGAACGCGGTTATCTCGCCCTGACCGACTCTGGTCTGTTCTTTGACATGATGCCGGACGGGAGTCTGAGACTCGGCGGGCTGACCGAGCACTGGTTCAAGGGAAAACCCCAATGGTGGTCGGCGCTGGAAACGGTTGCGTTGCAATACCCTGTGCCGAGTTTTGCCATCCTGGGTTTGACCGGTTTCAAGGCCGGTTTGTGCGCCTGGTACTTGGGTGGTCGGCTGCTGCTCGCGGAAATGGGGCACGGCAAAGAAGTACGATTGCTGAGTATTACTCCAGACAATCAGGCCACCTGGCTGTTCGATCTTTCAACCGGCAAGATTGTCCGTCAGGGTTTTATCGATTCAGACCACTTGAGCACGGCATTTGCCCAGGGAACGAAACTGTTACTGGCTAAGGCATTGCCAGTCCCGGCGCGGGAATGGGCGAGCTGGGCCTTTAGCGACGTAACAGTGGAAGGCTCTGGCCTGAGGGCAACGACGCTTGAAGGTGTAGAGGTGGATTTACAGTACAACGAACCGGTACGGATTATCGGCGTTAACAGCCATTGGGTCGCTGCACTGGAAGGTGAATTGAGTGAGGGCCTGGCGGTGCTGGCGAACGAACATCGATGCGCTGATTTTCTGTCCGTCAAAGTCTCTGACTACCAACAATGGTACGTGGTCCGGACCGGACGGTTGATCCGCATTCCGAAGACCGCGAATGCTGCGCAATTCACGCTCGTCGGCACCCAGCATCAAACCAATGTGATGCTGCATGACCGCAGGGATGGTTTTTTGTACACCTATCCGCAAAACAACAGGGTCGGGCAGCTCGACTATGTCCAGCGAAACGCCGAAGTACTGGTGGTCGAGGGGGCGGAAGCGCGCACGGACCTGCTCCCATTGATTGCCGATGATGTCAGCATCCTGGTGCTCAAATTGGGTCAAGGTTCAACGACCTGCCGGCTTACCAGAGCCGCGTGGTTAAAACTTGAATCGGTCATTGTCGATTGCCGCTACTCGCTCGACCACTCGCCCTCGGTTCCGGGAAGTCTGATCTGGGATATCGTGGTTGCGGATCAGTTGTGGGCGAGCCAGGTCGATGAGCACTTGGTGATTGTGGATACGGACAGCGGACACAGCCTGATCTTTCGCGACGTGTTCTCGACCGATGTCGTTTTGCAACGGAGCGTACTTCTGGCGATGAGCGGCTATCCGTCCTTCGCAGTGTCAACACTGGTGAGTGCCTTGGCCAGGAAGGGCAGTATGAGCAGTGTGTTACTCAAAGACATTTTGCCCAGCGCAATAGTTGAAAAAATAGAAGGTTGAGTCCTGACAGCCACTGACACATTGAACCTGTTCGATGCGTCAGTGGCTGTCGGCTTTTTTCATATGGATATGAAAATGAAAAGTATCTATTGGAACGCTAAATCAGACGGGCACTTTTTCCACACCGGCAGAGTGAAGCAACCGTATAAATCTAATTCCAGTGTTCGACGTCGCCCCTTCACATGTTCAAACGTGTGAAGTGGGTTTTATGTGTGCGAGGCGGATTATGGTCTTGCCTTCCTCAAGGCAAATCGCTTCATGACTTGTTCACGGAGCTTGGTCTCCATAAGCGGTCTTTTTGTGTCGAGTATGGCTCTGTTCAATTTGAGAAAGGCACTCTGTTGAACGAGATTTGCCGATTGCTTTTCCCAGGACCAAAACAAGAAGCCGCTCTTCGTTGCATTGGCGACCAACTCGAGGTTGAAAACGGCTATATGAAGATTTCTACTTGAGTCATAACGGGCAGGAAGCACTTGGAATCGACGCCCTTTAAGGCTCTCCTCATCCAATGAACGCACGGCGACAGCGTCGGTTTGCAAGGCGTCGAGGGTGTCAATCATGGCGTTTGCTTGTCGGGAGTCGCTCAGGGCTTGCGCTTTGCGCACCAGAAAATCGGCAACGCTGCCAGAAACATCAAAACGTGTTCGTGTCGTAATGGCACCTTCATGGAGCGACCAGCCGAGAAACATGAGAGTGCGAACATATTCATCCAGCCAGTGTTGTGAGTTGGCAAAGCGATTGTGGACGAGGTCGGCAGACCGTGTGGCAATGTGCGCACAGTTGGTTAAATCGTCAAAGTCTTGCAGAGTAAGTTCGCCGATACTTGAAATCAGATTGGGGCCCGTCACCACACCGGACGGTAGCGTATTGCTCATAAGTAACTCCTGATAAAACAAATATTAATCCCTTGCGAGGGTGTTGCACGTTGTGCAATGTCCGCAGCTTACAGTGGTGAGTGTCAGTACTGGCGTTGTTATATGTGTGAAGTTTTCTCTTGCGCTGGGTGCCGTGCTTATACATATATGGAATTTAATTGTGGTTTGTCTGTTCGGGTAGAGTGCGTTAGATTCGCCTTGCCCTCTTCAGGGCACTATTAACTTATTAAATGGAATGTTGAATATGGATGTTATTGAAAGTGCTGTCGGTGTCGAAAAATGTACTGCTTTAGTGAAGGCGCGTATTAGTCGGCGGTTGTCTGAGCAGCCTGTCATTCGTATGCGGTCATTTGTGGCAGCAGACGCTTCGAGCCCGACCAAAGAACTGGATGCGGTCGTGCTGGCCAATACGCTGGTGGGGTATGGCGAAAATATTACGCTTGAAAATATGGCGATCATTGAAAACCTGATCAAGTTTTCGAAGCTGGAGGCAAGTTACGAAGTTCCAGGCGACGACCCTCAGGCGTGGTATCTCGCGTTCCTGAAATGCATGGATGAAGCAGGGTGTTTCGTGGCAGATACCGGTTACACCGCTTATCAGAAGAGTTCCCGCCAATTGACCATGGATAACATCGTTACCGACATCGTCAAGGCCGGTATGGATGCAGCAAAAGCCGCGATTCCGGGGGCTGCTGTACTCAGTGCAGTTGCTAATTCGACATTAGATGCCCTGAAGAAGGAACCGGAAGCGATCAACTTGTTCAATCGCGAAGTTATAGGCAGTAAAGGTGTCAGGCTGGCGGTGATGCCATGTGATCAATTGGCCAATGGTATTATCGTGAGTTCGTTGGCATCGATCGACAGCGTGGGCGGCAGTAAGGAAACTGCACCTATTTTCTTTAACTGGAAAACTTCGGGTCGCGATATCTTTCGTGGTAGTTCTTTTATTACCTTTAACCCAATTAATTATGCCAAACTCAAGAATCCGCTGGAAGAGTACTTGGGGCAGTATTACAAACCGCTGCTGCAAAAACGCTTCAATCGCCGCAAAAATGCTCCCAAGTAACTAATCAACGCTAGACAACAATCAAGGCCGAGGGATTTGGATCCTTCGGCCTTGTGCGTTCACGGAACCAGGTAGCCCTTCACCCCGGTAAAGATGATCTGCGCCGCCAATGCGCAGACGAACAACCCCATCAACCGGCTGACGATCTGCAAACCCTGGTCACCGAGAATGCGCTCGATGCGGTTGGACAGATAAAGCACCACGCCGACCGTAAAACTGGCCAGGGCAATACTGAGAATGGCCGTGAGTTTGTCGTCCCAATGAGGCTGACTCACGCCCATCACCAGCAAGGCGCCGATGGTGCCGGGACCGACCGTCAGGGGAATGGTCAGCGGGACGATGGTAACGTCCTGCTGCACGTTGTCGGTCTGCACCGCCGACTTGCCCTGAGCCATGCCCAGCGCCGAGATGAACAACACACTGCCGGCGCCGATGCGGAAGGCGTCCACGGTGATGCCAAAGACACTGAAAATCACTCGCCCGAACAGGTACAGCAAGACGCTGGAGACCAGTGTGGCTGTCGCCACTTTCCAGGCCAGTCGACGTTGTTCCTTGCGCGAATAACCGCGGGTCAGACTGATGAAGCAGGACAAAACGAAGAACGGGCTGTAGAGCACCAGCATCTTCAGGTAAACGCTGAACAACACGT
>Ga0065714_10065375_pt1 | contig 10497 bp, 7 predicted proteins | sample MisRhiReplicate2_FD_59101 | JGI IMG/M metagenome (GOLD analysis project Ga0065714, IMG submission 59101) | Miscanthus rhizosphere microbial communities from Kellogg Biological Station, MSU, sample Rhizosphere Soil Replicate 2: eDNA_1 v2... | ecosystem: Host-associated > Plants > Roots >... | reverse complement strand
AATAAAAATATTTTCAGTCAGTTTGATGCTGTTTTAATTATCAAAGAAATCATGACAAAGCGGGAACTTGAAGAATGGATGACGCTTGCTTTGGATAACGATCTTAAGGTCTTAAAAGCCCCTACAGTAAGTAAGATGCGTGACTCTGATCTGGTGGGAGGAATTCGTCAGCTTCAGATCGAAGATTTATTAAACCGCAGACCTATTAAGATTGAAAATGAAGGGGTGACAAGAAGGCATTTTGATAAAAATGTTTTGGTGACGGGAGGAGCGGGTTCTATTGGTAGTGAAATCGTCCGCCAGGTTGCTCAGTTTAAGCCTTCTCTTATTGTTGTGCTTGATCAGGCAGAATCTCCTTTGTATGAATTGGAACTCGAATTGCTTGAGAAATTTCCGGAGCAAAAATTTAAATTTGTTTTAGCTGATATTTCTAACTTTTACAGACTCGAAAAAATTTTTGAATCTTATCAGTTTTCTATGGTTTATCATGCTGCAGCATACAAGCATGTGCCACTTATCGAAGAAAATCCTCATGAAGCTATTTTTGTCAATGTATTGGGTACAAAGAATGTGGCATTGCTCTCAAAAAAATATAAGGTAAACCGTTTTGTGATGGTATCTACAGATAAAGCGGTAAATCCGACAAATGTAATGGGAGCTTCTAAGAGAACGGCTGAGCTTTTTGTACAATCCTTGCAGAATTCGGAGAGCAACACAACAAAATTCATTACAACTCGTTTTGGTAATGTGTTAGGTTCTAACGGTTCGGTAATTCCTCATTTTAAAAAACAGATTGAAAAAGGGGGTCCGGTTACAATCACGCATCCTGACATTATCAGATACTTTATGACAATTCCTGAAGCTTGCGAATTGGTTCTTCAGGCAGGAACAATGGGTGATGGAGGGGAAATCTACGTCTTTGATATGGGAGAGCCGGTGAAGATATTAGATTTAGCCAACAGAATGATCAAATTATCAGGATTTACTCCGGATGTAGATATTAAAATTAAATTCATTGGATTGCGTCCCGGTGAGAAGTTGTATGAGGAATTATTGAGCAATGATGCAACTACTGTTCCCACTCATCATGAAAAAATCATGATTTCCAAAGATCCGAATGTAGAATTTAACGAAATCGATTTTTTATGTAGACAAATTATAAAATCAGCAGTTAAGAAAGATAAGTTGCAGGTTGTTATGCTTTTAAAGACAATAGTGCCAGAATACATCAGCAATAATTCTGAATTTGAAGTTTTGGATAAAAAAGAAGTCGCTGATGACTTAGACTTTAATGTTATTCAATAACCAACTGTCTTAATGAGGAGTAACACAGTTTTTGATTTATAGTCAAAGACAATCTTTATTTTAAAAAAAAATAATCCTATTTTTGTGAAAAAATTATCAGAAATGACCTTAAAAAAATATTTTATTTACAGTTTTCTCAGTTTAGCAGTATTTTCTTGTGCACCAAGACAGGAAATCAATTACATGCAGGATATTGATAATATTGCATTGGAAAACTCTATTAAAAACAGCAGAAGCACATTACAGCCGGGTGATAAATTAATTATTAGTGTGACGGCGAAGGACATGGATGTGGTGCAGCCGTTTAATCAGAACTATTCGTCAAGTTCAACAATTACACAGTATTCTAATCCAAGTTCTAACAGTCTGCCTCAGCAGCTGCCGGTTTCCGGAGCTACTTATATTGTAGATACGGATAGTAATATCACGTTTCCGCAAATTGGCGTGGTAAGTGCAAAGAATGAGGATGTTGAGACCATGAGAGTGAAATTGACAAATCTTATCTCAGAGTACGTTAAAAATCCTGTGGTGGAAATCAAGTTGATCAATTTCAAAGTTTCTGTTTTGGGAGAAGTTGCGAGACCGGGTACGTATGTTATGCCGGATGGAGGTTCTACATTATTAGGAGCTTTGGGATTAGCAGGAGATCTTACCGTATTTGGCGTTAGAACCAACGTATTGGTGGTAAGAAATATTGATGGACAGATTACCAAAGAAAGAATAGATTTAACGAGCGCACAGTTTATCAATTCTCCTTATTATTATCTTAAACAGAATGATATGATTTATGTACAGCCTAATGCCAACAGAGAAAAAGCTTCAAGAATAGACCCTAATACAGGATTGTACATATCCGTTGCATCAGTTATTGCTTCTTTGGTCATTGGAGTTTTAGCCCTTACAAAAAATTAATCTCACGAATACTTCTTTATTTTGGATTATAATCAGACACAGATTCATAACGAGGCTCAGGAAGAGTCTTTGAACATCAGAGAAATTCTAAAGCCTTATGTCAATCGTTGGTATTGGTTTGTAATAGGTGCTATTATTACACTTATTGCAGCATGGTTCTTTTTAAGATACAGTATTCCTGTATATAGTACAGAATCAACATTATTAATCAAAGAAGTTAAAAAATCTTCCGCAGGTCAGCCGGATATGTCTGTAATATCCGAACTGAGCGGTATCGGAGGAATGGGAACCAACTCTGTGGATAATGAAATAGAGATCTTAAAATCTAAAAAACTAATGCTTTCTGTCGTAAGAGAAAAAGCATTGGAAACCAATATTTATGCTAAAGGAAAAATAAAAGAAACAGAATTATACAAAGAAACTTCTCCGTTTCTTGTGAGAATAATCAGTGAGAACAAAAAAGCCAGATATCCGAATAAAGAAGTTATGGCTAAGATAAGTGGCAACAAAATTGTCATTGAATCTGAAGATTTTCGCAATAGCATACAGACTGAGTTTAATAAATCTGTGACGATGCCGTTTGGTGTGATTATGTTTCAGAAAAACGCTGCGTATAGAACCAAAAGTTCAGGTAAAGGAGACTTTAGATTGCAGTTTATGTCCGGGATGAACAGAGCCAGATATTATCTGACTAAACTCAATGTAAGCCTGGTACAGAAAGAAGCGACTGTACTCAAAATATCAATGAATGATCCCGTTCCTGAAAAAGCAGTAGATATTATTAACGGGTTAGCGGTAAATTATAACCGGGAAGCTATTTTGGATAAAAATTCAGAAGCTCAAAAAACGGCCAGTTTCATAGATGAAAGGATTAATCTCATCAGCAAGGAGCTTGGAACGGTGGAGTCGCAAAAGGAAGATTTTAAGCTTCGAAATAACATAGCGGATATTCAGACTGAAGCAGAATTATCTTTGGAAACTGCAATGAGCAGCCGCCAAAAGCAATTGGAAACCGAGTCACAACTTGAGCTGGTGAATGGTTTGCTGAGTTCTGTCAGCAAGCAGGGAGCGTATCAGGTTTTGCCGCTTAATGTGGGGCTTTCGGACCCTGGGATTGTTTCTAATATTGCCACGTATAATCAATTGGTGATCGATAGAAACAGATTGCTTGAGAATTCTTCCACGGTAAACCCTGTTGTTCAGAATATTAGCAATCAGATTAACAGCATGCGGAGTTCTGTCATTCAAAGTTTACAGAAAAGCAGATCAGCGTTACAAATTTCAAAAAATACAATTCTTGGTGAACAAAACAGATTGTCCGGAAGAATCTCAAAAATTCCTGTGCAGGAGAAAATGTTCAGAAGCATTGAAAGACAACAGAATATAAAGGAGCAGCTTTATTTGCTATTACTGCAAAAAAGGGAAGAAGCTGCAATTTCATTAGCTATTGCAGCTCCTAAAGCAAGAATTGTGGATGATGCATTGACAAACCCGGCTCCTGTTTCTCCGAAGAAAATGATTATTTATCTGGGAGCCATGATTATTGGTTTGTTAATTCCTTTTGCCATCATTTACCTTTTGGAGCTATTCAACAATAAAATTAAAACAAAGCAGGACCTTGAAAAACTTCTTGAGGGTGCTGCAGTTCTTGGAGAACTTCCTTCATTGGAAAAAGGGGATCCTGAAATCGTACAGCTGAATGATTTATCTCCTTTAGCGGAATCATTCAGAATTTTAATTACCAACATAAATTTTATGTTGCCTAAAAATAAGAAAGGCAACGTCATCTTTGTAACTTCTACAGTCAAGGGTGAGGGGAAAACTTTTACTTCTGTAAACCTGGCATTGACTCTGGCTACCCCGCGAAAAAAAGTAGTGATTATTGGCTCTGATATACGTAATCCTCAGTTACAAAGGTATAACGAAGGTAGAAGAGGTTTGGTTGGTCTGTCGGAATTCATGTATGATGACGAGATGGGTTTATCAGAAATCATTCATCCAACTTCGTTTAATCCACATTGCGATGTGATTTATTCGGGTGCGATTACACCAAATCCTACCGAATTATTATCGAATGGAAGGTATCAGGAATTGATTGAAAGTTTAAAGCCTTTATATGATTATATAATTTTAGATACGGCACCATTAATGTTGGTGACAGATTCATTTCTTATTTCAGATGTTGCTGATGTTACGGTGTATGTTACAAGATCGGGTTATACAGAAAAGGAATTGATGAGTTTCATCAACAAGCAGATAAAAGATAAGAAAATTAATAATGTAGGTTTGGTACTGAATGATGTAAGCAAAATGAACAGCGGATATGGTTATGGTTACAAATATGGCTATGGCTATGGACAAATACAACAATCTGATAATTTTTTTAAAAGAATTTTTAAAAAGAAATAGAGAATTCAAAACATGAAGAGATATAAAATAGCCGTCATCGGACAGGGATATGTAGGGTTACCCCTATCGTTGGAATTTGCATATCATTATCCTGTATTGGGGTATGATATTAATAGTCAAAGAGTCAAAGAGTTAAATGAGGGCCAAGATATTACGCTTGAAGCTAATATAGATAAACTCAATAACAGATTAAAAGAATACAGTGAATCTAACGGAATAATTGGCTATAAAGCAACAAACCAGTCGTATGATATTTCTGAAGCTAATGTTTTTATCGTAACAGTACCTACGCCTATTGATAAATATAATGCGCCGGATTTAAAGCCTTTGATTTCGGCATCGAAAATGCTAGGGGAAATTATTAAGAAAAATGATATTATTATCTATGAATCAACTGTTTTTCCTGGATGCACAGAAGAAGAATGTGTACCTGTTCTTGAAAAATATTCCGGACTAAAATATAATGTAGATTTCTTTGTAGGATATTCTCCGGAGAGAATTAATCCAGGAGATAAAGTAAATACACTTACAAGTGTTAAAAAGGTAACGTCCGGTTCAACTGAAGAAATTTCGGTAATAGTAGACGATTTGTATAAAAAAATAATAACTGCCGGAACTCATAAGGCTCCGAGCATCAAAGTTGCAGAAGCATCGAAAGCTATCGAAAATGCCCAACGCGATGTTAATATTTCTTTTGTAAATGAGCTAGCATTAATATTTGACAGAATAGGTATTGATACGAACGATGTTTTAGAAGCTGCTGGAACGAAATACAACTTCTTAAAATACAAACCTGGGTTGGTTGGAGGGCATTGCATCTCTGTTGATCCGTATTATTTGGCACATAAAGCAGAACAGTTAGGATATCATCCGGATGTAATCCTTTCCGGACGTCGTGTTAATGATTCTATTGCAAAATTTGTCGCTTCTAAAGTTGTAAAACTTCTTATCTCAAAAGGAGAAATCATAAAAGATTCCGATACCCTGATATTAGGTGTAACATTTAAAGAAAACTGTCCTGATGTAAGAAATACGAAAGTTATTGATATTTATAGCGAGCTTAAAGATTATGGCGTAAATGTAGATATATACGATCCATGGGCAAGTAAAGCTGAAGTAAGACACGAGTACGGAATAGAGATACTTGATTCCCTTGTTGAAGGAAAAAAGTACAATTCTATCATAGTTGCTGTTGCACATAATGAATTTTTGAAAATGGATTTAAATACCATTAAAAAACATAATTCAGTGGTTTTTGATACCAAAGCTTGTTTAGAAAGAAGCTTGGTTGATGCAAGACTATAATAATATTATACCAATTAAATGATACCATTAGTAAAACCCTTTCTTCCACCAAGAGAAGAATTGTTACCTGAATTAGAAAAAATTCTGTATTCGGGATATATTGCAGAAGGACAACCTGTCTATGATTTTGAAGCTTCATTTGGGAATTACTTAGGTAACTCAGATGTTCTGGCTCTTCATTCCGGTACAGATGCATTACACATTGCTTTATTGCTTGCAGGTGTTGGACAAGATGATGAAGTCATAAGTACTGCTATGACTGCGGAACCCACTAATGTTGCGATTTCTATGGTTGGCGGCAAAGTTGTTTGGGGAGATGTAGATCCAGACACAGGGCTTTTGTCTCCACAATCTGTAAAATCTATGATTACTGAAAAGACGAAAGCAATTATTTTGGTACATTATGCAGGTATGGTATGTGACATGAAGGAATTCAATAAAATTAGCTTAGAATATAATATACCTATTATTGAAGATGCGGCCCATGCATTAGGCAGTAAATTTAATGGAAAAATGATTGGAAGTAATTCTCATTATACTATTTTTTCTCTGCAGGCCATAAAGCATATGACTACCGTTGATGGAGGTTTTCTTACGTTTAATAAGTCAGATCAGATGGCAAGAGCCAGAAGAATGAGATGGTTTGGTCTAGATAAAGGGAAAAGCAGATTAGAAAATGATATCGTTGAAACTGGTTATAAATATGCAATGAACAATGTAAATGCTACAATTGGTTTAGTGCAAATGAATCATATAAATTCTGTAGTAGGTAAGTATATTAGTAATGGTAAATTTTTTGACGAAAAACTAAAAGGTATAGAAGGTGTAAACCTTGTAAAATATTCAGAAGATACAGAACCTTCCTACTGGCTGTATACCATGAAAGTTGAAAGGAGAGAAGATTTCATAAAGCATATGGAAGCTCACGGTATTTCCGCAAGTCCGCTGCATTATAGAAATGATCTGCATTCCATTTTCAAAGACTCTAAAAGAAACCTACCTGGATTGAATGAGTTTTACACAAAAATGGTACACATTCCATGCGGTTGGTGGCTGTCAGAAGAAGACCGTGAACATATTGTTAAAACAATAAAAAAAGGCTGGTAATATGATCCCATTATATAAGCCATTTATGCCTGAAACGCCCTTGGTTAATGAAATATTACAGAGCGGACAGCTCGCTTACGGGAAATACGGAAGAGCGTTTGAAGCACAACTTTCGCATTATTTTGGAACAGACAAGGTAATAGTTACTAATACATTCAATATGGCTATTTTAGTAGCTTTAACTACTCTGGATGTTAAGGCAGGTGATACTGTCATTGTTTCTCCGATGGCATGCCTTGCCTCAACTCAGCCTCTTTTATCAGTAGGGGTTAAAGTGCAGTGGGCGGATGTAGATCCAATGACAGGTACGTTATGTCCAGAAAGCGTTAGAAGTTTAATGGCAATCGGTCCTAAAGCAATTATTCATAATCATTACTGTGGATATCCGGGGCATATTGATGAAATTAATGCTATTGGAAATGAATTTGGTATTCCGGTAATTGATGATGGTATTGAGGCATTTGGAAGTGAATATAAAGGAAATAAAATTGGAAATGTGGGCTCTGATGTCACCATTTTTTCTTTTAATCCTGTAAGAATTCCTAATACTTTGGATGGTGGAGCTGTAATTTTTAAAGATTCAAAACTTTTTGAAAAAAGTAAGCTGATAAGAGATGCGGGCATTGACCGTACACGTTTTAGAGATGACCTAGGAGAAATTAGTTCAAAATGTGACATAACATTGGTAGGGCATAGTGCTACTCCTATGGAAATTAATACTTATATAGGAACTCAACAGATGCAAAATGTTGATACTTTATTATCAATGCAGCGAGATAATGCTGATCTATGGAAACAATATTTTTCAGATCAATCTGTAAAGCTAATTGACATTCAAAATTCGAATCCTAATTTTTGGGTATTTGGACTTTTAGCAGATAATAAAGAGGAGATGATAAAGCACATCAGAAGCAAAGGCTTCTATGCTTCTGGAGTTCATATTAATAACAATATTTATAGTGTGTTCGGAAAAAGCGAAATCATCTTGCCTGGTGTTGAGTATTTCAGTAATCATTTTGTTGCGGTACCTTCAGGATGGTGGGTGCAAAAAGAAAATATTCAATGGAAATAAAGTTTATTAAACATTCGGAATGTTCAGAAGATTTATTGTACAGAATCGGCATTTTGAAAAAACAACATTGGAATTATCCTGTTTTAGAACAGATAAGATGGTTCAATAATAATTTATCAGATCAGGATATACATATATGTATTTTTATTGAAGATAATTTAATTGCATATACAACTTTAGTAAACATTAAATATCAGATTGAAGATAATATTGAACGTGAAGGTTTAGGAATCGGAAGTGTTTGTGTTGACACCAATTATTTAAATAAAAAGTATGGTTTTTTTGTTGTTCAGGTAGTATCAGCATTTATCAGACAGAAAAAAATTGTAGGTATTTTATTGTGTAAAGATGAATTGGTCTCATTTTACGAAAAAAATAATTGGATAAAATTTATTGGACAATTAAAAGTTCAAAATTTAAATATGTTTTGTAATGTTCTGACAACAGAAACTATTAAATCTAATATTATTACACTAAATAAAAGTTTTTGATGGAAGACAGTTCTTCTTCGCAATATAAAGGAATTTTTAAAACCACGTTTTTGTTTGGTTTTGTTCAGATGTTCAATATCCTGACAAAAGTTATAACTAATAAAATTGTTGCTACTTTACTGGGTGCTGAGGGAATGGGTATAATTGGAATCTTCAGTAATACGATTAATATGCTAAAGATCGGAGCAGGATTAGGAGTATCACAAAGTGCTGTAAAGGACATTTCAGAGTCGAATGCAATTAAAAATGATGAAAGGTTTTCTAAAACGATATCAGTAACAAATAAGATATTACTGATAACAGGAATAGCTGGCTTACTTGTAACGGCTATTTTTTCACCATTGATAAGTAGATTTACCATGGGTAATATGACATATACATTTTCTTTTATTCTTTTAGGATTGGCGGTCGGCTTTGGAATTTATACAGATGGACAGTTAGCAATATTAAAAGGAATGCGAAAGCTACGTGAGCTAGCTAAAGCTAGTGTATTGGGCTCCGCTGTGGGTTTGATAGTATCTGCACCTTTATATTATTTCTTTGGAAAATTAGGAATAGTGCCTTCGCTGATAATTGCATCTCTTACTGCTCTTTTTTTTTCTAATTATTTCGTTCAGAAGATTAAATACCAACGAAATAAATTATCTTTAAAAGAGGCATTTATTGGGGCTTTTCCAATGATTAGAATGGGGATGTCATTAATGCTTATTTCATTCTTAACTACGATTGTAGTATTAATTATATCTGTATACATTCGATCGGTTGGGGGAATTAAAGAGTTGGGATATTATAATGCTGGTACAACAATTATGGTTGGATATTTTGGAATAATTATCACATCATTGTCAACAGACTATTATCCGAGAATCGCAGCAATCAATACGGACAATTATAAACTTCAAGAAGAATTAAATAAACAGTCTGCGGTAAGTTTAATTTTAACTGGCCCCTTGATGGTGATGTTTATTTTTTTGTTACCTTTTATTGTCGAAATTCTCTTTTCAAAAGAATTTACACCAATTATTAATTACGTAAAGATTGGAATTTTCGGAACACTAATCACTATTTGCTCAAATCAGGTAGATATGATTTTAGTTGCAAAGTTTGAGACTAAAATATTTATTATTCTATCTGTCATTTACAGATTTATTCAGACTCTAATCACGATACTTTTATATAAATTTTATGGATTAATAGGGGTAGGAATAGCAAATGCAGTAATGGGTTTTATTCACTTTTTTATGATGACAGTAGTAGTTTATAAACTCTATAATATACGTTTTAATAAATTTTTTATAAAGCTCGCATTGACTATTCTTTTTTTTGTTATAAGCAGTACAGTTATTTCTTCAATAGAAAATAGTATATTAAAATACTCAATCGGATCTTGCTTATTAATATCATCCATTTTGTTTTCGCTGATTATATCGCAAAAATATTTTAATATAAGCATTATTACATTAGTTACAAATAAGCTTAAACCTAATAATAAAAAGAAGAATGAGTAAGGATTTATTATTTTCAGTTATTATCCCAGTATACAATATGCAACCATATCTTGAAAGATGTCTGGATAGTATTGTAAATCAGAGCTATACAGGTTTAGAGATAATAATTGTTAATGACGGCTCGGTAGATGGATCACTAGATATAATAAAGAAATATGCTCAGTCTGATAGTAGAATTATTGTTATAGATAAGCTAAACGAGGGTATTGGCGGAGCATATATTGATGCTCTTCAATTAGTAAAAGGTGATTATATTTCGTTTGTTGACGGAGACGACTTTATAGAACTTAATATGTACGAAATATTATCACAGCATATAATTGATAAAAATGCCGATGTGATACAATTTGGATATCAAAAATTCAATCAAGAAAATAAAATTCTTTCT
>Ga0065714_10003006_pt1 | contig 10499 bp, 10 predicted proteins | sample MisRhiReplicate2_FD_59101 | JGI IMG/M metagenome (GOLD analysis project Ga0065714, IMG submission 59101) | Miscanthus rhizosphere microbial communities from Kellogg Biological Station, MSU, sample Rhizosphere Soil Replicate 2: eDNA_1 v2... | ecosystem: Host-associated > Plants > Roots >... | reverse complement strand
ACTACATCCGTCGAGTTCAATGGACCTCTGGAATCAAGCATCTCAATGGAATTGGTCCCGTGCACAAGGCCGTGCTTATTGCTCTCTTCACTGTGGCCAACGCGGTCAAACGTTATCGGATGAAGTCTCGCAAGCGATAGCTGCTTAGTTAAGCGCACCATGATCCCCCCTACCCTATTTTTGGGATGGTGGGGATTATGGTGCGCTTATGCATAAAAACTGTTTCGCAGCGCAAAGACCTAACTTCGTAATGATTAGGCAATGCGCGACCGTGTAATTGACCCTTTTGCCTTGACGGTGTGATAGGTAGCATACGCGCCGCGGTTTACTATCGCACTACAAATCCAGGCGTTTCTAAGCGCCCGGCTCCATTACAGGAAGCCCCATGTCCTTCACGTCAACAAAAATATTCAGATCGCCTATCTTTTATTGCCTGCTGGCATTAATAACGCTGCTTGCTATCTCATTTGAACTACGAAATTCATAATTTTCTGAACCTAATGGCTCTGAGAATTTTGAGGCTACATATCACACTCTACTGACCATTAAAGCGATAAGCGAAAATCCTGTCGCCGCGCATCTTTACCTGCCACTGATTTCACTCGGAGGTACGCTAGATAAAGGTATTTCATGGGGCGCCACTGTTCCGACAGAAAATGGCAACTATATCTATACAAGCTTTAGCTCCCCTGGGTTCATCGCCCCCTATTTATGGTTTAAAATTTTACCCATTGAGAAGTCAACCACTAACCTTGCCTACTTCAACTTTATGATTGGTTGCGTCACCAGCATATTAATCCTGATACTTTGCTATTTCTTGTTACGATCTACGGGGTACGCCCCGCTTACATCATCAGCAGCATCGTTGCCTGCATCCTTGATATCGATTTTTAGTAGAGAAGCACTTTTACCCACAGGACTCACTTACTGGGCACACTACTTATATCAGGTAATCCTAGCGCTATCACTACTTGCCGTACTGAAGTATCTAATTTCACCATCTGGTCGCACAAGAGAAGTGCATCTTTTCTCCTTACTTACACTTACTTTCTGCGGAGCTCTTACAGAGTGGACGGGGTACATCTTCAACGCGGGGCTTGTTCTGTTGTTCTGGTTTGGTGCGGGCGGATGTAGGGCAGATCGAAAAACGTCTTTCTACATTTTCATTTCTACTGGACTGGCGGGTATAGTCACCATCGCTCATCTTAGCGCGGCTATCGGACTCTCTCCAGCGATTAACTCCCTTCTACATAGGTTCGTCGACCGTAGCGCATCTACAGGAAGCGTTACCCTGCTCATCTATGGCTATGGTCTCTCATACGGACTATTTCTCCTGTTAGCCGTTGGGATATCAGCGATTTCGAGTTTTACAAGAGGCCACGCACAGAAATCTCAGTTATCCGGCGTTTTGGTTTTTGTATTTTTAGCGGCGTGTATTCCACTGTTTGAGAATGTTTTAATGCTTCAGCATGGATCGACTAAAGTTCATATTCCCAGCAGCAATTATATTTTCAGCTTGCTTTGCTAACTCAAGGCTGCTCGGTAAATTGGGGCTAATAGGAGCACTTGCGATTGCCAGCTACCAAGGGTACTGCTCTTACCGGGAGGACCTTGCCAGATACGCATTCTGGGGTAAAAAGGACAAATCCAACAGAGCACTTGCCAATAAAGTCATTGGAGCATCAGACCAAGAATGTACTGTCTACGCATCAAATATTGCTGTGAGAGGTTATGCAAACCTTCTGTTCAACCACGGAATCTACGAATACAAATCTTGGGACGATGCCGCTGAGCTTCTAAAAACCAGAAAGGGCTGAGCTCTAACCTACATTGAAGGTGAAATGATACTTCCAGATTTACCTCAATACTCAAAGGTAACTATCAATAGAGCCAACGGCGAAACATCCGTAATAAAAGCTGACTAGCGGACAGAGCGCTTAATCCATTAATTTATTTTTTATCACATTTGTCTTCGCATTATATACTCGCTAATGATGGCCTCAGCCGTTCTACTCCACTTGAACGGCTTGGCTGAATGCTCGTAAGCGCTCCATGAACCCCACCTACTCAAAAATAGGCGGCGCGCTTGGCGATGCGATGCGCATGCGAGCAAGCAACCAACTCCAAGGCAGCAAGGCTTCGTAACCCTCCACCGACGATACCTGTGGCAGCCACGCAAAGGGCGATTGGCCGTTGGCTTTGGCCGTCTCAACCAAACTGTAAAGTTTAGCGCTGGCCGTCGCGTCTCTGGGCGTGTCGTTGAACAGTCCATTCTTGCGCCCGATAACGAAAGGACTGATCGTACGCTCGGCCGTATTGTTGTCGATCGGCAAGTAACCGGCCTCGGTGTAGCGCACCAACTTGATCCAGTTGCTGGCCAGGTAACTGATGACTTTGCCCAGTGCATTTTGCGCCGTCGCTTGTGGCCGGGTTTTCTCCAACCATGCTTGCAACTGCGCCAACACCGGCAGGCTTTTTTGCTGTCGACTTTCCTGGCGATGTTCATCGCCGACTTCTTTTAAATCTCGCCCGATACCGTACAGCTTGTTGATCCGATTCAGGACGATATCGGCACGCCCGGATTGATAAATCTGCCATTTTCGGACGATGAGTCACCCAGCTAAATACTCGATGAAATAACAATTATAAGTTGGAGTCATTAATTCATCATTTTGGCTGACCGGCCAAGATGAGCGGCATACGCAGACAGGTTCCGAAAGAGGTAGTCTGTCCAGAACGCCCAATCACTTGACACTTTCACACTCGTTCTCTTGGCGCAAGTATCGTTCTGTCGGGGAAGGCGTCGCGTACTTTTTCTTGAGGGTAAAGAATGGCTTCTCAATAATTCCGTAAGTCAGCATAGAAAAGACCACGATGGCAGGAACCGTTAGAAAGGCAGTCTGTACAAGGACATCAGCCAACCCACCGGGTGCCTGCCCAATGCGAACGAAATGGGAATTAGTGAATGGAATCACGACGTAGTGCATGCAATACATAGAGAAGCTAAGCTGACCTAAGCGCGCTAGGCTTACATTGATGGCTTCAGGGATCCGAATTCGTGCATGCGAGTAGCCGACGATCAGGGTAGCCCACATCACCGCCTCTATGGATGGCCAAAACGCCATCACCCAAGACTGATCAATTCCGATAAGACCTTTTTGTCCGCAGAAAATACTCATTACAACGGCTGCACTTGCCATTGCAGCAACAAGCCACGCAGTTGTTATCTTACTATCGGCCAAATATTGCTTAGTCAAAAAGGCCGCAACCATACCGATAACAAACTGATCAATGCGTCCTAGCAGGGTCATGTAAGCCACATTGGTCACTGAACCCATTTTCGTCCACATGAGATATTTGAAGAATATTGTGAGTACCAGAAGCCCTACGATGTACCTCGGACCAACTTTATCTAGAAACAAGATAAGAAATGGGAATATCAAGTAAAATTGAAACTCCACCGCAATTGTCCACAGGTGGGCAAACATTGGAAGCTTTACGTCTTGCAGAGCATTCACAAATGGAAAAAACAAACTGAGCGCCTGTGTGAAAGAATAATCAAGACTCCACCCACACAGCATTATCAAGACGCACAATATATAAAGCGGATAGATTCGTATAACTCTGTTTTTAATAAAGTCAAAATAATTTATATCTTTTCCTGTGGCGATTTTCGTGAGCAGATAACCGCTAAGTACCATGAAGAGTCCAACACCCATATGCCCCTGTTCGACGAGCCCTAAAAGGGGGTTATAGGTGCTATGACCAAGACCAAAGTTATCGGTAAAACAGTGATAAAAAATCACCATCGCGGCGGCCAAAAAACGGAGATGATCAAGGCGGGAGTCATACTTTAGGTTTTTAGAGCCGACAGGCCGATCCACAACTGTCGAGAGAGCACCATCAACGCGGAGAACGCGATGGGTGACGAGCATCATAAGAGCCAGCAGTGTAAAAAAAACAGCCGCCACGAAAGGAACGAATATACCTTTTGACTTTAGCAGTAGCTCATATCCAGAGATCAATACCTTCGATTCAGACTTACTATAAAGGTCGACTGTACTTTTCGTAACGCCGATTTTTATTGATGCATGCCCCGACCAATCGGTTTTGACAAACTCAAGGCCTCGACTGTTAGAAGGCACTTCTAAAGTAAGGGGGCCATATGGAGGAATGTAGGAAACCAGCCTGTTTTCACGGGCCTCCCATCCGCTAGGCACTCTGCCATCCATGTACTGAGGCCTTTCAACCCACACCTCTGCCCCCTTTGAATCGGCAGATTTGGTTCCTGTTGCCTGTAATTCGATTACGGAGGTTTGGACTCCGAATAGAGCCACCACAATATACGGTAATAATTTTGAGGTTAGCAGGTAGGCAATAGGCAGCGACAGGAAGAGTGCCCACAAGCTACGCTCTCCAACAGGAACGTGTTTTTGCACGATAGGTGACCAGTCCGTTATGTTTTTTTTCAGCGCACATGATAACACTGGACCACTAGTTTTTCCGCTGGAGAAAACCAATGCCCATCACATTGCACCATCTGCTGCCGGCCCTCCCGAGCACCCGCCCAGTTGCCGGCGTTTTTGTGCCCGAGTTCAACACAGGATGGGACGCTACCGAACCATCGGTTCACTGCTTATCGTCGCGTTTATTGCCCCTAAACGCCGGAGTCAGTAACACCGATTGAACTGGGAGCGCCTGACTGCGTGGGCTTTTACCTTGATAAGGCAGAGGCTGTGATCCGAACCAGCCGCGCTGTATCAACCCGCCCTCATCGCCTTGGCAGCAACGCGTCGAGAAATCTCGGCAATTGCAAAGAACGCCAAGATCAACGCACAGAAATAGGCGTAATACAGATATCGATAATCAGCAGAAGGGGCAATGAGAACGTGAGGTAATACAAAGGCTATCGCGGACCCTCCCAGGCTGAAAACCAGCACTCTGTTCCACTTGAGACAAACCAGGATCCCCATAGCGGCCATGAGAACGACCAGATAAATCCATGGAAAAAAAATCCACGGATGAACACCTGTTTGAGACGCAAGCCAAGCCGAGAATTTGTTACCTTGAAAACTCAGGCCATAAGGATTATCGACTGTGGTGGGGCTCGCAACAACTGCCGTAGTCGATTCACCCCAACGGAGCAGGGCTGAAAAATTTTCCAACCGATGAACCAGATAAATGCCTGGATACTCAGAGACAGCGTCTATCCAATGTTGATTCAACTCAGACAACTTAGCCGCATCAGTAGTGAGCAGGCTTCCAGATGCGCCATAAAACAGTGCATTATTTCCGCCAGGCCAGTACAAAAGCTTTAACTTACCCTGCGTATCACCCACACGATCCGAAACATAAGAAGGCAGTAAATTTTTTCCAACTTTTACAGAAATCCCCAATAAATCATAAGTCTGAGAATACTGAAACGGGTGCTCTTTTATGATGTGCTCTTTTGGAACTATGAATAGCGCCCCAGTCGCACAGACAACCGTAATAACCAAAGCAAGCCCACCTTGCATTACCCGACTTGTTTTTTTCCAGCCTTCTGCATACACCCAAAACCCAAACAGGAAAGGTAATACAACCAGAGCATTTGTTTTCACACCAAATGCAAATGCTCCCAGAATCAAGATTCCAACGCGCTCAACCCACGTAAACTTTCTCGGTTGAACGTAGACATTGATAACTATCGCCCATGCGAAAAATATTGCGCAGGCAAAAACAACGTCTTTCCATATCTGACCGAGTGGAAAAAGCAAGCCAGGCCAAAAACCTATCAAGGGAATAAAATAAGCGTACCGTCCAACCCAGCGACGAGACGCAACAGCGAAAAGTCCCCACCCCCCCCAGTAAAGAATCAAGTTCTGAATCAAAAATAACGCAGGCCCCGAATACAAAGAATCGAGGTGCCGCCACCACCATGCCATCAATACCGGGTGCCAATCATTATAAAAATCATTTTTCGCATTGGCATACTGAATGACTGAGTCTGGACTCATCCACCCAGGGAAAAAAGCCAATACGCTATACAGAATACCCAGCAAGCACACCAATGCAATTGGCCGCGCACCAGGAAGTGTCTGCCGTACCGAGCCCGGCACGTTGTAAGCACCCATGCATGAGAAGAGCAAAGTCTTCAAGACTTTCAGATTCCCTCTAACTGCACTGATTTTGGTCGGAACTTCACCCTCTGGATAAATCCGGCTGGTGGACAACTCCAGACATCGATACCCCATCTGCGGTACTCGATGAGAGAGGTAAGCCAGCAATTCGTATTCTCGGAAGGCATCCCGGAACGGGCTGATTGCCGGGTCAAGCAGCATTTTACGGCTGTACGCCCGAAATCCCTGGGTCGTATCTGTCCATGGAAAACCTGAGCTGAACGACAATGCCGGAGCGTGGATCAATCGAATGGCCAGGTCGCGCGACTTTGGCGTGTTCACTGCCACACCACCGGGCAGGAAACGAGAAGCCTGCACAAAATCGACCCCTTGTTTCAAGGCGCCAATAAAGCGCGGGATGGCAACCGGATCATCCTTATCATTACCGTCGATACTGACAATGCCTTCATAACCCTGATCCAGGGCAAATGCATAGGCGCAACGCAACTGCGAGCTCAACTTACCCGAGCCGGTTTTCACCAGAAGACCGCTAACGCCCTTATCCTGTAGAGCCTGCAACTCAAGAGAGCCATCCGTGCTACCACCGTCGACAATGATGATATCGGCAATGTCAGAAATTTTTGCCGCCGCCATCTTGGCAATCAGATTCCTGATGCGATCGCCTTCGTTAATGACGGGAACAACCACGCACCAGGGATGTTTACGCCCAAGCCACAGTGGAGTATCAAAAGAAGGAACTTGCCAGGTGTTGCGCACAGCTGGATCAATATCAGAAGGTGTCATTATTTCTACCATCAAACTACGCGAGCTGTGATCAGCCCGACGCCAGCAATTACCAACACAATCCCTGCCGCTGTCGTCCAGTGAAAGGGCTCACGAAAAATCAATATCGAAGACAAGGCGACAGTCGCCACCGCCCCCGCAGTCAATACCGGATGCGCCACATTGAGTGGAAGACGAGCCAGCGCAGCGGCATAGAGCAGAAATGCCATACCATACAGCCCAAGTCCCAGCCAGAAGGGCCAATTGGTGATTGCCGTCAGTGGATCACTGAGGGACGGAAACTTGCGTGGCGGCATCATTGCCATCTTCACCAGTACGCTGGCAGATGCATTGGAAAGGATGCCCAGAAACAGAATGATCCATTTCATGCCCCTACCCCCTCATCGCCTGCACAATAAGACTTCAACGCTACGCCCAAGGCACGCTCAATAGAGTGCAGATGTGACTCATCCTTGGTGGCAACCATCTCGATCGATACAACATGACCAGGCAAATAATGCTTCAAAGCCAACGCCATCTGCCCATGATCGGTGCCGCCATCCCCGAGGGGCAGCAAGTCCGGCTCGCTGGCATGCACATGCCCGATCAGATCGGCACACTCGTTCAGCACCTGTTGAGGATCTTCGCCGTTAATCGCCAGCGCACCGGTATCCAGCTGCATGCGGATGGCGGGATGGTCAATTGCTCTGACCACCGCAGCGGTCTCTGCGCTGGTAGTCATGAAGTTGGCGCCGTAACAGGTTGGATTGGGTTCGAGACAGATCGTCACCCCATTGGAATGAGCAATGTCCCCCAACTGCCTGAAAAAAGGCACAGCCACCGCGAACGCTTGCTCATCGCTCAAACCGGTGCGATCACGATTCTTCGGTGAACCAAAGACCACTCTGGTAGCACCAAGGCCAGAACCAATACGGCACACAGCGCTCAAGTGCGTTAACAAATCTTCTTGAGATTGCTGCGAACCGAAGACATTCAAACCGATTGTACCGAACAACAGCGCCTGCATCCCGGTGATTTCGACGCCTCGCATCGCCCACCATTCTTTAACAAGGCTGATGTCAGCGTCCGAAGCCTTGGCGGGCTCGGGAAAGTACTTTCCGGGTGCCACATCGATTGCATCAATACCATGAAGTCGAAGCAAATCGGCGACGCCGTCGTCTTCCACGATATCCCACGCGATGTTGGAAATCGCCAGCCTCATGGATTTACTCCTGGATCGGTTTTCACAACTAGCGGTTCTGACTGGGCATAGGCACGAACCGCGAGGAGTGTCTCACGAGCGCTGTATTGATACCGCCCTGCCCCACCGAACACATGCGCATGCAGGGTCTGCATGTCATAGGTTGCAGCAGGATTCCCAAGGGCGTTGGTGAAAGATGTGCCGAAGCCCTTCTGCGAAATATCGGCCACACTGACAGGCTGCGCCGTCAGGTGAACCAGTCTCAAACCGGCATCGAGCGCCAGCTGGATGTCGTGCCAGAGATTAACCATCGGATAGAACTGGAAGACACCACGACTATCGATCAAATGAAGGTTGTTTTGATTCAAGAAGTCGAAAATGACGTTTTTACGCAAACCTGGTCCCACCAACCCCGGGAGACGCACGATCAGGTGGTTGGCGAAATGGCTTTCAACAAATTCCTCCAACACTCGGCGGTGCAGACCATAGGCATGCAAACCCGACACATCCACCGGCGTCTCTTCATCAACTCCCATGGAATTGCTGAAAACATCGACTGTACTGATCAGAACGAAGGTCGTGCACCGGAGTGTCTTGAGATGTGCAATCAGACCGTCTATTTTTTCCCGATCAGCGTCAGGATCACGGTTAGCGATCCACTTTTGTGCTGGCGCACCCGCACACACAACGGTATCGAACACCTGACCGTCAATATCACCGATGTTGGTTGAACGATACAGCGAAGTGAAGGTTTTTTGTTTCAGCAACGTACTACCAACAAACCCTGAAAACCCGATAAGTGCATTAGCCATTCACAACTCCAGATTTGGTGGTTTCCTGACTATCGACACACGGGAACTGTTCTGTATCGAGTTTTTCAAGAACATCATAAATATTGTCAATTTTGCCACCGAGCACCGAGTAACAACCGGGGAGCTCTGCGTGTTTTTCAAAAAGAATCGGCCGACCATCGTCGCCTTCGTTCTTCACCAGAACGGTTTTGACCTCGAACAACGAGTCAATATGCTTGGCCTCAAGAACCGCCGGGATATACCGCCCCACATCCCTCACCATTCGGTCAACGCGTGAGTCCCGCGGGTAATGGCGAAGTTTCTCGTAGGGGTCAACCCCTTGCTGATCAGCCCAATGCAAGTGCGGGGTATATCGCACATGGGACAAGGTATGCAGGTTGCGAGCAGGAAAAGGCATCATCGAGAAGAATGGCCCGTCCATCACCGTAACACCCAGCCCGACAAGGGATGGGGGCATCTGCATCAAGGCCATTTCGGTGATTTCTTGTTTGAGCTCAGCCTTCACCCCGGGAAACTCACCAGAAAACTGATTGAGACCACTGTAAGTGCAATTGAATACGTAACTACATACGACCTCTTCCAACTGGCCGTTTGGCGTCTTTACTGCCACGCGCAGTGTAGAGTCCGGCCCTCTGGAAATACCGCTCGCCTGGGTTGAACAACGAATCTGGACGCGGCTATCTTTCAACTCCCTCTCTGCCCAGCCGGCTAGCTTCGTCGAGTCAAACGCGTACTCTTCAACCAGAAACACTTCTTCGATCAACCTCGGCTCAAAGAGCCCTCGCAACGACGCATCTGCCGGCTGGAAAGCGGCGCCTATCTCTCGGCAGAAACGTTCAAACTGCCTAGCCGTGACCTTGGAGTTGCGTCGCGCAATGGCATAGAGCGTGGTGAAGTCCTGCTTGACCGCATCAGGCCAGTCCCGCACGAATTTCGGCAGATTGACCCTGCTGCGATAAGCCGTCGTGAAACTGCGCGGATAGTGATAGCCGTTATGTACCCGCGCCTGATTGCTATAGGAAGCACGCTTCAACAATGCGGGTTCACTCTCAAGCAATAGGACACGTTTGAGCCCACGCTGCCTGGCGAGATAGATAGAAATGGCAGCGCCATAAAACCCACCACCGATCACAACTGCATCAAAATCTGTGATGACACTCGACATCAGACGTTTTGCTCGTGTGACAACGTGTCGTTATCAACCGTAGTCGAACGCACCTCTTCGATGTTGAGCTTTTCATGGCGAGTCATGCGAGCGCTGGTGAACTCCTGACCGACATGATACTGCGGTCCTTCGTTCGACAAGCTCGCCATGTTCAAGATGTACTCCCCTAGCACCAGGAGAACCAGAGAGATCAGGAAGAACATACCCGATTGTTGCAGCGAAAAACTGACCCAGCCTGGGGCTACATCCGTTTTGAACAAACCGATCGCAAGCACGTAGACGCTGTATAGCAGATTGGCTACGGCACCGAACAACGACAGCGAAGTCACTAGCCGCATGGGGGCTCGGGTGGTCGATACCAGCAGACGCATACCACGGTCGATGCTGTCCCCCAGTCGCTTCGGGCCACAGGCCTTCGGTTTTGCGCTGTAAGTCAGGTA
>Ga0065714_10003922_pt1 | contig 10503 bp, 8 predicted proteins | sample MisRhiReplicate2_FD_59101 | JGI IMG/M metagenome (GOLD analysis project Ga0065714, IMG submission 59101) | Miscanthus rhizosphere microbial communities from Kellogg Biological Station, MSU, sample Rhizosphere Soil Replicate 2: eDNA_1 v2... | ecosystem: Host-associated > Plants > Roots >... | reverse complement strand
TGGCGGCAGCCGCTCGCCCCATTGCATCAGCATCCGCGCGCGTTGTTCCCAGCTGCCGACAGCCTGGAAGGCTTCAAGCGCGGCAATCGCATCCACTGGCAGGCTCATCGCAGCATATCCAGCGCCTGGTCCAGCGCGTCAAAGAAGCGCTCCAGGTCATCAGAGTCGTTATACAGCGCCAGGGACACGCGAATCGCTCCCGGCAGGTGCATCGCCTTGAGCAGCGGCATCGCGCAATGGTGTCCTGCGCGCACGGCAATGCCTTGCTCGGTGAGCAGGTGCGCAAGATCCGCGTTGTGCACGCCCTCCACCACGAAGCTGACCAGCGCCACCTGTGGTGACCCCAGCACGCGCACGCCATTGCGCGCGTTGAGCCCTCGCAACAGATAGTCATGCAGCGCCGCTTCGTGGGCGACAACCGCCTGCTGATCCAGCGAGCTCAGGTAATCCAGGCTGGCGCCGAGGCCGATCACGCCGGCAATCGGTGGAGTGCCCGCCTCGAAACCCAGTGGCGCCGGGCGAAAGCTGGCGCTGTGGTAGTCGGCCTGTTGCACCATCTCGCCGCCAAACTGCCAGTGGCGCAAGTGGTGCAGGGCTTCGTTGCGGCCAAACAGCACGCCGACGCCGTCCGGTCCGTAGAGTTTGTGACTGGAAAATACATAGAAGTCACAGCCCAGGGCCTGCACGTCATGGCGACCGTGGACGATGCCTTGGGCGCCATCGACCACGCTCAGGGCGCCGTGTGGCCGGGCCAGTGCGAGCAGGGCCTCCAGAGGCTGCCAGGCGCCCAGCACGTTGGACAGCTGGCTCACCGCCAGCAGGCGTGTGCGCGGGCCGATCAGCTCGGCGGCCGCGTGCAGGTCGATCACGCCGTCAGCGTCCAGGGGCAGCACCACGAGCGTGGCGGCGCGACGTTTGGCCAGTTGCTGCCAGGGCAGCAGGTTAGCGTGGTGTTCCAGGGCGCTGATGACAATCTCATCGCCCGCATTGAATAGGTGCTCAAGGCCGTAGGCCAGGAGGTTCAGCGCAGAAGTTGCGCCGTGGGTAAATACGATCTGCCCGCTGTCGCCTGCATTCAACCACTGCGCGACCTTGCTGCGACTGTCTTCGAACGCCTGGGTCGCATGGGCACCTGGCAAGTGCTGGGCACGGTGCACATTGGCTGCGCCATTGGCGTAGTAATGGCTGATCGCATCCAACAGGGCCTGGGGTTTTTGCGTGGTGGCGGCGTTGTCCAGGTAAGTCTGGTCTTGCCGTTGCAGGGTGGCGATGGCCGGGAAGTCGGCGCGCCAGGGGGAGGGCACTAACATGGTGTTCAAGACTCGTATAAGCGAGCCCCAAGGTTGGAGCCCGCTAGTGGCATCGAGTGGCTGCTTAGTTGTGAGCGTGCAGCGCTTCGTTCAGTTCGATGGCCGATTTGTGGGTTTTGCACTCCACGGCACCGGTCTCGGAATTGCGGCGGAACAGCAGGTCCGGCTGGCCGGCCAGTTCACGTGCCTTGACCACCTTGACCAGTTGGTTCTGCTCGTCCAGCAGCGCGACCTTGGTGCCGGCGGTGACGTACAGGCCCGACTCCACGGTGTTGCGGTCGCCCAACGGGATACCGATACCGGCGTTGGCACCGATCAGGCAGCCTTCGCCCACCTTGATCACGATGTTGCCGCCGCCCGACAGGGTGCCCATGGTGGAGCAACCGCCGCCCAGGTCCGAGCCCTTGCCGACGAATACGCCCGCCGATACGCGGCCTTCGATCATGCCCGGGCCTTCGGTACCGGCGTTGAAGTTGACGAAACCTTCGTGCATCACGGTGGTGCCTTCGCCCACGTAGGCACCCAGGCGCAGACGCGCGGCGTCAGCGATACGCACGCCGCTCGGCACTACGTAGTCAGTCATTTTCGGGAACTTGTCCACCGAGAACACTTCCAGCAGCTCGCCACGCAGGCGGGCTTCCAGCTGGCGCTCGGCCAGTTCGGCGATGTCGATCGCGCCTTGGCTGGTCCAGGCCACGTTCGGCAGCTGCGGGAACACACCGGCCAGGCTCAGGCCGTGTGGCTTGACCAGGCGATGGGACAGCAGGTGCAGCTTGAGGTAGGCCTCGGGCGTGGAGGTCAGTGCGGCGTCTTCGGCCAGCACGGTGGCGACCAAGGGGTTGTGGCTTTCAGCCAGGCGGCTCAGCAGCGCGGCTTGGGCGGTATCGACACCTTTGAGTGCGTCAGCCAGTTGCAGGGCCTGGGTGACGGTGAAGGTGATCGCCTGGTTGCCTTCGGTGTACCCGAGGATCGGTGCGATGGCGGCAACGATTTCAGCCGATGGGTTGAGCAAGGGTTGTGCGTAAAACACTTCCAGCCAAGCACCTTGGCGGTTCTGAGTGCCGACGCCGAAGCCCAGGCTGAACAGGGAATGGGACATGCTGTTACCTCTACAAAAATGGAAAGGGCTGGCCTACTTGAGGGCCGCCGAATAACTATCTGGCTTGAAGCCAATCAGGGTTCTGTCACCGAGATCGAGCACCGGGCGCTTGATCATCGAGGGTTGTGCGAGCATCAATTCAATGGCTTTCGACTGATCGAGATCGGCTTTGCGTTCGTCTTCGAGTTTGCGAAAGGTGGTGCCCGCACGGTTCAAAACCACCTGCCAACCGTGCTCGTTGCACCATTGGGTCAAGTGTTCGCGGTCGATACCGGCCGTTTTGTAGTCGTGGAACTCATAGCTGACGCCGTGCTCATCGAGCCAGGTACGCGCCTTTTTCATGGTGTCGCAGGCTTTGATACCGAAAAGGTGCAACGTTTTGCTTGAAGCGGTCAAGGAATTGCCCCCCTTTGGACCAAGTAGAAACGAAAGATCACCGATTATGCCATGACCAGCGGCTTTGAGTGCCGCTCGTCACGCCAGCCCATGACGCAGTGCGACTTTTGTGCAAAAGCCACCGCGCAGCATAGGCGGCTAATATGGCACTTCAACGGCGAGTTGTTGCCTGATGTGTGTCGTTGCAAGTCGATTGTCCGGGAAACCCGCTTTATGCAAACCGCCTACACCGTTCTTATCCTGCTGATGCTGGTCAGCGTTTCGCGTCTTGTCGGGCGTGTGATTCCCCTGCCGCTACCTTTGGTGCAGATTGCCGCCGGCGCACTGCTGGCCTGGCCCACGCTGGGGCTGCACGTGGCGCTGGACCCTGAGCTGTTCCTGTTTCTGTTCCTGCCGCCGTTGCTGTTCTCCGATGGCTGGCGCATGCCCAAACGTGAGTTGTGGCGCCTGCGCGGGCCGATCCTGACCCTCGCCGTGGGGTTGGTGCTGTTCACCGTGGTCGGTGCGGGTTACTTCATCCATTGGCTATTGCCCACGATTCCGTTGCCGGTAGCCTTCGCGCTGGCGGCCGTATTGTCACCGACGGATGCCGTGGCGGTGTCAGCCATTTCCCAGAACCGCCTGCCGACGCCGCTGATGCATATGCTCCAAGGCGAGGCGTTGATGAATGATGCTTCGGGCCTGGTGACCTTTAAGTTCGCCCTGGCGGCGGCGCTGACCGGGGTGTTTTCCCTGGCCGACGCGAGCCTCACTTTTGTCCTGGTGGCCGTCGGCGGGCTGGCGGTCGGCGTCGCGCTGAGCTGGTTGGTCGGCCGCCTCCGCGCCTGGATGATTGCGCGGGGCTGGGACGATCCGGCCACTCACGTGGTGTTCATGTTGCTGCTGCCGTTTGCGGCCTATGTGCTGGCCGAGCGCCTGGGCGCATCGGGCATTCTGTCGGCGGTGGCGGCGGGCATGATGCAAAGCTGGCTCGACCTGCTGCCGCGCCAGACCAGCACGCGCTTGCTCAACCGCAGCGTCTGGTCACTGCTGGAGTTTGCCTTCAACGGTTTGATCTTTTTGCTGTTGGGCCTGCAACTGCCGGACATCATCAAGGCCGTGGTCAGTCACGAGCCAACCCTGTGGCCGACATTGTTCTATCGCTGCCTCGACGTGGTCGCGATCTTCCTGGTGCTGGTGGTGTTGCGCTTTATCTGGGTGCAAAGCATCTGGCGACTGTCAGGCCTGCTGCGCAGGATTCGTGGCAAAAGCGAGCTCACACTGGTGCCTACCGCCCGTTCCTGCTGGTTGCTGACTGTCGGCGGTGTACGCGGTGCCGTGACGCTGGCGGGTGTGATGTCGGTGCCTTTGTTGCTGGCGCCGGGCAAGGATTTTCCCGAGCGCGACCTGCTGATCTTCATCGCCGCCGGCGTGATCCTGCTGTCGCTGATCGCCGCCTGTATCGCTTTGCCGCTGCTGTTGCGCGGCATCGAGAAGAGCCCGGATGAAAAGCGCCACAACGAGGTGCGCGACGCCTGGAAAAAAACCGCCGTTGCCGCGATCCATGCCCTGGAGGCCGAAGAGCCCGCTGAAGCCGAAACCCTCGACGCTGCCCAGGCGGCGCTGGCCACTGAGCTCAAGGCCCGGCTGATGTCCGAATACCGCCATCAATTGGACGTGTTCAACGACTCGGCCGACGCCCAGGCGCTGGCACACCGGATGGATCAACTGGAGCGCAAATTGCGCCTCAAGGCACTGCGGGCCCAGCGACTGGAACTGTACAGCCTCAGCCGTCATCACCAGATTGGCGATGACGTGCTGCGCGAAGTCTTGGCCGACCTCGACATGAGCGAGGCCAATCTGGGGTTGCAGAAGTAGGGCAGCCGTCTTCTGCAGGCCGGTGTTCATGAGGCGGGGCGTGGGTAGGCGTTTTTCGCCCAGGCGATATCGCCCTCACTGATCGCCCAGCTTTCCGATTGAGCCCAGTTTCCCTGGGTCAATCTCGGGTCGATTTCATAGTGCATGACGGAGTCTGAGTCGTAGGGTTGATAGTCGTAGGCCGTGTTGCGGGGCAACGGGAGCAGGTCGGCATTGGCTTGTGCCTGGCTCACGCCATTGCGCCGATAGACTGCGTGCACCTTGGGCACGTTCCATGGGATGTCGGCGTCGGGATGCTGGTGGGCATGCAGGGCACCCAGCATGTGCCCGAATTCATGCAGGACAATGTACTCGAACCTCGGATCGGTATGGTCCAGGGGCAATGACATGGTCGGAGTGCTTTCGGGCATGCTCAGTGCACCCGTGCCAACGGCAGACTGGGGGCGTTGGTTGTTCGCTGCGATTCTGACGTCGCCTTCCTCTCCCGAGACAAACTCAAATTTCAGATTGATATGGGGTAGCCACTGACAGGCGGCTTTTTTGACTGCCAGTACATAGGGGTCGTTGACATCGAACTCGTACAGGGCAATTTTGAGGGTGCTGTTTTGCGGCCAGTATCTGCCGGGGTCGCCGACATTGCGTCGGTGCCTTGAGTGTGCAGCGCTCGAGGGGGCGTTCGTGTGCCCATCGTCCTGTTTGTGCGGCAGGTGATGGAACTGGGGAGCAACGACGGCGGCAACGTTCATAAGGTTTCTCCTGCAGGGATCAATAAAAGTCGCTGATCCCTGATTGGTACGAAACCGCTGGAACGTTCAATCGTTGACTACGCGCCCCGGCGTGTCAGGCAAGGGCGCGCACAAACCGTTTCAATCAGCGGTTGCGGGTCATGAATGCGCGAATGCGCTCAGCCGCTTCCACACACTCTGCCAGCGGCGCAACCAACGCCATGCGTACACGCCCGGCACCGGGGTTGAAACCGTCCACTTCGCGGGACAGGTAGGAGCCCGGCACCACGGTCACGTGTTCTTCCACGAACAAGTCCCGGCAGAACGCCGCATCGTCGCCGTTCACCTTTGGCCACAGGTAGAAACCGCCGTCCGGGCTTTGCACTTCCATCACCGGCTTGAGGATCGCCAGTACGGCGTCGAATTTTTCCCGGTACAGGTCACGGTTGGCCTGCACGTGGGCTTCATCCTGCCAGGCTGCAATGCTGGCCAGCTGAGTTTGCACCGGCATCGCGCAGCCGTGGTAGGTGCGGTAGAGCAGGAAGGCCTTGAGGATGTCGGCGTCGCCGGCCACGAACCCGGAGCGCAGGCCCGGCAGGTTGGAGCGCTTGGACAGGCTGTGGAACACCACGCAACGCTTGAAGTCCTGCCGGCCCAGTTCGACGCAGGCGCTCAGCAGGCCTGGCGGCGGGGTTTGCTCGTCGAAGTACAGTTCGCTGTAGCACTCGTCGGCGGCGATCACGAAGTCGTATTCGTCGGCCAGGGTGATGAGTTTTTTCAGGGTGTCGACCGGGATCAGCGCGCCGGTCGGGTTGCCGGGGGAGCACAGGAACAGGATCTGGCAGCGTTTCCAGATGTCTGGCGTCACGGCGTCAAAGTCCGGGTTGAAGCCATTGGTGTCCAGGCACGGCAGGTAGTGCGGCTTGGCCCCGGCCAGGAACGCTGCGCCTTCGTAGATCTGGTAGAACGGGTTGGGGCTCACTACCAGCGCGTCGTCACCGCGGTTGACCACCGTCTGGGTGAAGGCGAACAGCGCTTCACGGGTGCCGTTGACCGGCAGGATGTTGCGTGCCGGGTCGAGCCAGCCCTTGGGTACGTTGAAGCGCCGTTCACACCAGGCGCCGATGGCCTCGCGCAGGGCTGGGATGCCCAGTGTGGTCGGATACACCGCCATTTGGTCGAGGTTGTTGCTCAGCGCTTCGGCGACGAATGTCGGCGATTTGTGCTTCGGCTCGCCAATGGACAGTGCGATCGGGCGCTTGTCAGGGTTCGGCGTGACGCTGCCCAACAGGGCGCGCAATTTCTCGAACGGGTAGGGCTGCAACTGGTTCAGGGCGTTGTTCATCAGGGCCTCGATCAGAATGAGGACGGCTTTTTGTAGTCGCCAGGTTGCCTGCGATGCGGGCACTCGGTGTATCGGCGACACCGAGTCGATGCCATCGCAGGCAAGCCAGCTCCCACAGGGACCGTGCCCACTGGGACGTTAGATTAATTCAAAGGGTCAGTCTGGTCAGTTCGACGCCGGGCTCCTGGGTCACGCTCAATTGCTGGACGATCGCGTCCTGCAGGCGGCGACACAGTTCCGGGTCGGACAGCGGGTGGTTGTCGGCATCGGTAATGAAGAACACGTCTTCCACGCGTTCGCCTAGGGTCGCAATCTTGGCGTTCTGCAACGACAGGTCGAACTCCAGGAAGATCCCGCCGATGCGGGCCAGCAGGCCCGGGCGATCCGGTGCGCTGAGTTCCAATACCGTGACCGGGCGCTGCGCGTCGTTGGAAATGGTCACCTGGGGCGCAAACGCAAAGTGTTTGAGCTGGCGCGGTACCCGGCGCTGGATGATGGTCGGGTAGTCGTCAGGGTTGCGCAGGGCTTCGGTCAGGCCCTCGCGGATTTTCTTCACCCGTACCGGGTTGTCGCCAATCGAGTCGCCGTCGGTGTCGAGCACGATGTAGGTGTCGAGGGTGAACTGGCTGCTGGAGGTGATGACCCGGGCGTCATGGATGTTCAGGTTGAGCTGGTCCATGGCGGCCACGGTCACGGCGAAGAAGTCATGCTGGTCGGGAGCGTAGATGAAGATCTGCGTGCCGCCTTCGAATTCGCGCTGGGTGGTTTCCTTGATCAGCACCAGTGGGCCGCCATCCGCGGGCTGTTGCAGGATCGCGTCGCTGTGCCAGGCCACGTCGCCGGCGGTGTGGCGCAGGAAATAATCGTCGCCCAGTTGCGACCACAGTTGTTCGACATCGTCCGGGTCGTTACCGCCACGCACCAGGATATCCAGGGCTGCGCTCTGGGTGCGACGGATCTGCTCTTCGCGGTCCACCGGGTTTTCCAGGCCGCGGCGCAGGGCACGCTTGGTCTCGGTGTACAACTGGCGCAGCAGGCTGGCGCGCCACGAGTTCCATAGCGTCGGGTTGGTGGCGTTGATGTCGGAGACGGTCAGGACGTACAGGTAGTCGAGGCGGGTTTCATCGCCGACGATCTGCGCGAAGTCGTGGATCACCTGCGGGTCGGACAAGTCCTTGCGCTGGGCGGTGGTGGACATTACCAGGTGGTTCTGCACCAGCCAGACGATCAGGCGGCTGTCCCAGAGGGGCAACTGGTGGCGCTGGCAGAACGCCTCGGCATCCACTGCGCCGATCTCGGAATGGTCGCCATGCCGGCCCTTGCCGATGTCGTGGTACAGGCCGGCCAGGTAGATCAGCTCAGGCTTGGGCAATTTCGCCATCAGCTTGCTGGCCAGCGGGAATTTCTCTGACACCTGGGTGTACTGCAGCTTACGCAGGTGTTTGATCAGGTTCAGGGTGTGGGCGTCCACGGTATAGATGTGGAACAGGTCGTGCTGCATCTGCCCGACGATAAAGCCGAACTCCGGCAGGTAGCGCCCGAGAATGCCGTAACGGTTCATGCGCCGCAGGTTACGGTGGATACCGATCTTGCACTTGAACAGTTCGATGAACAGGCTGGTGTTGCGGATGTCATGCCGGAAATCGTCGTCGATCAGGTGACGGTTTTCCCGCAGCAGACGGATGGTATCGGCGCGCACGCCCTTGATTTCGGGCTGCTGGGCCATCAGCACAAAGATTTCCAGCATCGCGAACGGTGTGCGGCGGAACACATTGTCGTTGCGCGCCTCGATATAGCCGTCGTGCAGTTGGAAGCGCGAGTTGATCGGTTGCGGCGGCGCTTCGTCTTCGGGCGCCAGGATCACTTCTTCGAAGTGCTGGATGATCAGGTCACTGAGCTGCGCAATGCTCATGACCACCCGGTAGTACTGCTGCATGAAGCTTTCGATGCTGGTCTTCGCGTCTTCGCCTTCAAAGCCCAGCAGGGTGGCGATGGAGCGCTGGTGATCGAACAGCAAGCGGTCTTCGGAGCGTCCGGCGAGCATGTGCAGGGCGTAGCGTACCTTCCAGAGGAATTCCTGGGACGAGGCCAGCAGGGCGTTTTCGCTCTCCACCAGGAAACCTTCGCCAGCCAGGGCGCGCAGGTTCAGGGTGCCATACTGGCGACGCGCGACCCACAAAATCGTCTGGATATCCCGCAGCCCGCCCGGCGAGCCCTTGACGTTGGGTTCCAGGTTGTACTCGGTGTCGTTGTACTTGTGGTGCCGGGCCTTTTGCTCGGCGCGCTTGGCCAGGAAGAAATCCTTGCTCGGCCACATGTGTGCGGTGCTGGTGACTTCGAGCATGCGCTGGCGCAAGCGTTCAGGGCCGGCAATGGTGCGGCTTTCCATCAGGTTGGTGATCACCGTGAGGTCGGCGCGGGCTTCTTCGGCGCATTCGTCCACCGAGCGCACGCTCTGGCCGACTTCCAGGCCGATGTCCCACAACAGGGTGAGAAAGCGCTCGATGGAATCGCGAAAGATCTCATGGTCGGCGCTGTCCAGCAGGATAAGCAGGTCGATGTCGGAGTAGGGGTGCAACTCCCCACGACCGTAGCCACCGACGGCCACCAGGGCGATGTCGGCGTCCTCGCTCCAACTGAACTGTTCCCAGGCCTTTTGCAGGATGTTATCGACGAACCAGGCGCGGTCCTCGATCAAGCGACGGATGTCCCGGCCGCTGCGAAAGCGCGCGTCGAGCACCTCGCGGGCCTGGCGGATAGCTTTCTTGAACGCGGCGATAGGGCTCGCCTTCAGGGCCAGTTCGGCCTGGAACTGGCCACGGTCGAAAAGTTCGGGATCCACCTGGGGCATCGATCGGCTTTCCTTTCTATCTATCAGTCAGTCACAACACAGTGGGGGAAAACCTGAGCAATCTTTACGCCGAAACCGCACCCGAAGTGCGCGGGATGGTGTCGTCGGCGCGCAACGTGAATATCTCGTAGCCGGTTTCGGTGACCAGCAGGGTGTGTTCCCACTGGGCCGACAGCTTGCGGTCCTTGGTGATGGCGGTCCAGCCGTCGCCCAGCACTTTGGTGTCAGCCTTGCCCTGGTTGATCATCGGCTCGATGGTGAAGGTCATGCCGGCCTTCAGTTCCATGCCGGTGCCGGCACGGCCGTAATGCAGGATCTGCGGCTCTTCGTGGAATACGGTGCCGATACCGTGGCCGCAGAATTCGCGCACCACCGAAAAGCCGTTCTTTTCGGCGTGCTTCTGGATCACTTCGCCGATGTCGCCAAGGCGGCAGCCGGGCTTGACGATTTCAATGGCCTTGTACATGCATTCCTGGGTCACCTGGGACAGGCGCTCGGCCCAGACCGGTACGTTGCCAACGTGGAACATACGGCTGGTGTCGCCGAAGTAGCGGTCCTTGATCACGGTGACGTCGATGTTCAGGGTGTCGCCATCCTTCAACGGCTTGTCACCCGGAATCCCGTGGCAGACCACGTGGTTGACCGACGTGCAGATCGACTTGGGGAAGCCCTTGTAGTTCAGCGGCGCAGGGATGGCGCCCTGCACGTTGACTATATAGTCGTGGCAGATCTGGTTGAGGGTTTCGGTGGTGACGCCGGGCTTGACGTGCTCGGCGATCATTTCCAGCACGTCGGCAGCCAGTTTGCCGGCGATGCGCATGCCAGCGATGTCTTCGGCGGTTTTCAAACTAACGGTCATACAGGCTCTCTCTAGCGCGACGCGCTGAAATCAATACGGTTTACGGGCGTGCGACAAAAGG
>Ga0065714_10003895_pt1 | contig 10504 bp, 10 predicted proteins | sample MisRhiReplicate2_FD_59101 | JGI IMG/M metagenome (GOLD analysis project Ga0065714, IMG submission 59101) | Miscanthus rhizosphere microbial communities from Kellogg Biological Station, MSU, sample Rhizosphere Soil Replicate 2: eDNA_1 v2... | ecosystem: Host-associated > Plants > Roots >... | reverse complement strand
TACATCAAGGCCAACGTGACCAAGCCGGTTGTTTCCTACATCGCTGGTGTGACTGCTCCTCCGGGCAAGCGCATGGGCCATGCTGGCGCAATCATCTCTGGCGGCAAAGGCACTGCAGACGAGAAATTCGCTGCACTGCAAGACGCAGGCGTGAAAACCGTGCGTTCGCTGGCAGACATCGGCAAGGCCCTGGCTGAGCTGACTGGCTGGGAAATGAAGAAGTAAGCTTCGGCTGACCTTTTCGTTCCAGCAACAAAGGCCACCTTCGGGTGGCCTTTGTCGTTTCCGGCACTGTTGAAGCAAGGCTTTGTGAGAACAAGGCCCTGTGGGAGCAAGGCTTGCCCGCGATGCAGGCGACTCAGTTCTATCTGTCAGTTCACGCTGACGCTATCGCGGGCAAGCCTTGCTCCCACAAAGCCTTGCTCCACAGATAAAGGCCCTTACAGCAAGGGGCTTCGCAGGAAAATAGATACGTAAACGCGACACGCGAACGTCGCGCATCGGATAGTTCGCCCCTTAACAGTGCGTTCTCTCGCTAAATTCGTTAGGCTAGCAGCCATTTTTGCGACCGCTGCCCACAAGGAAGCGCCGCGCTAAACGGGTCGGTCCCATACGGATCGGCAGCATTTCCCTCACCCATAAGGGAAATCCCTCTCTAAATTCCGATTCAGTAGTGTGGTTTCCTTAATGAAAGTGTTGAAAGGCCAGGACATCCTGGCGCTTGGTTTCATGACATTTGCCCTGTTCGTCGGGGCCGGCAACATCATCTTCCCGCCTATCGTCGGTTTGCAGTCCGGACCTCATGTCTGGATGGCGGCGCTGGGCTTTTTGATCACGGCGGTCGGGCTACCGGTCATCACGGTCGTTGCACTGGCCAAGGTGGGCGGTGCGATGGACGCCTTGAGCAGCCCCATCGGCAAGCTCGCCGGTGGTGTACTGGCGGCAGTGTGCTACCTGGCCGTCGGCCCGTTGTTCGCCACGCCGCGTACCGCCACCGTTTCGTTCGAAGTCGGCCTGGCGCCGTTGACCGGTGAAAGCCCGCTGGCGCTGTTCCTCTACAGCGCAGTGTATTTCCTGCTGGTGTTTTTCATCTCGCTCTATCCGGGCCGTCTGCTGGACACCGTCGGGCGCTTCCTCGCGCCACTGAAGATCATCGCCCTGGCCGTGCTCGGCATCGCGGCGTTTGCCTTGCCCGCGGGTGATATCGGCGTGGCGACCCCCGAGTACATCGCGGCACCGTTCTCCCAAGGGTTCATCAATGGCTACCTGACCATGGATACCCTGGGCGCCTTGGTGTTCGGCATTGTCATCGTCAACGCGATCCGTTCCCGGGGCGTCGAGTCGCCGGCCTTGATCACCCGCTATGCGATCATCGCCGGGCTGATCGCCGGGGTGGGCCTGGCGCTGGTCTACGTCAGCCTGTTCCGCCTGGGTTCGGGCAGCCATGAAGTGGCCGTGGGCGCAACCAACGGCGCCGCTGTGCTGCATGCCTACGTGCAACACACCTTCGGCAGCCTGGGCAGCGGTTTCCTTGCGGTGTTGATCTCCCTGGCGTGCCTGGTGACCGCAGTCGGCCTGACCTGCGCCTGCGCCGAGTACTTCAGCCGCGTCCTGCCGCTGTCCTACAAGACCTTGGTCGTGATCCTGGCGGCTTTTTCGCTGCTGGTGTCCAACCTGGGCCTGACCAAGCTGATCGCGTTCTCGATTCCGGTCCTCACCGCGATCTATCCGCCGTGCATCGCCCTGGTGGCCCTGAGCTTCTGCAAGGACTTCTGGCACGAGCAGGGGCGCATCGTTGGCCCGGTGATGCTGGTGTCGTTCCTGTTTGGCCTGATCGATGCGCTCAAGGGCGCCGGCCTGGTGGACTGGATGCCGGCGCAACTGGCCCACCTGCCGCTGAGCGAGCAGGGCCTGGCCTGGCTGGTGCCTTCGGTGATGACCCTGGCGGTCGCGGTGGTGTGCGATCGCCTGCTGGGCAAGCGCAGCGAAGCCTTGGCTTAAGCGACAACGGGCAGATCCATCGGCAAGAACTGAAATGCCCCGTATCAATCGATACGGGGCATTTTTTTTGAGTGCAGTGTCTTTTTCCGTGGACTGTGGGAGCGAGCCTGCTCGCGATAGCGTTGGAACTGCCGACATCGAAGTGAAAGTTATACCGCTATCGCGAGCAGGCTCGCTCCCACAGGGTTCGCTGATACTATTGCCACAGATTTTGTTTCGTCACAGGAAATCGAATGTCATTCATCCAAGCCAACCTGATCCACCTGCTTGCCGCCGCCTGGTTCATCATCTGCTGGGCGGGCTACACCCGTTATGCCTCTTGGAAGGCGCGCGACACGGCGTGCCTGGCCAGCGTGATGCACCTGTACCGCGAAGACTGGATGCGCCGCATGTTGCTGCGTGAGAACCGTATCGCCGATGCCAGCGTGATCGGCAACCTGGAGCGCAATGCATCCTTCTTCGCCTCCAGCACGCTGATCATCCTGGCCGGTATCCTGACGGTACTCGGGGCATCTGATCGGGCGGTGTCGTTGCTGGCGGACATACCGATGGTGCAGCAGGCTTCCCAGGGCATGGCGGAGGTCAAGTTGCTGTGCCTGGCACTGGTGTTCGTGTATGCGTTCTTCACGTTCAGCTGGTGCATGCGCCAATACAACTTTGCGGCAGTGCTGATTGGCTCGGCGCCGATGATCGGCGAGCGCCATGTGTCGGAGCAGGAGCGCAAGGCCTTTGCGCTGAGGGCGGCGCGAGTGATCTCCATGGCCGCCAACCAGTTCAACTTCGGCCTGCGTGCCTATTACTTCGGCATGACCATGTTGGCGTGGTTCGTCAGCCCGTGGTTATTCATGCTGATGAGTGCTGGTGTGGTGTTCGTGCTGTATCAGCGCGAGTTTCACTCCGATGTGCTGGACGTGATGGTCTATACCCCCACCGAAGCGCCAGTGTCCGAGGTGGGCAAGGAAGCGGCCTGACAGGCGTCGCCGCCAAATCGCAGGCAAAAGAAAACCCGCACCAGGCGGGTTTTCTCTACTGCTAAAACCGTATCAGTTGGTTTTAGGCGCGGTAGCAGGTGCTTCCTGCTGGGCGGCGCTGTTCGATTCAGACTGAGCTTTGGCGGCTTCGGCGTTTTCTTTCGCCGCGTCGTTCACTTTATCCTGTGCTTTGTTCATGTCTTGCTGAGCTTGCTCAGCGTGTTGTTGGGCATCTTGAGCTTTGTCCTCGGATTTTTTATCGCAGGCAGCGAGGCCGAGGGAGGCGGCCAACATCAAGGCAATAGCAAAAGTCTTACGCATGGGGTGTTTCTCCTTATGGAAATAACTACTGGCCTTTTGAACGCCGCCCCTCGGATTAAGTTCCTGTTGCGTAACAGATATATAACTTTGCACTGCAATGGAACTTTGTGCATTGCGCCTGTTTTCAGGTCTCGTCACTCATTGGAGCGCTAATCGAATGGCCGAAGACCCCGTTTTTGAGCGTGCGACACGTTTTTTATCCGCACTCAGGCATTGCCAGGTGCTGGGCTTGAAGTTGCACAGTGCCAGTCGTGACGGGCTGACGGTCATCCTGCCGTTCAGCCCGCAAATCGTCGGCAATCCACTGACGGGCATCATCCACGGCGGGGCCTTGACCTCATTGATGGACACCGCGTGCGGCATGTCGACCTTATGTGTGCTGCCGCAATTCGAAGTCTGTCCCACCCTCGACCTGCGCATCGACTACATGCACGCCGCCGAGCCCCATAAGGATGTCTACGGCTTCGCGCAATGCTACCGAGTCACCCCGGACGTGATCTTCACCCGGGGTTTCGCCTATCAGGACGATCCCGAACAACCCATCGCCCATGTGGTGGGTACCTTCATGCGCCTGGGCCAGCATGCCAGGGGAATAGGGAAGGGCGGCCCGATGACCGCTGTGGGCCAGCCATGACCGATATCACTCAGGAACAACTGCGCCGCGCTTGCGAGCAGGGCGACTACGCGCTGCTGCTCGCTTCGATCCCCTATGCCCAACTCATCGGCGTCCAATGCACGCGCCAGGGCGACGACTTGTTGTTTCGCCTGCCGGCCAACAAAGACAACATTGGTAACCCTTTACTGCCGGCCATCCATGGTGGGGTCATCGCCGGTTTCATGGAACTGGCCGCTGCCGTGCATCTGTTGATCGCCACCGGCACGCCAGGCATACCGAAAATCATCGATTTTTCCCTGGATTACCTGCGCACCGGGCAGTTTCGCGACACCTATGCCAAATGCCAGGTCTGGCGCCAGGGCCGGCGGGTCGCCAACGTCGCGATCACCGCCTGGCAAGACGTCGAGGCCGAACCCATCGCCACTGCCCGGGCGCATTTCAAGATCCAGGAGCCGTCAAAACCGGATCGCCCTTGAACTGATCACTCAGAGCTCGGTGAAGTTGATGATGGCATGTTCTTTTGTTCGACCCGGAAGGTCAGATAGTTTGAGGCGAAGATAATCACTGCGCCGACCAGTACCCAGATTTCGAGAGGCTCGCCGTAGAGAAAAAAACCAACGACGGCAATGAGCGGCACCCTGAAAAAATCAATCGGGATGGCAATGGAGGCTTCCATGACGCTGAGCGCCTTGGCCATGGCGAAGTGCGCACTTAAACCTGTTATGCCCAACAGCAGGATCCAGGGGATGCAGGCAAGCGTAGGGGTACGCCATTGTGCCAGGGACAGGCCAAGGCCCAAGGGCAATTGTAGAAGCACCATCCAGATCACGATGATGGCGGGACTGCTGGTCAACGTCAGTTTTTTCACCATGATGATGGATGTTGCATAGCCCATGGCGGCCAGAAGAACGATAAACGCGGCGGGTTCGATGCTATCAAGGCCGGGCCTTAGAACGACCAGGACGCCCAGGAAACCGCCGATGGCGCCGAATACCCTGGCGGTGGAGAGTTTTTCCTTCAAGAATAAAAACGCCAGGAGGGAAACCCATATCGGCGTGGTGAACTCCAGGGCAAAGACCTTGACCAACGGAAGCGATGCCACGCCAATGGTCCAGGCATATTGTCCGGCGAAGTGAACCGCGTTCCTGCCAATCTGCAGGCCCAGGTCACGGGCTTGTTTGAGCTTGGCGCGCTGTTGGTAAATAACCGGAAAAATAATGATCAGTCCGACCAAGGACCTGAAAAACAGGATCTCGAAGATCGACATGAACTTGGAAAGCTCTCGGGCCGCGACAGCCATGCCTATGAATGAAAGCAGGCTTGCTGCCATCCATAATGCTCCACCTGATGGCAGCTTTACCTGATGCATTGATGCTCCTTTTTACTCGGCCATTGTTCTTCGTGAACCGCCGTCGGGTATTAAAGCAGCGATTATCCGTGGCTCAGGCAATTTCTTCGCAACACATTTCCATCAGTACCCGGCCAGGTGCCAGAGGCGGGTGGCCAACGTCGCAATCACCACCTGGCAAGACGTCGAGGCCGAACCCATCGCCACTGCCCAGGCGCATTTCAAGATCCAGGAGCCGTCAAAACCGGATCGCCCTTGAAATCATCAGCGTTGCCCCCACCTTGAGGACATCCCGCCGCCAATCTCAGCGAGGCGGACACCACCATCCACTTGGAGTTTGATGACCATGAGCGTGGAAACTCAAAAGGAAACCCTGGGCTTCCAGACCGAGGTGAAGCAACTGCTGCACCTGATGATTCACTCGCTGTATTCNAATAAGGAAATTTTCCTTCGCGAGNTGATTTCGAACGCCTCTGACGCTGTCGACAANTTACGTTTCGAAGCCCTTTCCAAGCCTGAANTGCTGGAAGGCGGCGCTGAGCTGAAAATCCGTGTGAGCTTCGACAAGGACGCGAAAACCGTCACCCTCGAAGACAACGGCATCGGCATGAGCCGCGAAGAGGTGATCACGCACCTGGGCACTATCGCCAAGTCTGGCACTGCCGATTTCATGAAGAACCTGTCCGGCGACCAGAAGAAAGATTCCCACCTGATCGGCCAGTTCGGCGTCGGTTTCTATTCCGCGTTCATCGTTGCCGACCAGGTCGAAGTGTTCAGTCGCCGTGCCGGCCTCGCTGCGAGCGAAGGCGTGCACTGGTCGTCCAAGGGCGAGGGCGAGTTTGAAGTCGCCACCATCGACAAGGCTGATCGCGGTACCCGCATCGTGCTGCACCTCAAGTCCGGTGAAGACGAGTTCGCCGATGGCTGGCGCTTGCGCAACATCATCAAGAAGTACTCCGACCACATCGCGCTGCCGATCGAGCTGCCGAAGGAAGTCACCGCTGCCGAAGGCGAAGAAAAGCCTGAAGTGGAATGGGAAACCGTCAACCGCGCCAGTGCCTTGTGGACCCGTCCGCGCACCGAGGTGAAAGACGAGGAATACCAGGAGTTCTACAAGCACATCGCCCACGACTTCGAGAACCCGCTGAGCTGGAGCCATAACAAGGTCGAAGGCAAGCTGGAGTACAACTCGCTGCTGTACGTGCCGGCCCGTGCACCGTTCGACCTGTACCAGCGCGAAGCGCCACGCGGCCTGAAGCTGTACGTGCAGCGCGTGTTCGTGATGGACCAGGCCGAATCGTTCCTGCCGCTGTACCTGCGCTTCATCAAGGGTGTGGTGGACTCCAACGATTTGTCGCTGAACGTTTCGCGGGAAATCCTGCAGAAAGATCCGATCATCGATTCCATGAAGTCGGCACTGACCAAGCGCGTGCTGGACATGCTGGAAAAACTGGCGAAGAACGAGCCCGAGCAGTACAAGAGCTTCTGGAAAAACTTCGGCCAGGTGATGAAAGAAGGCCCGGCCGAGGACTTCGCCAACAAAGAGAAGATCGCCGGCCTGCTGCGCTTTGCGTCGACCCAAGGTGATGATGGCGAGCAGATCGTTGGCCTGGCCGATTACCTGGCTCGCGCCAAGGAAGGTCAGGACAAGATCTACTACCTGACCGGTGAAACTTATGCACAGGTCAAGAACAGCCCGCACCTGGAAGTCTTCCGCAAGAAAGGCATCGAAGTGCTGCTGCTGACCGACCGCATCGACGAGTGGCTGATGAGCTACCTCAACGAGTTCGACGGCAAGAGCTTTGTCGACGTGGCCCGTGGTGACCTGGACCTCGGCAACCTGGATTCGGAAGAAGACAAGAAAGCCGCCGAAGAAGTCGCCAAGAGCAAGGAAGGCCTGGTCGAGCGGATCAAGACGGCCCTGGGCGATGCTGTCAGCGAAGTGCGTGTCTCGCACCGCCTGACCGATTCCCCGGCGATCCTGGCCATCGGTGAGCAGGACCTGGGCCTGCAAATGCGCCAGATCCTCGAAGCCAGCGGCCAGAAAGTCCCGGACTCCAAGCCGATCTTCGAATTCAACCCGGCGCACCCGCTGGTGGAAAAACTCGACAACGAGCAGAGCGAAGAGCGTTTCGGCGATCTGTCGCACATCCTGTTCGACCAAGCGGCCCTGGCGGCTGGCGACAGCCTGAAGGACCCGGCGGCGTATGTGCGTCGCCTGAACAAGCTGTTGGTTGAACTGTCAGCTTAAACAAGTGCAGGAAAAACCCGCTTCGGCGGGTTTTTTCATTTCTGGTGTTCAGTCAAAAAGGAGTCCGTCATGAGTCAGGTTACGGTTCGTTCGCTGGTCTATCAGATCGAAGGTCAAACCTATGAAGGCCGCCTGGCCTTCGACGTCAGCCAACAGGGCTCGCGCCCGGGGTTGCTGATGGCGCCGAATTGGATGGGCGTAGGGGCGGGGGCCGAGGACATCGCCAGATCGGTGGCGGCCAACGGTTATGTGGTGTTGATCGCCGACCTCTACGGGCAGACGGTCCGCCCGAGCAATGCCGATGAGGCGGGGGCGGCGATGATGCCCCTCAAGAACGACCGGGCGTTGTTGCGCAAGCGCATGCAGGCGGCGCTCGAGCAACTGCAGAGCCAGGGCGAAGCGCAGGTCGACGCTTCCAGGCTGGCCACGTTCGGCTTTTGCTTCGGGGGTTGCTGCGCCCTGGAACTGGCCCGCAGCGGCGCACCGCTGAAGGCGGCGATTTCCTTCCACGGCACCCTGGATACACCGAACCCGGCCGATGCGCAGAACATCAAGGGCGCGGTGTTGGTCATGCATGGCGCCTCGGACCCGCTGGTGCCGAAAGAGCAGCTACCGGCCTTCGAAGATGAAATGGACGCCGCCGGGGTGGATTGGCAACTGCTGAGCTACGGCGGTGCGGTGCATTCGTTCACCGACCCGCAGGCCAATGTGCCGGGCAAGATGATGTACGACGCCAAGGTCGCCGGGCGGGCGTTCCGGTCGATGCATAACTTGTTGGATGAAGTGTTCAGGGGCTGAGATTGGGGCGTTTGATACAAAACCATCGCGAGCAAGCTCGCTCCCACATTTGACCGGGGGGGTCGCAGCACTTGCGAACGACACCGATCCAGTGTGGGAGCGAGCTTGCTCGCGATGACTGCCTGACAGGCAACCTTGAATCTAGGGCAATTCGATCCGCTCGCTTTCCCCCGGCACCGTCGGCCAGTCCCCAGCCGCCCAGCGCCGGCGGGCTTCATCGATCCGGGCCGGGTCGCTGGAGACGAAGTTCCAGTTGATCCGTCGCGGCCCGTCCAGGGGCGCACCGCCGAATAGCACGGCGTGGCAGTCACTGTCGGCAAACAGCGTCATTTCTTCCCCTGTCGGCAAGATCACCAGGGAACGGGCTTCTACCGGCTCGCCATCCAATAAGGCCTCGCCGCTCAGCACATACAGGGCTCGCTCTGCATGCTCGTTGGGAATCAACAAGGTCGTCGCGGTCTGCAGGTTCAATTCGGCATACAGCGTCGGCGACAGCACCGGCACTGGCGATTCCAGGCAAAAGCCTGACCCGGCGATCATCCGGATGCTGACCCCCAGGTTCTCGCTGACCGGCAGGCTCTGTGCCGGGTGATGGCTGTAGTGCCCGGGGCCTTGTTCATGGGCCTTGGGCGAGGCCAGCCAGACTTGCAATCCGTGCATGACGAACGCGCTGCCCAGCAATGACTCGGGGGTGCGCTCGACGTGGGCGATGGCGCTGCCGGCGGTCATCCAGCTGACATCTCCGGCGTCCACCACCTGGTCGGAACCCAGGCTGTCCTTGTGCTGGAGTTTTCCTTCGAACAGGTAGGTGAGGGTGGACAGGCCGATATGCGGATGCTGGCGGATATTCATGCCTCTCCCGGCCGGGTAGGTGGTTTGCAGCATGTGATCGAAGAACACGAAAGGCCCGACGCTGCGGCATTTGGCGGACGGCAGTGGGCGAAGAATCGGCTGGCCTTCGACATCTTCGGCGCGGGGGCGAACGGTCAGGGGAGTGCTCATGTTGTCTTCCAGGTTGAACAACGGTTGCACGAAGCATAACCCGTCGCCGGCAGACGCGGCAGATACCCCTTGAACCCCGGCGGGACGGTTGGGGTCTACGCTGTTCAAGGCTTCTGGAGACTGCCCGTGCCCCTGACCCGTTTGATCTGCGCCTGGCTACTGGTCGTTTCCAGCAGCGGCGCCGTGGCTCGCGAATATGCCTACAGCGATGCACACCTGCATTACGTCGATTTCTTCCAGGAAACCGCCGGCATGCCCAAGTTGCTCCAGGCGATGGCGGACAATCGCATTGAGCATGTGATGATTTCCGGTGTGCCGGTGGCCAAGAAATGGCATGAGGACGAGCCCAAGCGTCCACGCTATTACGCCGGTGACGATGCGGATGCCTATTGGTACAGCGCCACCGACGTGATTGTCGCCGCGGCGGTGAGCAAGCTGACCGACGAGCAGCGTCGGCACTTTCATCCATTCCTGTCGGGCTTCAATCCCAACGACAAGAACTCCGCCGCCCATATCCAGCGCATGCTCGATCTCTACCCGGGTTTGTGGCAAGGCATCGGCGAGGTCTTCACCCGCCATGACGATCTGACGGCGCTGACCTCAGGCGACACCCCAAGGGCCAACAACGAAGCCATGACGCGGATCTATCACCTGGCGGCCGAGAACGACCTGCCGGTGATGCTGCATTCCAACATCACTTCCAAGCGTGAGAAAAATCCGCTGTACCTGGCAGAAATCGAGGAGCCGTTGCGCAATCATCCGCACACGCGCTTCATCTGGGCCCACGCCGGTACCAGCATGGAAATCCATCGCCACCAGACCCGCTTGGATTTTCTGTTGCCGACCCTGACCCGCATGCTCGAGGCCTATCCCAATCTGTACATAGACCTTTCCTGGAGCGTGCTCACGCCGTACTTGCTGGACGAGGCGGGTAAGCCCCGGGATGAGTGGGTAACGCTGGTGGAGCGCTTTCCTGAGCGCTTCATGGTGGGCTCGGATGTCGTCGGGCGGTTCGACAGGTTGGGCAAGGAGCTGCGCAGCTTCGATCCGTTCCTCGATGCCTTGCCGCAAGACGTGGCGCGGAAGGTAGCGCGGGATAACTTTCTGGCGGTGTTGTGTGGGAGCAAGGCTTGCCCGCGATGAAGACGACGCCGGTTCTCGGGGAAACGAGGTGCCTGCATCGCGAGCAAGCTTTG
>Ga0065714_10002810_pt1 | contig 10514 bp, 5 predicted proteins | sample MisRhiReplicate2_FD_59101 | JGI IMG/M metagenome (GOLD analysis project Ga0065714, IMG submission 59101) | Miscanthus rhizosphere microbial communities from Kellogg Biological Station, MSU, sample Rhizosphere Soil Replicate 2: eDNA_1 v2... | ecosystem: Host-associated > Plants > Roots >... | reverse complement strand
CACCAACAAGTTCCTGCATGAGCGAGGCATGCGCCTGCCGGAAAGTGTGCTTTTGCAAACGGTAACCGGGGACTTTGTCGACGACGACATCTACTACGACCTGCTCGACCCGGCCGACATCGACATGGTCTGCAAGCCAGACGCTGACGCGGTTTATGTCATTCCATGGGCCATCGAGCCCACCGCTATCGTCATCCACGACACCTTCGACAAGTTCGGCAACCCGATCGAACTGTCGCCGCGTAACGTGCTGAAAAAAGTGCTGCAACTGTACACCGACAAAGGCTGGAGGCCGATTGTCGCGCCGGAAATGGAGTTCTACCTGACCCAGCGTTGTGAAGACCCGGACTTGCCACTCAAAGCGCCGATGGGTCGCTCGGGCCGTGCGGAAAGTGGTCGTCAGTCGTTTTCCATCGACGCTGCCAACGAATTCGATCCGCTGTTCGAAGACGTCTATGACTGGTGCGAACTCCAGGGCCTGGACCTCGACACCTTGATCCATGAAGACGGCCCCGCGCAGATGGAAATCAACTTCCGTCACGGCAACGCGCTGGACCTGGCGGACCAGATCACCGTGTTCAAACGCACCCTGCGTGAGGCTGCGCTCAAGCACAACGTCGCGGCGACGTTCATGGCCAAACCGATTGGCGATGAGCCCGGCAGCGCCATGCATATCCATCAGAGCGTGGTCGACATCGCCACCGGCCAGCCGATTTTCGCCAACGCCGATGGCTCCATGAGCGAGCTGTTTCTGCATCACATCGGTGGCCTGCAAAAGTACATTCCCAAAGTACTGCCGATGTTCGCGCCCAACGTGAACTCGTTCCGCCGCTTCTTGCCGGACACCTCGGCACCGGTCAACGTCGAGTGGGGTGAAGAAAACCGTACCGTCGGCTTGCGTGTGCCGACTTCATCGCCTGACGCCATGCGCGTGGAAAACCGCTTGCCGGGCGCCGACGCCAACCCGTACCTGGCGATTGCCGCCAGCTTGCTGTGCGGTTACCTGGGCATGGTCGAGCGCATCGATCCGAGCGCAGCGGTGCAAGGGCGTGCCTATGAACGTCGCAACCTGCGCTTGCCGATCACCATCGAAGACGCGCTGACGCAGATGGAAGAATGCGCCACCGTCGAGCGTTATCTGGGCAGCAAATTTGTCCGTGGCTACGTCGCGGTCAAGCGTGCCGAGCATGAGAACTTCAAGCGGGTGATCAGCTCCTGGGAACGGGAATTCTTGATGATGAGCGTCTAAAACAACAAAAAATCAACCAACGATCGTTCACACGCTCTGCGTGGGAATGCCTCAAGGGACGCTCTGCGTTCCAATGGGACGCGGAGCGTCCCGGGCTGCATTCCCACGCAGAGCGTGGGAACGATCACTGAAAGAGGTGTCAATATGCGTCTACTGAAATCGGCAGTCCCGCTCGCGCTCGCGATGATGTGCAGCGCCGTTGCGCTGGCTCAGCCACAGGTCAGCGTCTACAACTGGACCGATTACATCGGCGAAACCACCCTCGCCGACTTCCAGGCGAAAACCGGGATCAAGGTGATCTACGACGTCTTCGATTCCAACGAAACCCTGGAGGGCAAACTGCTCGCAGGTCGCACCGGCTATGATGTGGTGGTGCCGTCCAACCACTTCCTCGCACGTCAGGTGAAAGCCGGCGCGTTCCTGAAGCTGGACCGCGAACAACTGCCGAACTTCAAAAATCTCGACCCGAAACTGTTGGCGTTGCTGGAAAAGAACGACCCGGAAAACGCGCACTCCGTCCCGTACCTGTGGGGCACCAATGGCATCGGCTATAACGTCGACAAGGTCAAGCAAGTGCTGGGCATCGATCACATCGATTCCTGGGCCGTTTTGTTCGAACCGGAAAACATCAAGAAACTCAGCCAGTGCGGCGTGTCAATGATGGACTCGGCCGATGAAGTGTTCCCGGCGATGCTCAATTACATGGGCATGGACCCGCGCAGCGAAAACCCCGAAGACTTTAAAAAGGCCGAAGCCAAGCTGTTGGCCATCCGTCCTTACATCACCTACTTCCACTCCTCCAAGTACGTGTCCGATCTGGCCAACGGCGACATTTGCGTAGCGTTCGGCTACTCGGGTGACGTGTTCCAGGCCGCCAACCGCGCCAAGGAAGCCAAGAACGGCGTGAACATCGCCTACGCCATTCCCAAGGAAGGCAGCAACCTGTGGTTCGACTTACTGGCCGTGCCTGCCGATGCCAGCAACACCAAAGAAGCCCACGCGTTCATCAACAACCTGCTGGACCCGCAAGTGATCGCCAAGGTCAGCGCTTCGGTCGGTTACGCCAACCCGAACCCGGCCGCCAAAGCGTTCATGGACCCCGAACTGGTGAACAATCCTGAGGTTTACCCACCACAAGACGTCCTCGACAAACTCTACATTTCGACCACCCCGCCCCAGGCGATCATGCGTTTGATGACCCGTTCCTGGAGCAAAGTGAAATCCAACAAATGAATCAATACACCCACGAACACGCTCACTCCTACTATGCCGCGTCGGCTAACGACCTGACGCCACGCCCCGCGCTGACTTCGGACCTGGTAGCCGATGTCTGCGTGATCGGCGGCGGCTTCACCGGCATCAACACGGCCATCGAACTGGCTCAGCGGGGGCTCTCGGTGATTGTGCTCGAGGCCCGACGGATTGGCTGGGGGGCCAGCGGACGCAACGGTGGACAGTTGATTCGTGGCATTGGCCACGACGTCAGCGGGTTTGCCAAGCATATCGGCGTCGAAGGTGTGCGCTATCTGGAACGTGCCGGGATCGAATCAGTGCACGTGGTGGGCAACCGGATCCGCGAACACGGCATCGATTGCGACCTGCGCTGGGGCTTTTGTGAACTGGCCAACACCCCGGCGCAATTCGCCGGACTGAAAGCCGAGCACGCTGAGCTGATCGAGTCGGGTTACGCCCACGAAACGCGCCTGTTCGAACCCGGGCAGATCCGCGAACACGTGGTGAACTCCGGCGTGTATGCCGGTGGCTTGGTGGACATGGGCTCGGGGCATTTGCACCCGCTGAACCTGGTCCTCGGTGAAGCAAAGGTCGCGCAATCACTGGGGGTGCAGATCTTCGAGCAGAGTCCGGTGCTGGAGTTGATTCATGGCAGCACTGTGCAGGTCCGGTGTGCCGGCGGCACGGTTCGCGCCGGCAGCCTGGTACTGGCCTGCAACGCGCACCTGGAGGAACTCGAACCCAAGCTCAGCGGCAAGGTGCTCCCGGCGGGCAGTTACATCATCGCCACCGAGCCCCTGTCGGAGGACGCTGCCGCGCAACTGATCCCGCATAACGTTGCGTTGTGTGACCAGAAAGTCGGCCTGGATTATTACCGGCTCTCGGCGGACCGGCGCTTGCTGTTTGGCGGTGCCTGCCATTACTCCGGGCGTGATCCGGCAGACATCGCGGCGTACATGCGTCCGCAGATGCTCAAGGTGTTCCCGCAATTGGCGAATGTGCGTATCGACTATCAATGGGGGGGCATGATCGGCATCTCCGCCAATCGCTTCCCTCAGGTCGGTCGCTTGAGCCAGCACCCGAACGTTTTCTACGCCCAGGGCTACTCCGGCCATGGCCTCAACGTCACCCACTGGTGCGCTAAATTGTTGGGCGAAGCCATCCATGCGGGCCACAGCCAAGGCTTCGACGTCTTCAGCGCCGTGCCGCACATGACCTTCCCCGGCGGCCGTGCATTGCGCTCGCCACTGCTGGCGCTGGGTATGCTGTGGTATAGGATGCGAGAAATGCTGGGATGACGACGTTTATCTGAACGCTTTGACCAGGGGGTTAGTCCCCCTGGCATCATGCGGCTTGCGTTAATTAATGGCCCAGCGCCGCTTCAATCGCAGCGATATCGATCTTGCCCATTTGCAACATGGCATCGAAGGCGCGCTTGGCCGCCGCTCGATCTGGCCCAGTGACCGCCTCCATCAGCACGCGCGGCGTGATCTGCCATGACACCCCCCACTTATCCTGGCACCAACCGCAGACATTTGCCTCGCCGCCGTTGTCGATAATCGCGCTCCACAGGCGGTCCGTTTCCGCTTGGTCGTCAGTCGCGACCTGAAACGAAAAGGCCTCGTTATGCTTGACCCTCGGCCCACCATTGAGGCCGATACAAGGGATGCCCATCACCGTAAAATCAACCATCAAGACATCGCCCAGCTGACCCACCGGGAAATCACCGGGCACGCGATGGACGGCGCCCACGGCACTGTCAGGAAACGTCCGGGCGTAGAAGTCTGCAGCCTCCAGCGCGGTGCCGTCGTACCAAAGACAAATCGTGTTCTTGCTGATCATCTTGGTTCTCCAGGTTCCGAAAAGACAGGTGCATTCTAGCAGCCCGGGTTGGGGCGACCGGGCGTAGGGAAAGCGACCGGGGTTAGAAAATAGCGACTCTTTAGCTGGCGTAAACCTGTCATGAAATGAAAAGAGTTTGTCGTCCAATGAATCGTCGGCCACGACGATATGCACGTAGAACAAGCAACCAGCTGGTGGATGCTGCCGTTCTGCCATGCTGCCGATTTTCATGCCCCCAAAATTCTAATAATAATCCGAATAAGGATCGCTTTTTATGCGTGTGAACTTGCCTGTCACCGAGCATGAAAGAGTATTTCCCGCCGAACAACGATTGATCTCCATAACCGACCTGGATAGCCGAATCACTTACTGCAATGACGCGTTTGTGGCCATCAGCGGTTTCACTTCCGACGAATTGGTCGGTCAGCCTCATAACCTGATCCGACACCCCGATATGCCACCCGGCGTATTCATTCATATGTGGCACACCATCAAGCAAGGCAAACCCTGGATGGGGATTGTGAAAAACCGTGCGAAAAATGGTGATTACTATTGGGTCAGCGCGTACGTCACGCCCATCTATCAAAGCGGGCGCATGAGTGGATACGAGTCGGTTCGCTCGGTGCCCAGCCGTGATCAAGTCCGTCGGGCATCCGCTCTCTACGCAAGGATGCGCGCCGGTAAGCCGATCGTTGCGCTGAGCGCACGGATTTTCCGGCCTCTGCAACACGCTTGGCCATTATTGATAGCCGGTGGGGTTTCACTACTGGGTTATCAGTCGTTACCAAAAACTGCAGCAGAATGTGCCATGGTCGCGAGCCTGGGTATGGCCTGGTACCTGATCGAGTCCCGACATCGCCGGGCTATTGAACGTACCCTGGCCGAGCATCCGAAAGCATTTTCCGATCCGTTGGTAGCGCTCATGTTTAGCGACAACCATGGCCCCCAGGGTCGCTTGGACATGGCCATGCTCAGTGAGGAGTCTCGCTTGCAGACAGCCTTGAGCAGGCTTGTCGATGCCGGTGTCAATGTAAAGGCCAAGGCGGCACAGTCATCCGAACTGTCCGGTTCGCAAGCGCAGTCGCTTGATCGCCAACGCAGCGAAACGGATCAGTCTGCCGCGGCCATCGCGCAAATGGCGGCAACAAACCAGGAGGTGACTCAAAACGTCATCACAACTGCGCATGCTGCGTCTGAAGCTGACCAGTTGACCCGAGAAGGCAGTGAACTGGCGCGGCAAAGTCTGCGCGCCATGGAAGCCATGAATGCGGCCGTCAACGAAATCGGCCAGGCAGTCAACGCACTGGCGAGCGAGACGCAATCCATCGGCAGTGTCGTGGATGTCATCACCTCGATTGCCGAACAGACCAACCTGCTGGCGCTCAACGCGGCCATCGAGGCAGCCCGGGCAGGTGAGCAAGGTCGAGGTTTTGCCGTGGTGGCCGACGAGGTGCGCTCACTGGCACAGCGCACCCGCACCTCCACCGAGCAGATCCACGGCATCATCGCTTCACTGAACAGCGGTGCTGATCGCGCAGTATCGACCGCCAGCAAGGGTGAGCAGATTTCCCGCGACAGCATGCAGCGTGTCGAGGCGGTGCAGTCGGCGCTGGTCGGCATCAGTCAAGCCGTCAGCCGGATCACCGACATGAGCCAGCAAATGGCGTCGGCATCCGAGCAGCAAAGTCACGTGACTGAAGATATCAATCAACAGATCACGCGGATTGCTCAGTTGTGTGATCACAGTGCCGGACAGGCCAAGCAAGGCGCCGCGATCAGCCAGGATCTTGAAGAAATGGCTGAATATCTGCACAGCCTGGCCGAGCGCTTTAGCCGGTAGCCATTCGCTTCAATTGCTGACCTGCAGGGATGTGGGTCAGCCGCAGGCGGGGCGGCCAATCAGCGAACTCGCCAACAACGCCTCCAGCCCCATCGGCTTGGCAAAAAAGTATCCCTGGGCCTGCCCTGCACCCATTTCGCGCAGCAAGTCCAGGGTCGCTTCATCCTCGACACCTTCGGCCACCACACTCAGGTCCAGCGACTCAGCCATCCGCACAATTGCCCGGACGATTGCGCGACTGCGAGCGCTGGTGGTCAGTTCGAGGATGAATGACTTGTCGATCTTCAAACCGCTGAAACGGTATTGATGCACATAGCTCAGGGATGAAAAACCGGCACCGAAGTCATCGAGCACCACCGACATACCGTTATCGGCCAGTTGTTGCATGGTCAGTCGGGCAATGGCAGGCTCAGCCACCAGCGCACCTTCAGTCAGTTCCAGGCAGATTCGCGATGGCGCGACCCCATGCCGCTCCAACAATGCCAGCACATCACTGGCGAAGTCCGGGCGCGTCATGCTGTAGCTGGAACAATTGACGTGCACTGCAGGCCAATTGGCATGCTCGGGCTGGGCGAGTATCGCCGCCACGCTGGTGAGCATGTAGAGGTCCAGTCGACCGATCAGGCGCAACCCTTCGACATCCGGTAAAAACTCGCCCGGCGCGATCACCCGACCGCCCGGCTGATGCCAACGGACCAGTGCTTCAAGCGCCAACAGTTCGCCGCTTTCGACGCTGACAATTGGCTGGAAATACGGCAGCAGTTCGTCCGTACGTTTGAGCGCGTTGCGCAAGGCTCCTTCCCGTTCCACCTGGTCCGAGACTTCACGGCGCACTTCCTGGTTGAACACCGCGTAGCTGTCGCGCCCGGCACTCTTGACCCGGTACATCGCCGCATCGGCATCGCGCAGCAAATCGGCTGGCTCGTGATGAAACTGACTGTCGGCGCTGACAATGCCGATGCTGCAGGACGAAAAAACTTCATGGCCATTGATGAAAAACGGCAGGTCAAACGCCACCAGGATCCGTTCGGCGATTTCGATCAGCACGTCCAGCGGTGCCTCGGGCGCCAGCACCGAAAATTCATCACCCCCCAAGCGCGCGAGCATGTCGCTGTCACGCAGACAACTGCGTAAGCGGTGGGCGGCCTGCATCAACAGCAGGTCGCCAAAATGATGGCCCAGGCTGTCATTGACCATCTTGAAACGGTCAAGGTCGATGAACATCACCGCCAGGTGCCCGCCTTCACTACCGAACCTCGACCAGGCCTGGCTGAGGCGCTGTTGCAGGTAAGTACGATTGGGCAGCCCGGTTAGCGCGTCGTGAGAGTTTTCGTGTTGCAACTTGGCATTGGCGTGATCGAGCTCGCGGGTGCGGTTTTGCACCCGCGCTTCCAGCTTGAGGTTGGCAGCATGAATCGCTTCGGCGGCAGTACGTCGCGACAACGCTGTGTCAATGTGCCGTGACACGAACGTGAGCAGTTCCTGGTCACGCAGGGTATATCGCACTTGCGAGGTATAGCTTTGCACCGCCAGCACGCCACGCACTACATCGCCATCGAACAATGGAATGCCCAACCAGGAGTGGGATCGGACAGACTCATTGGCCAGTTCGATTTCATCGTGCGCCGCCAATCGTTCAGCCTCGCCGACGTCAATCAGACAAGGCCGGCGCTGACGGATAACGTACTCAGTCAAGCCCCGGCACCCACGCCGTGCAGGCGGGCAGTTCGTCTGCCGCTCATCGACGTAATACGGAAAGGTCACTTCGCTGATCGCGTCGTCGAACAGCGCGATGTAGAAGTTCTGCGCGAACAGCAGCTCACCGACGATGCCATGCAAGGTTTGAAACAACTCAGCCATGTCGCCAGGCTGGCTCGACAGTTCAGCAATCTGGAACAGCGCGCTCTGCAAATGTTCGGCGCGCTGTCGTTCAGCCACTTCCTGCCTCAATGCGTCATTGAGTGCCGAAAGCTCCAGGGTGCGACGCATCACCGTCTCTTCCAGGTCCTCGCGGTGCAGAATCCGGTCCAGCGCCATGGCCACGTGGCGTGCGACCACCAGAAACAGCGCGCGGTCTTCAGCGCTGTAGGTACGCGAAACGTCGTAGACCTGCATGGCAAGCATGCCAAACACGTCATCCGAGGCATTTTTCAATGGTGCGCCCATCCAGAACTCGGGACGATCGCCCACGCAGTAGAAACGGTCCTCGGCCTGAGCCGCGAGGATGCCGGCGGAGTCGATCAACAACGGTTGGCCAGTGGTCAACACCTGGCCGGTCAATGACAGGTGCGAAGGGTCAAGGTATTCGTAGTGCTGGGACTCCACGGCATCAACGTCGATGATGTCGACGTAATACGGGTAGTCAATCTTGCCACTGAGCGGATCATACAGAGCGAGATAGAAGTTCTCGGCGTCGATCAGACTGGCCAGCAGCTGGTGAACCCCCACCAGAAACACTGACCGATCGCGAGTCGAACTGGCCAGATAGGTAATTTCATACAGCACACGCTGAGTAATCTGCGCACGGGCAAGGGTATTGGTCTGTAGCTGAATGCCCAGGCGCTGGGCGAACTCGGCGAGCGCCGGTTCTGCGGCATCATGGGTCGGAGCGAGGAGCCACCCCAGTGCACTTTCGCCTCTACCCGTCGGCCAGCGGTGCAAGCCGCGACTCAGGCAAAAGGCTTCAAACTCTTCATTGGCAACGCTTGACGGCCACTGCACGCCAGGGTCGCCCTGCCCGAGCCAATGCATTTGTTCGCCGGCGCGGTAAACGGCCCACGCAGTGGTATGGGCCCAGTTGCGCGCTGAATCCAGCAAATACTCGATCGTATATTCGTTACCTGCGTAGGCCATGCCGAGAGTATCCGAGTTCCCTTTCAGTTGAGGTGCGACAACATCGCAATCGTTCGATTGCCGCAGGGAGTCGGTCAATGGACTAACACTCATCAGCGCTCCCTTAGCCAAGAAATGGCGATACTCACTTGCTGATTGTTATTGATATGCCAATGAGCTTCTCGTTTATAGCGAATACGAATTTTTTTCAATAGTTTTATTCGCTTTCCAAGATCGCACAAACAAAAACGCCGCTCAAAGAGCGGCGTTTTTGCGTTTGCAGCGACAAACGAGATTCACCTGTAAATCAGGCGTCTCAGGCGTTGCCGTTCCAGGGACGATCCCCGTTCTCATCTTTGATGCGGGTCGGCAGACCCATCACATCCAGCGCCTTGAGGAACGGTTCAGCCGGCAACTCTTCAACGTTGGCCATACGCTTCACGTCCCACTCGCCGCGGGCAACCAGCAGAGCGGCCGCTACGGGTGGCACGCCTGCGGTATAGGAAATGCCCTGGCTGTCTGTTTCTGCGTAGGCGTCCTCATGGTCGGCCACGTTGTAGATGAACACCTCGCGCGGCTGTCCATCCTTGGTGCCCTTGACCAGATCACCGATGCAGGTCTTGCCGGTGTAGCCTGGGGCCAGCGAGCTCGGATCAGGAAGCACGGCCTTGACCACTTTGAGCGGCACGACTTCCAGCCCTTCGGCGGTCTTGACCGGTTGCTCGGAGAGCAGGCCAAGGTTGCGGAGCACCGTGAACACATTGATGTAGTGCTCGCCAAAGCTCATCCAGAAACGCACGTTGGGCACGTCGAGGTTCTTCGACAGGGAGTGCACTTCATCGTGGCCGGTCAGGTACAGGTTCTGCGCCCCGACGACCGGCAGGTCGTCAGTGCGTTTGACTTCGAACATGGTGTTGCTGGTCCACTGGCTGTTCTGCCAGCTCCAAACCTGTCCGGTGAACTCGCGGAAATTGATTTCCGGGTCGAAATTGGTGGCGAAATATTTGCCATGGGAACCAGCGTTGACGTCGAGAATGTCGATCGAGTCAATGCGGTCGAAATACTGTTGTTGCGCCAGTGCTGCATAGGCGTTGACCACACCCGGGTCGAAACCCACACCGAGAATGGCGGTGATGTTCTTTTCTTTGCACTCTTCGAGGTGGTTCCACTCGTAGTTGCCATACCAGGGNGGNGTCTCGCAGATTTTGCCCGGTTCTTCGTGAATGGCGGTGTCCAGGTAGGCCACGCCGGTATCGATGCAGGCACGCAGCACCGACATGTTGAGGAANGCGGAACCGACGTTGATGACGATCTGCGATTCGGTTTCGCGGATCAGCGCCTTGGTCGCTTCAATGTCCANTGCGTTCAGCGAGAANGCCTNGATTTCNGCGGGCTGTTTGAGGCTGCCCTTGGCCTTGACGCTATCGATGATGGCCTGGCATTTGGAGATGTTGCGCGACGCGATAGCAATACGACCGAGTTCATCGTTGTGCTGCGCGCACTTGTGGGCCACCACCT
>Ga0065714_10003104_pt1 | contig 10516 bp, 6 predicted proteins | sample MisRhiReplicate2_FD_59101 | JGI IMG/M metagenome (GOLD analysis project Ga0065714, IMG submission 59101) | Miscanthus rhizosphere microbial communities from Kellogg Biological Station, MSU, sample Rhizosphere Soil Replicate 2: eDNA_1 v2... | ecosystem: Host-associated > Plants > Roots >... | reverse complement strand
TATCGGCAGTATTGCACTTTGCATATTGTTGTTTAGTCCTGGTTGTAAATATTTAGATAAAACACCTGATAATTTGCTTACTTCTGATATGCTTTGGCAAACCAGGGCAAATGCAGAATCTTACCTGAATCAGATTTATAGTCGTATTTCAATTCCAGCAGATACCTATANTATGCTTGGTGCAAGTGATGAAACNTCATGTAGTATTCAAGGGGTAGCTGTTCGTAAAATGATTACTGGNAATTGGAACGCACAGAGTAATTATTGGTATTACTGGGGNGATAATTATGCNGGTATCAGACAAAGTATTGTATTTGAGCAAAATATTGATAAAATGCCTGAGAGTTTAATCGGTGCAGATTTGAAAAAACAATACAAAGCAGAGGCAATCTTTTTACGGGGTTGGTTTTACTGGAAGCTATTAAGGCAATATGGGCCTTTTGTTAAGGTTACTGAATTGTTGAGCCTTAATGATGACTATAATAAATACCCTCGTACACCATTTAATGAATGTGTAGATCATATTAATTCCTTATTGGACAGAGCAGCAGCAGATTTGCCTGATACCTGGTCTTCTTCGGTAAACTACGGCAGGGCGACTAAAGCATCTTGTCTTGCTGTTAAATCACAGGTAACGTTGCTTGCAGCTAGCCCGTTGTGGAATGGCAATCCAAAGTTTGCAGGGTTTAACAATAAAGATGGTACTTCTTTAGCGCCATCGCAGTATGATGCAAATAAATGGAAAGTGGCCGCAGATGCGGCTAAAGCTGTAATTGACCTGCAAGGGTATAAACTATTTACAAATATTGATGAAGGTGATGCCCAGTTTGACCCTTATCTTTCTTTCCGTAATCTGTTTTTGACTAACTGGAACAATGAAATACTGTTTTCTACCAATATGGCTAATTCATGGCAATGGGGACATGAGGTTCGTTGNGCACCTAAACCAGGTGGGTTTGATATGCAAAATGCTACTCAGAANGTTGTTGATGCTTTTTACATGCGTGATGGAAGGACTATCGATGATCCGCAATCTCAGTATATGGAGACTGGCTTCGTTCAATCTGATGACCCGGCCAACTGGGGTAAATCGAGAGATGGTTTAAACAGAGGTTATGTTAAAGGGAATTCGAATATGTACGTTAACCGCGAGGCAAGGTTTTATGTGAGTATTCAATATAACGGTAAACCGGTTTTGCCTGCACCTACTTCGGATGATAGGAATTTCTTCTCTTCTGATGCGAATAAGGATGGTACGGGGCGCGCTGAGTTTTATTACTCCGGAAAATCGGGAGTTGGTGTAAACAATAATGGAGATATTACTGGTTACGATGTGTTGAAAAATATAAGCCCTGCTTCTAATATTAGAACCAGTTCAGTGACTTACCGTCCTTTCATTCATCTCCGTCTGGCCGAAATGTATTTGAATTATGCGGAGGCATTAAATGAGGTAGAACCAAGTAATACGGATATTTTAAAATATGTGAATCTGGTCAGGCAGCGTGCAGGCGTTCCTAATTTGGAAACTGTTTATCCGGGAGCGGTAGGCAATCAGAATGAAATGAGAAAATGGATCTTGAGAGAAAGGCAAATAGAATTGGCTTTTGAAGGTGATAGGTACTTTACCTTAATCAGAAGACTCATGATGGGAGATTCGAAAGTACAAAGCATTTACAGAATGAATACCATTACAAATGATGGTAACCAGGGGTTCGCCTTTGCTGATTACAATAAAAGAACCTTACTTCAAAACAGGACCTGGACTGATAAGATGTACTTATTTCCGATTGCACAGGATGATATTGATAAAAATTCATCTTTAGTACAAAATCCGGGCTGGTAATGGAATTCATTATTTATTAATACGTAAAAGATTATGAAAAGATATATAAATACTTGCTTATTTATCGCCGCTTTTCTGGTGGTAATAATTGCGGGTTGTAAAAAGGATGAAGGGTTTAAACATGATGACTCCTCTCCGATAACAATTGATAAAATACTTCCTGAAAAAGGTAGTGGTGGTACCGAAATTTTGATCAACGGAAGTAATTTTACCACAGATACCTCAAAAGTAAAGGTTACGCTAAATGGTAAAACACTTAAAGTTGTAGGGGGTAATGGTAAACAATTGATGGTTGTAGTGCCTAAAAAGGCAGGTTCAGGTGCCATTACAGTAACAATTGGGGATAAAACAGCAACGAGTTCAAATCCTTTTACTTATGAATATACAAGGACTGTAACTACACTTGCCGGCTCTGGAGTCGCTGGATTTGCAAATGGTCAGGGGACAGATGCTGTGTTTAATTTTAGTGGTGAATCATGGTATAGAGCCAGTGGTATTGTTGTCGATGATAACCTCAATGTTTATGTAACTGATGTGGGTAATCATTGTATCCGAAAAATTGATAAGGATGGCAATGTGACAACTTTTGTCGGTAATCCAAATGGTGGGGGTTATGCCGACGGTAAAGGCACTGCTGCTAAATTTAGTATTCCTTATGGACTTGCAATAGATCCTGAAGGTAATCTGTATTGTGTTGATCCCGGGAATTGGGACATTAGAAAAATAACCCCTGATGGTACAGCCAGTCTTTTAACCTGGGCTAATCAAGAGCCCTGGAGTGTAGCTTTCGATAAAAAGAGCGGTAATGTTTTCTATACGAGCTGCAATTCTCCGGGGAATGTATACCAGGTTACGTCTGCTGGTGTAACAAGTCAGGTTATTGCGGGGTTGAACTATCCATCAGGACTTGCTTTTGACAATACCGGTAATCTGTTTATTACTGTACATGGAGATCAGGTAATTAAAAAATACGAAGCATCTGACTGGATTGGCGAAACAGTAGCTGGGTCTGGCTCGGTTGGCTATGAAGATGGACCGGCTACCTCTGCTAAATTTGCCTATCCATGGGGCATGTCAATAGATGCTGCAAATAATTTATACATAGCTGGAAATGGTTCCGGAGGAGGTAATACTTCCAATCCGGATCAAAGTATCCGCTATGTAGATGGCGTAACTTACTCGGTAAGTACTTTTGCAGGATCCGCAAATGCCGGCTATGTAAATGCCGTTGGCAAAGCAGCAGCATTCAGTGCACCTTCCGGAGTTGCTGTTGATAAGGATGGAACCGTATATGTGTTGGATAAAAACAACAATAGCATTCGAAAGATAGTTTCAGAATAAACTTTGCAGGTAATTTTAATACAAACATTGCGACCAATCAAGAGCAATTTGCCCTTAATTGGTCGCTTATTGAATTTATATAAATGAATACATCAGGATTAAACTGTTTTATGCGCATTCTTCTTCTAGGAATCACCATGTTAAGTTATGGTGTTTTATCTGCATGTAGCAAGAAAGGGACCTCAATAGGCTCGAATGCACCAGAAGGGCAAACTTCCGGGAAAGATATCTATGTGGCCGTTAATGGGAATGATTCAAATAGTGGAACATTGGACGCTCCTGTGGGTACGATTCAGAAAGGACTTGAAATGGTTAGCCCTGGTTTTACGGTTTTTGTAAGAGGGGGAACCTACAAGGAAAAAGTCTCTTTTTCTAAATCTGGCAGAAAGGATAAAGTGATTACGTTAAAACCATATAATGGAGAAAAGACAGTTATTAGTGGAGAAGGTCTTTCTGTATCAGGTAATGAAGCCTTGGTTACGGTAAATAATGTAAGCTTTATTGTAATTGATGGTTTTGATATTTGTGATTTTAAAACGACCAATGCATGGGCCAATGTTGATGGGATAGTGGTAAAAGGAGGTTCGAGCAACATTACCTTAAAAAAGAACCGGATATTTAATATTGAGAATAATGCAGCTGCTGAAAAGGGTAGAAGTGGCCATGGCATTCATATCATAGGAAATACTGAGGTTCCGCTTACCAAAATTTTAGTTGAAGAGAATGAGGTTTTTGACTGCAATACCGGCTACAGCGAAAACCTGACGATAAATGGTTATGTAGATGGTTTTGAGATCAGAAAAAACAAGGTATACAATGGTGAAAATATAGGCATTGTGGCTGCCGGTGGTTATGCTGCAAATCCCAATCCTGCTTATAATTATGTCCGTAATGGAATAATTTCGGATAATGAAATCTTTAATATTGATGGTAAAACCGGGCCAATTCCTGCCTACAAGGATCACAATGGGGCCATCGGTATTTATATTGATGGGGCCAGAAATATTCTGGTGGAAAAGAATCTGGTTAGGGATAGTGGCCGTGGTATTGGAATTGTCAGCGAAACCGACAACTTTCCTACTCAGGATTGTATCGTAAGAAGTAACCTGGTTTACAATTGCTCCCTGGCAGGAATATATTTAGGTGGCTATATCGGCTACACCGGTGGGGGAACCAATAAATGTTATGTAGTTAACAACACCTTGTATCAAAACAGTAAAGATTTGGGCTATTCGAATGAAGTTGAGGGGGAGATCAGGTTGACCGAAAACTGTAATGATAATGTGATTAGTAATAACATTATTTATCCAAGGATGGATAGGGGTGTATTTATCAATAAACAGGTTGCCGGTGGTTCAAATAATGTGGTCAGCCATAATTTGTACTATTCTAAGGGTTTAAGCATTTGGCGCTGGAATAATATGCCTTATACCGATTTTGCATTGTGGAAAGCAGCTTGTGGAGGTGATGCCGGATCTTTGTCTGGTACAGATCCTATGTTTGAGAATACTACAATCTATGATTTTCATCTTAAAACTTCATCAGCTGCAAAAAATTCGGGAACAGTTATTTCTGCAGCAATAAACGGGACAACAGATAAGGAAGGGAAGGCCCGTATTGTGAATAATTTGATTAGCAAAGGAGCTTATCAATAGTTGGGAATAGTGCCCTGATTACGCTGCATGGACCTTTGATAGGGCTTATTTGTAAAAAAATGGATATAGTAAATTAATAGTTATATATTTGCAGCCTAAAAAGTAACCTGCTTTTCTCTGTATTTATTGAGTTTAATGAATTGAGAACTGGAGAGTTATCGCAACTGATTTAATAGGTATAAGTAAATTATTTTGAATGGTTAAATCTCTATTTGTGGAAGTTAGTTTTATTAAATCTTCAATAAATTTCTTAGAGATTTTTAACTGTGAACGTATAAATAACAATCAAAAGCCTTACTGCTTGCGCAGAAGGCTTTTTAACTTTAAAGACAACCCGAATGCTTAATTTTGTTCTCTTTGGCCCACCGGGTGCAGGCAAAGGCACCCAATCAGAAAAATTAATTGAGAAGTATCAGTTAATTCACATTTCAACAGGCGACCTTTTTAGGGCCCATATCAAGAATCAATCTCCTTTGGGACAGAGAGTAAGTGCCCTGATTGCAGAAGGACAACTTGTGCCTGATGAAATTACAATCGCGATGTTGGAAGAAGAAGTTGATAAAAATCCTGGTGCTAAAGGATTTATATTCGACGGATTTCCTCGTACAGTTCCTCAGGCAGAGGCATTGGATGAGTTTCTGGTAAGTAAAGGAAGTTCAATTGCCGGTGTAATCGCTCTTGATGTAGATCAGGAAGAACTAACTAAGCGTATTGCGCAAAGACAAATTGAGACCGGTCGTTTAGACGATCAGGCTGATAAGTTGCAAAAGCGTATAGAAGAGTACTTCAGTAAAACTATTCACGTTTTACCTTACTATGAAGGACAACAAAAACTAAGTAAAGTTAATGGTATCGGAAAAATCGATGATATCTTTGCTGAGTTAAGCGCTGTAATAGATAAATACTAATTCAATAATAATATAAATAGCGGGGCGGATTTTTTGTTCTTCCCGCTATTTTCATATACCCTGAAAAGTTCTTTCAGGTTTATTTTTTTAAAATAGAAGGTTATGTCACAAGGTTCCAATTTTGTAGATTATGTTAAAATATGCTGTCGCTCTGGAAAAGGAGGGGCTGGCTCTGCACACTTGCACCGGGATATACGGACTTCTACAGGTGGACCCGATGGTGGTGATGGTGGTCGTGGTGGACACATCATACTAAGGGGAAATGCCCAGTTCTGGACATTGCTTCACTTAAAATATCGTAAACATATTATCGCTCAGGATGGCGCTCCGGGCTCTAGTGGTACATCAACAGGAAAACAGGGCAAGGATGAAATTCTTGATGTTCCTCTGGGTACTATTGCTAAAGATGCTGAAACTGGAGAAGTCCTTTTTGAAATTACTCAGGATGGTGAGACCAAAATTCTTACCTCTGGAGGAAGAGGTGGCTTAGGTAACTGGCACTTTAAGACTCCAACTCTGCAAACGCCACGTTTTGCTCAGCCAGGAGAATCGGGTAAAGAAGAGTGGATGGTACTTGAACTTAAAGTGCTTGCAGATGTTGGTCTTGTTGGATTTCCTAATGCAGGTAAATCAACTTTGTTGTCTGTACTTTCGGCAGCTAAACCAGAGATCGCAGATTATCCGTTTACAACGATTGTACCTAATTTGGGTATTGTTTCTTACAGGGACAGCAAATCTTTTGTGATGGCTGATATTCCAGGGATTATAGAAGGTGCTTCCAAAGGTAAGGGCTTAGGATTTAGGTTCTTAAGACATATAGAGCGTAATTCTGTATTGCTATTTATGGTGCCTGCCGATACGCAAAGAACTATAGCCCAGGAGTACGAAATACTTAAGGCAGAGCTTAAGGATTACAACTCTGAGCTGATGCAAAAACCACATTTGCTCGCTATAACCAAATCAGACATGCTTGATGAGGAACTCATAGCAGAAATGAAGAAGGAAATTCCTAAAAATATTCCTTCTATATTTATTTCATCTGTGGCTCAAAAGGGATTAGTTGAATTAAAAGACATGCTTTGGGCAGCTATTAATAGCTAGGCATTCTTTCTATTTATAAACGAATGTCCTTTCATTGTTCTGTAAGCAATGAATACACTAATCAGCATCAATACAGCTCCGGCTAAAAACGGAGCTCCTGCAAATTTTATNGTCGCACCAGGCCTTGTAAACCATGCAAATAAGTTTGTCATGAATATGGGGCCTATAATTGCAGTTACGCTCATTAAGCTTGTTAATGCACCTTGTAATTCCCCCTGTTCGTTTTGAGGTACATTGCCCGACATAATTGCTTGTAAAGCAGGCCCGGCAATGCCGCCAAGGCAATAAGGAACCAGAAAAGCGAACATCATCCAGCTTTCTGAGGCGAATGCAAATAGGAAAAGCCCTATAGCATACAAGACAAATCCTACATATATACTCTTTTCATTGCCTAGTTTCGGATTGATAAAGCGGATCAAGCCACCTTGCACAGCAGCAACAAGTACACCTACTACAGTTAAGGATATTCCTATCATTGAAGTGCTCCAGTTAAACTTCTCGATGTTTACAAAAGTCCATGTGCTTTGTACGGAATGGCTGGCTATATAAAGGAAAACAAGCGCGATAATTAAGCCGCCAAGACCTTTGTATTTTCTAAGCTGCATCAAAGAGCCAAGCGGGTTAGCTCTTCTCCATTCAAAGGCACGTCGATGTTCTTTATCTAGCGATTCAGGTAATACAAAATAGCCATAAATTACATTCACAAAAGTTAATATTGCAGCGGCTACAAAAGGTACGCGAGGACCAATTTCTCCAAGTAAACCTCCAAGGGCAGGGCCAATGATAAAGCCTACTCCAAAGGCTGCTCCGATCATTCCGAAATTTTGTGCACGGTTTTCCTTAGTACTAATGTCTGCGATATATGCAGTAGCAGTGGTCATACTTGCACCAAAAACACCGGCTATGATACGGCCTACAAAGAGCCACCATATAGTAGGGGCTAAGGCAAGAAAAATATAATCTATTCCGAATCCCAACAGGGATAAAAGAAGGACTGGTCGCCGACCGTATTTGTCACTTAGGTTTCCGATGATAGGAGCACAAACAAATTGCATAATAGCATAGGCAAAGGTTAACCAGCCACTCCATTGAGAGGCCTGGCTAATGTTGCCGCCAATTAGCTGTTCAATTAACTGAGGAAATACAGGGATGATAAGGCCAATGCCAATAACATCAAGTAGTAAGGTGATAAAAATGAAACTTAACGCAGCCTTTCGGGATGTTGCCATAAATAGTAGAGGTGTTTTACACCCCGCAAGGTATAACATTTGCGGGGAAAAATTATTCTTTCTCCAGATATTCCTTTAATAAAGTGCCTATAATCATGTTCCATCCTTCGGTAAAATTATCTTTGGCAAATGCCGAATCCCTATCTGCAGGGAAGCTTTCCAAACCTTCATGGGTCAGCTTCAGCCTTGTCTTTTCTCCCTCTTCCGCTAATTCGAAGGTTACATATGACATCCCCGGGTGGCCGTCGTAATGCCAGCTGTAAATAAGTTTATGGCCAGGTACAACTTCGGTTACTTTACAAATATGAAGGTATTTTTTCTCCTCATTTCCACCATAAAATTTAAATTCAAAACCAACTTCCGGCTCAAATTCCTCAATGTCAAAATACCATTGTTTCATCTTTTGGTTGTCCGTTAATGCTTGCCAAACACTATTTATTGAAGCATTAAGAGTTCTCTCAATTACGACTGGTTCCGTTTTCATAGCGTTATATTTGTTTTTGAATAGACAACAGATATTTTACCATTAAGTTCTAAATTTAAACGAAACCTTTTGGTTGCCTTAAATAAAATTCAAAATAGCTTTAAACAAACACTAAACCTGGGTTGCCAATTGAGGCACTTGTAACTTCCAGAGATTTGCATAAGCAGAATTTTTGTCAAACAGCAACTCATTATGTGTTCCTTCTTCAACTACCAGCCCTTTGTCTAATACAATGATCTTGTCGGCATTGTTTAGTGTGCTTAAGCGATGAGCTATAACAATCACTGTTTTATGTTGTGCTTTTAACAGTTCAATCATTCTTTGCACGTGTTGTTCAGAGGCTGAATCTAAAGAAGAAGTGGCTTCATCAAGAATAAGAATCTCTGGATTTGAATAAATAGCTCTGGCTATTGCTATACGTTGCCTTTGTCCGCCCGATAAAGTAGTGCCATTTTCACCAAGATATGTTTGAAATCCGGAAGGTAGCGTTTCTATAAAATCTATAATCCCGAGCTGAGTAGATATATCTATGATCCTTTGCATGTCCGGTTCATAATCACCAACTGCAATGTTGTCAATCACGTTCCCGGCAAAAAGATCAATCTTCTGGGGTACTACAGAGACAACATTTCGAAGAGAGGAATTGCGGATATATTTCAAATCGTACTTGCCAATGCTAACATTCCCTTTTTGTATTGGGTAGATGTTTTGGAGTATGGACATAAGGGTAGATTTCCCCGAGCCACTTTCTCCAACTATCGCGGTAAATTTGCCTTTTGGTATAGTAAGGTTAAGGTTCTGGAAAACTGTAACTCTGGTTCCATAACGGAAGGAAACGTTTTCAAAATGAATATCGCCTATTTTGTCGGGTGTAAGGTCAATCTGATTTTCATCGTTTTCTCGTTCCAGATCCATAATTTCAAATAGCCTGTCTGCAGCAATAACTGCATCCTGAACGGTTCTGTTCATACCAATTAAAGAAGATACCGGTCCGGTGAAATAACCTATGAGGGTATAAAATGATAATAGTTCACCTGGCGTAATTTTACTTTCCAATACATAGCCTGCACCTACCCATAATAGGATGATGGTAAGTAATCGCGACACCAATTCGGAAGAGGCACCTGAGAAAACGGAGTTAATATTAGATTTAAAACCGGTTTGTAGTAATTTTATAAAACGTGTTTCGGTTTTTTCATTGGCATGTCCTTCTAAACCGAAACGCTTTATTGTCCCTATGGCATTTAAGCTTTCAACCAATTGGGATTCCAATTCAGCTGAATCTTCCATTAGCTTCCGCTGAGCCTTTTTATTCAGCTTGTTGGTGATGTAGTAGATCAGCAGATACAATGGGATTACTGTCAGCATAATTAAGGCCAGCTTCCAGTAATAGGTGAACATCATTATAAATGAGAAAAACACGATAAAGATGTTTACTAAAAAGTTTATGCTCACATCATTTAAGAATGCTCTGATCTTGACTGCATCATTTATTCTCGAAATAATTTCCCCGACACGCATGGTGTCAAAAAACTGTTGGGGCAGTTTTAACAGGTGCTTGTAATAACCGAGTATCAGTTGAGCATCTATCATCTGCCCTGTTTTTAGGGTGAAGATAGTTTTAGCTGTACCTATAAAGAGCTGCAGCGCCAGAATGACAATCATCCCTATACTCATTAAATTGAGTAAGTTTCTATTCCCGTCTACAAGAACAAAATCGACTAGCTTTTGAACAAAAACAGAAGTAGATAATCCAAGTATGGTATAAACTATGGCACCAAATAATGCCTGTAAAAGGATGCTTTTATGTGGCCGTATTAGATTCCAGAAGCGACCTTGTACCGATACCTTTTCGTTTCCTGCCTGAAATTCTTCAGCAGGAAGCAGTAGTACCAAAGCACCTGTCCATTCTTTTTTAAACAATTCATGACTTTTGCGATGCATCTGCCCATCAA
>Ga0065714_10065370_pt1 | contig 10520 bp, 10 predicted proteins | sample MisRhiReplicate2_FD_59101 | JGI IMG/M metagenome (GOLD analysis project Ga0065714, IMG submission 59101) | Miscanthus rhizosphere microbial communities from Kellogg Biological Station, MSU, sample Rhizosphere Soil Replicate 2: eDNA_1 v2... | ecosystem: Host-associated > Plants > Roots >... | reverse complement strand
AACCTGATGCTTAAAGGATAAGGAATAATCTTTTTGGCTACGCTTTTGGTAGCCCGTAGTAATAATATCGGTCATAACGATTTTTTTGTGTATCGCTATTTCAGGACTAGACATTCATTAATTATAAAAAACCACTCGGTATTCGGGTGGTTTTTTTTGTGAGTTTTATTCGTCATTTTGATTAGAGTGAAGCAAAATGGAGAGATCGTTTAAGCAATGTTAAGTGAATAGTTCAAAGATTTCTCCACTACGGTATAAATGACGATTTATTTAAGTAGCTACGTAATAAATCAGGTTGATCATCACCATTTCTGATAGTTTAAAAGCAACTGCGTACAGGATCAATATCCAGAATATTTTAAAAATTGTACTCCACGTTTTGCGTTGATAAAAAATAGTAAGCGCCTTAAACATATACCAGAATAAAAATATAGTAACACCCACCTCAATAATTTTGCTAACAAAAGAATCTTCTCCAAAAACATGTTTCATTACCGGCTGAGTGATAATGGAAACTATAAAATAAACCATCATACCATGGATGGTAAAAATCAGGTGATCCAGATAATAGATATGGTTTTTTCTGAAGTTGAGCATAATAAACCAGGCCAGCAATGGCATCAATAAAAAATATTGCTTAGGGCGGTTATGCTCAAGGGTTTCCTGAATAACTTCAGATTTTTCTCCAATTGTAATTGCCCGCTTTTTAATCAGTTTATCGTACCAGCTATCTTGTTTGGAAACAGGCAATTTTTTCTGTCTCAAAAGATAAGCTGTGTAGGTACTATCATTTCTTTCAATATGAATATCGTTATATTCATCGATCATATCAGCAAGGGAATCAGACTTTAGTTTAGCATTCTCTGCTTTAAGTCTATTCAATTCTTTCTCCTGATCAGCGAAACTCAGTTTTACAAATTCCTTCTTCTTGATTGCCTCATTAATCGATCTAGTAGCTTTGTTTGCAATTTCTTTAGATATACCTGTAAGCTTTAGCGCTTTATTTACACTATCAGTAACATTTTCATCCTTTTTCTTTTCGATATCAATATGGCCATTATCGGGGTCCTTTTCTACGTGTTTTGGCGAGTACACCACCAAAAAATATACGATGGAAACAAAAATGTACATGCTTACCGGATTAATGTACCGGGCCCTTTTGCCAGCCAAATAATCGAGCGTTACCTTCCCTGGCTTTGTTAAAAGAGGAGTTAGGGTTTGAAAGAATTTATTATCGAAGTGAAAGTAATGCGCAATACTGTGGCTGATAAAAGCCCAGAAACTTTCTTTTAATTCTAAATTTGGCTGCCCGCAATCACTACAATAGTGTTTCTCAACATGAGCGCCACAGTTTAGGCAATTGTGTTCTTTTCTATATTTACCAGCTGACATAAGAGGTTAATCGGAAATTATAAATGGTTAATGGCTTCTACTTCTGCTCGGGTATGTTTGTGTTTAAATATCACCACAAAAATAACTGCAATGACAAGTACGTAAATGGTAAAGGTTAACCAGATGTTATGCCAGTCTTTCACATCCAGCGCCCTGCTCAGATCTCCGTTAGGCAATACATCAATTCCTTTATTTTTAAGAAATTTAAGCAAGTGTACATTATCTTCCTCACTTTTAACATATTTGGAGAGCGAACCAATTGTATTATAATAAGTGGTAAAGAAGCGGCTAATCATCCAACCTGAAACCAAACTCCCAAACACGGCACCAAAGCCATTGGTCATCATCATAAATAAACCCTGTGCTGAAGAACGGATTTTTGGCGCAGTTGATGTTTCAACAAACAGTGATCCTGATATGTTAAAGAAATCGAATGCCATTCCGTAAACTATACATGACAAGATGATCATCCAGAGGTTGGTTGAAGGATCGCCATAGGCGAATAAACCGAAACGTAGTACCCAGGCAAACATTGCAATTGCGATTACCCATTTAATACCAAATCTTTTCAAAAAGAAAGGAATAGCCAGGATAAAAAGCGTTTCTGATACCTGCGAAATCGATAAAATGATCGTAGAATATTTAATTACAAATGATTCTGCAAAAACAGGGAATAATTTAAATTCATCCAGAAAAACATCACCATAAGCATTTGTAAGTTGCAATGCAGCTCCTAAAAACATAGAAAAGATAAAAAACAAAGCCATTTTGTAATCGGCGAAAAGTTTAAAAGATTCGAGCCCAAGTTTCTGTGCAAATGTTTTTTTATCGCTGATTAAGTTTAAAGGCTTACAGGCAGGTAATGTAAAAGCGTATATACCCAGCAATAAAGCACTTATACCTGCAATGTAGAACTGGTTTGCACTGGCCTTATTTCCCGTTAAATTGGTAATCCACATGGCAGCAATAAAACCGATGGTACCCCAAACCCTGATGGGTGGAAAGTCTTTTATCACATCGAAATTGCCGTTTTTAAGGGTAGTGTAACTGATAGAATTGCTCAGGGCTATGGTTGGCATGTAGAAACACATGGCTACCAATATTACCCAAAAAAAAGTATGCGGATCATTTACCTGCGGTAGATAAAACATGGTTGCGGCATAAAGAAGATGTAAAATGGCATAAAGTTTTTCTGCATTGATCCACTTATCGGCCAAAATACCAGTTATGGTAGGCATAAACAGTGATGCAATGCCCATTGTAGAAAAAATGATTCCAAAATCTGCACCGTCCCATTGTTTGGTTCCGAACCAATAATTTGCAATAGTAATTAACCAGGCAGCCCATACAAAGAATTGCATGAAACTCATTATAGTTAAGCGAAACTTAACATTCATAATAATAATTTAGTTTGAATGATTGAAAGTAAAAGCTGAATATAGAACTATTTTAAATGATAATCCAAAATGAACCTAAATTATTTAAAATAATCTGGCTCATTTTAGAATTTAGCTTTTATAGAGGGGATTTGAGAAAAAATCCTGACAAATTTAGAGCAGATAAACTTTTTATATACACCAATACTAAGATGTTCCGCGTTTATTCAATTCATCTCTTAACCTTGCGGCCTTTTCATACGCTTCTTCGGCAATGGCTTCCTGTAATTTTTGTTGAAGTTCTTCCAATGTTAAATCACCAAAACCCTGTTGCTGGGTTGAGGTAGGTAAGCTATCTGCTTCGGGTTCTTTAGCAATAGAATCCATATTTTCAAGAAAAAGAAAGTCATTACCTTCTATCACGATTCCGGCAGAAGCCAAAATAAATTCGTAAGTATAAATCATGGCATTAAACCGAACGGCCAAAGCAATAGCATCAGATGTTCTGGCATCAACTTCATGTGTATTTTTACCATCGCTACAGATTAACTTTGCATAAAAAACACCATCAACCAGATTGTATATAATAATTTCCTTAATATCAATATGAAAAGTATCAGCCATGGATTTGAATAAATCATGTGTTAATGGCCTACTAGGAGTCATTTTCTCAATTTCTATGGCAATTGCCTGCGCTTCAAATGCACCAATAATAATCGGTAAGCGACGGCGTCCATTTACTTCTCCTAAAACAAGGGCATAAGCACCAGATTGAGTCTGGCTGTAAGATAAACCTACAATATCTAATTTAACTTTTTTCATATCTATTTTTCAAACCCCGCAGCTTTTGAACACCTGCGAGGTTTAAAGGTTATTTTTATCCCTTATGTGCTTTTAATGCTTCAATTAATTTTGGTACCACTTCAAAAGCATCACCAACAATACCATAATCGGCCACTTTGAAGAAAGGCGCTTCCGGGTCTTTGTTGATAACGACAATCACTTTTGATGAACTGACACCCGCTAAATGCTGGATAGCACCAGAGATACCAATAGCTATATAAAGATTAGGGCTAATAGCAATCCCAGTTTGACCAACGTGTTCTGAGTGTGGTCTCCAGTCTGCATCCGATACTGGTTTAGAACATGCAGTTGCAGCACCCAGCAAGCCAGCTAGTTCTTCGATCATGCCCCAGTTTTCTGGCCCTTTCAAACCTCTACCGGCCGAAACCACCAATTCTGCATCAGGTAATGAAACTTTATCAGTTGCCCTCACAATCTCTTTAATAACCGTTCCTAAATCTGATTGTTTAACATCTGCACTGAAGGCTTCTACTGCGACATCTGTAGCATTTTCTTTAACACCAAATGCATTTGGATTTAATGCAATTACTTTATTGGCCGATGTTAATTCGGTAATGGCGAATGCTTTACCTGAGAAAGCTGTTTTCTTAACCGCAAATTTACCATCAGTACTCGGTAATTCTACTGCGCCATCCGCTAAACCCGCTTTAAGTTTCACGGCAATACGCGGTGCTAAACCTTTACCGGAGAAAGAGTTAGATAAAACAATGATACCGGCACCTTCTTTTTCCGCTGCAGCAGCAATAACGCTTGCATAAGCCTGATTTACAAATGTTTTTAATTGATCTGCAGTTACATTTAATACTTTTGATGCACCATATCTACCCAATTCCTTCAATTCACTTTCGGCCACATCGCCAATAGAAATTGCGGTTAAATTGGTTGATTGTTGATCGGCAATGGCTTTGGCATAAGATACGGCTTCAAAAACAGATTTCTTAAATTTTCCCTCAGCTTGTTCTACATATACTAATACTGACATATATTTACCCTTAATCCCCTAAAGGGGCTATTTTTTATAATTAATTATTATTTATTAATCTCTGCAATGCCAGGCAACTGGAAATTGCTAACGGCCTTACTGGTTAGATTACTTTAGCTTCACTGTGAAGTAAGCTAATTAACGATTCTGTTTGATCGGCAGGAATTAATTTTACCGTTCCACGAGGAGCAGGAGTTTGATATTTAGTTACTTTGGTTACCTCTTCAGCTGCAACAGCATCTACCACATTCAACGGTTTAGTTCTGGCACTCATGATACCACGCATATTCGGAATTTTAGGTTCCGCTACACCTTCAGCGCAACTTGCGATAAACTTACCGGAAACGGTTAAAACTTCCTTACCACCTTCAATTTCTCTTTCTAAAGTTGCGTTATCACCATCAATATCTAGTTTTTTGATAATAGATACTGAAGGAATATCCAAAAATTCGCCAACCATGGCAGCAACCTGATTACCGTTATAATCAATTGATTCGCGACCTGTTAAAATTAGATTAAAATCTTTGTCTTTTGCATATTCTGCAATCTGTTTAGCTACGAAGTAAGCATCTCTTGGGGCTGCATTTACCCTAACTGCATCATCGGCGCCAATGGCCAGAGCTTTTCTGATGGTCGGATCGTTAGCTGCTTCGCCAACATTGATCACAGTTACGGTTCCTTTTCCTCCTTCGGTTAACTCAATTGCACGTGATAAAGCGATTTCATCGTATGGATTAACAATATATTGCACTCCTGACGTATTGAATTCGGTATTATCATTAGTAAAAGTTATTTTTGTCGTTGTGTCTGGCACGTTACTGATACAAACTAATATTTTCATATGTTAATAGTGGTTTTTATTGCTATGAACGTTCTGGAACTAAAATTGTTTAGCTGCTGATCGGTTCATATATGATATCATTATTATATAAGGTCTTTCTGCAAATTTAATTAAAAAAGCAAGGAAATAAAATGTCATCCACCCGTTTAAGAAAGTTATTAGAATTTTTAGAAAGCGATCCTAACGATCCATTCATACTATATGCCTTAGCCACAGAGTATAACGCTCAAAATGACAAAGAAAAGGCCTATTCTTTTTACCTTCAGTTAACCGATAAACATCCTGATTATGTAGGTACGTACTATCATTTAGGTAAGTTATTGGAAAAAGATGACCAAAAAGAGAAAGCAATCGAAATTTATCAGAAGGGGATGCAAGTGGCCCGAAATAAAAGAGATATGCATGCCTTTTCAGAATTACAGGGCGCATACAATACAGCCGCCGGATTAGATTATGAAGATGATTAAGCCATTTATCAGTTGTCAATTTTCAGTTAACAGTTATCAGCTTTGAATTAATGCAAACCAAACCCATCGCTGCTAAAAAGCAGTGGCTGTTTATCCGCAATGTTATTTTTTTCACATTCACCTCTTTTGGCGGGGCGCAGGCACACCTGGCTTTGTTGCTTAAATATTTTGTTCAGAGCACCAAATTTATCTCAGAGGAAGAGCTTTTAGAGCTGAATGCATTGGCACAGGTTTTACCCGGGCCAGCCTCAACCCAAACACTTGTAGGAATTGCCTGGAAGGTTGGTAAGCTAAAACTGGCCATTATTACTTTTCTAATCTGGATTTTGCCAACGGCAGCAATTATGACTTTTGCAGCCATTAGTTATGCCCTGTTGGATCAGAAACAAAAATTTAACGATATTTTAGAATACATACAACCCATTGCTTTGGGAATTGTAGCTTATGGCGCATGGAAACTTGGTAAAAAAGTGTTGTCTTCACAGGTTTCTGTCTTTTTAGCCATTGCTTCGGTAATTGCCACGCTGGTTTTACGTAATGCTTATGTATTTCCACTTTCTATTTTGATCGGTGGAATGATTTCTTCAGCCATTGAAACGCCGAGGGAAGAAACAGAATTGAGGGTGAAACTTTTTTCGAACATCAACCCTAAAAAAATGATCTACTTTTTAGGCGCTTTGCTGTTATTTGCGTTGGTTGGTGCCATTATCAACAGAACATCGCCCTTTAGTTTGCCCATCCGTTTACTCGAAAATTTTTACCGTAACGGAATATTGGTTTTTGGAGGCGGACAGGTGCTTGTGCCTTTAATGTTTACCGAGTTTGTAGAGATGAAACACTATTTGCCTTCATCTGGATTCTTATCAGGTTTTGCATTACAACAAGCCTTACCTGGTCCAACATTTTCTTTTACCAGTTACTTAGGCGCATTAAGCATGAAGAATTTTGGATACGGATTATGGGGGCAGATTTTAGGAGGATTAATCGGAGTAATTGGTATTAACTTACCTGGACTCATCCTCGTTTTATTTATTGTACCGTTTTGGGATGATTTAAAAAAGATCTCCAGAATCCGTCATAGCCTTTCCGGAATTAATGCTGTCAGCGTTGGATTTATTATTGCTGCTTTTGTGTTACTATTAATACCAATGGGCTTTAACTGGCTATTTTTAGGCATTATGGTCGCTACATTTTTACTGCTCAATTTTACGAAAGTAAGTCCGCCAATTATTGTGCTGGCCGGAATCCTGGTTGGATATTTATTTTAATACCATACTAGTTAACAGATTGCTATTAGGCTTATAAAAAAGGAGTTAGAACTTGGAAAGCAGTTACAGTACACTATAGGTTAATGTGCTCCCGCTACCATTGCTGCTCCGATGAAGAATCGGGAGCATTTGGTCTATCGGGTTCAGATTGTTGGTTTTCTGCTGCTAGGCCAGTTTTTGTACCAGTGCCCATAGTTTTACCTTTTATTGAAGCTGAAATGCTTTTTGTTATACTTAGGGATAATTATTGTATAAAAAACAATATAGTTAATTGTGGATTTTAACGAGATAAACGGTCTCGAAGAATCGTCATTTCGACCGTAGTGGAGAAATCTTTTAAATTAATTTAAATAATTTGCTTCAAAAATCTCTCCATTCCGTTGCACTTCAGTCGAGATGACACCCTTGTATTGGAATCTGCTCAATGGTAGAAAAGCTAAAAACCTGTATGCTTAAAATGAGATACGTTTTGTTACGAATAACAGCTGGATTGTTTATTCCTAAAACGGTGGATCATCATTGCTGTAATCGTCCATCTCTACAGGACGGATAATCACGTTGCTTTGTTTTTCAAAATCCTGTGATGGATACATTCCGAATGCAGCTGCGAATGAATTTGATGGTGCATTAAGATCATCTTCCATATCTAGGAATTTAACGAACTTACCCAAAAATTTAAGTGGCATAAATCCTGTTTCACCGTTTCGCTGCTTCGCTATAATAATTTCTGCAACTCCTACTTGCGACCTTCCTTGCTCATCTTCAGTAATACCATAATATTCAGGACGATACAAAAACAATACAACATCAGCATCCTGTTCAATTGAGCCAGATTCTCGTAAATCGATCAGCATTGGTCGTTTAGCATTAATTCCAGGTCTACTTTCTAAAGCCCGACTTAATTGCGAAATCGCTAAAATGGTTATACTTAATTCTCTTGCAATGGACTTAAGTTCTCGAACAATATTTCCAATTTCTTGTTCACGATTAACTGCACAATTTTTACTTTTCCTATCACGTAATAATTGTAAATAATCTACAATAACAAGTTCAATATCATTTTCTTCCTTTAACCTTCGGCACTTTTCCTTCAAGTCAAAGATATCTAAATTAGGGGTGTCATCAATAAATAAAGGCGCTTCGTTTAAACGGCCAATTTTGCTGTGCAACTGTTGCCATTCCCATTCTTGTAAATTTCCTTTTCTGATTCTTTCGAGTTCAATTTCAGCTTCGCCAGAAATCATACGATTCATCAATTGAACTGAAGACATCTCCAAAGAAAAAATCGCTGTTGGTTTTGCAAAATCGACAGCAGCATTTCTGGCGCAGGTTAAAGCAAAAGAAGATTTGCCCATTGCAGGTCTAGATGCTACCACTACTAATTCTTGCTTTTGCCATCCATGAGTTAGAAGATCTAAAGCAAGGAAACCGGAAGGAGTTCCAATAATTTCTCCATTAGTTCTAGATTCTTCAAGACGAGATAAAGATTCCGTTATAGCTTCGGATATCCTCTGTGGTTTTTGATAATTATCTTTATCATTTAAATTCATATACTCTGAGAGTTATTTTAAAATGGAGGCTCATCGTCATCTTGCATGTCATTGCCCTTTGACGGCATAATAATGACATTTCCATGAGGGGTTGGGTTATGGAAACTATCGAAAGATGCTGAAGGAAGCATACCAGCACTTGAGTCTCCCGACCCCAACGCTGGAGCGTTAAAATCATCTTCCAGATCCACGAACTTCACAAATTTACCAACGAATTTAAGAGGTACAATTCCGGTTTCACCGTTACGGTGTTTTGCAATAATAACCTCACCAATACCCGCCTGCGATCTTCCTTGCTCATCTTCGGTAATACCGTAATATTCAGGACGATATAAGAACAATACCATATCCGCATCCTGCTCAATTGAACCCGACTCACGTAAATCGGATAACATAGGACGTTTTCCTTGTAAACCTGGTCTACTCTCTACCGCACGACTTAACTGCGAAAGTGCCAGTACGGGAACATCAAGCTCTTTAGCAACTGATTTTAGCGCCCTAGAAATACTACCAATTTCCTGCTCACGGTTACCACCACCTTTCCCTTCGCCTTTACCATGCATTAACTGCAAGTAATCGACAATTACCAGTTGGATATCGTATTGTGATTTTAATCTTCGGCATTTTGCCCTGAATTCAAAAATATTTAGTGCAGGTGTGTCATCAATTAACAGGGGAGCTTCGGTTAAACGGCCAATTTTACTGTGTAACTGCTGCCATTCCCATTCCTGTAAATTTCCTTTTCTGATTTTTTCCTGCTCAATTTCAGCTTCTCCGGAAATTAAACGATTAACCAGCTGAACAGACGACATCTCCAGTGAGAATACTACGGTTGGTTTTGCAAAATCGACGGTGGCGTTTCTCGCACAGGTTAGTACGAAGGCCGTTTTTCCCATCGCGGGACGCGCAGCAATAATTACCAAATCCTGTTTCTGCCATCCTCCGGTAATTCTATCTAATCCTGTAAAACCCGTTGGTACACCGGTTAAACCATCTGTTTTGGTACGAAGTTCTTCAAGCGTAGCTAACGATTGTTTAATAATATCGTCCATCTTTTGCGTATCTCTACGCAGGTTATTCTGGGCGATTTCAAAAAGTCCTTTTTCTGCCTGATCTAAGAGATCGAAAATATCAGTGGTATCTTCGTAGGCATTTGTAATGATCTCAGTCGAAATTCTGATCAATTCACGCTGAATGTATTTCTGAGAAATAATACGGGCATGAAACTCAATATTTGCTGCAGAGGCAACGCGATTGGTCAAACTTGTAATATAATACGCACCGCCAACTATTTCCAGAGAACCTAAAGTCCGTAACTCAGCAGTTACTGTTAAAATATCTACTGGTCGCGATTTTTGAAATAAAATATGAATCGCTTCAAAAATTTTCTGATGGGCAATATTATAGAAAACCTCTGGTTTTAAAACATCAATTACAGCAGAAAGTGCATCTTTTTCGAGCATTAATGCCCCAAGAACTGCTTCCTCAAGATCTAATGCCTGAGGGGGAATTTTCCCCTGTGAACTTATGGTATTACTTAACCTGCTTTTTCTTGCAGTCATACTGTTCTTTCCGCCTTGTTCATTATCGATACTCATTCCACAAAAGTAATTAATTTTTGATGGGGTTGTTTGAATTAGTTACTAGCTGTTTGTTAACAAATTGAAGCATAATCAGATTAAATTTTATTGCATTTGCGACGCTATAAATTTTTTTAAACAATTAAATGTTAATAAGGAACACATTGTTTAGGGCTAAAACATTTTATTTGAATACTTTT
>Ga0065714_10002983_pt1 | contig 10525 bp, 10 predicted proteins | sample MisRhiReplicate2_FD_59101 | JGI IMG/M metagenome (GOLD analysis project Ga0065714, IMG submission 59101) | Miscanthus rhizosphere microbial communities from Kellogg Biological Station, MSU, sample Rhizosphere Soil Replicate 2: eDNA_1 v2... | ecosystem: Host-associated > Plants > Roots >... | reverse complement strand
TCATTGCGTTACCACCAGTATTTCCCGAAGTTTTCCGGATTGGCCCAGAAGCGTGAGTTGAGCCAGTCGGGTACCTGTTTGTAGTCAAGCAGATCGTAGGTAAACAACGTCAACACTTGATCGTCGCGCTGGAAGCGTTCGCTGGCTTGCAGGGCCAGGGAGAAAAAATCCGTCTCCTGCCAACCGCTGGCGGGCAAGTCGGCCAACACCGCAATGCGACTGGCATTGAGGTTGCGTATCCCGCCGAGCAGATTCAGGCCGTCGCGCTTGGATAAGTGTTCGAGGCAATCGACCACCAGCGCCAGATCAAACCGCTGCGCCGCCAGTTCGGCCGGCAATGCTCCGGGTGCGGCAAAAGCCACGATGCTGTCCGGGTGCGCGAGTTTGAATGCCTCGAGCGCGGGGAACTCACTGGCGCCAATCAGCAACAGACGCGTCGGGGCGTAACGATCAAGCAATGCGGCCAACGCCTGCTGGGGCGTGCGCGAAGAAATACTTGCAGTCATCGAAGATCCTCAATCAGAACGCCAAGATTAACGTGTCTTGTCGAGCGTGTTTAAGCAAAAAGCGCCGATCTTCCGTGAACATAAGGCAAAACAGCAATGGCCTATTGCTGGCGGAGATTAAAAGTCCGGTCTTTACTCCTTGAAATCGGTTATTAGCCGATCCCTCAGGAGAAAACTAGATGAGCATAGTTCGGACAGCATTACCTTTGGTTCTGCTAACCAGTGTGTTGACTGGTTGCGCAGGTTTGCAGAAAACCGACTGGCCGACCTGTGCGGCGGTCGGTGGTGTCGTCGGTGCAGGGCTCGGTGCGACAGAGAGCTCTTCATGGGCGGGGTATGGCGCACTGCTGGTCGGCGGCACGGCAGCGGCTTATTGCTGGGTGCATGGCGATGGCGACGAAGACGGCGATGGTGTGCCGGACAGCCGCGACAAGTGCCCTCACACACCGAGAGGCGTGCGAGTCGATGCCGACGGCTGTCCTCCACCCGCGCCTGCGCCGGTGGTCGAAGAGAAGGCGGTGGTCAAGGAAGAAGTCATCGTTATCCGTGATGTTCACTTCCAGTTCGACTCGTCCAAGCTCACTCCTTCCGATAAAGAGGTACTCAACACCGTTGCTACGCGCCTGAAACAGGAGCCCGCCAGCGCCCGGTTGACCGTGACCGGTCATACCGACAGCGTCGGCAGCGATAAATACAACCAGAAACTGTCGGACAAACGCGCCCATTCGGTGGTGGAGTACCTGATTTCGCAAGGCGTGCCACGCAGCAGTTTCGTGTCTGTGACCGGTGCCGGTGAAAGCCAGCCGGTGGCCGATAACAAAACCGCTGAAGGCCGTGCGCTGAACCGGCGTACGGAAATCAAAATCGACCGCTAACCCCCTTGTATTCCGCGGCTTGTGCAGTCGCGGATGCGGGTCTTTACTCCTGTGTGACCGGTATGGGCCGGTGACACAGGAGCATTCACAATGAGCGTTCTCACAAGGACCGTCTTGCCGGTTCTACTGCTTGGTAGTCTTCTGACCGGCTGCGCGACTCACAGCGATGGCACCGCCCCCTTGAATCAACGTACCTGGCCGATCTGCAGTGTCATTGGCGGACTGGTTGGCGGCGGTCTGGGCGCGATCGAAAGTGGCGGTTGGGCGGCAGGTGGAGCGGCGCTCGGTATCTTGACCGGTGGCTTGGTCTGTTACGCCCAGGATGGCGACGAGGACGGTGATGGTGTTTTCGATCGACGCGATCGTTGCCCCGATACGCCTGCCAATACACCTGTCGATCATCACGGTTGCCCGCTACCGCAATATCCGGCCAGCGTAAAAACTGCTGAACCGCCGGTATCCGAAGTCATCACGCTGAGCAGTAATGTGTTGTTCGCGTACAACAAATCCGACCTGACGCCCGAGGCACGCAGCGAGCTGGATTCGTTGATGCCCAAATTGCAGAGTGCCGATGTGGTGAGCGTCAAGGTCGTCGGCCATACCGACAGTCAGGGTTCGGACGCCTATAACCAGAAGCTGTCGGAACGTCGTGCCAGCAGCGTGGCGGCCTACCTGTTGAGCCGGGGGCTGGCGCCGAACAAACTCACCAGCGAAGGACGGGGTGAAACCCAGCCGGTGGCTGACAATGATACGGAAGAAGGGCGGGCAAAAAACCGTCGTGTGGAGTTGCACATCAATCGCTAGGCTCCGTGATCAAGAGGCCCGTGATAGAGCCGTCGGATGGCCGTCAAGGTTGACCCGGCGGCCATTCGATGCCTTTCGGAAGAATTTTCCGTTGCCCTCTGGCTTATCCCGCGTGTAAGCCGTTATGGTGCGTGCAAATAATAATTCTCGACGGGGGAGCGTATGAAGGTGTTTTGGGGGCTGGGGAAGTTGTTGACCCTGCTGTTCTGGTTGGTGGTGCTGGTCAATCTGCTCATACCGTTTGTTCGTCCACTGCACCTGTTGGTCGATCTGGCTGGCAGCCTGTTGGCGCTGGCTCATCTTCTGGAGCTGGTGTTCTGCAATCGCAGCCTCACAGGTCGAGCCCACCCCTGGCGTGATCGCCTGAAGATTGTCTTTTTCGGCGTTTTCCACCTGCAAACCATTCCGGCCCCGGCCACTGCGAAGGCTTCCCATGCGTAAACTCTGTCTGCTCGCCGCACTTATCAGCCCATTGGCCTGCGCTCAGGTGGTGAGTGTTGAAACCAACTCGCTGATGCGCTTGCCCAACACCGCCAGCTCCCTGCAACTGGAACGACTGGAAGTCGCCGATTACGGCACCTTGCTGATTCCCTCGAACGTGACCGAAGTGACGGTCGGCGAGCTGCACCTGGGACGCGAAGCGCGGATCGCCATTGTGCCGAGCGAACAGGCTCTGGCGTTGAAGGTCAGCCGGGCCGAGTTGGCCGAAGGCAGCCAGATCACCGCGCGGGGCGCCCCCGGGACTTATCTCAAGGCTGCCCGCTCCGGGCGCAATCTGAATTTGCAGATCAAAGCGCTGAAGGCGCCGCAATTGTCGGTAGACGCTCGCGGTGGCGCGGGCGCCCCGGGTTTTGTCGGTCTTGACGGGGCCAACGGCCAAGCACCGGGTTGCACCTGGGGCCAGGCCGGTCGCGGCTTCGATGGCAGTGACGGCAGCGACGGCCAACCCGGTGCGCCGGGGGCGCTGGTTCGACTGGAAGTGCCGCGTGACTATCCGGCGGAGCAGATCAAGGTCGAGGTGGCGGGCGGAGTCGGTGGCGCGGCCGGACCGGGTGGCAAACCGGGGGCGGGCGGCAAGGCCAAGGGCTGCATTGTCTATAAAGCCGATGGCGGCAAGAGCGGTCGCCCCGGTGCCGATGGCCAGCCTGGGCCTGCCGGGGCGGCAGGCTCGGTGAGCATTCAGCGGTTGTAAGAACGACCGAGAACCCCTGTGGCGAGGGAGCTTGCTCCCGCTGGGTCGCGAAGCGGCCCCAAAGCCGGCGACCCTGTTTTTTCAGAACGTGCGCAGTGATCGATTACGACTGCTACGCAGCCGAGCGGGAGCAAGCTCCCTCGCCACAGAGACTATGCATTGCTCAGAACATCGGCCGAGCCGCAGCAATCGCCACCAGCACCAACCCGACCATCAGGTTAATCCCCACCAACCGGCGAATCTTGCCCAGCGTCGCCGCGCCCGTCGGCCAATCCTCAGCCGCTACCGCCGTGCGCAGTTCCGGCAGCAGCAACGCCTGAATCCGGATAAACAACGCGGTCATCACCACATACAATCCCATCATCGCCTGCACATACCGCGGTGCCGCTTCAAACCCGGTGAACTGCAAATGAATCATGCCCACACCGCTGATCGGCAAAAGCACCACCGCGACCCAGACCCAGCGGAAAAAACCTTGAAACACTTCCACCCACAGCTTCAGCCGGGCAGGGCCTTCCAGCGCCTTCATCGCAGCGGGGCGAAGGACCATCCAGGCGAAAAACATGCCGCCGACCCAGACCAGGGCGGCCAGGACATGCAGGGTATAAACGATGCCAAAAGGTGTCATTGGGGTACTCCGTTCTGCGCGGGATTAATTAGCGGGGTATGATAGCGGCCGATCCGAACCACTGAAAATTTATCCAGCGTTTTTTGCGCCCGACAATCAATGATCAGCACTGAACTCAAAACCACGATCCAGGGCGCCTACTCGCGTTTTCTCGAAGCCAAGAGCCTCAAGCCACGCTACGGCCAACGCCTGATGATCGCCGAAATCGCCAAAGTCCTCGGTGACATCGACACCGACGACGAAGGCCGGCGCAGTGGCGACCCCGCGATTGTCGCGGTGGAAGCCGGCACCGGTACCGGCAAAACCGTGGCCTACAGCCTGGCAGCGATCCCCGCCGCCAAGGCCGCTGGCAAGCGTCTGGTGATCGCCACGGCCACCGTGGCCCTGCAAGAACAGATCGTCTACAAGGATTTGCCCGACCTGATGCGCAATAGCGGGCTGAATTTCAGCTTCGCCCTGGCCAAGGGGCGGGGGCGCTACATGTGCCTGTCCAAGCTCGACATGTTGCTCCAGGAAGGTCACGCGCAAACCGCTACCGCACAGCTGTTCGAAGAAGAAGGCTTCAAGATCGAGGTCGATGAGGCCAGTCAGAAGCTGTTCACCAGCATGATCGAGAAACTTGCCGGCAATAAGTGGGACGGCGACCGCGACAGTTGGTCCACCGCGCTCGAAGACGCCGACTGGGCGCGCCTGACCACCGATCACAGCCAGTGCACCAACCGCCATTGCCCCAACTTCGGCCAGTGCGCCTTCTACAAGGCCCGCGAAGGCATGGGCAAGGTCGACGTGATCGTCACCAACCACGACATGGTCCTGGCCGACCTGGCCCTGGGCGGCGGCGCGGTTCTGCCGGACCCGCGCGACACGATCTACGTGTTCGACGAAGGCCATCACCTGCCAGACAAGGCCATCGGCCACTTCGCCCATTACACACGCTTGCGCTCCACCGCCGACTGGCTGGAGACCACCGCCAAGAACCTCACCAAATTGCTCGCCCAACACCCGCTGCCGGGGGATCTGGGCAAGTTGATCGAACAGGTGCCGGAACTGGCCCGGGAGATCAAGACCCAGCAGCAGTTCATGTTCAGTGCCTGTGAGCAAGTCGCCGACTTCAAGCCCGGCGAAGACGTCGAAGGTCGCGAGCGGCCGCGTCACCGTTTCGTCGGCGGGGTGATTCCCGAACATATGCGTGAGATGGGCATCGAGTTGAAGAAGGGCTTTGCCCGACTGACCGACCTGTTCACCCGGCTTACCGAACTGCTCAAGGAAGGCATGGACGGCGAGGTCAACATTGGCATCGCCAGCAACCAGGCCGAAGAGTGGTATCCGCTGTTCGGTAGCCTGCTGTCGCGCTCTTCGGGAAACTGGGAGTTGTGGACCGCCTTCACCGTCGAAGACCCGGAAGATAACCCGCCCATGGCCCGTTGGCTGACGCTGGCCGAAAGCGGTTCGTTGTTCGACATCGAGGTCAATGCCAGCCCGATCCTCGCGGCGGAAATGCTCCGGCGCAACTTGTGGAACGTGGCTTACGGGGCGCTGGTGACCTCGGCGACCCTGACCGCTCTCGGCACCTTCGACCGTTTCCGCATGCGCGCCGGCCTGCCGAAAACCGCCGTGACCGCCGTGGTCCCGAGCCCGTTCCATCATGCCGACGCCGGCGTATTACGGGTGCCGGACCTGAAAGCCGACCCGCGCGATGCACCGGCCCATACGGCGGCGATCATTCGCGACTTGCCGGAACTGGTCGAGGGCTCCCGTGGCACCCTGGTGCTGTTCTCCTCGCGCAAACAGATGCAGGACGTGTTCGACGGGCTGGATCGCGACTGGCGCAAGCAAGTGTTCATTCAAGGCAACCTGTCGAAGCAGGAAACCCTGAACAAGCACAAGGCGCGGGTCGATGGCGGGGATTCCAGCGTGCTGTTCGGCCTGGCGAGCTTTGCCGAAGGCGTGGATTTGCCCGGTGCCTACTGCGAGCACGTGGTGATCGCCAAGATCCCGTTCTCGGTGCCCGACGATCCGGTCGAAGCCGCGCTGGCTGAGTGGATCGAAGCCCGTGGCGGCAATCCGTTCATGGAAATCTCCGTGCCGGACGCCTCGTTGAAACTGGTCCAGGCCTGCGGTCGCCTGCTGCGAACCGAAGAAGACCGCGGCACCATCACCTTGCTTGACCGTCGTTTGGTCACACAGCGCTACGGCAAAGCTATTCTCAATGCGTTGCCGCCATTTCGTCGTGAAATTTCCTGATGCGCCGGTGGGCAAATTTGCCCACCGCGTTGTCTACCTCACTGCCACTGCCTTTCCACTGGCCCATTGATGGTCGTTAGGGAGAACCACGTTCTTATGATTCGCCGTTCGTTGCCCGCCGTTTTTGCCTTGATGTTCGCAGCCCCTTTGCTGGCGGCCCCCGCCGGCCAGCAGACGCTGTTCAACTTTGTGCGTCCCGCCGACGTGGTTCAGGTGGCGACCCAGGACGCCAGCCTGCCGCAATCCAATGCGGAGCAAACGGCCGAAGGTGAAGTGTTGCGTCGCGTGACCTTCAACCCGGCTGCCCAGCCGACCTTGCGCCTGACACCGCAGACCGGTGCCTGGGACTGGTCGCAGTCGGGCGTCATGAGCCTGCGGATCCAGAGCGCGATGAACTGGGCCGTGACCTTGTACGTGAAAATCCAGAGTAACGACGGCAAGACTCTGGTCAGCCGTGTCGATCTGCCGGCCGGCCCGGCGCAGACCTTACTGGTACCGCTGCAGCCGAGTTCACCGCTGAGCCAGGGCATGAAAGCCGGCCCGCCGATGCCGATCAATTTCGAAGGGCAGCGTGTATTGCTGGCCAGCAGTACCGGTGAGCTGGACCGNAGCCANGTGGTGTCGGTGACCTTGTCGATGGATCAGCCGAAAGTCGCCCAAAGCATTNTGCTCGAGCGCTTCGGCGTGCAGGACGGCGAGGCCGTGACCAAAGCCGCTTATGGCGGCCTGGTGGACGCTTACGGTCAATCGACCCGGGCCAAAGTGGCCGGAGAAGATCAGCAGCGACGAACAACTGAAATCCGCCGCTGGCAAAGAGCAGCAACAACTGAAAACCTGGCTGGCGGAGCGCGAGAAGGCGCCTCTGGACAAGTTCGGCGGCTTGAACAAAGGCCCAGAGTTCAAGGCCAGCGGCTTTTTCCGCACCGAAAAGCGTGATGGCCGCTGGTACCTGGTGACTCCGGAAGGGCATCCGTTCTATTCCCTCGGCGTCAACACCGTGACCCCGAGCGTCAACCAGACCTACGTCGCCGGGCGCGAGTGGATGTTCGAGTCCCTGCCTAAACCCGACGAACCCTTGGCCAGTCACTATGGCGAAGGCGATAACCGTGGCGGCAACGGTGTTGATCAGGGCCGAGCCTACAACGCCGGTCGTTGGTACGATTTCTATGGCGCCAACCTGCAGCGGCTGTACGGCAAACCTTGCGCACCGGGCGGAGACATTAAGGCTGGTGTTGCCGAAGCAGCCAAGGCCGAGGCGGTAGAGGCGACGGCTGAAAAGGCCGCCGAGCAATCAGCCGCGCCTGCGCCTACCGAGTCTGGAGCCGGTGTTGCCGAGGCGGCCAAGACCGGGGCTGTTGAAGCGACGGTCGAAAAGGCGGCCGCCGAACCCTGCAAAGTAACTGTCGACGAACAACGCTGGGCCAGTCATACCCTCGATCGCCTGCAAGCCTGGGGTTTCAACACCCTCGGCAACTGGAGCGCACCGGTGTTGGGTAACGCTGACCGTGTGCCGTACACCTTGCCGCTATCGATCGTCGGCGATTACGCCAGCATCAGCACTGGCACCGATTGGTGGGGCGGCATGCCTGACCCGTTCGATCCGCGTTTCGCCATGGCCACCGAACGCGCCGTGGCCATCGCCGCCCGCGACCATCGCGACGATCCGTGGCTGATCGGTTACTTCGCCGACAACGAACTGGCCTGGGCCGGTCCCGGCGATGACCCGAAGGCCCGCTATGCGCTGGCCTACGGCACCTTGAAAATGACCACCGACGTGCCGGCCAAACGCGCCTTCCTCAAGCAACTGCGCGACAAGTACCGCAACCAGGCGGGGTTGTCGAAAGCCTGGGGCATTGATCTGCCTGCCTGGGAGTTGATGGAAGACCCAGGCTTCGTGCCGCCGGAGCCGAGCGCCGAACACCCGGAAATCGAAGCCGACTTCAAATACTTCCAGAAGGTCTTCGCCGACACCTACTTCAAGACCGTTTCCGATTCGCTCAAATGGCACGCGCCGAACCAGTTGTTGCTGGGTGGTCGCTTTGCCGTCAGTTCCCCGGAGGCAGTCGAGTCCTGTGCACAATACTGCGACGTGTTGAGCTTCAACATGTACACCCTGCAACCCCAGGACGGTTACGACTTCGCCAAACTGCGCAGTCTGGACAAACCGGTGCTGATCACCGAATTCAACTTCGGCTCGGCAGATCGCGGCCCGTTCTGGGGTGGCGTGACGCAATTGGCGAAGGAGGAAGACCGCGGCACGGCTTACGCTCACTTCCTCAAACAGGCAATGAGCGAACCGTCGATTGTCGGGGTGCACTGGTTCCAGTACCTCGACCAGCCGGTGACCGGTCGTCTGCTGGATGGCGAGAACGGGCACTTCGGTCTGGTGGGCATTACTGATTTGCCGTTCCAGGGCTTTGTCGACAGTGTGCGTAAAAGCAATGTGCAGATCATCGATCAGCTTGGCAAAGAGGCGGAGAAGGCCAGCGCTGAGGCGGATAAAGCCAGTCACGATGTCGAGGGTGGCAGGAAGGGCGAGGCAGGCAAAGGCCCGGGCAAGGGCGCAGGGCATGCGGGTGGGCATTCGGGCAATGGCCATTGATTCCTGATACACCTGTGGCGAGGGGGCTTGCCCCCGTTGGGCCGTGAAGCGGCCCCCATGCCTACAGATGCACCGCAAATACAGGTTTTTGCGACCGCTTCGCAGTCGAACGGGGGCAAGCCCCCCTCGNCACNGGGATCGCATCGTTGATGTCTGCGGCATTTCCATAACCGGGCGACCATCCGACCCGATCCTGTTCCCAAATCCCTCAAGGGCTGGAACAATGCGGGCCACTTTGTAGAGCGTTTATCCGGGAGAGTTGCGGGTGCAGATTCAGGGTCATTACGAGCTTAAGTTCGAAGCGGTGCGTGAAGCGTTTGCAGCGCTGTTCGACGATCCTCAGGAACGCGGCGCGGCGTTGTGCATCCGGATCGGTGGTGAAACCGTCCTCGACCTTTGGGCCGGTACCGCCGACAAGGACGGCCATGAGGCTTGGCACAGCGATACCATCGCCAACCTGTTCTCCTGCACCAAAACCTTCACCGCCGTGACGGCGCTGCAATTGGTGGCTGAAGGCAAGNTGCAACTCGATGCCCCGGTCGCCCGCTACTGGCCCGAATTTNCCGCCGCCGGTAAAGAATCCGTGACGCTGCGCCACTTGCTCTGCCATCAGGCGGGTCTGCCGGCCTTGCGCGAGTTGCTGCCNCCTGAGGCACTTTACGACTGGCAGACCATGGTCAATGCNNTGGCCGCCGAAGCACCCTGGTGGACGCCGGGCCAAGGTCACGGTTATGCGGCNATCACCTATGGCTGGCTNGTCGGTGAATTGCTGCGGCGCGCCGACGGTCGTGGGCCGGGCGAGTCCATCGTGGCGCGGGTTGCCAAGCCCTTGGGNCTGGATTTCCACGTCGGCCTGGCCGATTCAGANTTCCATCGCGTGGCGCACATCGCCCGCAGCAAGGGCAACGTCGGCGATGNCGCGGCCCAGCGCTTGCTGCAGGTGACCATGCGCGAACCGACGGCCATGACCACNCGGGCCTTCACCAACCCGCCGTCGATCATGACCAGCACCAACAAGCCGGAATGGCGGCGCATGCAGCAGCCGGCCGCCAATGGCCACGGCAACGCCCGCAGCCTGGCCGGTTTCTACGCCGGACTGCTCGATGGCAGCCTGCTGGAAAGCGAAATGCTCGACGAGCTGACCCGCGAACACAGCGTTGGCGAAGACAAGACTTTATTGACCCGGACCCGCTTCGGTCTGGGTTGCATGCTCGATCAACCGGACGTACCCAACGCCACCTACGGCCTCGGCCCACGGGCGTTCGGTCACCCGGGTGCTGGCGGCTCCATCGGTTTTGCTGATCCGGAACATGATGTGGCCTTCGGTTTTGTGACAAATACGCTGGGGCCGTACGTCTTGATGGATCCACGAGCGCAAAAGCTTGTGCGAGTACTGGCCACTTGTCTGTAAATCACGCTTAAGGGGGCCAGGGCTGGAACCCGAAAGCCTTTGTGGTTTCAAAGCGTCTGTTTAGCCGGGGGCGCCCCGGCTGACTTTTCATTACCTCATTTTGTGGATACCCAATGTCGTCCAATAAAACCCTCGCCCTGGCCCTGTGCTTCGCTATCACCGGTTGTGCACAAACCCCACAAAATGATGCCGCAGGTGGCAGCAGTTGGTGGCCGTTCGGTTCATCCGACAAGGTCGCGACTAAAGAACCCGCCCCGTCCCCG
>Ga0065714_10003638_pt1 | contig 10529 bp, 5 predicted proteins | sample MisRhiReplicate2_FD_59101 | JGI IMG/M metagenome (GOLD analysis project Ga0065714, IMG submission 59101) | Miscanthus rhizosphere microbial communities from Kellogg Biological Station, MSU, sample Rhizosphere Soil Replicate 2: eDNA_1 v2... | ecosystem: Host-associated > Plants > Roots >... | reverse complement strand
CCTGTTCGGCGCTCCGGCCTCCGGCCGGCGTGTCACCGCGAAAATGTCCCTGAGCCCGACGCTAGCGGCCTTTGACCGTTATCCGGACTACCGTTTCCGCCTCAACGATTCCCTGGAAGACGCGACTACCGAAGACCTGGCCGAAACCACTGTCGACGACAATGGCCAGGCCGTACTCGACCTCAACCTGCAACGCTTCGCCAACAGCACCTACCGCCTGCAGGTGATGACCCAGGTGTTCGAGGCCGAAGGCGGCCGTAATGTCGCGGCGCAAAGTGCCTTGCTGGTGTCGTCCGCGCCCTACCTGGTAGGTGTGAAAAGTCAGGACTCGCTGTCGTACATCGCCAAGGACGCGCCGCGCCAGGTGCAATGGCTGGCTGTGGCGCCGGACCTCACGCCTGTGGCGGTGGACGGCCTGACCAGCGAAGTGGTCGAGCACCGTTATGTGTCGGTGCTGGTGAAACAGTCCAACGGCACCTACAAGTACGAGTCGCGGATCAAGAACATCAGCCAGCCGGCCTCGCCGCTGGTCATGACCAAGGAAGGTGCCAAGCAGGTCCTGAATACTGGCGCACCGGGTGATTTCACCCTCCAACTCAAGGACGCCAACGGCAACCTGCTCAACCAGATCGACTACAGCGTGGCCGGGCGTGGCAACACATCGCGCTCGCTGGAACGCAACGCCGAACTGCAATTGCGCCTGGATAAACGCAGCTACGCCACCGGCGATGAGATCGCCATCAGCATTCGTGCCCCGTATACCGGCGCTGGCCTGATCACCATCGAACGCGACAAGGTCTACACCCAGCAGTGGTTCAAGGCCGACAGCACCAACAGCGTGCAGCACATCCGCGTGCCGGCAGGGCTTGAGGGCAATGCCTACGTCAACGTGCAGTTTGTACGCGACATGGGGTCGGCCGAGGTATATATGAGCCCACTGTCCTATGGCGTGGTGCCGTTCAGCATCAACCTGGATGCGCGACGCATGGCATTGAAGGTTGAAGGCCCGGCGAAGATCGAGCCCGGGCAGACGCTGGATATCAAGGTCAACGCTGATCGCCCAGGCCGTGCCGTGGTGTACGCGGTAGATGAAGGCATCCTGCAAGTAGCGCGCTACCAGACGCCCGACCCATTGGGCTTCTTCTTCCAGAAGCGTGCGCTGGAAGTGGGCACCAGTCAGATCCTTGACCTGATCCTGCCGGAATTCAGCCGACTGCTCAGTGGGGCAGCGCCCGGTGGCGATACAGAAGGCGCCCTGGCCAATCACCTCAACCCTTTCAAGCGTAAACATCAGCCACCAGTGGCCTGGTGGTCCGGGCTGGTGGACTTGCCGGCGGGTGAAACCGTGCTGCATTACCAAGTGCCGGACAGCTTCAACGGCAAGCTGCACCTGTTCGCGGTGGCGGTGGACAGCGACAGTGTCGGTGTCAGCGAAGCCAGTACTGACGTGCGCGGGCCGATCGTGATCACGCCGAACGTGCCGGCCTTTGTGGCGCCGGGGGATGTGTTCAACGTCAGCGCCGGGGTGTTCAGTAACCTGGATGCAGCGGCGGACGTGAAGTTTGAAGTGCAGACCAGCGCTGGCCTGGTCGTTCAAGGCGACAAGGGCAGTACCTTGGCCCTGCAACCGCGCAAGGAGGGCACGGCCGAGTTCAAGATCAAGGTCGGCGACACCCTCGGCTCGGCGGACCTGCGTTTTGTCGCGGTGCTACCCGATGGCAAGCGTATCCAGGTGGCGGAAACCACCTCGATTCGCCCACTGAGCGAACATCGCGTAGCCCTGAGCCTGGGCCGTTTCGACAGCGCCAGCAAAGAGCTCAAACCCACCCGCGAGCTGTTCAGCCAACTGCGCGACGTGCAACTGGGCGTGGCGGCCTCGCCGCTGGTGTGGGCCAACGGCCTCAAGCATTACCTGGATGACTACGGCTACGCCTGCACCGAGCAACTGGTGTCCAAGGCCATGCCGGCGTTGATCTGGGGCGGCAATGCACCTGAGGCCGAACAAGCCTTCGGCAGCGCGGTACGCATGCTGCGCCAACGCCAGAACCAGGCCGGCGGCTTCGGTTTGTGGGCAGCCAACCCGGACGTGGCGCCGTACGCCAGCCTCTACGCCACCGACTTCCTCATCGAAGCCAGGGAGCGCGGGTTGCCGGTGCCGGAAGACCTGCTGGTACGCTCGAATGCGTACCTGACAGACCTGGCCAATGGTCCTAGCGAAGGCCTGTCGGAATTGCGCAACCGTGCCTACGCCAGTTACCTGTTGAGCCGTCAGGGGATTCTGGTCAGCGGTGCGTTGAGCGATATACGCGAGCGCTACGAAAGCTACTTCAAGGACACCTGGCAGAACGACCTGGGCGCCGCTTACCTGGCGGCCAGTTACAAACTGCTCAAGCAAGATCGCCAAGCCGATACGCTGTTTCGTAAAATCCCATGGCGTTCGCTTGTGGATAAGTGGGACAGCGATGGCCTGTATTACGACCCGCTGGTGCACGACGCTGAGCACCTGCACCTGTTGGCGCGCCACTTCCCCGAGCTGATGGACGATGTGCCCACGGCGTTGCTGGATAAACTCGGCAAGCGTCTCAACGAGCAGCGCTACAACTCGCTGTCGGCGGCCCTGTTGCTACGCGCCCTGGACAACTATGGCCAACGTGCGCAAAGCGACATGACCCTCAAGGCCACCGCCTGGCTGGGTGACAAGCAGCAGCAATTGCTGGAGATGGCCGGCCAGCCGCCACGCGCCGCCGTGCCGGGCAACACGCAAAAGCTGGTGCTGGAAAAATCCGACGGCCCGGCCGCGTTCTACATGCTCAGCGAAGCCGGTTTCGACAAGGGCGCCAAGCTCAAGCCGATCAACAATGGCCTGGAAATCATCCACGAATACCTCGACCTCAAGGGCGAGCCCGTGAGCAAGGTCGCAGTGGGCGAAGAGTTCCTGGTGCGCCTGCGCCTGCGGGCTACCGACCGCGATCAGGTGCAGCAAGTGGCCGTGGTGGACCTGCTGCCCGGAGGCGTCGAGCCTGTGTATAACTTGCCGCCGGAGCCGGAAGCCGCCAGCAGCGAGGACAGTGAGGGCGAAGAGTCTGAATACGTCGAGGAAGACAGCCAGGAAGAACAAAGCTGGCAAGCGCCTATCGGTGAAACCGAACTGAGCAACTGGCAGCCGGACTATGTGGACGTGCGTGAGGATCGGGTGGTGTTGTACGGCACTGCGCTGCGTGATGTCGGCACGTTCGTGTACCGCGTGCGCGCCACCAACGCAGGTACCTTCAACACGCCTGCGGCCTACGCCGAAGGTATGTACGAAACCACCCTGCAAGGGCGCGGCAAAGTAGGCCAGCTTGAAATTACCAAGCCTTAAGCGCCTGACGCCGCTGCTGGTAGCGGCAGCCTTACTGGCGGGGTTGCGGCTTTGGCCTCACGCCCCGCTGGAACAAGCCGTAACCTCATCGCGGGTCGTGCTGGCCGACGACGGTTCGCTGCTGCGCATGACGTTGGCGGATGACGGGCAATACCGCCTGTGGCTACCACTGGAGCGGATCTCTCCTTCACTGGTCCAGGCATTGCTGCTCAAGGAAGACCGTAATTTCTACTGGCACCCGGGGATCAATCCCCCAGCATTGCTGCGCGCAGCCATGGCCACCTACAGCGGTGGCCAGCGCCAGGGCGGCTCGACCTTGAGCATGCAACTGGCGCGGCGCCTGTGGGACCTCAACACCCGCCAGGTGCCGGGCAAGTTGCAGCAGATGGCGTTGGCCCTGTGGCTGGAGGCGCGCTATAGCAAGCACGACATCCTGGAGGCCTACCTGAACCTGGCGCCCATGGGCGGCAATATCGAAGGGGCCGAGGCGGCGAGCCGCATCTATTTCGGCAAGTCGGCGGCGCAGCTGTCGTTGTCCGAGGCACTGGGGCTGGCGGTGATTCCCCAGCAGCCAGGCCGGCGTGCACGCTTCGGGCCGTCGCTGCAAAATGCCCGCCTGCGCTTGATGACCGACTGGCGCGAGACTTATCCACAAGACCCGCGTAACGACAGTTTGCTGGAGTTGCCCCTCGAAGCGCGCAACCGCCAGCAGATCCCGTTCCTGGCGCCACACTTGAGTGAACAGCTATTGGCGTCCCAGGCCGGCAATGAGCTCAACAGCACCCTCAACCTGCCGCTGCAACACTTGCTCGAACGCCTGATCACGGGCTTTATCGCCGAGCGACGCAGCACGGGTGTGGAAAACGCCACGGCAATCCTGATCGACAGCCGCGACCAAAGCGTCAAAGCGCTGGTGGGTTCGGCGGACTACTTATCCACAAGCCTGCATGGCCAGGTCAATGGCGTGCTGTCGCGACGCTCACCAGGGTCGACGCTCAAGCCCTTCCTGTATGGGCTGGCGCTGGACCAAGGGGTTATCCACCCCATGAGCATCCTCAAGGATTTGCCGAGTAACTTTGGCTACTTCCAGCCGGAAAATTTCGACGGCAGTTTTGTCGGCCCGCTGACCGCGCGAGACGCGCTGATCCGTAGTCGCAACATCCCGGCGGTGTGGCTGGCCAGCCAGGTCAAGTCGCCGTCCTTGTACGGGCTGTTGCAACGCGCCGGGATCAAAGGCCTGCGCGACGAAAGTCATTACGGCTTGGCCTTGGCCCTCGGGGGCGGTGAGATGACCCCGGAAGAGCTGGCGCAGCTGTACGTGATGCTGGCCGGCGACGGGCACCTGCGGCCGTTGCGCTATTTGCAGGAACAGCCCCAGACCACGGGGGCCCAACTGCTGACGCCCCAGTCCGCCTTCATGGTGCGCGACATGCTGCGCCGCAACCCACGGCCGGATGGCCTGCCCGGCCGCCACTGGCGCACCGCGTGGAAAACCGGCACCTCCTGGGGCTTTCACGATGCGTGGAGCGCCGGCCTGGTCGGCCCCTATGTGCTGGTGGTGTGGGTGGGTAATTTCGATGGTCGACCGAACCCGGCGTTTATCGGTGCCAAGACCGCTGCGCCGTTATTCTTCCGCATCGCCGACGCCCTGCCCCTGGCCTTGCCCAACACCGTCATCAAGCCCGACAAGCCGCCCGCCGGGCTGGTGCGCATCGACGTCTGTGCCGCGTCCGGCGAGTTGCCCAACCGCTGGTGCCCGCAAACCCGCAAGACCTGGTACATCCCCGGCGTGTCGCCGATTCGTGTCTCGAACCTGCACCGCCCGGTGCTGATCGACACCCGTACCGGCAAGGCCGCATGCCCGCCGTTCGAGGCGCAATACACCCGCGAAGAGGTCTTCGAATTCTGGCCCAGCGACGTGCAACGGCTGTACCGCGCTGCCGGCCTGCCCCGGCGCACGCCGCCCAACGTGATGAAAAACTGCCAGCCCAATCGCCTCAGTGACCAAAGCGAAGCGCCGCAGATCCGCTCGCCGCTGACCCAGGTGAGCTATCAACTGCGTCTGTCCCAACCGCAGGAAAGCATCCCGCTGAATGCCAACGCAGCCAGCGATGCCGCGACGTTGTACTGGTTTGCCGACCAGACACTGATCGGCCAAGGCCCGCCGCAAACCACACTGAACTGGCGGCCGGGCAAGTCGGGGGAATATCGGTTGCGGGTCAGTGATGATCAGGGACGCAGCGCGAGTCGGGGCTTGAAGGTGGAGTTTGTGCCTTAGGCACGGCGCTCACGTTCGACAAACTCGACATAGTTTGACTCTCCGCCTCCCGTCGCGCCCGATAACCAGCCCCATACAAAGCTCAGGGTAGTCCGCCCGGCCTGATCCACGCCGACCACACCACGCGACCAGCCGGACAGCAGCTCACCCTCCAGGGTCAGGCACTGATACAGCAGTTCGATAGTATTCGCACCGGTCACTCGCCCTACTTGCATGCCCAGGCGAATCCGTCCGCCTTCGTAGGTACCGGAAATGGCCTCGCCTTGGACAAGGTAATGAAACACCGTGCCTGCGCCGGATAGCCCGTGGGTGTTGTGGGCGACGGTGAATCGGCGGTTGTTCAGGCGGTGGTGGAGCTGGGAGGGCGTTTGCATCGAGGTCGCGTCCTTTCGCGGAACCTGGAGACCCGGGCGGGTCTCCAGGGCATGGCGGGTTACTCCACGGTCACCGACTTCGCCAGGTTGCGCGGCTGGTCCACGTCGGTCCCTTTGAGCACAGCGACGTAGTACGACAGCAGCTGCAGCGGGATGGTGTAGAGGATCGGCGACAGGGTGTCGTTGATATGCGGCATGTTGATGACGTGGGTGCCTTCACCGTTGGTCATGCCGGCTTTTTCATCAGCGAACACCACCAACTGGCCACCACGGGCACGGACTTCCTGCAGGTTGGACTTGAGCTTCTCCAGCAGTTCGTTGTTCGGCGCCACGGTAACCACCGGCATGTCGTCATCCACCAGGGCCAATGGGCCGTGCTTGAGCTCGCCGGCCGGGTAGGCTTCGGCGTGGATGTACGAGATTTCCTTGAGCTTGAGCGAGCCTTCCATCGCCACCGGGTATTGCGCGCCACGGCCGAGGAACAAGGTGTGGTTCTTGTCGGCGAACAGTTCGGCGACTTTTTCCACGGTGCTGTCCATCGCCAGGGCTTCACCCAGTCGGGCTGGCAGGCGGCGCAGTTCTTCGACCAGAGTAGCTTCGACGCCTTCGGCCAAGGTACCGCGCACTTGACCCAGAGACAGGGTCAGCAACAGCAGGCCAACCAACTGAGTGGTGAAGGCTTTGGTGGAGGCCACGCCGATTTCGCGACCGGCCTGGGTCAGCAGGGTCAGGTCGGATTCACGCACCAGCGAGCTGATGCTGACGTTGCAGATCGCCAGGCTGGCCAGGAAGCCCAGCTCCTTGGCATTGCGCAGGGCGGCCAGGGTGTCGGCGGTTTCGCCGGACTGGGAGATGGTCACGAACAGGGTGTCGGGCTGCACCACCACCTTGCGGTAGCGGAACTCACTGGCGACTTCCACCTGGCACGGGATGCCGGCCAGTTCTTCCAGCCAGTAACGGGCAACCATGCCGGCGTGGTAGCTGGTGCCGCAGGCCACGATCTGCACATTGCGCACTTTGGCGAACAGTTCGGCGGCTTGCGGGCCGAAGGCGTTGACCAGCACCTGGTTCTGGCTCAGGCGACCTTCCAGGGTGCGTTGCACCACCGCGGGCTGCTCGTGGATTTCCTTGAGCATGAAGTGGCGGTATTCGCCCTTGTCGGCGGCTTCAGCGCCGTCGCGGTATTGCACGGCTTCACGCTCGACGGACTGACCGTTGACGTCCCAGATCTGCACGCTTTCACGGCGGATGTCGGCAATATCGCCTTCTTCCAGGTACATGAAGCGGTCGGTGACCTGGCGCAGGGCCAGTTGGTCGGAGGCCAGGAAGTTTTCCCCCAGACCCAGGCCGATCACCAATGGGCTACCACTGCGCGCGGCAACCACGCGGTCGGGTTGGCTGGCGCTGACCACGGCAAGGCCATAGGCGCCATGCAGCTCCTTGACGGTGGCCTTGAGGGCGACGGTCAGGTCGCCCAGGTCCTTGAGTTTGTGGTTGAGCAGGTGGGCGATGACTTCGGTGTCGGTGTCCGAGGTGAATACGTAACCCAGGCCCTTGAGTTGTTCGCGCAGCACTTCGTGGTTTTCGATGATGCCGTTGTGGACCACGGCCAGGTCACCGGAGAAGTGCGGGTGGGCATTGCGTTCGCACGGTGCACCGTGGGTAGCCCAGCGGGTGTGGGCAATGCCCAGGCGGCCTACCAGTGGCTCGCCAAGCAGCGCTTGCTCCAGCTCGCTGACCTTGCCCGGGCGGCGCATGCGCTCAAGCTTGCCGGCGTTGGTGAAGACGGCCACACCGGCGCTGTCATAGCCACGGTATTCCAGGCGCTTGAGGCCTTCGAGCAGGATGGGGGTGATGTTGCGTTCAGCGACTGCGCCTACGATGCCACACATGGTGTTTCTCCTAGATGATTGCCGCGCATATCAGCGTAATGCCGCGGGCTTGGATCTGGTCGCGGGCCTCAAGCGGCAGGCGATCATCGGTGATCAGGGTATGGACGCTGCTCCAGGGCAGTTCCAGGTTGGGAATCTTGCGGCCGATCTTGTCGGATTCGACCATCACCACCACTTCACGGGCGACCTCGGCCATGACGCGGCTCAGGCCCAGCAATTCATTGAAGGTGGTGGTGCCACGTTCCAGGTCGATACCATCGGCACCGATAAACAACTGGTCGAAGTCATAGGAACGCAGGACCTGTTCGGCGACCTGGCCTTGGAACGAGTCCGAATGCGGGTCCCAGGTGCCACCGGTCATCAACAGCACGGGCTCGTGTTCCAGTTCGCTCAGGGCGCTGGCCACGTGCAGGGAATTGGTCATCACCACCAGGCCGGGCTGGTGGCCCAGCTCGGGGATCATCGCGGCGGTGGTGCTACCACTGTCGATGATGATGCGCGCGTGTTCGCGCAGGCGCATGACCGCGGCACGCGCGATGGCACGCTTGTAGACCGACACCGGTTGAGTGGCATCGCCCACCAGCTCCTGAGGCATGGTGATTGCGCCTCCGTAGCGGCGCAGCAGCAGGCCGTTGCTCTCCAGGGCGGCCAGGTCCTTGCGGATGGTGACTTCCGACGTTTCGAAACGCTTGGCCAACTCGTCCACGCTGACTTCGCCCTGTTCGTTGAGCAGGGTCAGGATGTTGTGGCGCCGCTGGGGAGTATTTCGTTTCGACATGGTGATGATAAGTTTCGTTTCGAAAGATAACGAAGGCAATCAAAACCTATTGGCGAAAGATCGTCAAGCGGGCGAGGACATTTTTTATTTACCCGCACACCAATGTGGGAGCGGGCTTGCTTACGAATGCGCGGTCCAGTCGTCACTCCCGGTGACTGCACTGCGCATTCGCGAGCAAGCCCGCTCCCACAGGGTTTACTGATCGCTGGCGAAAATGTGGATAAGTCAGGTCTTCTTGATTTTGACCGGGCGTTTCCAGCCGTCGATGTTGCGTTGGCGGGCGCGGGCGACGGCCAGTTGAGACTTATCCACATCCTGGTTGATGGTTGAGCCGGCGGCGGTGCTGGCGCCATCGTCGAGGGTCACCGGGGCGACCAGCGAATTATTGGAACCGATAAACACATCCGCCCCAATGGTGGTCTGGTGTTTATTGGCGCCATCGTAGTTACACGTGATGGTGCCGGCGCCGATGTTGGTTCGCGCGCCGACGGTAGCATCACCCAGGTAGGTCAGGTGACCGACTTTGGCTTCGGTATCCAACTTGGCGTTTTTCAGTTCAACAAAGTTACCCACATGGGCCTTGGCACCCAGCACGCTACCCGGACGCAACCGCGCAAACGGGCCAGCGTCGCTGCCCTCGCCCATCACGGCACCGTCTATGTGGCTGTTGGCCTTGATCACCACGCCCTTGCGCAGGGTGCTGTCCTTGATCACGCAGTTGGGACCAATCACCACGTCGTCTTCGATGACCACACGGCCTTCGAGGATCACGTTGATATCGATCAGCACATCGCGGCCGACGGTCACTTCCCCGCGCACATCGAAACGCGCCGGGTCACGCAGGGTCACACCCTGGGCCATCAGGCGACGACCTTCGCGCAGTTGGTAGTGACGCTCCAGCTCGGCCAGTTGCTTGCGGTCGTTGGCGCCCTGCACTTCCATGGGGTCGTGGGGTTGTTCGGTTGCGACCAGCAGGCCATCGCTCACGGCCATCTCGATGACGTCGGTGAGGTAGTACTCGCCCTGGGCGTTGTTGTTGGACAGGCGGCTCATCCAGTCCGCAAGCTTATTGGCAGGGACTGCGAGAATGCCGGTATTGCCTTCGGTAATGGCGCGCTGTGCTTCGCTGGCATCCTTGTGCTCAACGATGGCCGCGACCTTGCCGTCGGCGTTGCGCACGATGCGCCCGTAGCCGGTGGGGTCTTCCAGCTCAACGGTCAACAGGCCCATCTGGCCTGGGACTACATGCTTGAGCAGGCGTTGCAGCGTTTCGACTTCGATCAGCGGCACGTCGCCATACAGGATCAGCACGGTGTCGGCCGTGATGAAGGGCACGGCCTGCGCGGTAGCGTGGCCGGTACCGAGTTGCTTGTCTTGTAGAACGAAATTCAAGTCGTCTGCGGCGAGGCGCTCACGCACCACATCGGCACCGTGACCGATCACCACGTGAATGCGTTGGGGGTCCAACTGCCTGGCGCTGTGGATAACATGACCCAGCATGGAATTACCGGCAACCGGGTGCAGCACCTTGGGCAGGGCCGAACGCATACGGGTGCCCTGGCCTGCGGCGAGAATGACGATTTCAAGAGACATGAATGGCTACCAATCCTGGGCGGTCCGGCTTCAGACCAAAGAAGTGTTTTGCAAAAAAAGAAAAAGGGTAGCCGAGGCTACCCTTTTTAATCAATCGCGCATGAAGCATGACGGCATGGCCGATTACTTCTTGCGGATCTGCTGGAGCGTGCGCAGCTGGGCTGCAGCCTCGGCCAGACGTACAGCAGCAGCGCTGTAGTCGAAGTCCGCACCCTTTTCGTTCAGGGCCTTCTCGGCAGCCTTGACGGCTTCC
>Ga0065714_10065372_pt1 | contig 10541 bp, 5 predicted proteins | sample MisRhiReplicate2_FD_59101 | JGI IMG/M metagenome (GOLD analysis project Ga0065714, IMG submission 59101) | Miscanthus rhizosphere microbial communities from Kellogg Biological Station, MSU, sample Rhizosphere Soil Replicate 2: eDNA_1 v2... | ecosystem: Host-associated > Plants > Roots >... | reverse complement strand
AGGTCCGTTGTCACTTGTAAATACAATTAAGGTGTTCTTATCTATATTCAGCGCTTTAAGTTGCTTCATCAGCTCCCCAATGGTCCAGTCGAGCTGTAAAATAGCATCCCCCCGTAAGCCCAGTCCACTTTTACCTCTAAACATAGTTGCGGGCATTCGTGGCACATGTGGTTCTGTCAATGCAAAATACAGAAAGAATGGTTTCTTTTGATTGCTTTCAATAAAAGCCTGTGCTTTAGTCAAAAAAGTTGTAGAAACCTCTTCATCAACCCAACGGGCCATGTGGCCTCCCGACATATAGCCAATTCTGCCAATTCCATTCACAATGGTCTGGTTGTGGCCTTGTCCCGGAGAAGATTTCATTTTTAATAATTCCGGATGATCCTTTCCTGTCGGATCATCGCCTACTTTAGTTTTATAGTTAACCTCTATAGGGTCCTTAGCGTCAAGTGCGACTACCTTATGCCCTTCCAGAAAGACTGTTGGTACCCTGTCGGCAGTGGCAGGAAAAATAAAGGAATATTCAAAACCAACTTCAACCGGTCCCGGTTTTATTTCATTGTTCCAATCCTTAGCAACTGTATTACCTAAGCCAAGGTGCCATTTACCTACAATTCCTGTTTTATAGCCTGCTTGTTTAAATAGATTAGGCAGAGTGGTTCTATCAGTAGGAATGATCAAAGCTGCATCTCCGGGAAGGATCCCAGTGCCACTCTTGCGCCAGGGATATTCCCCTGTCATAAAAGCATAACGTGATGGGGTACAAGTAGCCGACGTAGCATGAGCATCCGTAAAACGAACACCAGATGCAGCAAGCTTGTCAAGATTTGGAGTATGAATTTTCGTTGCACCATAGCAACTTAAATCACCATAACCTAAATCGTCTGCACAAATGTAAATCACATTTGGTCTTTGTGCCTTTGCTTGTGTTACCTTAGTTTGGGCAGAAACATATAATGCTATACATAATAATGGAGCTATCAAAAGCCCGTGTTTTACCTTTTGCTTTATCATTCTATTTATTTCAACTACTTTCTTTCCCAAATCTATAAATTGTTTATAAACTTCGGCATTTGAAACAGTTAAAATAAACCAGTAATTTAAGCAGGTAATGTCAAACAACAATTACCTGCTTATCAGAAACATTTACTATATTTTAATTCTTAAATATCTCGGCCAGTTTATGGTCAATATCTTCCTCATTCCCGGATTTCACTAATATTTTACCTTCTTTATCAAGTAACACATATAGTGGTATCGTACCATGCTTGTATTTACTAATCACCCTTGCAGGCATATTTTTCACGGGGAATTCATCTGCTACCTGTATCCAGGGCATTTGCTCTGCATCCATAGCCTTAATCCAGTCACTCCATCTACTATCGTTTGTTACACTCACAATCTCAAATCCTTTATCCTTGTATTTCGGGTATATCTCTTTCCAATGCGGAATGGCCTCCCGGCATGGCTTACACCAGCTTGCCCAGAAATCTATCATTACATATTTACCGCGCAAAGAAGATAATGTAAACTTCGTACTGTCGCGTTTTAACAAAGTAAAATCTTCAGCAAAATTACCAGGTAATACAGCTTTTCTTTCGACAATATCCTGCATAATATCAATGAAGTAAACCGATTGTTTTGCGGGACCGCTAAATGTAGCCATCAGCTTCTCCAGGTCCGTTAAAGGCATTCCCGAATTAAACATATAATGATTGCTCAGCATATAAACACCAGCAACTGATGAAGGCTTTTTAGCGACAAACGGACGTATATAATTCAATTGTGCATTAAAAATCTCTTCTCTGCCCTTCCCCCCTTTTGTGTTGTTTTCATAGTCCTTGAAATCAGCATGACTTGTTGAGCCAGTAACTTTAACATCCTTCAGCATAGCCCCTTTATCACCTCCATACTGTGTGTAATCATAATGCTGAGCACTTGCCGTATCCACTTTAACAGAAATTGCAGCGTTTTCCATAAAAATCTGTGTTCCCCAGTTTCCCGGTTTGAAAGAGAGACCCATCATTTTTGGTCCGCTGAGTTTCCCTTTCATCACAAACTTACCGTTCCTCAACTTAGCCATATTTACTTTGGTGCTCGTCCTGGTTTTAGAATTATACTCGTTCAACACCACCTCCCCATTGGCAATACCTTTTACAGTGCCTGTAAGCGTATACCCAATGCTTGATTTGGTCTGCGCAATACTGATTACGGTTTGGGCAATCAGCAGTATAGCAGCGAGCCCTATATATTTTAACTTCATAAAGTATTTTTTTATTTAACAGTTACATTAAAATTTGTGAGCGCTTGCTCATGAAGGTTTCATATCACTTAATTGTTGAAAATTTCTTCCAGTTTCTTGTTCAAAATCTCTCCCCTCAAATCTTTCGCGATAATTTTCCCCTGTGGATCAACCAATAACGTACTTGGTATCCCCATAATTCCGTAATATTGGGAAACCTCGTTTTTCCAGCCTCTCAGATCTGAAAGCTGAGTCCATGGCATTCCGTCATCTTTGATGGCCTTTTTCCAGTTCTCACCTTTGTCATCCAATGAAATGCCTACTACGGTGAAATTTTTATCTTTATATGTATTATAAGCCTTTAATACATTAGGGTTTTCTGCACGACAGGGTCCGCACCAGCTGGCCCAGAAATCAACAAGCACGTACTTTCCTTTGAATGAAGAAAAACTAACCTGTTTGCCTTCGGTATTATTTTGAGTAAAATTAAGCATCGGTGTACCAATCGCACTGCGTTTAAGCACAGTAAGTCTTTCCGACAAACGTTTGCCTTCCGGTGTTGCCTTTACCTGCTTTCCAAGTTTATCATACATGGCTTGTATAACCTTATACTCGCCCATTCCTGCACGATCCGTAACCAGACTCAAACTAAAATAACTTTCAGGATGTTCAGCGATATACTTATTGGCAACAGTACGTTTTTGCATCCTGATATTGTCAAGGGTTTGTTCCAGTTTTAACTGTTCTTCCTTGCTCCCCTTACCATACTTTTGGTACAAGGGCATTTCCTGAGCTGAAAAAGGCTCCAATAGTTTATCGTAGGCATCAGACTCATCCTGGATCTTTGAACCTGTCAATTTAACCTTATTCAACGAATCAGCACTACCGACCATTTCCATATTTCCCTGCTCAACAAAAACCCACACCGCTCTTTTAGGAAACATGATAGTCACTTTTTGCGGGTTAGGCATGGGGGCAGTCCAGGTAAATTTATCTCCTTTAACCTTTACGTTGCTGGTTTTGGCTTCACTACCTTCATAATAGTGAAAGTTCAATTCGGCATCACCCAAACCTTTGATATTTCCATTTATATTGGCCTGCTGACCAAAGGCTGTTGCGCCGAAGCAGAGTAATCCCCCTACCGCCAAAGTTTTAAATCCTTTCATAGTGTTTATATATTTAGTTGTTAGTTAAAAATTTCAGCCAGTTTCCTATCCATAGCTTCATCATTTTCTCCACCCCCGCCATAGCGTCCCACAATAATTCCATTCTTATCGATTAAAATTTTGGTGGGCAAAGTATGAATAGCATAAGGTTCGCTGATGTCTGCCGATTTATCATATCCTGTTGCTGTTCTTTTCAGCCCTCTCAAAATGTGCTTCCACACACCGATATTGTCCTGCGCTACAGCCTTTTTCCAGGCCTCATGGTTCATATCGTCATCAGACACCCCTATGATTTCCAAACCTTTGTCTTTGTATTTACTGTATAATGATAACAAATGTGGATTACCTTTACGACAAGGCACACACCAGCTTGCCCAAAAATCCAGCAACACATATTTTTTACCCTTAAAATCGGCTAAGCCCAGGGGCTGACCGTTGATATCCATTGAGCTAAATACTGAAGCCACGCTTCCAGCCGATCCACCTTCGAGGCTTTTGATCTCTGCGGCTATTTCCTTGCCGTAGTTGCTTTGTTTTAGCCGGTCAGATAGCCTTGCATACAATTGCTTTGATTCTGCAAGCGGCAGGGAGGAAGTCTTCCAGCGCAAAGCATATCCCGCGTAATAGGAATCGGGATGACTTTTAATGAATTCCATATCTATTTTACCCATCTCGTCTCTCAACGGATCCATTTTATCCTTTGCGGCTGTTGCTACTTCCTTCAATGTTTCCTGCTCAGCTTCCGATTTTCCTGCTTTTTTGGCAGCGATATAGGCCATATTGGCTTTATCATAGGCTGCCGATAGCACATGCATCTTGTCCAATTGTGGCTTTTTTACAAGATTCAATGCGGCCATTTCGTCCTGGGTTTTAGACCCCTTCAGTTTCAGGTTTTTAAAGTCTCCTGCGGTTACTGCCATTGTCAGGTTCCCTGGCTCAAGAAAAAAGGAAGTCACGTTGGGATCATCCAGGCCCCAGCTTTTTATTGCTCCCGTAAAATAAGCCATTACCGGTTCGTTTAACTTACCTTTAAATTCAAATGCACCATTCCGGATGGCAACACTATCCTGAATAACCTTACCTTCATTCCCGGGATAAGACAGCTTTAAAAATCCAGAATCCTGGCCTTTAATTTTTCCTTGCAATACAAAAGCGCCATCCTGAGCCATCGCTGGAATTGTGCTAACAAGTAAAGACAATATTAACAGATAATTTTTCATTGGTATATAATTTCGTTTTAATATTTAAACAGGTACGATGTCCTGTCCGGACATCGTACTTCGTGACATCATTCAATTAATTAGCGCTATACCCAGTATTTTGTTCACCAAATTGCGGATTGTAGACAAATTCTGTTGACGGAACAGGTATAATGTACTGGATCTGACTGGTAATGGTCGGTTTCAATTGCTGTACTATAGCTAACGGGAAACGCAATAGCGCCATCCATTCGCTTCCATCTTCGGCAACCATACTTTTTGACGTTTCCTTATAAATTTGCAGTAAAAGCGCATCAGAGGTAAGTGCCGCTTCTACGGCCAGGTAATGAAAACTATTGGTGGTAGCTATTATACCTGCCTTTTCCTGGATCTGGTGCACCAATGTTTTTGCAGTTGCAAGGCTTCCACCCGATCTTACGACTGCTTCCGCTTTCAGGAGATAAACCTCTGTTAGCCGTAATACATAATCAGTTTCCGATACTGCTGAAGGAGCTACCCCCTGAGCATTATACTTCGTAAAAAAAAATGTGTTCGGCGAATAAGCAGCATACGGGCTAGCCGTTCCAATGATCCAGCTTGCGCGAGGGTCATTTGCATAAAGATCCTTCAAAGCCCCTTTTGCCACATACAGGGATGAAGCACCCGGATAATACTGATTCGTTTTTGAATAAGGATCTGTTGGTTGAAGCGCCTGCGGCTTGATACCCAGAATCACTTCCTTACTAGCCAAACCACTTGCACGAAACAAATTTTGCTGACTCGACTCCAATACATAGGGCCCATTTTGAATGATATTATCTGCCAGGCTAATTACTTCGGCATAATCACCGGCAGCAGCTCTACTCATTAAAACACGCATTTTTAAAGCCATTGCAGCCCATTTTGTAGCATAATGGTTGGGATTGGCTGCTGGTCCGTTGGTAATCACTTCAGCAAGATCGGCAAGAATGAAATCATAACTTTCTTTTACGGTACTCCGCTTCTTAATGATGTTGGTCAGGGTAGACAGCTCATCTCTCAGTAAAACGCCCTGAGTGCTGTTAATTTTATACCATTCTGCATAATAGCTCAATAGTTTAAAGTGCGAGTAAGCCCTGATAAATTTCGCCTCGGCAATCAGTTCCTTTTTGCGGTTACCGGTAAATTTGTTATCAGCAAGCGCATTCACACCTTCAATAACACCATTTGCTCCATTAAGTGATCTATATGATTCATCCCAGAATGTTCCCGAAACACTCGTGGTCAGGTTATCCTCTTGAGGAAGCGAACCAAAACCATAACCTAAATAACCAGCAAACATAGCTGGTGTTAGCTGGTGCATCTGCCAGCCGGTTTTAATATTGGTTGCATTAGCAAAATTATAGTAAGCGCCATTCAAGGCTATCTGTGAAGTCGCCTGGTCAATAATCGTATTACCTTCTACTTTCGCATTTTTTGGTGGTGCACTAAGTTCCTTTTTGCAGCTCTGAGCTACGATCAGTATTATACCAACTGTTAAATATTTATATAATGTTTTCATGTCCGTTTGTAATAAATTATACTGCTGTTTTCTGTTTATAAACCTACGCGGATTCCCAGACTAAACTGTCTTACATACGGATAACCTCCTGAATCACTGTATCCGCCAATCAGGCTATAGGGATCATTACTAGTTTCGGGATCTACACCAGGGTAATTGGTTATCGTAAACAAGTTGGTGGCCGAAACATAAGCCGACACCCCGTTCAATTTCAACCTGCTGGTCAAGCCTTTAGGAAGCTGATAAGCAAATGTTACTGATTTTAGTTTAATGAAGGATGCATCATACACATTATTGCTTGCTGCATACGAATAGGAGCTTTGTCCCTGAATTAACCTTGGTCTGGTCGCATTAGGATTCTCCGGTGTCCAGCGGTCCAGAATCTTCACCCCCTTATTAGTTCTTCTCGCCATATCCTGATTCTGAACATCTGCCAGGTAGAAAATATCACCACCGTAAGAAAAAGTGGCTAGCGTAGTGAGGCTAAAATCTTTGTAGGCTAACCTATTGGTAAAACCACCATAATATTTAGGCTCTGCATTCCCAATGATATCATCTTTAAAATAGCGTAATCCGGCAATGCCAAAATAATTATCCTGCAATAGGTAACTTGCGTCACCAATACCCAGATATGGGTAACTACCGGCAAGCAGATTTCCCTGCTTGTAAGCATCAACGTCAGCCTGATTTTTTAAGATCTTATCAAATACCCTTCCATATAATAAACCAACAGGTTGCCCAACTTTAAGGATTGTATTTCCAAACCTGTATACACCAGGGTCATTTGGATCTGTAATATCATTGGAAACTGCCAGTACTTTAGAGCGGTTTGCCCCTACGTTGACAGATGCAGACCATTGGAAATTCTTCTTCCTGATAATTTCGCCGCTCAGTTCAAATTCCAGTCCGCGGTTCCTGATGTTAGCTATATTTGAAGTCACCTCGTTAAAACCCGAACTGCCCGCTACCGAGGCAGGAAACAAAACACCCGAAGTTGATTTTTCATAATAGCCAACCCCTCCGCGCAAACGGGAATTAAAGAAAGCAAAGTCAATACCCGCATCTTTCTGTAAGGTTGATTCCCATTTCAGTCGCTCATTACCCAATTGAGTAGGCGACAGTCCATTCAAACCTGCATATGAAACCGGAGAATACAGCGTATAAAACAGATTATCTGCAATATTCTGGGTTCCGGTATACCCTGCACTCGCTCTCAGCTTAATCTCACTGATCCATTTCACATTTTTCAAAAAGTTTTCCTGCGAAATACGCCATGCTACACCGCCGGAAGGGAAATAGCCCACACGGTTCGCCACAGGAAATTTGGATGATGCGTCGGACCTACCAGTAAAAGTGAAAAGGTATTTATCCATCAGGCTGTAATTCGCCCTCATATAAAAACTCAGCAGTGAGTTTTGGTTTGAAGTTCCTGTAGCCGGCAAAGTTACTGAGGCTGAAGATAGATTGTTCAGGTAGGTATCGTCAGGAAACCCACGACCGCTGGCAGAAAAGGCATTTCCCTTGGTAATCTGCCATGAAGTACCTACTAATAAATTCAAACGATGGTTTTGATTGAATTCCTTATCCCAGGTCAGCGTATTTTCAATAAAAGTATTTACCTGTTCAGTCTGCGCTTGGGTAGCCGTACCATTGCCGGAACTTCCTGTTCCATTGGAAGTAGCGATAGCCACTGTGCTAGGCACATAGTTGTTCTGACGGTAGTTGTTGTAATTTACCGCCACAGAACTTCTGAATTTCAAATCTTTAAGTAGATCATATTCTCCGGCAAGACTACCGATCAGGAAAAGGGTATTGGATTTATTGATCCCTTTAGTAAGCAGGAGCGGATTTTGGAACCCTTCATAGGCATAGGCGCCAAGTGAGGCGGGATCAAAAATTTTAATGCTCCCATCAGCATTATATGGATCTACCGTAGGAGGGGCATAAAATGCTTGTGTATATAATCCATTTGTGATGTTATTGGTGCTGAAGCCATAATCCAGGTTGGTATTGAAGCGTAATTTTTGAGTAATGTTATTATCCAGACTTACCTTTCCGGCAATGCGTCTGAAATCGGTTCCCAAAACTGTACCTTCAGAATTATTGTAACTTAATGAAGTATAATAACGGGAACCATCACCCCCACCTCTAACAGAAATATCAGCGTTTTGAGTAGTGCCGGTACGCGTAACAAGGTCAAGCCAATTTGTATTTACCGAACCGAAATAATTTGGATCAGTTAGTATCTGCGTGGCAAGCGGATCTGCTGCGAGAGCCGGGACTTTTGCTGCACGGGCATCATTAAGATTCCTGGCAGCTTCTTTTACCACCATAATATATTGATCTTTGTTTAATACTTTTTCATTCTCAGCTAAACTGATTCCGCGGTAATAATTAGCTTCAAATACTGGCTTTTGATTCAACTTGCCTTTTTTTGTGGTTATGATCACCACGCCATTTGCGGCTCTTGAACCATAGATTGCCGTAGCAGAGGCATCCTTCAAAATATCAATCGTCTCAATGTCATTGATATTCAATCCGCCCAAACTGTTCAGTCCGCGTGCAAAAGATCCCGCAACAGTAAAATTCGGGTCATCCTGTCCAGCTCTTTCCACCGGACTCACAATATCTGATGCTCCCTGTTGGTAGCGGTTCTGAACTTGTATCTGTACCCCATCAATAATGTAAAGCGGGTCATTTCCACCTATCAGTGAGGTTCCGCCTCTGATCCTTATCTTAGCTACACCACCTGGCGAACCATCCGACTGCACCACCTGTACACCGGCAGCTTTACCGCTCAATGCCTGGTCGAAAGTTGCAAATGGTACATCCCTTACTTCAGCAAGGTTTACTGATGCAATGGAACCAGTTAAATCCTTTCTTTTTGTAGTACCATAGCCCACAACCACAGTTTCTTCCAGCTTATTTTGGCTCAACTTCATGGTTACTATCATCGACTGACGGGCAGGAAGTTCTTGGGTAACATAACCTACATAAGAAAAAATCAAGACCGCATTATCCGGCACAGAGATGTTAAAATACCCTTGCTCACCAGATACAATGGACCTCCTGGAGTCGTCCTTTACTTTAACACTCACTCCCGACATAGGTCTGCCATTTTCATCAAGCACGCGCCCGCGAACATCAACAGCAGAAATAACATTTCTGAGCTTATCCAGAAAGGAAGGCTCTTTTTTTGAAACCACCACAGAGTTTTTTGCTACTGAGTAGTCAAAGGGCTGGTCTTCAAAAACCTGCTGAAGCACTTCTTTTAAATCGGCATTCTTCACCTGTATTGTAACAGGCTTTGCATTTTTTAAATTGGTTGTGGTGAACAGAAAATCATACCCGCTTTGCGTTCGAATTTTATCCAGCACATATTTAATGGGCGCATTTTTTTCACTCAAAGTGATTTTTTGCGCATAGCTACCCGCACTTACCTGCAGGATAACTGTGATTAAGAGCAAAGTGGTCAGGTTAACTCGCATAATCCATTCTCTTTTTCCTGTTCTACTCACCCGGCTAAGTGCCAGATTCATCATCAACTGGATTTTGGCAGCACAGCGCAAAAGCTGCAACAACCTTTTTGTATAAAAATCGTACATTTGTTTAGCATGGTTTAAAAACGTCGGGCCTTCATTTTCGAAGATGTAGTGGCCTTTCGTTTAGTTGATAGTTTAGATTATTAATGTAAACCACTTATTGGGTTATCCTGGTTCCGAGGCCGGGGTAACCTTTTTAAGGGTTTGAATAGTAATAGTTTAATTCATTACCATCACCCTCCTTCCTTCGATATCAAAATGAATGGTTTTTGTTCTTTCCAGCATACTCAATACATCACTGATATTTGACGATCTTGAAATGGTGCCGGTAAACCCTTCTTCTGTAGGATTGTCTTTATAGACAACTTCAATATTATACCAGCGGGCAATTTGTTGCATCACGCTCTGGATTCTTTCATCATTGAAACGGAAATAACCGTTTTTCCATGAAACCGCATCTTCCGGATCCACTTGTTGCACATTGAGCTGGCCTGCGCCAAGTCTAGCCTGTTGCCCGGGGGTCAACACAACTTCATTATTACCGCCGATAACCTTTACGCTTCCTTCCAGTAAGGTTGTTTTCACATAACGGTTAGTCGTGTAACTATTCACATTGAAGTGGGTACCGAGCACTTCAATTGTCTGTCCTTCAGACTTAACAACAAACGCATGTGTCTTATCCTTAGCAACTTCGAAGTACGCTTCCCCCTGCAACTCTACAACACGACTCTTACCCACAAAAGCAGAAGGAAATTTAAGACTACTTTCTGCATTCAGCATTACAACGGTTCCATCAGGTAAAGTAACATTGTACATACCGCCTCTCGGGGTGCGCGCTGTCATCGCTAAAGA
>Ga0065714_10065368_pt1 | contig 10554 bp, 6 predicted proteins | sample MisRhiReplicate2_FD_59101 | JGI IMG/M metagenome (GOLD analysis project Ga0065714, IMG submission 59101) | Miscanthus rhizosphere microbial communities from Kellogg Biological Station, MSU, sample Rhizosphere Soil Replicate 2: eDNA_1 v2... | ecosystem: Host-associated > Plants > Roots >... | reverse complement strand
TAAGATATTAAGTTAAATTTATTTAGCCTAATCTTTCATTTTTAATCTCCTCAACAATTTCAGGATTCAAAAGGGTAGAAGTATCTCCAAAATTACTAAAATCTCCTTCAGCAATTTTTCTTAAAATTCTACGCATAATCTTCCCCGAACGGGTTTTCGGAAGTCCGGAAACAAACTGAATCTTATCTAATTTTGCTATAGGACCGATCTGATCAGCAATTAACTGATTGATTTCTTTTTTCAGGTTTTCCTTTTGACGACCTGCGCCACTGTCTTTTAAAATGACAAAACCATACAAAGCACTTCCTTTGATGTCATGCGGGAAACCAACAATTGCAGATTCTGCAACAGCAGGATGTTCATTAATGCTATCTTCAATCGGAGCAGTTCCCAAATTGTGTCCGGAAACAATCACCACATCATCTACACGACCTGTAATTCTGTAATATCCAACCTCGTCTCTCAAAGCACCGTCACCAGTGAAATATTTTCCAGGGAAAGCGGTAAAATAAGTTTCCTTATATCTTTGATGATCTCCCCAAATGGTTCTTGCAATTCCCGGCCATGGAAAACGGATGCAAAGATTTCCTGTCACCTGATTCCCTGTAATTTCATTGCGTTTATCATCCATTAAAACCGGCTGAACTCCCGGAAGCGGAAGTGTAGCATAAGTTGGTTTTGTAGGTGTCACAAAAGGAATCGGCGAAATCATAATTCCGCCCGTTTCGGTTTGCCACCAAGTATCGACAATCGGACATTTTTTTCTTCCAACGTGGTCATTAAACCAATGCCAAGCTTCATCATTGATAGGTTCTCCAACAGATCCGATTACTCTTAATGAACTTAAATCATGTTTGTCAACCCATTCTGAGCTTTCCTTCGCCAAAGAACGGATTGCAGTTGGTGCTGTGTAGAATTGGGTAACTTTATGTTTTTCGATAACTTCCCAGAATCTGTCTGGTTCAGGATAAGTGGGAATTCCTTCAAAAATAACGGTTGTCGCACCATTTAAAAGTGGTCCGTAAAGAATGTAAGAATGTCCGGTAATCCAGCCAATATCTGCAGTACACCAATAAATATCGTTTTCCTGATAATTGAAAACATTTTTGAATGTGTAAGCCGAATAAACCATATAACCTGCGCAAGTATGAAGCATTCCTTTTGGTTTTCCGGTTGATCCTGAAGTGTATAAAATAAATAGCGGATCTTCTGCATCCATGATGATTGTAACGAAATCTGATGAAGCTTTTTCATATAAATCCGCCATCCAGAAGTCTCTCCCTTCCTTCATTTTAACCTCGTTTTTGGTTCTTTTTACGACCAAAACTTTTTCTACGGTAGGACACTTTTCTACCGCTTCGTCGATAATCGATTTTAAATCTAAAACTTTACTACCTCTGTAACTTCCGTCTGAAGTGATCAACATTTTTGCTCCACAATCATTCACTCTTGAAACAACCGCAGAAGCAGAAAATCCGGCAAAAATTACTGAGTGAACCGCTCCTAATTTTGCACAAGCCAACATCGCAACTGCCAATTCAGGAATCATAGGTAGGTAAATGCAGACTCTGTCACCTTTTTGGATTCCCATTTCCTTCAAAACATTGGCTGTTTTGTTTACCCTTGTGTAAAGATCGTTGTAGGAAATATGTTGCGCCTCTTCTTTGGGATCGTTTGGTTCCCAGATAATGGCGGTTTTCTCGCCACGTACCGAAAGATGCCTGTCGAGACAGTTTTTAGTTATATTTAATTTAGCATTTTTAAACCATGTAATTTTTGCTTCATTCATGTCGTATTTTACGACTTTGCTCCATCTTTGGTACCATACGAAGTTTTGATCGGCTATATTATCCCAGAATTTTTTAGGATTTTTTATAGATTTTTTATATTGTTCGTAGTAATGTGGTAAATCTTCGATCACGTAATTTCTCATATACTTTTTATTTTTTTAATTAAATTTATTTATACTTAAACTATTTTTTTAGACTGATATAATTCGAATTTTTCCTGAATTTCTTCAATAATCTTTTCATCATCAATCGTCGATGGAATCTGAAAATCTTTACCGTCAATAATCGTTCTGATCAATTTTCTTAAAGTTTTTCCGGAACGTGTTTTCGGTAGTCTTTTGACGACCATCACACTTTTAAGAAATGCAACTGCACCTATTTTTTCTCTTATTTTTAAGATGATTTCTTTTTCTACATCTTCTTCTGAAATTTCAGAACCATTTTTCAAAACCACACTTGCAAAAGGAACCTGCCCGCGAAGTTCATCATCAATTCCCACAACTGCACATTCTGCAACATCGGGATGTGACGAAACGATTTCTTCCATTTCAGAAGTTGAAAGTCTATGTCCTGCGACATTGATGACATCGTCAACTCTTCCAGTGATGAAAATATATCCGTCTTCATCTTTTATTGCGCCGTCTCCGGAAAAATAGTATCCATTATATTGTGATAAATAACTTTTTTCAAAACGATCGTAATCATTCCAGATTCCCAGCATTGCGCCTGGAGGAAGTGGCAATTTGATTACCAAATATCCTTCTTTGTGCTCGTCAAGCTCAAAACCGTTTTCATCAAAAATTTTAATATCATAACCCGGAATCGGTTTTCCTGCCGAAGCTCTTTTGATCTGATAATTTTCATCAAAAGTTATTAAACCCAACATTGGCGAGCCAGATTCTGTCTGCCACCAATGATCGATTGCGGGAACTCCAATGTGTTTTTCAAACCAGTCTAAAGTAGCAACATCACATCTTTCACCTGCTAAAAATTGTTTTTTAAAATGTGATAAATCATATTTTTTCACCAATTCACCATTCGGATCTTCTTTTTTTATTGCGCGAATTGCAGTCGGAGCAGTAAACATCGCAACAACTTTGTATTCTGAAATAATCCTCCAGAAAGTTCCTGCATCAGGAGTCATAATGGGTTTTCCTTCGAAGATGATGGTTGTATTTCTATTAATTAATGGTCCGTAAACACTGTAACTATGACCAACTGCCCAACCAAAATCTGATGCTGCCCAAAAAGTTTCTCCGGGCTCAATTCCGTAAATATATTTCATGGAAAATTTCAGAGCGGTAGCGTAACCACCTGTATCTCTTGTAATTCCTTTTGGTTTTCCTGTTGTTCCGGAAGTGTATAACAAATATAATGGATGATTTGATTCCACAGAAACACATTCTGCAGGTTGTGATTTTTCAACCAATTCTTCGTAATCGATCAATCCGTCAAACATTTCGTTCTGATTATCAACCAGTTTTCTATTGAAAACAATGATGTTCTCAACCTTGTCCTGAGCTAATTCGATGGCTTTTTCAACCAAAGGCAAATAAGGAATCCTTTTTGCGATTTCTATTCCTGCCGTTGCGGTAATCAGTGCTTTTGGTTTGCAGTCGTCAATTCTTACAACCAATTCATTCGGAGCAAAACCTCCAAAAACGACATTGTGAATCACACCAATCCTTGCACAAGCCAACATTGAAAAAAGTGTTTGCGGAATCATCGGCATGTAAATTACCGCTGTATCGCCTTTTTTTAAACCTAAAGACAATAATCCGCCCGCCAATTTTGAAATTTCTTCTTTAGCTTGGCTAAAAGTATAGGTTGTTTTCTGATTAGTAACTGGAGAATCATAAATTATTGCAGTTTCTTCCCCGAAACCGTCTACAATATGTTTGTCGATGCAGAGATGGCACATATTCAGCTTTCCGTTTGAAAACCATTGTGTGTAATTGTTTTCGTCTTTGGTAATAATTTCTTTAGGAAATTCAAACCATGAGATTTCCCTAGCTTGTTCTGCCCAGAACTGCTCTTTATTTTCTATGCTTTGTTTAAATAAATCGTCTGCGGTCATATTCTTTTGTTATTATTGAAACACTAATTGCACGAATTCTACAAAATTCTTTGGGTGATTTGTGCGAGCTATTTGTGATTAAACATTAAGCAATTCCTCAATTTGCGAAATCAGTTTTTTTATCGAGTAGGGTTTTGTTACATATGCATCGGCTCCCATTTCCATACCTTTTTCAATGTCTTTCGGATTGTTTTTTGCACTCAGAAAAATAACTTTTGTATGGTCTAATTTTCTGTCTTGCTTAATGATTTCCAATGTGCTGTAACCATCCAGATTCGGCATCATAATATCGAGTAAAATCACATCGGGAACCAGTGTTTTCAAGAATTCTAAAACCTCTGTTCCGTCTCTTGCGATAAAAACCTCGTAGCCTATTTTCCTGAAACTGTATTCTAGTGACATTAATATTTTATGTTCATCATCCGCAATGAGTATCTTTTTCATAGTGTTCCGTTATTGTTCAACTTCATTATTATTTCTTGTTTTTTTGGGAAGAGTGACTGTAAAAGTGACACCCAATCCGCTGTTTTCTGCTTTTATATTTCCGGAATGAGCTTCCACAAGCCTTTTCGAAATGGCAAGCCCGAGTCCGCTTCCGGTAGGTTTTAATATATTTTGATTTTTAGACTGATAAAATTTATCGAAAATCATTTCTAAATCTTCTTCGGGAATGTTTTTTCCGGTGTTGAATATTTTTATGATTAAGGAATTGTCTTTTTCTGACAATTTGGTCTGAATTGTTCCCTGTTCGTCAGTAAATTTCAAAGCATTTCCTAAAATATTCTGAAATAACTGAATCATTCTCGCTTCGTCATATTCAAAAATATAATGATTGAGAAGATTTACTTCACTTATATGAATGTTTTTCTGCTGAATCAGATGTAAAATAGGATTTAAGGCCTTTTTGTAGGTTTCGATAATGTTGTTTTGCTGAATATGTAAAGCAATTTCGCCATGTTGAAGTTTATCTAAATATAAAATATCATTGATAATTTCACTTAATCTGTCAGATTCCGTGATGATATTGTTTAAAAATTCTCGTTTAATATCTAAAGGAATATCATCATCGTCTGCTAAAATTTCTCCTGCTGAACGAATTGCTGTGATCGGGGTTCTCAATTCATGCGCAACGGAATCCAAAAAGTCATCTTTCTGGCGGTCTTTTACGATGAGATTTTTGTTGGCAGCTGATAATTCATCTGAAAGCTGCTTTAATTCTTCAGATTTTTCAGTCAGTTTTTTATTTAAAGTAATGTTCTCTTTTGATTCTTCTAAAATATTTAAAACTTCTTTTAAAGATATTTTATCTTCTTTGGTAACGCCTTCGATCAAAATTTTAGCTGAAGCCGTTCCGATTCTTCCTGCCAAAAGGTTTTCAGAAAATTTAATAAATCTTGAATCTGCCGTTTCGGTTTGCGAATCGATATTGTATTTAATATTGAAAATCCGCATTGCCTGTTCGGTTTTCTTCTTGCCTAAGAAACGTTCCAAAATATTCTGAATGTCAGAAACATAAGCTGTTCCTCTCCAGATAAAAGCATTTTCGTGATTTTGAATATATTTGTCGATATCGACGTACAGTTCGGCAAAATTTCTTTCACGGTAATTTCCTTTCATACTGACTGATAAAATAGTAAACAAACCGGTATTAATTAAAATCGACCAAAAGAAAATCTCAGGTATTCTTGTTAAATACGGAATGTTGAAAAAATCAAAAGCATCATACAATCCTCTCAAAGCACCTTTAACTTCCTGATTGTAAGAAAAATAATACTGTGGAATGATTAACCCAAAATAGCAGATCGCCAAACCTGCTAAAAGTCCGACAACTGCACCTTTGTAGCTTCCTCTTCTCCAGAATAATGCGCCAAAAAAAGCAGGAGCCAGTTGTGCGATAATCACAAATGAAATCAATCCTACTGAATCGAGAGAGGTTTTTAAGATAAAATATTTATAAAAACCAAAAGCTAAAATTACCAGACCGAAAATTGAAAATTTTCTGATATTGGTAATATTTCTGGTGTTCTGTATTTCATTTTCAGCTTTGAATTTCCCCAATAATCCGTAAGGAATAATTAAATTATTAGAAACCATGATCGATAAAGTAATTGCTGAAATGATAATCATTGAAATACTAGAGCTTAAACCTCCCAAAAATACCAAAACCGTAATCAAGGTATTATTAAAATGTTGCGGAATCAAAATAGAATAAAACTCAGGATTTACATTTTGTCCTTCGAAAATCAATCTTCCGCCCCATGCAATCGGGAAGATGAAAAATGTGAAAATCAAAAGGTATAAAGGGAAAAACCAGATTGCTGTTTTAATATGTTTTTCCTGTCTGTTTTCAATGATTGCGGTGTGAAACTGTCTTGGTAAAATACAAATCGCCGTTCCTGAAATCATGCACAGAATCATCCAGTTCATTGCACCTTCAATTCCGTTGAACGTATTTTTTGCTTTAAAATCAGGAAATTTACTTGCCTTTTGAAAAATATCTGAAAATCCATCAAATGCAAAATAAATGACAAATAATCCTAAAATGATGATGAAGAATAATTTAAGAAAACTCTCTAATGCAATCGCAGAGATAATTCCTAAACGTTTTTCGGATGCATCAACATATTTTGTTCCATAATAAGATGAAAATAAGGCGATTAATATTACTACGAATGTTGCATTATCAGTCAGAATATTTTTAGACATCGGAGTTTCTGTCACCAAATGAAAAGTTTCAGAAATGGCTTTAATCTGCAATCCAATGTATGGAACAATCGCAAAAATGCAAACCAGAGTGATTATTGCACTAAAACTTCTGCTGTTTCCGTATCGTAAAGAAATAAAGTCGGCTAAACTGCTGATTTTGTTGACTCTTGAGATGCGAACGATTCTTGTATTAATATAAATCCAGGCCGGAATGACCATGATCGGACCTATGTAAATCGGTAAATAATTGAGTCCGCTTGTTGCTGCAACACCGATACTTCCATAATAAGTCCAAGCTGTGCAATACACAGCAAGAGATAATGCATAAATGTACGGATTATTAATCCAGATTTTACTCTTCTTCTTCTCTGCCAAATGAGCAACTAAGAACAAAAGTGCAAGATAAATAAGAACAACAACAAATAATACGAAGCTACTCATCATATTTTTTTATGATTACAAAAGATACAATGATGGAAATCATCCAGACAGCAAACACATAAATAAGAATCATAGGATAACCGAAAACTTCTTTTTCACTATTGAATAATAATGAAATGGGGATGCTGAAAGCAATCAGCAACCCGAAGCTCAGGATAATCAGTTTTTGCTCGTGTCTTTTCTTCATAAATAATTGTTGATAAAAGATAATTGATGAACAGAATCATTCATCAATTATCAAATATCGTTTATAAATTATTGCTTGTCGTCAGAATATTCTCCTATTAAAGAGTAGTATCCGAAAATTGCCATTCCGCCAGAGACAATCGGTACCAATACGAAGAGTATGATAATACCGAATACCAGATCTTCCTGTTTTCCCGATGCCAATTTTGGGATTCCCATGATGGTGATTCCGAAGTAAGCTACAGCAAGCGCAATCAAGATCCAAACTATGCCTAATATTTTTTTTAATCCGTCCATTTTCTTTGTATTAAAATTAATAAATTTTGAGTGAATAAGCTATTAATCGTGGATATTATTGTTCTTATTTTTTAGATAAAATAATCCAATGATCAGACAGACTGTTGCGACACCGATGGGATACCAAAGTCCTTCAAGATACCATGTTGCATGTCCTGCATCTTTACCGGTTGTTACTAAGTATGTTGCAACTGCCGGAAGCAATCCTCCAAACACACCATTTCCAATATGATACGGAAGAGACATGGATGTGTAACGGATTCTGACAGGGAACATTTCAACTAAAAATGCTGCAATCGGACCGTAAACCATCGTTACAAAAATCACCTGAATAAAGACTAAAAATACCAAATACCATCTTGTATTGTCGTTCAGAGTAACAGATTTTGTGACTTTCGGTTCTTCAGCTTTTCCGTCTTTCATTACCGGACCTACTGCAGACCAATGAACGATGCTGTCTTTTTTCATCAAAGTTCCGTCTGTATACAAAGTTTCTTTGTGGAATGTCACCAAGCTGTCTGTTGAAATATCTTTATGAATTTTTGCAGTTCTTTTTTCTGTAATTCCGTTAGCTGCAACTGTTTTACTTTCCAGATTGACGCTTTTAAACATCGTATCATAGATTGGCCTGTACGCTAAAATTGCAATCAGCATTCCCGTCATCATAATTGCTTTACGACCGACTTTATCAGAAAGCCAACCAAAAAACACAAAGAAAGGAGTTCCCATTAATAAAGCAGTTGCCATTAAATAATCTACCTGTGTAGATTCCACATTCATTACTTTCTGAAGAAAACTCATAGAGTAGAACTGACCTGTGTACCAAATTACACCTTGTCCCATTGCGGCTCCGAATAATGCCAATAAAACAAATTTGAAATTGTATTTATTTCCGAAACTTTCCTTTAAAGGATTGGTTGATGTTTTTCCTTCTTTTTTGGCTTTGGCAAACAAAGGAGATTCTTTCATATTCTTTCTGATGACATAAGAAACTCCTACCATCAAGATTGAAATCCAGAAAGGTACTCTCCACCCCCAAGAATCAAACTGTTCTGCAGAAAGCGAGCTTTTCGTTAGTAAAATAATGATTAGAGAAATGAAAAGTCCTGCAGTAGCCGTTGTTTGAATCCAAGAAGTCCAGTAGCCTCTTCTGTGGGGTTGTGCATATTCTGCAACATAGGTTGCGGCACCTCCATATTCTCCGCCTAAAGCCAATCCCTGTAATAATCTCAAAATTAAAACTAAAACGGGAGCTAAAAATCCTATCGTTTCATACCCCGGAATACATCCTATCAAAAATGTAGAAAATCCCATGATTAATAATGTTACCAGGAAAGTATATTTTCTTCCGATAATATCACCCAGTCTTCCGAAAAATAATGCTCCGAAAGGTCTCACTACAAATCCTGCTGCAAAAGTTGCTAATGTTGACAAAAATGCTGCTGTCGGATTGTCTGAAGGGAAAAATTTAGTCGCTAAAACTACAGCTAAACTTCCAAAGAGGTAGAAGTCATACCATTCTATCAATGTTCCCAGAGAAGATGCAGTAATCACGCCCCAAATGGTTTTATTTTTCTGCTTTTCTGTCATATCCTCAAAGGAGGTTTCGACTTGCTGATTGCTCATATTGTTGTTTTTTAGTTATTAAATAAATTGTTTTTGATTACTTGAGGTCTATAAATAAATTTGCAGCTGAACAATAAACTCACCTTTTGAAGTCGGGCTTTCCGTCGGGCTTGTGTAAACTGGTCTTGTAGAATATTGTGTGGTAATTTTTGCGTGATGACCGTCTAAAAACCAGTTGGCTCCTACGTCAAATTGTGAAGAAGGTTTATCAAATGCTTCAAAATCTTTATAAGTATATGCTGCAAAAGGCTGAATTCTGATTTTCGGTTTTTCTGATTGATTTGGTAATAATAAACCTGCCTGAGCGTAGATTACGTTTCCGGTTCCAATCATCGGTTGAAGATTTCCGGGACCAGCCAAAGCTCTTTGTCCGACAAAATTGGGATCATTGGCAGCAATATTCATTGTTCCTAAATTTCTTACGTAATTCGGTCCGAAATTATAGTTGAAATATCCTGCATAAGCCGAAACTGCCATTTTATTTTTAGCTTCTCCTAAAGGAATATCTGCAAAAGCATCTACAGAAAGTAGTGTGATATCGTGTTTTTCAATATTGGAATTAACTGAAGTTCTTGTTCCCTCCTTTTGGTGATAAAAACCTGCACCGAGATTGAAAACTTTTTTAGTTCCTAAATAAGAACCCACTTTGAAAGGAAGAAGATTTGATTCAGTGTCTAAGAATTGATATTCAAAATAACCTGCTTTAGACCAGTTTGGATTTCCGTTGTTGTCAACAGCAACTTCATTTCCTGGAACCAGTGTGTTTGCAGGAGTTAAATCTGTTGCAAATGGTTTGTTCAAACTCATTCGGTATTCAAATTTACCATATTTTCCTTTTGCAAAAACACCCATCTGCCTTGCAAACTGATCAGAATTGTCAATCAGAGGCCAGCTGAAAATTGGTGAATCTAAAGTAAGAAAATTAAGTGTTGAAGCCATTGTCATACGAGAGAGCCCCATGTAGTAATGAAGTCCGCCTCCTAAAGTTAAACTGAATTCCCCTGCTTCTCCGGGCATTACAACTGCATATTCATTCCATGCATCATGGAAGAAAAGCTGTGGTTTTTTACCGTTCCCGTAGCCACCGGTTCCTGTAGTTCCTGTTGCGCCGCCGTTGATAAAAGTCTGATTGTTGATCCCAAAGTGCGTAAGAATCATGTAACGCTTGGTAATTTGAGCGTAAGCTAAAATACGCGCTCTTCGGTTTCCTAAGTTCCAGGTATTATCGGTCGGTTCGCCACCCACCATACTTCCGGGGTTCATTTCAGTGTTCCTGATCCAGAACTGATCCCATAAAATAAATCTAACATACTTGTCTCCTTCAGGATTTAAATTTATTTTTAAACCATTTCCATAATCAGGAGAACCTTGACCATATACAGAACTGCTAATTAAAGCTAATCCAATAAAACTTAATATTTTCTTCATAAA
>Ga0065714_10065367_pt1 | contig 10559 bp, 11 predicted proteins | sample MisRhiReplicate2_FD_59101 | JGI IMG/M metagenome (GOLD analysis project Ga0065714, IMG submission 59101) | Miscanthus rhizosphere microbial communities from Kellogg Biological Station, MSU, sample Rhizosphere Soil Replicate 2: eDNA_1 v2... | ecosystem: Host-associated > Plants > Roots >... | reverse complement strand
CCGCGGGAGCGCTCGTTGATCGGTGCGTCGGTGGGTTCCTGGCGCTTCGCCAGCGCGTGTCTGCCGGATGCCGCCGAAGGTATCCGCCGCCTCGGTCACCTCTACACCGAGCAGAACTACGCGTGAGTTATGGCCATTTCTTCAATATCGTGAGTTGACAGGATGGACATGGACATCCCTTGCCTAGCATAGAAATTTCTTTTTACATCCACACAGACGCAGTGAACGTTCCATGCAAAAGCACGTGCTAAGGGTATGCGACGGCGAAGGAAAAGGTGCGCTAAGAGAATAACGGGGGGGAACGATGATTTGATCTCTAGGTAAAACAGCATTGCACTGTGCTCATAAGCGAGCCGACGACCAAGAGATGAAATGCGCAATGGCTAGCGTTAATTTTTAATCCTGTTGATGTCAATCGCGAGGCCGTATAGGAACTACATTGTTGACTCTTCTAAGATCTTCTTCTGCTTTGTCCAATTGCATGAGAAGCATTAGCTCACGGCCCAAGCCTGCTTTATACATTTCTTTATAACTATCAGCAGTAGCCTTCTCCTTTGCGGCTTTTTCTCTCGCTTCACTTACCTTGAAGAAACCTGGGGCTCTAGCTTCCATTTGTTCCTTCGCACGAATTTTGACTTCTTCAATCAACGCCCTAAAGATTGGGCGACTTTTTTTAATACTACCAGCACTCCTTCCGGCTTCTAATGCCACCGAGTTAAGTGTTATTTTAGTACCTGCTGGAACAATTAAGGTTTTCCCCTCTACCAACCGATTAAGTGCTTCATAATAGGGAAGCAAGGTTAACCTAAGCTCAAAATCGTCCACACGACCAACCTCAGACAAGTAATAAAGTATGACACACCCTTGCGCTCTAACCTCGTAATAGAATTCAAAGGTTCTACACCGACATCTTGAATTAATGCAAAGTTTTTGTTTGCCGCCCCTCAACGCAATAAAAGCAAACGGAATGAATCGTTACTTTTCCTTTAGCAGGAGCAACAACATCCTTGCCATCAAGAAGGTGCTTCAAAGCAGAAAAGTAAGGCACCGTCGCAGGATTGATCTTTTTAGTATTCATGAAATCTTCCTCATTGCTTGAACGAAAAACACGAAATAAATTACTTTCCACTCTTTTTAAGGACTAGTTTCTGTATGTTTTTGTAATCGTCCAGATTTCGCAACTCGGCCTTGTACTCTATTGTCCCCGGTTGCAATTCCGCCAGATCCCACTCAACAAGCTTGATAGTTCCTTCTATTTTTAGCGGATTTAAAGAGCTATTCGGACAACCAGGACAATCATTGAAGTTACCGTGAGCACGCTTATCACAAGGCTTATTAGAGACACAGCCACCGATCGGCGTCTCCTCATACGCCAAAAGCCCAAGTTTCATTTGTTCAGCAGTCGCTTCAAGCGAATCATGCAACCACGGTGAGTTAGCTCGTTCCTGCATCACCCGACTACCATGAAAACCATATAACTCTTGCTCAGAACGTATTACGTTCCGAATATATAGAGCAGTATCAGCATCCGCCTTTGCCCGCTTCATCTCCAACGTCAGCTCTGGATTAAGAAGACCAAATATGTAGTTATTTGCTGAGCAACCTTTCATATAGTACGTAGACATCACTTTCGTAATATGATTGAGAAGACGTTTCAGCGACGGAAGAGTTATAAGCTCGCTCTGACCCGCGAAAACCGCAATCGATCGGCGAAATTGGTGGGAAGTAATTACCCAGGGCTTTCCGATTTGGAATTTCTTATCGGCTCTCCAGTTCCGAAAAGGGTCGATGGCTTCCAACTCAAGGATATCATCCTCTGTAATAATAACTGGCGACAGCTTAAACTCATAATTCAACTTACTTACGGGCTTCATTGACTGAGGGTCAACACCACGGCTAAATGGTAAAATAGCGGTCGACAAAAACAGTTTATCCCGAACATTGTCATCAAGGACAAGCGGACAGATTATTGAATTGATGGTGGTTAATGTTTTGATTGGTTCCTCTACAGCCTCAATGGTGATCCACTTATTAGGAGCAGCTGTCCCCGTAAGCTTTGTAGAAATGCTCGCAACATATAAGGCGTCATTATTCCACCCTCTGACAGACTCTAAGCAACTTGTACACAACTCCAACACTTCATGCTGCCGCATCAACGTCATTATGTGAATTAGCGATTTGCAACAGTATTGAACCAACGCAATAAAACCCGAAACATTAGATACATTTTTCCACATATATTTTTCTTTTAAAAAACTAAGACCATTGTCAATAATTGCATTTTCAAAATCAGGAGTTGAACCATATAACCCATACTCTAGATCAATTAATTCTTTGGTAGTTTTATCGATCGTCTTAGCGTTCCTTTGGGTTTTTTTAGTTCGTGCATAATATGGATCTACAACAGCTTTATTGACAAATTTTAAAAGTTCAACCGAGTACCGATTAAAATCAGCGATGCATGTTTTGTATTGAATATACTTAACTCCAAGGATACGGCTAGGAATGACTGGGTGCTGCTCGGTCTCTTTACGCATTTCTTTAGAAAGTTTATTAATGGCCAGAACAACAGAACCAACTACTGAGAAGCCTAAATCCACAATGCTGAGCCTATTCATTGTGCGCACTAAACTCTTCACTTCTTTCAACAACGTTCCTGGTAACTCACCAATAAAAGTCTCAAACATCAATGAGTCCAAAAAGACAGTTTTCATACTGACTTTTCGCTTTTCAGAAAAGTGAAAAATTTTCTTCAACATCAGATTAGTTACATGCATGCTAGGAAGTCGAATAGGCTGGCCAGATTTGGAGTCGGGAAAAAACATCCGCATCAAAAAAATCTTTTTACAAAAAAAGGAGCTTGCAAATTCGACGCTGGTGTCAAGCTTCAGATATTCGAAAGAAAATTTACAATTATCCACGATCTGTAGTTTATGAGCAGGAAACGACCATTCATAATCCTCAAAATAACAAATTGGAATACCGGACGAGTCTCTCGAAATGACCAAACCTGGACCAATTCTGTTAAAATCCATCCCATAAAATACATCCGAATTAAGGAATTTTGTATCGATTGGAAACGGACTGGGTTTCTGATTAACACCTTTCATTTCATCACCTTCAATTTAAGTAGCCTCTCGTACTGGCGCTCCCAATATGGATCCAACTCAAAATTATTAGTGACATCGTCGGACACTTTTTTTACTAGAGCGGCGAGATCAGGCCGGACGATCAACAGTTCTTGAATAATACGGTCTATTTGCGCAATCGCCGGGCCGTGTACTTTTAGGAAATGATCATGATCAGAGCAAGAGGCCATATATTCATTAATCACAAAGCGCATGCTAAGCAATTTCCTTATATCTTCAGGCCTAGCATGCGTCTTAAAATTCCAACAGAAAATGCATCCTTCAAAAGACTTACAGTCAGGCTCATACCCCTGTGGCGGACTGATCTCCGCTCTTGCGTTGTCACTGTCCGTACAATCACCCGCAGGCGTTTTTGCACCGGCGTAATCGTCAAGAACTGATATCAACCGATGCATCATTGAAGAGATTTCGTCAATCGCCGTGTTTTCGTCTGCATCTGCATAGCTGCTAAGCACCGTTGAAGGACTGGTTTGCATCACCGCGGATACTGTTGCAAGGGAATGATCCTTCGACAGCAGATAGTTGCTCTTATATTTCCTAAGTTGGCGGTAACTCAAACCCTTAAAATCAGGATCAACAAAGTTCACAATACGTTCATTAAATCTTTTGATTGCATCCTCATCCAGCATGCCTGTCACTCCATATCCGTGACATGTCATACCTAAAAACAGATATGGCCAATCAGTACCTGCACAGAGATATTCTCTTAGTAAAAGAAATCTTTCAAAATCTTTTATAAATGTTTTTTTTACATTGATATTTATTACCCTACCATCGGCCCTCATTTTTATTTCGCTGAATCCATGTGTAGTCGAGTTTTCGATAGAATAGCTCTCACAAAAAGGAAGGTTTCGCGCTGGCGCCTCATTGAAACCACTATTTGCAATAAAGAGAGAAATGAAGGCGTCATGAGCGAGCTTACCTAGCCTGAATCTTTTCTCATGGTAATAATCAGAATTTGCCTCGCTCAATAACTGCTCTGCTTCTTTATGCTGCCGAACGATCTGGTATTTCTGTTGTGAGGTCAGAGCAAAACAATCATCAATGGGACGTAAACAACCTTTTTCATAATTCCAAAAGATGTTATTAGTTATTTTATTTTTGTTTTTCTCAATGAACTTTTTAGTAACAAAAAAGTACTCTCCAGGTAACAACCATACGTACTCACTCATAAATGGCATACGATATGGAAAATCACAAAAATCCAATAGAAAGGTAGTTAACTCACGAAATATGAAATCACACAGTGTCAGATGATCCGCCATTCTCGACGCAGTGGGTACAGGTGTGCTTTTTTTTCTAGCTCCTGCGATGGAAATTAAAGGTATGTCAGTAGAAAAATTCTCATGGCAGTCCGGAAAAAAGTCATACCCGATTTTTATTGCCGTGCTTTGGAGTAGGCCGCCAGTAAGTTTTTCGAGATCGCCTTTATTAATCCTTACTTGAAGGTTATGGCTATAACTCTTAAGTGCATTTTTATATGCCTCAGGGGAAACCAAAAAGTCTTCATGGCCATTTTTATCGCACCAAGTAAAAACTGCGTTGGTCTTGAGTATATCCGCGTAAAAAGTAAGATTACTACTTTCTGTGTAAAAATCTGTGATATGAGCGCATATAAAATTATTTAGCGCTACGCAACGGTCAGTCCTTAGGCTTTCAGACTCAACAAATTTCACAGCCGCTCGTAAAAATTTGAATCTTTCGGTGTAACACAAAGCGCCGATATCAAAACGCCGAGCTTGGGTGATTCTCAGAACTAAATTCTGAATCGGTACACTTTTTAGCACAGGCTGAATACTGTCCAAATCATATTCCCTGATATCAACCTCAGTAAACTCACGATCGTTCTCTCTCATGACAATCCCTCAGGTTATCAATCATACTTCTCAGATGCTCTTCAAATTCCGACTGCGCCAAGGCGACCAGTTCATGATCGTGTCGAAACCTCAAGTAACGCATTGATACCTCTATACTACTGTGACACATCCGTGTTTTTACGAGATCTAATAACTGGAGTTGATTCATTTTACCTTCTGCAAGATATTTCATATTATCCTCCACAAGATTCATACCAAAAGTTGCTCGTAAGTCATGAAACCTGAAAGAGAATTTATGACCTAACTCTCTAAGCTTCTTATGTACGTTTCTTTGGAATGCCCTGATTGCAGAACCGTCTTCATCACTGAACCCATAAAGCTTGGAATCACATTTTGCTATGTAATAAGGTCTGCCTGATCGAGTAAAAAAAACATACTGATTTTCTTCAGATGTGATTAACGATTTTTCGGCCCTGCCCTTGTATCTCTCGGAATTTATATACTGCGTTAGTGCATGATGCACCCATCCAGGCACTAGAACAGTCTGCGATTTACCCATCTTTGTATCGGTCAGAGTACCGGGCCCGATAGTCAAAGGTAGCAGCCTCTGGCTTTTTTCATCTTGTTCCTGATCAATCATGCAGAAACGCAAAGTTAAAACTGATTGAATCCTCATACCAGTCGTCAGCGCCACGATATAAATGAGCAACATTTCCGTATTTTGAAGCAGCACGAGTACCTTAATAAGTGCACGCTGATTATCACGCTCAATTGGATATAATTTTCCTCCATCTTCGATATAATCGCCACTACCAATAGCGGCGCTATTTTTGAATGTAAGATCGGTTTTTACTATTTGTTTTGAATGACTATTTCCGTGACGATCAAGATATACAATGCTTCTGATTGATGCTTTCCACATGGGTTGCTGAGGAATAAAATGTCTCACTTCTGTCATGAATCTATACAGTCCAATAACGCTTGAGATTTTTCTATTCGCCGTTGGCCTTTTAATCCCTCCATCAATTATTAGTTTTTTTAGTTCAGACTTGTAAAAGTATGTTGGTCGTTGTGATTGCGGCCCTTCAAAATCAAGAAAGTGACGGCCACCACCATGCAATATGTTCATGTAGTTAGATAAATCACCAGCTATATTAGAGCACGTCTTATCGTTGGCACCCTCAATGCACCGATTGTATAAATAGAAACTCCCCTCTCTCCAAATAGAGCCATCAGGTTTGATAATTACATACAGCTTCTCTATGAATTCTGGAACCAATGGAATAGATTCAATTGGATACGGTTCTACAAGTACACCGTCCACTGAGAACCTTCCCAGCCAGTCAATGGCATTATGCTCATTACTGCGAGTCCAGGTGCGAACATTCGTTAGCTTGACTTTCCTATAGCCTTGTTGGTTTGTGTTCATGAACTATATGATGAAACTCTTTAAGACAGTAGGAAATCCAAATTTCGTTTACAGCAGATCTATATGTAAACGAGTCAAGGCCTAATCCGCAACAGTAAACAACTGTGCTAACAAACCTCTGATGCTCTTCATCGTGCACAGTGGCATCATGCGAAAACCTACGGAGTTTCGATATCGTCACGCTCCATTGCTCACCGTCATCGCAATATGCGACATTGCTCCACGATATATTAAAGTCAACATCGTGTACGAGCAGACTCTCAGATCCAAGAAACAGCTCTAAAGAGTTAGTGCCTACGCTTACACAAAGTACAGGTGAAACAATACCTCTAATAAGCGCTTTTTCAAGTATTTGAATTACACGTATATCCTTATGTGCTCGCCAAACAATCGCAATTCGCTGTAGCTTTGCCTCGGCGCTAAAATTCAAATTCTGATCTAGCCACTGAATATGAGAAATCACTGCTAGGTGAGAATGCAGCATAAACTCATCATTGAATAGTTTCGTATCGTATTCGGTTGTTAAAATTTCGGAATAGTTGTGGACACTTCGCATCCTCGCACCTTAAAAACCGAAGCAACATAAGAAACTACCTCCCTAACATCGACTTAATAATTCAAGCTAGGTAATACTAACTTAGCCCTCAAATGCGCACATGTCCAGCCATGCAAAAATACACGCCTTGCGCCGGGACACTTTCATTAGTTACTATCGACAGAAAGAACAGCTTTAGGTTAATTCAATATTATATAAGCCATCTTCACGGGAACCTTAAGCGGGCTTCTTTTAAGATTTTTTATGCTGATCATGGCTTTAACTTTCTGGCAATGTTTTAACCTCACAGAAAAGCAATTAAAGTGTCAAACACATAAACAACTTCCAGCGGTATTGGGCATCAACCAACTTGGAGGCGGCTGGCAAATACTGTCATTTTTAGTATTCACTATTGAAATATGGGAGATGTCGCCATCGAAAAATGTTGTACCGTTTGTCCGGTTTCTATCTGATATACCCAGACAAGGACGCGTTTTATGGTGATCCTCGCAAGCACGCTTGGTTACTGATGCTGACCTTTTATGAAACCGGCTTCGCCGAAATTTCCCAAGGTGGTTCGATAGAGGGGGATAGGTTAGGGCTTCCCCATCCCGCGATTTTGCTCTGAGGGGAATGAGCGCGACCCTGAAGCTGCCAAGCATTGAAATTAGATGGAAGACCTACCCGAAATTTTCATCAAATATGACGCAGTGGAACCGATGGACCAGTGACCTATAGAGCAAGGTGGTCGATTCAACCACCTTGCCGTAAAACCTTGATTAATCGAACTGAAGCGCCGGTTGCCAATCCAATCAACCATCACAAGTTGAAGCTGAATGCCCATAAGGCCCCAGTCGCAATCTACCCCGTTAACTGCTCACAGGTTGAAGGAGCAAAATAGGAATTATCTCGTAGCTGCATGAGCCTGCTTCGACTAATACCTTGCCGCCCCCTTTGCATTGCTTCAAACCTGCCAGATATGCGCAGTGGGCGCAGACGACCATGTGCTCATCAGGATCATGTTCATGACTTCGGGATAGCTCGATACAAGTCGCGTTATGGTCCCAACAATGGGCACAGCGGATAGCTCCGGCTGAATTGAGACGAGCCAAAAGTTATATTGCTAGGGTGTAGACCTAAGCTCACACCCTGAACACCCGCACAACCATCTGTTTCTGAAAGATTTTGCAAAAAGCGGATCTGGCATCTAGATCAACATTCGGCGCTGGTTACCTGGATAAGTGTTGTCGTAGCTATTTTTTACGCCATGTCTCTACCTCATCAGCGCCGTGCTTGAGCTTCCACTGTTTCAGCAGGCGATGATTTCCCCCCTTGGTCTCAACTGTCTCGCCCGTTTCTGGATGTTTGTAAATTTTGAGTTCGCGCGGTCGGCGAGTGCTGCGGCCTACGGGAGCAGCATTGCCCTTGCGCCGGCTCCCCTGAGGGTCAAGCAGGCTGATGACATCCGGCAGACTACGGCCGTACTCGCTCAACAGCTTACGAAGCTTAGTCTCGAACTCCATCTCCTTCTGTAGGCCGGAGTCTTTTTTCATATTTTCCAGCTCCACCAACTGCGATGCTAGTTGCTGCTCAAGCTTTCTGTATTCGGCAAGACGAGACATGAGTAAGGCCTTCTTTGACTAGTGATGGTTACTGCCGGCTCTGGTGAAAAATGCTGCGGCGTAGGACGGGTGAAGCAATTCGAATTGGCGCCTATGCTCACGCATTGGATGTACCAGTGGCGGCGAGGAAAAGCCCACAACCTCCCTTACATCACCTACCCGCTGATACTAGAATAAGTAATAGTGCCCCGCACAATTTTTATTTATCCGGGCTCGGCCGGTTAGAATATTACTCTGTGCAGATATGAATCATTGATTATGCAGCGCGTTGGTCCTCGCAAGCGTGGACAAATTCGGCGGAGCCGGCACCACAACTCATCGCTATGAATTTTTTGAAGTGATGTGTTCGCCAACTCGGGACTGGCGGTACGACATGTCAGATCCATCTCAGGCTCGCTTATCCCCATGTACTCGCGCTGACAGCCAGGTTAAGGCTTACCGAAGATAAGTCGTGCCTTGAAGTGATTGCGAAGGATGAGATATGCCGAGCTGATGCCAATCAGTCCGAAGATAATCATTGAGAAACCTATGGAGTGAGTCGCTTTCAATACGCCAATAAAAAATGGGCTCAGAAGCGCCATAATTCCAACACCGAGAGCGATGACCATCGAAACGGGCTTCACTGACGAAAGCATGACCACCTCGCCATCTTCGAGCTTCGCAGCGTAAAGGGTATGCGCCCCTAATATCCCTGGAACCAACGACAATTTTACAGTCCGCCCTACTTTTAAAAACGATCTCATGAAATCATCGCAAACAACGTTTTTGATTCGTTTGCCATTAACCTTGATGAAAGAAAGCGTTCTCTCTCCTTCGGAATATGAACCAAAGCCAATTTCCTCTACGACGCCATCAAGTATTACTATGCCCACGAGTTAACCCTCCCTTCCAATCAATTAGAAAAGTTCAATGGATCTTATTTACGGTATTGGTGAAGCTTTACGCCCCACCAGTCATGGCAGCGGCAGTCGGTAAATCTACGTCGAAATATCTTGGAATCTTTGCGCACTCACCGAATATTAGTACCGCTCAGGATCAACCCAGAACCCCAGCTCATTGAGAACGTCGTTGAGCGAACCCACAATTCTCGGTTCTGCGTATAACTCCGCAGCTGTATACGATAAAGCCACTGCCAATCGCATTTCTGCTTCGCCGAGACTCGCGGGATCAAATGGCCAGACCTGAACCTTCGAGATGCTGAGGTCATTCACGTGAGAGACGTCAACCAACTCAAACCGCTCGTGGATGCACATCCAGCCGTGCAATGGGATCCCGTAAGTAGGCTGAGGCCAATCCGCAAGCATTGTCCTTTTATCTAGAAATGAATCTCCTACATGCACCAGCCCCTCTGCCGGTAGCGCTCGAATCATGAGATCGAACAGCCTGGGCGAGGACACATATTTTTTTACGTCGTCTAGCTCAACGAGATGGCCTTCCTTATAGAAGTAGCTCCTCAAATCATCGATAAGCCCATCCCGGTTCACCATCCCAAACCTCATCGGTTCAGTCGCCATAATGGATCTCGCATCGTGGGTGGTGATAATGCATCCTTCTATTAGGTGCGCGATTGCCGCATAGCACGCATATGTTCACTGACGCTGCCTCCGCTAGATTCAGGACGCCCTCCACGAAGCTATCTCCTCCACGGTAGTAAATCCTCAATCCACTAAACTTCTCTTTCACCTCTTCGATGATCACTTCGCCGCATTCAGGATTAATGTCTGTACGCGCGGATACGAGAGCGAACGCGTGATTCAGGATGTCGAACCATCCATCTCCGCATTCAAAGCCCCAGAAAAATTGGTCGTTGACGATCTGGGCATTAGGGAAAAGCGAAAGATTTGGTTTGCAGAGCAAATGCTCAAGATGTGGACTCACTTGAGTCGCCTCCTACCGAACGGGGCCATATTTTCAACCCCATGGATTGCGCTGCACTCGCATGTTGGGTGGGGTAAATTCCGCCACCGGCAACTTCGTATGCATACCTATTACTGCTCTCTTCTCCTG
>Ga0065714_10005642_pt1 | contig 10563 bp, 7 predicted proteins | sample MisRhiReplicate2_FD_59101 | JGI IMG/M metagenome (GOLD analysis project Ga0065714, IMG submission 59101) | Miscanthus rhizosphere microbial communities from Kellogg Biological Station, MSU, sample Rhizosphere Soil Replicate 2: eDNA_1 v2... | ecosystem: Host-associated > Plants > Roots >... | reverse complement strand
AGCCCGCTCCCACAGGTACAGCGCAAACCTTGTGGGAGCGAGCCTGCTCGCGAAGGCGGTGGCCCCGTCACCGCCAGTCCTTTGGATTACATCTGCGTCGCCATCCCTTCCACATCCATCGCCGCCTGACGCAAGGCCTCGGAGCGGGTCGGGTGTGGGTGGCAGGTCAGCGCGATGTCTTCGGCCGAGGCGCTGAACTCCATGGCCACGCAATATTCGCCAATCATTTCACTGACGCTCGGGCCAACCAGATGCACGCCCAGGACTTCGTCCGTGTGCTCATCGGCCAGCACTTTGGCGAAGCCTTCGGTTTCATGGTTGATCTTCGCCCGGCTGTTGGCGGTGAAGGGAAACTTGCCGACCTTGTACGCCCGGCCTTCAGCCTTGAGCTGCTCTTCGGTCTTGCCGACACTGGCCAGTTCCGGTTTGGTGTAGACCACACTGGGGATCAGGTTGTAATTGACCTCGCCCGCCTTGCCGACGATCTGCTCGACGCAGGCCATGGCTTCGTCCTCGGCCTTGTGGGCGAGCATGGGACCCGAGGTCACGTCGCCAATCACCCAGACCCCGGCGGCATCTGTGCGATGCCCTTTGTTGGCGAGCATGCCGCGCTTGTCCGTGGCGAGGCCGACGTTCTCCAGGCCCAGGCCCTGTGTATAAGGTCGGCGCCCGATGGCTACCAATACGTAATCCGCTTCCAGCAACTCGGCGGCACCGCCAGCGGCAGGCTCGATGCTGAGCTGAACGCCATTGGCGGAACTGGTGGCGCTGGTCACTTTTGAACTCAATTTGAAACTCAAGCCTTGCTTGCTCAGGGAGCGCTGCAGGGTTTTGCCGGCTTCGATGTCCACGCCGGGGCAGATCCGGTCGAGAAACTCGACCACCGTCACCTGCGCCCCAAGGCGGCGCCAGACCGAACCCAGTTCCAGGCCGATCACACCGGCGCCGATCACCACCAGGTGCTTGGGCACCTCGGTCAGTGCCAGGGCGCCTGTGGAATCGAGGATGCGTTTGTTATCGATGTCTACACCGGGCAGGGGCGTGGGCTCCGAACCGGTAGCGATGATGATGTCCTTGGCGCTCAGTACTGTCTTGCCGCCGGCGCTATCGGTCACCGTGACTTTGCCCGGCCCATCGATGTGGCCCCAGCCTCTGATCCAGTCGACCTTGTTCTTGCGAAAAAGAAATTCGATGCCCTTGGTCAGCCCGGTAACGCTTTCATTTTTTTGTTTCATCATCTGGGCGAGGTTGAGGCTGGGTTTGACGTTGATCCCCAGGTTGGCGAATTCCGCACCCATGGCCGCGTCGTACAGTTCGGAGGCATGCAGCAACGCCTTGGATGGCATGCAACCAACGTTCAGGCAGGTGCCGCCGAGTGTGGCGCGTCCTTCCACGCAGGCGGCCTTCAGACCCAGTTGTCCGGCGCGGATCGCCGCGTTGTAACCGCCGGGGCCACCGCCAAGTATCACGACGTCATAAGTGCTCATGGATGTACTCCTGGATCGAAAGGGGATGGGTAAAAGTAGTTCCTTGATAAAATTACGATCGTAATATGTGCGTTCGGCTGCATTTCGGTCAAGGCTTCAGCCAAGCGACAGGTTGGGCATCTTTAGATAGCGCGCTTGAATACGGAAATTTCACCATTTCCGTTATATCGTAACGAATGGCCCTGTAAGCGAAGACACTCTGGAGTGGTATGCAAGTCGATCTCGATGTTGATCAAGCGCCGTTAGCCGGGTTGCCGCGCTTTCAGCAGGCGTTCATTCAAGGGCGGCGTTTGCGCCAGTTCGCCATCGGTGCGGGCGTACTCGCGTCGGTGGGTGTGTTGCTGGCGCTGTTTGCCGGGCTGTTTTCGACGCAAACACTGTGGCCGGCGTTGCTGCTGAACCTGAGCGCGGCGTCTGTGGTGCTGATGGCCGGTTTGCAATCGGCCTGGTGGGTAACCCAGTGGCGTGCGCTGGCGATGAATCCCGAAGTGCCGGTGGTCGTTGTCGACGAGTCTGTCGCGCCTTCGGGGTGGTATGAGCGTTTGCTGGACCGGATCAGCCAGCAATCGCAGCACCTGCTGGGGCAAATCGGCGCGCCGACGCTGTGGCTTGGCGGCTGGGCATTGTTGGCGCTATTGGGCGTGGAACAGGCCTGGAACCTCGCGTTGCCTCCGGCAGCGCTGGGCCTGTCGGCCACTGTCGGGGCAGCGTGCACCTTACTGTTGGCATTCGGCCTGTTGGTGATGGAGCGCCATCTGGCTCAGGAAAACACCGCGCAATGGCCTGAAGCCGCTGCGTTGGCGCAATTGACTCGTGTGGCGATCATCAGCCTGGTGCTCGGTGCTTTTTGTCTGTTGTTTGCCGATGAAACCTCGGTATGGCCTGTACGCCTGGCGGTGTTGATCGGACTGCTGCCGGGGCTGGTGGCGGCAGAACTGTTGCTGCGCGCGGTGTTGTCACTGTTCAGCCCGCGCCGGGACCGCCTTGAGCCGGAGCTGTTGGCGCGCAGTTTTGTCGCCGACATGCTGCGCTGGCCACCACAGCCATTGCTGGCGTTGCAGCACGAATTGCATAACCGCTTCGGCATCGACCTGCGACAGATCTGGGCCTTCACTTACATGCGTCGGGCGTTCCTACCGGTGTTGGCGGTGGTGTCGCTGGTTGGCTGGTCGCTGACCGGCATTCACGAGATTGCCCTGCAAGGGCGTGGCATCTACGAGCGATTCGGCAAGCCAGTGGAGGTGTTCAGCCCAGGTTTGCACATGGGTCTACCTTGGCCATTGGGCCGGGTGTTGAGCGTCGAGAATGGCGTGGTTCACGAGTTGGCTACCAGTGTTGGAGAAACCACGGCCCCTGCTCAGGCAGACCCTGCGGAAGGCCCGGCCCCGACAATCGCCAATCGCCTCTGGGACGCCAGCCATGTGAACGATAAATCCCAGGTGATCGCCAGCAGCCGAGCCGACAAGCAGAGCTTTCAGATCGTCAACATGGACGTGAGATTCGTCTATCGCATCGGGCTGAGCGATCAGGCGGCATTGGCCGCAACCTATAACAGTGCCGATGTGCCGATGTTGATTCGCAGCACCGCCAGCCGAATCCTGGTTCACGACTTCGCCTCGCGCACACTCGACGGTTTGCTTGGCGAGGACAGGGTAGGGCTGGCCGAAGAAATTGGCCGCGCCGTCCAGGCTGACTTGCAAAAACTCGACAGCGGCGTGGAAATTCTCGCCACGGTGGTCGAGGCGATTCATCCTCCGGCCGGTGCAGCCAATGCCTATCACGGCGTGCAAGCGGCGCAGATTGGCGCGCAAGCCTTGATCGCCCGAGAACACGGCGCCGCTGCCGAGGCCATCAATCAGGCTCAGTTGCAGGCCAGTATTGCCCACGATCAGGCGACGGCCAGCGCCCGAGAAAACAATGCTGGTGCCGAGGCCGCGAACCTGAAATTCAACGCTGAGCAAAAGGCCTATGCCAGCGCTGGCCAGGCCTTCTTGCTGGAGCAGTATTTCAGTCAGTTGTCCCAGGGTTTGGCCAACGCCAAGTTGCTGGTGCTCGATCATCGTCTAGGCGGCAGCAGCAACGCGCCGACCATCGACCTCCGTACTTTCACGCTGCCGGTTGACCCTGCGCCGTCGCGTAAAACCGCTCAGCCAGGAGCTGCCAATTGAGCCAGTCCCATACGCACGATCACGATGACCACGCCGGACACGATCACGGTCATGGTGGGCATCACCACCACGGNCATCACCATCACCACGGCGATCCTCAGGAGGCTGGTCCATTCCCATGGCGTCGGATGGGNTGGGCGGCATTGCTGGTGGCGTTTGCGGTCGCCGCTGCAAGCGTGGTTCAGGTGCGTTCGGGGGAAGCCACAGTGATCACACGCTTCGGCAATCCATCGCGAGTCTTGCTGGAGCCCGGCCTGGGTTGGCGCTGGCCGGCACCGTTCGAGGCGGCAATCCCGGTGGATCTAAGGCTGCGCACCACGTCCAGCGGTTTGCAGGATGTCGGCACCCGGGACGGTTTGCGCATCATTGTTCAGGCCTACGTGGCTTGGCAGGTGCAGGGCGATCCGGACAATGTGCAACGTTTCATGCGCGCGGTGCAGAACCAGCCTGATGAAGCCGCGCGGCAGATTCGTACCTTTGTCGGCTCCGCACTGGAAACCACTGCCAGCAGTTTTGATCTGGCGAGCCTGGTCAATACCGATGCCAGCCAAGTGCGCATCGCCGATTTCGAAACACAACTGCGCAAGCAAATCGATCAGCAGCTGCTCACCACGTATGGCGTGCGCGTGTTGCAGGTCGGCATCGAACGATTGACGCTGCCTTCGGTGACGCTCACTGCGACGGTCGACCGGATGCGCGCCGAGCGTGAAACCATCGCCACTGAGCGCACGGCCATCGGCAAGCGCGAGGCCGCGCAAATTCGTTCCGCCGCCGAGCGCGATGCGCGAATTGTGCAGGCTGATGCCACCGTGAAAGCGGCAGATATCGAAGCGCAATCGCGGGTGGAAGCGGCGCAGATTTACGGTCGCGCCTACGCGGGGTCGCCGCAGCTCTACAACCTGCTGCGCTCGCTCGACACTTTGGGCACGGTGGTGACGCCTGGGACCAAGCTGATTTTGCGCACCGACGCCGCACCGTTCCGGGTGTTGGTTGACGGTCCGCCAAGCCTCGACAACAAATCCGGATCGCAGCCATGAGTTTGGTTCCACGTGGAACAAATGAGTTGAGCAGCCCTTGGATTCAGGCCGGGCGCTTGGCGTTTCTGGCCTTGTATGCGGTAACGGTGTTGGCGGCATTGGCGTGGGCGTTTTCCAATGTGCGGCAGATCGACCCGCAGAATCGCGCAGTGGTTTTGCATTTCGGCGCGCTGGATCGCATTCAGAATGCCGGGCTGTTGTTGGCCTGGCCGCAACCGTTCGAGCAGGTGATTTTGTTGCCAGCGGCGGATCGGGTGATCGAGCGTCGGGTGGAAGGTTTGTTGCGCAGTGGTGCCGCGATGCAGGCAGATCGCGTGGCCAGTTTTGCCACGCCCATCAGCGATGCCCTCGCAGGCTCCGGCTATCTGATAACGGGTGATGCCGGTGTCGTGCAACTCGATGTGCGGGTTTTCTACAAAGTCACCGAACCTTACGCCTTTGTGCTTCAAGGCGAACATGTGTTGCCCGCATTGGATCGCTTGGTCACCCGTAGCGCTGTGGCACTCAGCGCCGCACGGGATCTGGACACTATCCTGGTCGCTCGCCCGGAATTGATCGGCGCTGACAGTCAGGCGGCGGAGCGACGCGAGCGCTTACGAGGCGATCTGGTACAGGGCATCAATCAACGGCTGGCCGAACTCACCGCGACGGGGCAGGGACTGGGGATCGAAGTGGCGCGGGTCGATGTGCAATCGAGTCTGCCAAGCCCGGCGGTCAATGCCTTCAATGCGGTACTCACAGCGAGTCAGCAGGCCGACAAAGCCGTGGCCAATGCGCGTACCGAAGCCGAAAAGCTGACGCAAACCGCCAACGAGCAAGCCGACAGAACACTGCAAGTCGCCCATGCCCAGGCCAGTGAGCGATTGGCCAAAGCATCCACCGACACGGCCACGGTATTGAGCCTGGCCAAGGCGCAACAACAGGGCACTGACCCGCAAATGCTGCTGCGCATCTATCGCGAGCGGATGCCGAAAATTCTTGGTCAGGCCGGTTCGGTCACGACGGTCGATCCCAAAGACGATTCCCGCCTGATCATTCAGGGAGCTGCACAATGACTGCTCAAATCGCCGCTGCACCGAGCCTGTTGTCTTCGGCAGAACAGCGCCGCGCCGCGCGCCAGTTGACCCTGGCCATGCTTGCATTGGGCCTGCTCGCGCTGGGCTTGATCTGGCGTTGGCTGGCGCCGGAACAGACCGGCGTCAGCCAACTGCTGCTGGGTTTTGCCTCGTTGTTGGTCGCCGTGCCGGTCATGCGCTCGGCCTGGTACAGCCTGCGCTATCCAAGCTTGCATGGCATCACCGATCAATTGATCGCGCTGGCCATGCTGGGTGCCTGGGCCACCGGGGATCTGCTGACGGCGGCTCTGTTGCCGATCATCATGATCTTCGGTCACGTGCTGGAGGAGCGCAGCGTGATCGGTTCCCAGGAGGCGATTCACGCCCTCGGCAAACTGACCCGCAGTCACGCGCGCAAGGTTCAGGCGGACGGCTCCGTCATCGAAGTCGACAACGGCACGCTCAAGGCCGGCGATCTGATTGAGGTCCGCGCGGGGGACCGGGTGCCGGCGGATGGTCGGGTACTGTCCGGTCAGGCCAGTCTGGACACCGCCTCCATTACTGGCGAATCGGTACCGATGGAGGCGGGCGTCGGCATGTCGGTGTTCGGTGGCGCGATCAACCTCGACGGTTTGCTGCGGATCGAGGTGACCCGCACCGGCCAGGAGTCGACCCTCGGCAAAGTCATCGCCCTGATGCAAAACGCCGAGCGCTCGAAACCGCCGATCACTCGTCTGCTGGAGCGTTACGCCGGCAGCTATATGGTGCTGGTGTTGCTGTTGGCGGCGGTGACCTGGTTCATCACCAACAACGCTCAAGCGATGCTCGCGGTGTTGGTGGCGGCCTGTCCTTGTGCGCTGGTGTTGTCGGCACCGGCGACGGCGATTGCCGGGGTGGCGGTAGCGGCACGCCACGGGATTCTGATCCGCAGTTCTGCGTTCCTCGAAGAGTTGGCGGACCTGACTTCGCTGGTGGTCGACAAGACCGGAACGCTGACCTTCGGCACCTTGTGCCTGCAATCCATCGACAGCCCGCTGGAGGATCGCAGCCATGTCCTCACGCTCGCTGCCAGCCTCGGTTCGGCCAGCAGTCACCCGGTCAGTCGTGCGCTCGCGGGGTTGGTGACCCAAGAGCATTTCCTCCTGCTTTCTGACATTCATGAGCGCCAGGGCCTGGGCGTGGTGGCAATGACCGAGCAGGGCGAAGCGGCGCTCGGCCGGCCGGAGTTGTTTGCGCAACTGGGCATCAGCACAACATCCGTTCCCGATCATGACGGTCCGATTGCCGGGCTGGCGCTCAACGGTGAATTCCTCGCCTGGCTGTTGTTGGCCGACAGCGTCAAGCCCGAGGCGCAGTTTGCCCTGGGTGAGTTGCGCGACCTCGGATTGGGCCGCCAGTTGTTGCTTACCGGTGACCGCCACAGTGTCGCGCAAACGCTCGCCCGGAATGTCGGGATCAGCGATGTCGAAGCGCAAGCCCTACCCGAAGACAAGCTGAACCGCGTGCTCAAGGAAATCGACAGTGGCTTCCGGCCGATGGTGGTCGGAGATGGCATCAACGACTCCCTGGCCCTCAAGGCTGGCGTGGTGGGTGTGGCCATGGGCGCGGGCGGTGCGGACATCGCCCTGGCATCGGCGGACATCGTACTGATCGGCAGTGACCTGCGCCGCCTCGGCACCTGCGTGCGCCTGAGTCGTCAGTGCCGCCAGACATTACAGGTGAATGTGGTCATCGGTCTGGGCTGGACCCTGGCTATCGTGGCCTTCGCCGCGTTTGGCTGGCTCGGCGCTGCCGGGGCGATGATTGCGGCGCTGCTGCATAACCTCAGCACCTTGCTGGTGTTGGGCAACGCCGGTCGTTTGCTGCGGTTTCAGGAGCCGTTGCTCAAGCTCAAGGACGAAGCCTGAACGCGAATGCTCTAAACCGGGTGATCACGGTGCTTAATCTTTTTTAGAACTGTGCGCCCGGTTCGTAGTCATTGGAAATGAGGGCACATCTTTTTGTGCGTTCGCGGCGGCAGGTGTGGGCTTCGCGAATCATTGAAAACGGCTGTTAATTCGATAGCCAGCTATTTTTCAAAGATGGTCTACCCTCTGATCAGACGTCTGAAACAAGGGGAATTTCCATGCTCGCGCAACTTCCACCGGCCTTACAGAATCTGCAATTACCGCTTCGCCTGAGACTCTGGGATGGTCATGAACTCAATCTGGGACCGGCGCCCAGCGTCACGATTGTGGTCAAGGATCCACAAATGGTCACCCAGTTTACCCATCCAAGCCTGGACGCCCTCGGTGCTGCGTTTGTCGAAGGCAAACTGGAACTCGAAGGCTCCATCAGCGAAGTGATCCGCGTCTGCGATGAATGGAGCCAGGCGTTGCTGGACGAAGACGACGACAACAAGCCTGTCCGTAGTGCCCATGACAAAGAGACTGACGCCAAGGCGATTTCCTACCACTACGACCTTTCCAACGCGTTCTATCAACTGTGGCTCGACAGCGATATGGCGTATTCCTGCGCTTACTTCGAGACCGGCAGCGAAAGCCTCGAGCAGGCCCAGCAAGCCAAGTTCCGTCATTTGTGCCGCAAGCTGCGCCTGCAGCCCGGCGAATATCTGCTGGATGTGGGTTGCGGGTGGGGCGGATTGGCGCGTTATGCGGCGCGGGAGTTTGGCGCGAAAGTGTTCGGTATCACCCTCAGCAAGGAGCAGTTGGCCCTGGCCCGGGAACGCGTAAAAGCGGAGGGCCTGGAGGATCTGGTCGAACTGCAACTGCTCGACTATCGCGATCTGCCGCAGGATGGCCGTTTCGACAAGGTTGTCAGCGTCGGCATGTTCGAACACGTCGGCCACGCCAATCTGGCGGAGTACTGCAAGACCCTGTTCGGTGCGGTGAAAGAGGGCGGTCTGGTGATGAATCACGGGATCACCGCCAAATACACCGATGGCCGTCCGGTGGGACGCGGTGCCGGCGAATTCATCGAGAAATACGTGTTCCCCAACGGCGAACTGCCGCACCTTTCAATGATCTCTGCCGAGATCAGTGAGGCCGGGCTGGAGATCGTCGACGTCGAAAGCTTGCGCCTGCACTACGCACGCACGCTCGATCACTGGAGCGAGCGCCTGGAGGACAACCTCGAAGCGGCGTCCAAACTCGTACCGGAACAAGCCCTGCGTATCTGGCGGCTGTACCTGGCCGGTTGCGCTTACGCGTTTGCCCGGGGCTGGATCAACCTGCACCAGATTCTCGCGGTGAAGGCCCACGCCGATGGCAGTCATGAACTGCCATGGACCCGTGACGATATCTACCTCTAGAGAACCGGCGAAATAAGCCGGGCGACCCGCATGCCGACCTGCTGCAGGCGGTGGGTCTCCCGGCCTTCTCCTTTGGCGATTTCGTGGGCGTTGGCGAAATCATCGTTGAGCATCTGTTCCACCTCGGCGGCAAAGGCGCGGTCGACGGTCAGCAGCATCACTTCAAAATTCAGCCGGAACGACCGGTTGTCCAGGTTGGCGCTGCCGATGGCGCTGATTTCGCTGTCGATCAACACCACTTTCTGGTGCAGGAATCCGGGCTCGTAACGGAACACCCGCACACCGGCGCGCACGGCTTCGAAGGCGTAGAGGCTGGAGGCGGCGTAGACGATTCGGTGGTCGGGTCGAGACGGCAACAGCAGCCGTACATCCACACCCCGCAGCACCGCCAGGCGCAACGCTGCGAACACGGCTTCATCGGGGATGAAGTACGGGCTGGTGATCCAGACCCGTTCCGTCGCCGCATGGATCGCTTCGACAAAGAACAGAGAGCAGGTTTCGTAGGCGTCTGCCGGGCCGCTGGCGAGCAACTGGCACAGCACGCCGTCTTCCGGGTAAACCTCGGGCAGGATCAGTGGCGGCAGGGCATGAGCCACCCAGAACCAGTCTTCAGCGAAAGACTCCTGCATGCACGCCACCACTGGCCCGCGCACTTGCACGTGGGTATCGCGCCAGGGGGCCAGGGGCGGTTTTTCGCCCATGTATTCATCACCGACGTTGTGCCCGCCGACGAAGCCGAGAATGCCGTCTACGACCACTATCTTGCGATGGTTGCGGAAGTTCACCTGAAAGCGATTGAACCAGCCACTACGGGGGCCAAAAGCCTTGACCTCGACTCCGCCATCACGCAAAGCCTGCACGTACCCGTTGGGCAGGGAGTGGCTGCCGATTCGGTCATACAACAGGTAGATCGCCACGCCTTCGGCGGCTTTCTTCAACAGCAAAGTCTGCAGGAGTTGGCCTAGGCGGTCGTCGTGGACGATGAAAAACTGGATCAGCACGGCTTCTTTGGCCTGGCTGATGGCATCAAAAATGGCGTCGAATGTCGCCTGGCCGTTGATCAACAGCCGCGTCTGGTTATTGGCCAGGCAGGGCATGTGTCCGAGCTTGGGCATCGCTCTGAGTGAGGCGTAGGCAGAAGAAGCACGGGCGGTGAGGGCTTCTTCTACCCAGGGTCGCCAGTTGAGTTCGGAAACGGCCTTGCGCATCTCCTCGTTGGCCTGCCGCCGCGCCTTGATATAGCCATCAAAGGTGCTGCGGCCGAACATCAGGTACGGGATCAGCGTGAGGTAAGGGATGAAAAACAGCGACAGGGCCCAGGCGATCGAGCCTTGGGCGGTACGGACGGTCAACACAGCATGTATGGCCGCGATCATGCCCAGCGAGTGCAACAGGGCGATGGTATAACCGAAAATATGCGGTCCGAAATAATCCATGGGGGCTGCCTTGCTCCTGAAGATTCAGTGCTTAACAGACCATGTTCCGTGCAGAATGTCGCTAATTAAT
>Ga0065714_10000111_pt1 | contig 10568 bp, 4 predicted proteins | sample MisRhiReplicate2_FD_59101 | JGI IMG/M metagenome (GOLD analysis project Ga0065714, IMG submission 59101) | Miscanthus rhizosphere microbial communities from Kellogg Biological Station, MSU, sample Rhizosphere Soil Replicate 2: eDNA_1 v2... | ecosystem: Host-associated > Plants > Roots >... | reverse complement strand
AGACGCCCAGGTAATCCAGGATCCCTTCGGCGGCATTGCGGCCTTCGAAGATCGCCGTCACCACCAGGTCAGAACCGCGAACCATGTCGCCACCGGCGAAGATTTTCGGGTTGCTGGTCTGGTGCTTGTACTGACCTTGTTCCGGGGCCACGACGCGGCCCTGGCTGTCGGTCTGGATGCTGTGCTGTTCAAACCACGACGCCGGGCTCGGACGGAAACCGAACGCGATGACCACGGCGTCGGCCGGGATGATCTCTTCGGAACCCGGGATCGGCTCGGGGCTGCGACGGCCACGGGCGTCCGGTTCGCCGAGACGGGTCTCGACCACCTTCACGCCTTCGACGCGGTCTTCACCGACGATCGCGATTGGCTGGCGGTTGTAGAGGAATTTCACGCCTTCTTCCTTGGCGTTCTTCACCTCTTTGCGCGAGCCCGGCATGTTCGCTTCGTCACGACGATAAGCNCAGGTCACCGATTTGGCGCCCTGGCGAATCGACGTACGGTTGCAGTCCATCGCCGTGTCGCCGCCACCCAGCACCACCACCTTCTTGCCTTTCATGTCGACGAAATCTTCCGGCGACTTTTCAAAGCCCAGGTTGCGATTGACGTTGGCGATCAGGAAGTCCAGCGCGTCATGCACGCCCGGCAAATCCTCACCGGCNAAGCCGCCCTTCATATAGGTGTAGGTGCCCATGCCCATGAACACGGCATCGTACTCTTCGAGCAGTTGCTCGACGGTCACGTCCTTGCCCACTTCGGTGTTCAGACGGAACTCGATGCCCATGCCGGTGAAGACTTCGCGACGATTGCTCAGCACGGTCTTTTCCAGCTTGAACTCGGGGATGCCGAAGGTCAGCANNCCGCCGATTTCCGGGTTCTTGTCGAACACCACCGGGGTCACGCCGCCGCGNACCAGCACGTCGGCACAGCCCAGGCCTGCCGGGCCTGCGCCGATCACCGCAACACGCTTGCCGGTCGGTATGACCTTGGACATGTCCGGGCGCCAGCCCATGGCGAACGCGGTGTCGGTGATGTACTTCTCGACCGAACCGATGGTCACCGCGCCGAAGCCGTCGTTGAGGGTGCAGGCACCCTCGCACAGACGATCCTGCGGGCACACCCGGCCGCACACTTCCGGCAGGGTGTTGGTCTGGTGCGACAGCTCGGCGGCCTGGAGGATGTTGCCCTCGGCCACCAGCTTCAGCCAGTTCGGAATGAAGTTGTGCACCGGGCACTTCCATTCGCAATACGGGTTACCGCAACCCAGGCAACGGTGGGCCTGATCGGCCGAGTGCTGGGGTTTGAAGGGTTCGTAGATCTCCACGAACTCTTTCTTGCGTTGACGCAACAGTTTCTTCTTCGGATCCTTGCGCCCGACATCGATGAACTGGAAGTCGTTATTCAGACGTTCAGCCATTGTTAAAACCTCATCAAACTCTTCAGGCGCATATCACTGCGGGTTGGCACGGGTGCTGGAAAGCAACGATTTCAGGTTGGCAGCCTTGGGCTTGACCAGCCAGAAACGACGCAGATAGTCATCGAGGTTTTCAGCGAGGTTACGACCCCACTCGCTGTCGGTTTCCTCGACGTATTCGTTCAGCACGCGTTGCAGGTGGCTGCGATAGGCTTCCATCGCCTCACCGCTGATCCGCTGGATTTCCACCAGTTCGTGGTTGACCCGGTCAACGAAGGAGTTGTCCTGGTCGAGCACATAGGCGAAACCACCGGTCATGCCTGAGCCGAAGTTGTAACCGGTCTTGCCCAATACGCAGACGAAACCACCGGTCATGTACTCGCAGCAGTGATCGCCCGTGCCTTCCACCACGGTGTGAGCACCGGAGTTACGCACGGCGAAACGCTCGCCCGCGGTACCGGCGGCGAACAGCTTGCCGCCAGTGGCGCCGTACAGGCAGGTGTTGCCGATGATGGCACTGTCCTGAGTCTTGTAGACGCTGCCCTTCGGCGGAACGATGACCAGTTTGCCGCCGGTCATGCCTTTGCCGACGTAGTCGTTGGCGTCGCCTTCCAGGTACATGTTCAGGCCGCCGGCGTTCCACACNCCGAAGCTCTGACCNGCCGTCCCTTTGAAGCGGAAGGTGATCGGTGCGTTCGCCATGCCTTGGTTGCCATGCTTGCGAGCGATTTCACCGGAGATCCGCGCGCCGATCGAACGGTCGCAGTTGCAGATATCCAGNGCGAAATCGGCGCCGCTCATGTCGTTGATGGCCGAGGTGGCCATGTCGACCATTTTCTCGGCCAGCAGGCCTTTGTCGAACGGTGGGTTGCGGTCGACCTGGCAGAACTGAGGCTTGTCTGTCGGGATGTGATCGCTGCCCAGCAACGGGGTCAGGTCCAGGTGTTGCTGCTTGGCGGTCTGGCCTTCGAGGATGTCCAGCAGATCGGTACGACCGATCAGCTCTTCGAGGGAGCGCACGCCCAGTTTGGCCAGCCACTCACGGGTTTCNTCGGCGACGTAGGTGAAGAAATTCACCACCATGTCGACGGTCCCGATGTAGTGATCCTTGCGCAGCTTCTCGTTCTGAGTCGCGACGCCGGTGGCGCAGTTGTTCAGGTGGCAGATACGCAGGTATTTGCAGCCCAGCGCGATCATTGGCGCGGTGCCGAAGCCGAAGCTTTCAGCGCCGAGGATCGCTGCCTTGATCACGTCGAGGCCGGTTTTCAGGCCGCCGTCGGTTTGTACCCGCACTTTGCCGCGCAGGTCGTTGCCGCGCAGGGTCTGGTGAGTTTCGGCCAGGCCGAGTTCCCACGGAGCGCCCGCGTATTTGATCGAGGTCAGCGGCGATGCACCGGTGCCGCCGTCGTAGCCGGANATGGTGATCAAGTCCGCGTAGGCCTTGGCCACACCGGCAGCGATGGTGCCGACGCCCGCTTCTGCAACCAGCTTCACCGAGACCAGGGCCTTCGGGTTGACTTGTTTCAGGTCGAAAATCAGCTGCGACAAATCTTCGATCGAATAGATGTCGTGGTGCGGTGGAGGCGAGATCAGGGTCACGCCCGGCACTGCGTAACGCAGCTTGGCGATCAGACCGTTGACCTTGCCGCCTGGCAGCTGACCACCTTCGCCGGGCTTGGCGCCCTGAGCGACTTTGATCTGCAGCACTTCAGCGTTGACCAGGTANTCCGGGGTCACACCGAAACGGCCAGTCGCGACCTGTTTGATTTTCGAGCTCTTGATGGTGCCGTAACGCGCCGGGTCTTCGCCGCCTTCGCCGGAGTTGGAACGCGCACCGAGGCGGTTCATCGCTTCGGCGAGGGCTTCGTGAGCTTCCGGCGACAAGGCGCCGAGGGAGATGCCCGCGGAGTCAAAGCGCTTGAGCACCGATTCCAGCGGTTCGATCTCGCTGATGTCCAGCGGCGTGTCCAGGGTTTTGACCTTGAACATGTCACGNATCATCGACACCGGACGGTTGTCCACCAGCGCCGTGTATTCCTTGAACTTGCTGTAGTCGCCCTGCTGCACAGCGGCTTGCAGGGTGTTGACCACGTCCGGGTTGTACGCGTGATATTCGCCACCGTGGACGAACTTCAGCAAACCNCCCTGCTGGATCGGCTTGCGCGGGCTCCAGGCTTCGGCAGCCAGGGCTTTCTGCTCGGCTTCGATGTCGACGAAACGCGCACCTTTGATGCGGCTCGGAACGCCACGGAAGCTCAGCTCGCAGACTTCTTCGGACAGGCCGATGGCTTCGAACAATTGCGCGCCGCGGTACGACGTGATGGTCGAGATGCCCATCTTCGACAGGATCTTCAGCAGACCTTTGGTGATGCCTTTGCGGTAGTTCTTGAACACCTCATAGAGGTCGCCCAGCACTTCACCGGTACGGATCAGGTCGCCCAGCACTTCGTAGGCCAGGAACGGATAGACCGCCGAGGCACCAAAACCGATCAACACGGCGAAGTGATGCGGATCGCGAGCCGTCGCGGTTTCCACGAGGATGTTGGAGTCGCAACGCAGGCCTTTTTCGGTCAAGCGGTGGTGCACCGCGCCGGTGGCCAGGGAAGCGTGGATCGGCAATTTGCCCGGGGCAATGTGACGGTCACTCAGCACGACCTGGGTGCGACCGGAGCGCACGGCTTCTTCAGCCTGATCGGCNACGTTGCGGATCGCCGCTTCGAGGCCGACGCTTTCGTCGTAGTTGAGGTCGATGATCGCGCGCTCGAAGCCCGGACGATCGAGGTTCATCAGCGAGCGCCACTTGGCCGGNGAAATGACCGGCGAGCTGAGGATCACACGCGAGGCGTGTTCCGGCGACTCCTGGAAGATGTTGCGCTCGGCACCGAGGCAGATCTCCAGCGACATGACGATGGCTTCACGCAGCGGGTCGATCGGCGGGTTGGTGACCTGCGCGAACTGCTGGCGGAAATAGTCGTACGGCGTGCGCACGCGCTGGGACAGCACGGCCATCGGCGTATCGTCGCCCATCGAGCCGACGGCTTCGTAGCCTTGCTCGCCGAGCGGACGCAGCACCTGATCACGTTCTTCGAAAGTGACCTGGTACATCTTCATGTACTGCTTGAGCTGGTCGACGTCGTAGAACGCCGAACCGTGGTCGTTGTCTTCCATGGTCGCCTGGATGCGCAGGGCATTCTTGCGCAGCCATTGCTTGTACGGATGACGCGACTTCAAGCGGTTGTCGATGGCGTCGGTGTCGAGGATCTGGCCGGTTTCGGTGTCCACGGCGAAGATCTGACCCGGGCCAACGCGGCCCTTGGCGATCACGTCTTCAGGCTGGTAGTTCCAGACACCGATTTCCGAGGCCAGGGTAATAAAGCCGTTTTTGGTGGTGACCCAACGCGCCGGACGCAGACCGTTACGGTCGAGCAGGCACACCGCGTAACGACCGTCGGTCATNACCACGCCGGCCGGGCCGTCCCACGGTTCCATGTGCATGGAGTTGTATTCGTAGAATGCACGCAGGTCCGGGTCCATGGTTTCGACGTTCTGCCACGCAGGCGGAATGATCATCCGCACGCCACGGAACAGGTCGATGCCACCGGTGACCATCAGCTCGAGCATGTTGTCCATGCTGGAGGAGTCGGAACCGACACGGTTGACCAGCGGGCCGAGTTCTTCCAGGTCCATCAGGTCATTGGTGAACTTGGTGCGACGGGCCACGGCCCAGTTGCGGTTACCGGTGATGGTGTTGATTTCGCCGTTGTGGGCGAGGAAGCGGAACGGCTGAGCCAGCGGCCATTTCGGCAAAGTGTTGGTCGAGAAGCGCTGGTGGAACACGCAAATCGAGGTCTGCAGGCGCTGGTCGCTGAGGTCTGGATAGAAGGCGGTCAAATCCGCCGGCATCATCAGGCCTTTATAAATGATGGTCTTGTGCGAAAAGCTGCAGACGTAGTGATCGGCGTCGGCGGCGTTGGCCACGGACGAGCGACGACGGGAGGTGAACAGCTTGACGGCCATGTCCTGATCGCTCAGGCCATCACCGGCGATGAACACTTGTTCGATCTGCGGCAGGCGCTCAAGGGCCAGGCGACCGAGGACGCTGGTGTCGATCGGCACTTTGCGCCAGCCGACGAGGGTCAGGCCAGCAGCGAGGATCTCGCGGTTCATGTTCTCGCGAGCGGCTTCGGCTTTGACCGGGTCCTGGTTGAAGAAGACCATGCCCACTGCATATTGCTTGGGCAGTTCGACGCCGAAGGTTTCCTGGGCGATGGCTCGCAGGAACACATCCGGCTTTTGAATCAGCAGACCGCAACCGTCACCGGTCTTGCCGTCGGCGTTGATCCCACCGCGGTGGGTCATGCAGGTCAGGGCCTCGATGGCCGTTTGCAAAAGGGTATGACTGGGCTCGCCCTGCATATGGGCTATCAGGCCGAAACCGCAGTTATCCTTGAATTCATCTGGTTGGTACAGACCTGCTTTCATAGACACTTTCTCACCAGGCTGCCTCTTGTCGAGGCAAATTTCTTTTCAATTCAACCACTTACCATCCGCGCCGAACGTACGCCAGCTTTGCGGGGGCAAAAGGGAGGTCATTGTACACACCGACACGGAGGCTCACAAATTTGACGACGAACTGTCGCAAATCTATGTCGCATTTGTGAAAGGTTTAAAGCGATATGCTGTGCTAGTCAAAACTTTTTTAATTTTGACCGCAACGACTCAAAGACTACTGTGACGCAGACACCACAAGGCACGCGGCCTGTAGAGGCGGCGCGCACTTGCAGAAATTTTGAGGTGCTTGGAGAGGCGNCCTGGGTAAGGCCGCCGAATCTTCAGCGAGTTGTTGCCAGTTCCTGTTGGACGCTGGCGACAGTGCGAGGCCAAGGTTTACCAGCCTGAACCTTCGCTGGCAAGGCCTTGATGGCGGTAACGGCTGCATCGCGGTTGGCGAAGCTACCGTAAGTGATGACGTAAAGCGGCTTGCCGTTGAGGACTTTCTTGAAATAACGGTACTCGCCGCCCTGCTCCTTGACGAAGGATTGCGCGGCCGCTTCGGAGCTGGTGCCGAGGATCTGCACCACGTAGTTACCCGGCGCTTGCGCTGAGTACCAGGTGCCGCCAGCGGCCTTGGCCACGGTGGCTGGTTTCTCGACAGGCTTGGCAGCAGCAGCGGCGGCTGGTTTGGCTGGCACTGGAGCCGGCTTCACGGCAGGCGCAACCGGGACTGGCTTGGCCGTCGCGACCTGAGTCGGCGCAGGCACAGGCTTGGCGGCAGGTGTCGGTGCCGGGCCAGGCTGGACGCCCGCAGGCGGCGCNGTGGTAGTCACGGTCGGCGGCGTAGCGCTCGAGCCTTCGACCGGCACACCGTCATCGCCTTCGGTGATGCCACCGGCGGCTTCGGCCAGCGGACCGCGCATGACCGGCTGCGAGTTGCCGACCAGCGGCAATGGCATCGGTTGCGAGTTACCGGCGAATTCGACGGCAGGCGCGCCGCCGCTGTTAGGTTGTGGCGTGCCCTGNCCGAGCGGCAGTTGCGCCTGTTCGTTGGCAGGTGCGCCAGTGGTCGGTGCTTTGCTGCGACCCGGCATCAACCAGGCGGCGGCTACCGCGACCACGACAACAGCGGAAATCGCCAATACGTGTTTCTTCGGCATGTTGAACCCCATACTTGGACGCTTCACCGCTGAGCGGCTGGCAATCATGGCTTCGATCATCGCATCGCGGGCAACCTGGTTGATGGTGCCAGGCCAACCGTCGGAGCTTTCGTGAATATCAGAGATCTGATCTGCGGTGAAAAGTTCGATACCCCGGCCGGCGCCTTCGAGTCGCTGGTCCAGATATTCGCGGGTTTCTTCTTCGGTGTAAGGCTGCAATTCGATGACGTGGAAACGCTCTTCCTCGAGGCTCAGCGCATCCAGTTGAGCAATCAACGACGACTCGCCGAACAGGAACACATGCGGGCGACCTTCCGGTGCACCGGCGGCCAGGGCCAGCAAGGCTTCCAGCGCGGACTCGTCGAGTTGCTCGGCGTCATCCACCAGCAGATAGACTTCCTGCCCCGTCAGTGCAAGTTGCACCACTTGAGCCAGAATCGCGCCGATCTCGGCCTGGGCGACGTTCAGCGCCTGAGCCACCTGACGCAGCACGCCGGCCGCATCACCGGCGCCACGGGCGGAAACCACCACGCTCTGCACCGACTGTTTGTTGGTGCTGGCCACCAGGGCCTGACGCAACAGCGTCTTGCCACTGCCNTGCGGGCCGGTGACNACCAGCAACAACTGACTGTAGCGTGCCAGGTGATGCAGTTGCCCCAGCACCGGTTTGCGCTGGGCCGGGAAGAATTTGAAGCCAGGCACCCGTGGAGAAAAAGGGTCATGACTCAACTGGTAATGGCCGAGGAAAGCCTCGTCGGCGTGCAAACTAGTCATCGGGATCTTATTAACCTTTAAGCTGAGCCAGAGCGCGGTAATCCGCTCCCAGCGTGGCCTGTAAAACCTCTTTCGGATAATCGTCGGTCACCACCGCTTCGCCCATGTGGCGCAGCAGCACCAGGCGCAAACGACCGTCGATCACTTTCTTGTCAATTGCCATGTGTTCGAGAAAATCGGCTTCAGTCATCTCTTCAGGCGGGATAACCGGCAGGCCGGCACGCTGGAACAGACGAATGCCGCGATCGCGCTCTTGCTCGCTGATCCAGCCCAGGCGCGCGGACATTTCCAAGGCCATTACGGTGCCAGCAGCGACCGCCTCACCATGTAGCCAGACACCATAGCCCATGTGGGTTTCGATGGCGTGGCCGAAGGTGTGACCCAGGTTAAGCGTGGCGCGAACACCGGTCTCCCGTTCGTCGGCACCGACCACCGCAGCCTTGGCCGCGCAAGAGCGCTCGATGGCGTAAGTCAGAGCTACTTGATCCAGAGCACGCAGGCGATCAACGTTTTCTTCGAGCCAGGTCAGAAACGGCTCGTCGCAGATCAGCCCGTATTTGATGACCTCGGCAAGCCCGGCGGAGAGTTCGCGGGCCGGCAGGGTATTGAGGGTCGCGGTATCAATCAGCACCACGTTCGGCTGATAGAAAGCGCCAACCATGTTCTTGCCCAGCGGATGGTTGATCCCGGTCTTGCCGCCCACCGAAGAGTCGACTTGCGACAGCAGCGTGGTCGGAATCTGGATGAAATCGACACCACGCTGGTAGCAGGCGGCAGCAAAACCGGCCATGTCACCAATCACGCCGCCACCGAGGGCGATGACCGTGGTACGGCGGTCGTGCCGCGCGGTCAGCAGACCGTCGAAAATCAGTTGCAGGGTTTCCCAGGTCTTGAACGCTTCGCCGTCCGGCAGCACCACGGAAACCACCGAGAACTGTGCGAGGCTGCGGGTCAGACGCTCGAGATAGAGCGGCGCAACGGTCTCGTTGGAGATGATCGCCACTTGCCGTCCGCGGATGTGCGGGGCCAGCAGCTCAGGCTGATCCAACAAACCTTCGCCAATATGAATCGGGTAGCTGCGCTCGCCTAGATCGACCTTGAGTGTCTGCATGTGTCCCCACAGTGAAGATGGAATCAGGCGTCCTGCCTTGAGTTAACGAATGTCCACGGCGTCTGCTGGTNTGACGCCGNTCGGTAGCCATCTGCCACAACCTTGAGCGGCCATGACAGGACGCCGAGGATAGCGCATTTCGCGCTGCGCTTTAACGGGGAGGTAGCTGCTGCAAGCGTTCGAGAATATCGAGCACCACCATTCGCGGCGGCCGCTCATCGGTTTCCACCACCAGATCGGCGATTTCNCGATAAAGCGGATCGCGGATCGCCAGCAGATCCCGAAGGGTCTTGGCCGGATCGGCNGTACGCAACAGGGGTCGATTGCGATCGCGGGACGTGCGGCCCACCTGCTGCTCGACAGACGCATGCAGATAAACCACCCGCCCGCCGGCGTGCAGCGCCCGGCGATTGGCCTCGCGCATCACCGCGCCGCCACCGGTCGCCAGCACCACGCCGTCGCACCCNCACAGCTCGGCGATCATCGCCTGCTCGCGGTCACGAAAGCCCGGTTCGCCTTCCTTATCGAAAATCCACGGGATATTGGCGCCCGTGCGCAATTCAATTTCCTTATCGGAATCTTTGAACGGCAGGCGCAGCTCTTTGGCCAGCAACCGGCCGATGGTGCTTTTTCCAGCCCCCATCGGTCCAACAAGAATCAAATTTCGCACAGAATCAATGACTCACAGCAATCGCCTGGTTATTCATGATACGCGGAGTGAGAAATACCAGCAGCTCGGATTTTTTCTCCGAAACCACGTCACGCCGGAAAAGGCGGCCAAGATACGGCACATCACCGAGAAATGGCACCTTATCTACAACCTTGCTCTGAGTATTTGAGAAAACCCCGCCAATCACGATGGTCTCGCCGTCGTTGACCAGGACCTTGGCATTGACCTCGTTTTTCTTGATCGGCGGCACATCCTGCACCTTGTTCAGGTAGTCCGGTTCGTCCTTGGTGACCTTGACCTCCATGATGATCCGGTTGTCCGGAGTGATCTGCGGCGTCACTTCCAGAGACAGCGAGGCCTCCTTGAACGACACCGAGGTAGCGCCGCTGGAGCTGGCTTCCTGATAGGGAATCTCCGTGCCCTTGAGGATTTTCGCGGTTTCCTTGTCCGAGGTGACCACCTTGGGCTGCGAGACGATTTCGCCGTTGCCGGTTTTTTCCATGGCCGTCAGCTCAAGATCCAGCAGCACATTGTCGGTGATGAAAGCGATGCCGAGCCCCGAGGTGTTGCCGGCGGCGCCCAGGTCGACGAACGGCGAGTTGGTGCTGGTGCTGCCAGGCGTACCGATGGTCGATGAAGCATTCGCCCCATTATTGCTGACGCCTGAGGTGTTCCAGTTGCCCTTGTTCTGGATCGATCCACCCCAGCGCACGCCGAGGCTTTTGTCATAGTCGACGTTGGCTTCGACGATGCGCGCCTCGATCATCACCTGACGCACCGGAATATCCAGTTGCGCGACGATACGGCGCAGTTCATCGAGGCGATCCTGGGTCTGGTAGGCAATGATGTTGTTGGTCCGCTCATCCACCGTGATCGAGCCCCGCTCGTCGGCTTTTGCCTCGGCACTGGTCACCGACTGGAACAGCTTGGCGATATCGGCAGCTT
>Ga0065714_10065365_pt1 | contig 10579 bp, 6 predicted proteins | sample MisRhiReplicate2_FD_59101 | JGI IMG/M metagenome (GOLD analysis project Ga0065714, IMG submission 59101) | Miscanthus rhizosphere microbial communities from Kellogg Biological Station, MSU, sample Rhizosphere Soil Replicate 2: eDNA_1 v2... | ecosystem: Host-associated > Plants > Roots >... | reverse complement strand
CGATCCGTAATATAGGGATCAAATAAATAATACATAATCCTAGGTATACCTCTACTTTTTTCAACTTTAGGCAAGTCTTGGACCAAAGAACAAAGAAAACCTATGACTTCTTCGTTAAACCCGAATTCTTTATTTCTATCTGTGTAAAGCCAGCCTTGGTTCGTAAAAGTAAACCAGCCTTTGTCAACTATGCAAATATTTGTAATTAAAGGGTTGGTATTCCACATGGGATCGATCTTCATATAAACATCAAAAACACTTTGAGGAGTATACCTTTTGCTTTGAACATCAAATGCAAATACCGAGTATTTTTGCTTAATGAAATAATGCTCGACCGCGTTACCAATTTCATCATGAACACCTCCCGTGTGAATTAAGTCTTCTTCAATGTGTTTAAATTTATTATAGGCATCCTCGATGTTTAATTTACTGATTTTGCTTTTCACCTCTATCAAACTCAATACTGATTCAATCGGAAATAGAGCCAGCTTCTCCTTCTCACTAAAGAAAAAAGGCGGATGAAGGTTTTCACTATACAAACATATATCTACCTCATTTGACTGGTTTCCTTTATAGTCTATTACCTTTCCTGTACCATAGGAATATCTCTTGTTAAGCATTGGTTCTATTAATTGTCCTAGAACTATTTCTCGAAGTTTGCCTGTCAAATAAGGGTGACGAATCTCCATAGCATTCTTTGCATCTTCAATACCTTTTTTTATACGGGAATTAATTGTTTTTCTTAAATATTCGTTCACAATAGGTAAAATATTGATTTATAACTTACTGTAACTAATTATGTTTCTTCGAGAATCGGTTATTATGCATAAAAATAATGGATCTCTAATCAACATTTCAACGAATTCTATAAACCAAAGATCTTTTTGATGATGTCGCAACGCTTATTTGAATGTTAAACGCGATTAGGAAAACTTTGTATTTCCCAATTACAAACTGAAATTAGTTACTTTCAATAACACCCTACAAATAAACAGACTCTATTCATTCTATTAGCCTCTCCTTTCAACGTTATCGTGATTAAAATCGGGAGGTGTAGTTTTAAATGACTTATCATCCATCTGATATGGTAATCTTTGAATTTGGAATGCTCTTAATTTCTGAATATCTAATTCATACTTTAAAATAATATTGTTATCTCCACCTTTAACTCTTACTGGATTCATCCTCTCTGTTTCCCTTGGTTCAATAACTCTGGAATCCCCATATTCTGACGTATTTGCTTGAACATAATAACAATGCAAATCTCTACAAGTGGATTCAGCAATATTGCTAAAGTAATTTATATCCTTGTTAAACTCGATCGCAAACAATATATCCAATTCAGACCGAAAGATACTCCTATGAACAACATCGGTCAACTCATAACAATTATAAATTGTGAATTGAAGATTCTTCCATTTAATTAATTGATAGAAACTCGTTAAAGGTTTTGGAACCAACTTACCATATTTTTTCACTTCCTTTTGCTCACTTGGAGAATAGTGATTTTTCAATCGTGGAACAATCATTACTTCTTTCATATTACCAATTTCAAAAGGCAATAAAGCAATTGAAAAGTTGAAACAATAATTTTCAATTGTAAAATGTTCTAAACCAAAAATAAATGCTCTCTGTTTCCTTCGGGATTCATCAGCATATGCATAAAGCCATTCAAAGGGCACTGCCGTTTCAGGGAGAATGAGTAAATCAATTTCTTCTTTTTCTGCAAGATTAAGTAGCTTGATATGCTTATTTCGTTTCTCTTTTGAGATAGTGGATTTTTTTGCTATTGCAACCTTTAATTCTCGTTCATCTAACTTCATGTTTGACAAACCTAATTTTAATTTCAAATCATTTCTTCCATTTTGAATCGAGATTACACTTGAGCTAATTTTTGGCTCCGGCGCTATTCCATCTCTATATCTCTTGAAATGTTTTGTTGACAAAATATTCGAAATTTTCCGACTATTATTTAGCTTCTCAAAAAGGTCCCGACAATTAGTAATATAAGTATCGTTGTAAATTATTTTTTGGGAACTTTCCTCTTCCTTAAAGTCGTGAAACAGTGCATTTTTGCTATCATATTTCCAATTTCTAAGTTCGAATATAAAATAATACATACAAATTTCTTGCAAATGAAACCAACGAGGTATCCTCCAGTTTTCATTAACTAATGCCTCATTAAGAATGAATTTGGAATTAGAATGTAATAATTTCTCAAATAATCCCTCACTTAATAAACTTTCTTCTGTCTTTAAATAATAGTCAGTAATGACTAAAGCGGGTAATGGAAGATAGTGATGCCTAGTCAGAAGTGAAAATCTAAAATTCTTAATTCCATCCTTTATCAAATCTTCTTTCTCTTTAAGGTTTTCATCACCTTTTATTAGTTCATCAAAAAGTGATGGTTTAAGAGAAAATGATAACTCTAAGCAAATATTTAAATGATTTGTTAACGTGCTTTTTAAGCTTTCTTTTTTTTCTGTTGCATTTAATTCAGCAATTGCTAATATAATCTGTTTATGAAGCCTTTTGATTGATTTTAAATCATTGGTCACTAAAAGATATAAAAAAACTTTTTCCCACATATTATAAAGAGCTAAGACGGATACCCCCTTAAAGAACCTGAATACTTCCTTAGTTATTTTATCATCCGATGTACCACTGTGAAGAATAGCTAATTTTATTCTTTTTGCTAAAAAAACAGAAGCCCCGTATTTACTTGCTTTCACATCTGAAACACTTCTAAATTTATTTATTGTGTCCTCATACTGCATGTCATAAGCTTCATCGTCCAAACTTTCTTTTACGTCTTCCTCGTCTGGTAAAAACCAAAAAGCGCTACTATTTTCTTCTAATGCCTTTTGAAATTTATTAAGCATCGCGTGTGGCCAGTCTGGAGAGAAATAGAATAATTTAAGTTTATCTGCTTGAATCCTCAATGATTTATATTTTTTATCACTGAATTCTAATCCTAATTTCTCTGATTCCTCTCTTGAAACCTTCAAAGGTTTTTTCTCTGAAAAAAATCTATTGGCAAGCCATTCGATCGTTTGCTCTTCATAGGTCGTGCTATCTAAATCTTTATTGATGGTCTCTTTAGGTGGTTTGACATTACTTACCACTATAAAGATATCGTCGACATATCTTCCATAGTACACAGGTGCCATTTTATCCTTCAAAGATTTATCAAAGTCACTAAGAAACCAATTTGCAATTACGCCGGATGCTACTAAACCAATCGGAAGTAGTGGTAATCGACTTGTTCTTTCATAATTTAACTTTAAAGTGTGTTCAACACAAATACATCTTATAATTTCAGTGAGTGAATTTTGTTTTTCACAGTTTAAATCCCTTTTCAATTCCTCAAAATCGATATAAGTAGAATGAAAAAAGTTTTTTATATCTAGGGAAATCAAAAGAATATCGTTACCCTCATCTATTTGGTTTCTGGCAGCTCTAATACCTTTATCTCGCCACTCTTGATATTTTTCAAAGTATTTGGTAAACAGCATTTTTTCCGCTCCTAGCTTAACCTCTTCTGGATGGATAGGCAAATGGTATCCATAACTGTCATCTCCAATTTTTTTATTCAATTTTACTCCATCTTCCATTATCCATAGAGTGGCTATTAATTGAAGCTCAATATTCCCGTTGAATAAAATTGTATTATTTTCGACAAAAAATTCCTCATTATGCTGATTACTAATGAGTATACTATTCTTTTTTTGTGAGCTGCTTGAATTTCTAAATGTTTTTGGTAAGACAATATAACTGCTTTCCTTAATCATCAATTTTATTCTTTCACTAAGAGAATTACCTTTTAAGAAATCAGATAGCTCTAGACTTAAATTTGACAATTTTAGGTTTAAATTTTCATCATTTTCATATGCGGCCAATTGGGAACGCAGTGTTAAATTAAAATTATCGTAATAAACATATGCTTTGAAACGGCTATATGCCTCTTTAATTTTAGCTATCAATATGTCACTCATCCTATACTTGTCTTTTTAATTATGTTTACTTATTAATTATCACTTATTTATTAAAGGATGATAATTGTGATTTTTAATATACTCTTACTTTGCTTGTAATCTTTCTATTGCACCTTTCAATAGATCTGCATGACCATAAATCTCATCAATTGAGTTTATCTCATACTTCACTTCCTTCTTATTTTCATCGAGAATAACTAGATATTTCTTATTTCCCAGGTATAGCCTACAAATCGTTTTGCGGTTATTATCATCTAATAATATTGCAAAATAAGATAGGGCATCACGATGTGTAATTCTCTTAGGTTCAATAATCTCTCTCAATATTGACTTGACAATAAAGAATCCTTCAATCTCCTCATCTGTTGTTACAACATTACTTTCTGAAGCCATTACAGGCTCTGTCGTGACCTTACCTTCCGTTTCATTACTATTTGCTTCTTCCTTCACTAAAGCCGTTTTTAAGCGATCTGTAATTGCGTCATTTAGAACCTGGTTTGACGAGCGTTTAACTAATTCTGTAAACTGGTTTAAAATTTTCTCAGTTAACTTACCCTGATAAACCTGATTGGCAAAGTGCTTCACAAATACAGTTGAAGGATTTCTTAATTCAGATGTAATTAATGCTTTTAATTCATTAGTGTATTTAAGATCAGAAGCGGTGTTCGATATGTTCTCTACATCAAAATAAGATTTATGGAACTTCTTAAGCTCTTCTATCTGTGCTTCTTTAATTTCAGATATATTAAATTCAAAGAATGGCTTCTCATCCATCTTATTTGCATCATTTAAATCTGTATAGAAACGATAAATCAGCCCGTTAGTTAATAGCCCGAACTTAGCTTTACACACGTGGAAATACCTAAATAATTGAGAGTTATGGGGGTCTAATTTTTCAAGGTGGTGTTTACATTCTATAATAATGATAGGTTCTCCATCCTTCATTATTGCATAATCAACCTTCTCCCCCTTTTTAATACCAATATCTGCTATAAATTCTGGATTAACCTCAAACGGGTTAAATACATCGAAACCCATGATCTGTATAAATGGCATTACTAATGCATTCTTTGTAGCTTCTTCAGTTTGAATCTGTGGTATCATCTTCTCTACGCGAGCAGCCAATTGTGCAATTTGATCTTTAAAGTCCATAGTGTTTTTAGTTAATTAAAAAATGTAATACCTATTTATGCTGATAACAGTATCCACCTCCTTTAACCATTCGTTTGCATTGGGCTCCTTTTTTAGTGGTTCCTTTACATTGAGAGCTAATTGAGATATTGCTAGTAGTACTTTTAGATTTCGGTTTTGAGATTAGTGTATTGGAAGATGACGATTTTGGGCTGCATACTCCACAGCTGCCACCTGAATTACAGTGTCCACAGTAATTACAAGAGCTACAGGCCCTGCAATTATCACTACCTCGACAAGTAGCAACATATCCATAACCAATGTTTTTTTCAGCAAATGCTGAAATATTGGTAAAAGAAAGCATGCTGCAAAACAGCATTAACAACAAAAGATTTTTCATGAATGAGTAGCGTTAAAAAATCTATCTGTACCCCTACGATACAAATGCAATATCTGGTTAATTCAAATGTTACTAATTTATCTCACAAAAACAATGATTAACTCAAAATAGTTACATATCAACTAAAAGTAGACTGACACTTAAAATCAATCTTTTAGTCTCCCTGCAACTGACACCATAGAATATGTATATCAGAATTCATTGTATTTCTTCGCTTATCCTTTTTGCTTTGTCCACAGGATATTTCTCTCCATTCCTCTTGATCTTATTCAATACTATTTCATTGATGTCCAGATTATATTTTTCTGCAAGCAATATAGCATAAGCCAGCACGTCAGCCAGTTCTTCTTTGATCTGCTCTTCATCCGTGTCTTCTGCTTTTTTCCATTGGACTATCGGTTCAAATCCTATTTTGTGCTTTCATTACTCATTTTTTTGGTATATGATTCCCTGCAGATTTATAATTTACTAAATGGCAAACCAAATTTGACACCCCATAATCCATTATTTTCTAATTCAATCTTACTGAAGGTTTTACGTTGATAAAAAATCTCAAGGTTCACAGTACTTTCACCGTCTTTATCAGTAAATGGGAACAAAATCCCCAAAGTGCTTTTGTTAACGTAAGCCCCTCCATCGCTGGAAACCAATCCATTAAAAGAACTTGCAAGGTCAAAACCCAGGTTAAAATCATCAAAAGCATTGAAGATAAAAATAAACTGCGCCCCCAAATCTGGACGTATACCAAACTTAAAATCCTGTTGTTTAAGACTATATACCTGTTTGTCTTCAACTACTGTTACAGTAGAGTCCGTAAGCCTTTTAAGATTGTAATATTGGATCGGTGTACTGATTTCACTCAGACTATGCTTACGGCTAAGACCAATATACCCAGCAAAATAAATTTGCATGTTTTTTTTGTTAGGAAAGGTATGCAATTGATTAAAGGATGCTTTTGCACTTCCTGTATAAGCCTTTTTTTGTTCCAATTTGCTGAAAGTGGCTGCATCAGTTGGATCGATGAAAGAAAAATTATCCCAACTTATTGGTGTAATGTTAAATTTAACCCAGCTTATCCGTTTAGATTTCCATTTGTCATCATAGTAGTTCAGTTCGTACTCTTCAAGTGTTTTGAAAAAATCTTCCTTCGCTGCTTTTTTTAACTTATCAATATCGTTAGATTGCACTTTGTCAGCGATAGACAGATAAGAAGAAAGACTAGTTTGTGCCTTTTTGTACTTTGCATAGGTAACATCATAAGTTTCCTGAACTATCTTTCGATGAAAGCCCGTATCCCGCTCGTCTCTTTTTGGTGTATAGCCACCAAGGATGAACGTTAGTGAATATCCTGCTTTTAATGACTTCCATTCCTTAAAATTAAAGACCCCCTCGCTACTTACATCACCGCTAAGATCGATAGCATGAATTTTCCTGAAAGGTCCTTTCAATGGATCTTTAGTTTGCACGAAGGTAAATGGAGTAAAATAGAACTTAGACTCATCTGCATTTACGCTAGCTGCAGCAAACCTACCGACTTTTGAGAAACTGTTTTCTCCAATGGTTATTTTAGAGAAATCTTTTTGAATCAGTGAACGAAATGTGTAAGTGGAGACTAGGTAACTAGGATGTTCATCATAAATCTTGTTGGTTATTAAAACATATTCTTTCAGTTTGATGTCAATTTCATTTAACTTATCTTTTTGAAAGTACAGGTGCTGGGCATGCAGATGGCCTCCGGTCAACAAAGCCATCAGGCCTATAATTATTACGTTCTTTTTCATGTTTTGAGGTTAATTTCAAGTATTAGTAAGAAACACTTTCGCTATGTAAATTTAAAATCATGGAGGATTTATCCTCTGCTCTGAATTTGACTTGCAGTTGGTGCCCTGTGCTGCTGAGTGCTTTCAAAAATGCATCAAGCTTTTTCTGAAGGCCCTTTTTACCTGTTCGATTGGTTAGATGAAGTGTTCCCTTGCTCACATTTAAGCGAAACATATCAAGTAATGCTTGATCTGGATTATCATGTTTACCATCAGCGGAAATAACATAGTGATCAGCAGTAACTTGTTTTAGTAAATTTGGCCGCATGTTAGCCACGCTTCCGTGGTGAGGAATTTTCAGCACATCGACATGGAATTTACCGTTAGCATCCAAAAGGTTATTTTGAGCGAGTCCATCTAAGATGTCATCACTTCTTCCATCGCCAGTAAATAGAATTTTCTTGCCACCAAATTCAACAAGACAAACAATACTTGACAAATTAAATGGTGATTTATCAAGCGAAGTTAGAGTGGCAAAAGCAATTTTCTTATCCCCTTTTGTTTCGAGTTTCTTTAGTTCTTGATCCCATTTTTTCTGTAGTTCCTGCAGTCGCTGCTCATTCGGATGGAGAACAGTGATTTTAAGCCCCTCAAAGTCAACTATTGAAAATTCTGTATCACCCCGTACAAGGACAGAATTCCCAGGCTGCATGGCTGTATAAGGCGAATTCATATGAATTCCTAACTCACGGGTGTTGTCACGGATATTCCTTCCCTGGTCAACAGATGCTATCACAGCGATGGTATGCTCATCAACGCCGTCCAGGAAATCTCCATTAATCGTATTTGCAATTTTTGCCTCTCCTGTAGATGAATAACTAACTTCAATTGGAATTTCCTTATTTCCAATAATATCATCAAATGCATTGAACCACATATCATCTATCTGGAAATCTTGAGGCTTCCCTACTGTCTCATTTTTGAGCATATTATCGGTAAGCTCCACAATCCCATTAATGTGGTCATCATCAGCATGGCTCACCATGACCATCTCCAACTTTAACGGTTTTGTTTCGCTAATCGCGTCTTTAATTATCAAAAGACGCGGTTTGAGAACACCATTGTAAACCCCATCTGGTCCTCCATCAATGAGGATAATTTTCGGATTCTGAACTGTACCATAGTGAAGCAACAGGCAATCGCCATGTTTGGCTTCCAAAACTTCTAAGCTAAAAAGCATATCATTAGATTTAAGTGTTAGACTAAACAGATTGTATGGCTCGCAGCACATCCAGCATGCCACAACCCTGGAAATATTTTTCTCTGCCAAGATCTGTAGCTGTGCTGCACAATATCTTCTTAATTTTAGCCGGTTGCCCAATAAGTTCATTGTGTTTGGCAAGGATAAGAGCCGCTGCTCCTGAAACATGTGGAGCTGCCATGGATGTACCATCCATTCGTAAAACATTTCCATCGATACCAGTAGAGATTATTTTTTCGCCGGGAGCAACAATGTCTGGTTTAACTCTGCCATCACCCGTTGGGCCTTTGCTTGAAAAATACGAGACTCCAAACTCATGTGGCCTGTTTCGGTGCGTTGAGCCTACTGTAATCACATTTTCTGCATTTCCAGGATCTGTAATATTGACGGTCCTGAAACCTGAGATCATTGATCCGTTGCTACTCTGAAAAACGGATTGCCCTAAATTACCCGCGGCTGCGACAACCACGGTACCTTCGGATACCAATGTTTCACAGGCTTTACAAATAGGGGTTTTACCACAGGCATAACTTGCCACCTCATGCCTCATCGACAAACTTATATTTATCCCGTGAATAGTCCACTCATCTCTATGGTTGTTGATCCAGCGAATAAATTGCAGCCCAGCTAGAATATTAAACTCATCTCCCTCTCCTTTTTCATTCATTACACGGATATCATACAAATTAATTCCAGGACACATACCTAACATAGCAGAAGTAGTAATATCTTTTTTTAAAGAAGCGCCTATAATACCTGCCACATGCGAGCCGTGCGGATGCAATGGAGCAACATATTGAGTTTCATTATGCGGAATACGAATCAGGGGGGCAATAAGTGTCCAGTCAAGCATTCTTCCCTGACTGAGGTCATGACGAATGTCTGTAACAAATCGCTCAATTTCTGACTGTGACATCTTCTGATCGTCCTTATTAGAAGTAAATTCAATACTTTTGGGAATATTTTTTGTTGAATCCTGCTTGTAATCAGTATAAATTTGTGACAACACATCTCTAAATCTGGTAAAGTCATAGGTAGCAACAATCCTGGTATGATTGGAGTTTTTGTCCGCCTGTGTACCCATTGCATTTGAATAAGGGCTTGAGGTGGATGCATCCAGCTTACGAAATGCGGGATGAGTCGCGTCGATTCCAGAATCCACGACTGCCCAGCAAATACCTGCGCCATCAATTTCAAACATTTTACGACAGCTATCAGCCTTCGTGGCTGGAACTGACTGCTCGATTGAGAGTGTTGCTGGTCGATTACGACTAACACTCCATACAGTTATTTGTTCAGGTTCATTTTGTTTTGAGGCATTTAGAAATAATTCTCTAAAGCGTTCAGTGAAAATTGCCTCTTGTTCTTTTATATCAATATCAGGATACAGTTCGTTATCGGAGCTGAGAAAAATAGCTCCAACAAGTTTAGTAATCCATGAATATTCAACAGAAACTTTCTCTTTTTCTAGCATATAGTGCTGCCACCAAGAGGTAATTGGCAGTACAAAATTAATCAATTCGAATAGTGTTAATCGAGCCACTACTACGTTTCCATTAGAGGCAACCTGCCACTTATTCTCCTCTCCGAGGTCATTACTAATAAATTTTGAAGACAATTGCCTAAACAATTCAGCCGCAGATGATTCTTTATGCGGAGTAAGGATTACATCCAATCTGTAGGTATCTATGCGTTTGCGCCCTTCAAAATAAGCCAACCAGACATCTGGGTAGACCGGAGAATCCTGAGTAAAACGGGCAATATGCTGACTTGTGGTAAAAATCAGTCTTTCGATCATTTCGAGGGTAATATTCATAATGAGAGCATTAGCGGTTTATTTAGTTTTCTATATTAAAGATGATTATTCCTCAATCGTAACGTCTATTACCATTTGGCTGTCCCCCGGGTTTCCTTTCACCTCAATGGTGATTCCACTCCACAGGTTACCTGATAAATTCAAAGGTGGTTTTGTAGATTTACCCACCTTTCTGTTTTCCCGATTATTTATCCTGCTGGGGTATAAATCATCTGC
>Ga0065714_10003396_pt1 | contig 10603 bp, 9 predicted proteins | sample MisRhiReplicate2_FD_59101 | JGI IMG/M metagenome (GOLD analysis project Ga0065714, IMG submission 59101) | Miscanthus rhizosphere microbial communities from Kellogg Biological Station, MSU, sample Rhizosphere Soil Replicate 2: eDNA_1 v2... | ecosystem: Host-associated > Plants > Roots >... | reverse complement strand
CGTCAAGGCTGAAGGCAAGCGTCACTTCTACCTGTCCATCGACGGCATGCCGGAAGAAGTGGTGTTCGAGCCGCTCAACGAATTCGTCGGCGGCGGCAGCAGCAAGCGCAAGCAAGCCACTGCACCGGGTCACGTCAGCACCACCATGCCGGGCAACATCGTCGACGTGCTGGTCAAGGAAGGCGACACCGTCAAGGCTGGCCAGGCTGTGCTGATCACCGAAGCGATGAAGATGGAAACCGAAGTCCAGGCAGCCATCGCCGGTAAAGTCACCGCCATTCACGTGGCCAAGGGCGACCGGGTGAACCCGGGCGAGATCCTGATCGAGATCGAAGGCTGAGTTAACAGCCGCGATACAACGCTTTATACCTCGGGGGAGCATGTGCTCCCCTTTTTTTCGCCCGAAATTCAACCCGCGGCCTTCGCCGAAGAATGCGGTTTTATGGATTCAGGACTGTTGCGTTCTGCACTCCACCAACCCTTTAACCTGACCCGAGGCGGTTTGGTTCTCATCGCTCAGCCACTTCTCGAACCCGGCGCCAATCGCCGGCCATTCCGAATCCAGAATCGAGTACCACGCGGTGTCCCGATTTTGTCCTTTGACCACCATGTGCTGACGGAACACTCCCTCAAAACTGAAGCCCAGGCGCTCGGCCGCGTATTTGGAGCGGGCGTTGGCGTTGTTGCATTTCCATTCCAGGCGACGGTAACCCAGGGCAAAGGATTCCTTGGCCAACAGGTAAACCGCCTCGGTGCTTTTCGGCGAGCGCTGCATCGGGGCGCCGAAGGTAACGTGGCCGATTTCGATGCGGCCCTGGGCCGGGACGATGGACATCAGGCTGAGTATGCCCTGGACCTCGCCGCTGGCGCGGTCGATTACGCTGAAGAAATACGGGTCGCTACTGGCCGCGTGGTTGTTCAGCCAGTCGTTGAAGACGCTGCGCTCAGGGAAGGGGCCGTAAGGCAGGTAGTCCCACAGCTTCGGGTCGGCGCCGGGGCCTTGCAGGGCGTTGAACAGGTCGTCGCCGTGGCGCGCCGGGTCGAGTTTTTCCAGGCGGATGTAACGCCCTTCGATCAGTTGAGTCGTGGGGGCCGGGACGCCTTTCCAGTCGGCGAGTGAAATCGACATGCTGTTCTCCTTGAACTTAGATGGCTTTGCGAAACTGGATGAAACCCGGGCGTTCGGCGATGCGCTCGTAGAGCTGGATCGCGGTGGCGTTGGTTTCGTGGGTCAGCCAGTGGACCTTGTTGCAACCGTCGGCCTTGGCCGTGGTGTAGACGAATTCGATCAACTGGCGGCCGACACCGGTGCCACGGGTTTCCGGGACCACCAGCAAGTCCTGCAGGTAGCAGGAGTTCTCGATGGCCCAGTTCGAGCGATGGTAGATGAAATGCACCATGCCCACCGCTTTACCGTCGACCCAGGCGAGGGCGGCGTGGGTTGGCTCGTTCGGATCGAGCATGCGCTGCCAGGTGCTTTGGGTAACGGCCTCCGGCAGTTCGGTTTTATAGAAGCGCAGGTAGGCTTGCCACAGCGGCAACCAGGCCGCGTGATCACCGGCGGTGACTTGGCGAATGTCGATTTGACTCATGGTGACTTCCTTAGCGCATTAATTGGGCGAGGCTTTGGTCGTTGACGTCGGGGCTGGCGGCCAGGCCTTCGCGCACACCGGCGATGTCGGCGGGGCTGCGGTTCTGGCTGAGCTTGCGCTTGCCTTCCAGACGGTCGATGGGGATGGCGAAACCGACAATGGCCTTGAGCATGCCGTCGATGTAATCGGCGGGGGCATCGGCCACTGACCACGGTTGGGCGCGGCCAGCTTCATGACGATCGGTGAGGGTGCTGACGATGTCGAGCAGCCGTCCGCCATCGCTGAAGGTTTCGGCTCGGCCATAGGCGTGTACGGCGACGTAGTTCCAGGTAGGCACGACTTTGCCGTGTTCGGCCTTGCTTGGGTAGAAGCCAGGGCTGACGTAGGCGTCGGTACCGGCAAATATCAGCAGGGCTTCGGCGCCGTCGCGCAGGTCTTTCCATTGTGGATTGGCTTTGGCCAGATGCCCGTACAACGTGCCGTTCGAGCCTTGTTCGCAGTGCAGCAGCACCGGTACATGGCTGGCTTGCAGGCCGCTTTCACCATGGGTCACCAATATGGCGAGACGGGTGGCGAGGATCAGTTCATGCAGTTGGGACAACTCGTCGATGGCAAAAGCACGTGGCGTATACATGGAGATATTTTCCTTGGCGAATGCCTGCATCCTAGGCAGGCTATTGGTCTGTTGTAAGAGCCATTAACGACCAATTTCATAGGTCCATTGCGATGACCAGCGAACCACTGTCCCTGACCTTCAACCCGGCGGGTATCGAACTTGATCGTCGCCAGGGGCTGAGTCGTCAGCTCTATCAGGCATTGCGCACGCGTGTGCTCGACGGACGACTGGCCAGCGGTACGCGTCTGCCGGCCAGTCGTGATCTGGCTGCCGCGCTGGCGATTTCCCGTAACAGCGTGGTGCGCGCCTACGATCAGTTGTACGCCGAAGGGTTTATCGAAGGGCGGGTAGGCGACGGGACTTATGTCGCGCAATTGCCCCAGGCAACCGTGCCGGCAAAAAAACTATCCACAAAAGTATCCACAGGGTTTTCAACAGGGTTACCCACAGCCTTATCCACAAATTGGCTCGATTTACCTGTGGATTCATCCAGCAAAGTTATCCACAACGACCCGTTGACCCGGGTCAAAAACAACCATTTAGCCAATCCTCCGAGCGGTCCGCCCCGGGCATTTCGGGTGGGTGTCCCGGCGTTCGATCTGTTTCCATTCGAGGTCTGGGCCAAGCTGAATGCGGCTTTCTGGCGCAAGCCGGATTTTCAACAGCTGTGCTACGGCGACCCGGCAGGCGATGCACGCCTGCGCGGGATGATCGCCGCGTATTTGCGCAGTTCGCGGGGCATGCAATGCACAGCTGAGCAAATTTTGATCACCAGTGGCGCGCAGCAGGGAATCAGCCTTTGTGCACAGTTGCTGGTGGAGCCCGGCGACGGGGTGGCGATTGAAAATCCGGGGTATCGGGCGGCCGGTCATGCCTTTGCCGTGGCGGGGGCGCGGTTACACGGGGTGGCGGTGGACAGCGAGGGTATCAATTGCAGCGAACTGTCAGCACTCGATGATTGTCGGCTGACCTACGTCACGCCGTCCCACCAGTATCCCACCGGCGTGGTCATGAGCCTGGCGCGACGTCTGGAGCTGCTGGCCTGGGCCGAGCGCACCCAAGGCTGGATCGTCGAGGACGATTACGATGGCGAGTACCGCTACAGCGGCGCGCCACTGGCGCCTTTGGCGGCACTCGATCGTAACGGGCGGGTGTTGTATGTCGGCACGTTCGGCAAGGTCGCGTTTCCGGCATTGCGTCTCGGTTATCTGGTGCTGCCGCCGGGGCTGGTGCAGGCGTTTGCGCAACGACGTGCAGTGGACGTACGGCATTCCGAAGTCAGCACCCAGGCGGTGATGGCCGAGTTCATGGCGGCCGGGCATTTCCAGCGGCACATAAGGCGCATGCGGCGTGCGGCGCTGAGTCGGCGCAATACCTTGCTCAACGGTTGGCCGCTGGATATTCCAGGCATTGGCAAGCTACCCACCGTCGCCGCAGGGCTGCACATGACGGTGCCGGTCGACAGCGTGGCCCGTGAACGCGAGCTGATCGAGTTGGCGAGCAGTGTCGATGTCGAGGTCAACGGCTTGAGCAGTTATTGGCTGCCGGATTGCGCAACCCCGATGGATCAACGCGCCGGTCTGGTACTGGGATTTGCCGCGGTGCCCGAAAAGGCCATCGAGGCGGCGCTGCAACGGTTGCGGACGGTGTGGCGTGCTGGCTGAAACGTGCGAGGTCTAGATAACGACGGGGGCCGCGGATCGCCGGGTCGACACAGTTCTGTGGTGTCCTTTTTCTGGTCAGGTAACCCACCACGTCGTAGCCAGGCTACATGGTTAAATGTCGAAGTTGTAGTTGTAACAAAGTTATATGAAACACTTTCAGGATTGACCGAGCACATCAATGCGCATAAATAATTTATGCGTAACGGAGGAAGTGTGCACGCAAGCGAAATCGATAATTTCTGTTGTGTATTCTTATTGCCGTTTTATAAGTTTATTTATCATTCGATTCTATGAAGTCATGACCTGAATTCGGGTGTTTTTTTGCTTGGACTCATCAAGGAATATTACTATGAAACATTTACACGCAAAGTGCCTGAAAGCAGCGCTGGAAGCAACGAGGTGCCAGGGCCTGCGGCAGGTAACGGGCGACCACTTTACTGCAACGATTGATGGTGCGGCCTTTAACGCCGATGACGTTCAAGGATTTATCAGTTTTGGTGTAAAGATTGTGGTGGGAGTCATTAATGAGGGAAATAATCGGCGATATATATCGGTGGCGGCGGATGAAGATCTTGGTGACGGAGAGCATGATGTCAGTCTCGATGGAAAAGTCACCATCGGCTATATGATAGAAAATGCAGGGGAGCCGAATCTGGAATATCCTGCGGAGTCTGGTCGAGCTCATATTTGTGGTGAAGGTAATCAACAGGAGTTCTCTGGCTCATTCAATGTCACGTTGATTGAAGAGTCGCCTTACAAAGAAATTGAAGCAACTTTCAAGGTGGCCAATTTGCATCGCCTGGCCTGAGTTCTAACAATAAAACCTCCTGCCAGCAACGGCAGGAGGTTTTTCTTATCTCAAGTCCCGGATTTGATCTTGGTCCAGGCCCGGGTGCGCGCACGTTCGGCATCGCGCGGCAGCGGTTGCAGGGTGTAGAGCGTGCCCATCGCCGCGTCGGTCGGATACAGGTTGGGGTTGTTGCGGATCGCCGGATCGACCAGTTCCGTGGCGTCCTTGTTCGGGTTCGGATACCCCACGAAGTCACTGACCGGTGCAATCACTTGCGGCTGCAGCAGGTAGTTGATGAAGGTGTAGGCGTCTTCGGGGTTTTTCGCCCCTTTCGGAATCGCCAGCATGTCGAACCAGATCGGCGCGCCTTCTTTCGGCAGGCGCATGTCGACAACAACACCGTTCTTGGCTTCCTTGGCGCGGTTGGCGGCTTGCGAGAAGCTGCCGGAATAACCGACTGCGACACAGATGTCACCGTTGGCAATGTCGGCCATGTACTTGGACGAGTGGAAGTAAGTGATGTACGGACGGATCTTCATCAGCAGTGCTTCAGCCTTGGCGTAGTCCGCGGGCTTCTTGCTGTTGGGGTCCAGGCCGAGGTGTTGCAGGGCCAGCGGCAAAATCTCGGAAGGCGAGTCGAGCAGGGCGACGCCGCACTGCTTGAGCTTGCTGATGTTCTCTTCCTTGAAGATCAGGTCCCAGCTGTCTACCGGCGCGTCGGCGCCCAGGGCTGCCCTGACCTTGTCCGGGTTGAATCCGATCAGGATGGTCCCGTACATGTACGGCACGGCGAACTTGTTGCCTGGGTCGTTGGCTTCGATCAGCTTCATCAGCTTGGGATCGAGGTGGTTCCAGTTCGGCAGCTTGCTGCGGTCCAGGGGCTGGAATACCCCGGCTTCAATTTGCTTGGCGAGGAACACATTGGACGGCACCACCACGTCGTATCCGGAGTTGCCGGTCAGCAGCTTGGCTTCCAGTGCTTCATTGGTGTCGAAGATGTCGTAGACCAGTTTGGTCTGGGCGTTCTGGGTCTTGAAGTCTTCCAGGGCCTTGGGGGTGATGTAGTCGAACCAGTTGTAGACGCGCAACGTCCGCTCTTCCGCGTGTGCGGTGCCGCTGAGCAGCGTGGCGCACAGGGCTGAAAAAATAAAACGCTTAAGACTTTTCATTCTTCTACTTCCTCATTAAGCGCTTTCAAAACCTTCGAGAACGTTTACGGCATTGATGCCGATTTCTTCCACGGCATAGCCGCCTTCCATGACGAACAGCGTGGGTTTGCCGAGCGCTGCGATGCGCTTGCCCATGGCCAGGTAATCCGGGCTGTCGAGTTTGAATTGCGAGATCGGATCGTCCTTGAAGGTATCGACACCCAGGGACACGACGATGATGTCGGCACCGTAGCTTTCGATCTCTTTGCAGGCTTGTTCCAGCGCTGCGCTCCAAGTATCCCAGCCTGAACCGGCGGCCAACGGATAGTTGAAGTTGAACCCTTCGCCAGCACCTTCGCCGCGTTCATCTTCATAGCCGAGGAAGAACGGGAACTCGGCTTCCGGGTGGCCGTGAATCGAGGTGAACAGCACGTCGCTGCGCTCGTAGAAAATCGATTGGGTGCCGTTGCCGTGGTGGTAATCGACGTCGAGGATCGCAACTTTTTTGTGGCCCTGATCGAGGAACGCCTGGGCGGCGATGGCGGCGTTGTTGAGGTAGCAATAACCACCCATCAAATCGCTGGCGGCGTGGTGTCCCGGTGGGCGGCACAGGGCGAAAGCAGATCGGGCGCCGCGCTGGATTTCCGCTTGGGCGGTGAGGGCGACCTGTGCTGCGCTGTACGCCGCTTGCCAGGTGCCGGCGGTAATCGGGGCGCCGCCGTCGAAGCTGTAATAACCGAGTTGGCCGTGCAGGCTGGTGGGTTTGATCGGGCGCAAGGTGCGTGCAGGCCAGGTGTAGGGCAGCAGGTCACCGTCGGTGTTGAATTCGGTCCAGCGCGTCCAGGCACCCCTGAAGAAGTCGAGGTAGTCGCGACTGTGGATGCGCGCGATGGGCTCAAGACCGAAGTCCTTTGGCGCTTCGACTGGGCCAAGGTTCTGGTTCTGCACGCGTTGCAGCACGTGGTCGGCGCGCGAAGGCATCTCGAAGCACGGCTTGAGCTGGCCGTCGATGAGTTCACAGCGGCCATGGTGCAGGTGGTGATCGTCAGAGTAGATCGTCAGCATTTGTTGTTCTCCGCAGGGCTGATTCGGTTGCCCCCAGTGTTGCGGCGCACGACGAATCGGAGAACGGCAGGAAAGGCCAAAAGGGGATCGATACGGCCAAAACATTTGACCGAAATTCGCCCCTTGCTCCCACAGGTTTATCCGTGTGGCCGGAACTGGCTGGGCGCCACACCACTCCAGCGCACAAACGCATGGCGAAAGCTCGCGGTCTCGCTGAAGCCCAGCGCCTCGGCAATTTGATAGATCGGCAACTGATCCTCGCACAGCATTTGCTTGGCCTGCTCGAAGCGCAGTTCGTCGAGCAGTTCCTGATAGCTGCAACCCATGTCCTTGAGATGCCGGCGCAAGGTACGCGCCGAACAGTTCATTTGCTCGGCCAGCCCTTCCAGCCCGGGCGCGGCATTCAGTTGCGCGCTGAGCAATTGGCGGATCCGTCCCAGCCAGGCCTGACGCCCGGTGAACTCGATGTTCTGTTTGCGGCAGCGTTCGGCCATGGCTTGATGGGTGATGACATCGGCCAGCGGCAGTGGCTGGTCGAGCCAGCGCTTGTCGAAGGCGAAGGCATTGTTCCGCGCGTCGAAGTGCACCGGGCAGTTGAAGTGTTCGGCGTAGGTCGCTTCGTAGTCGGGCGCGGCATGTTCGAAGCGTGCGCCGAGCAAGGGCAGGGAATGGCCGAGCAGGTCGTCACAGGTGACTTTCAGCGACACCAGGCAGAACTCGGCGTTGAACACCGCCATGGCCGGGCTCTCGCGGTAATCGGCGGCGGCGAACCAGATGCGCTCGCCATCGTCCTCCAGGCTCAGTTCGAAAAGTGTTCCCAGCAGCGCCGGGTAGCGCATCGCCAGACGCAAAGCGTCACCGAAGGTGGCACTGGTGAGCAGGGCGTAACCGAGCATGCCGTAGCAGGAAACGTGCATCCGCCGGCCCAGTTCCAGGCCGATGTCGCGCTTGAGGGCGACGGCGTTGGCACAGACCTGCATTTCCTGATTGGTGGTGATGCGCGTGTCGGCACGGTTCAGATCCGCCGCACTGATGCCGCTTCCGGCCAGCAGCGCTTCGCTGGACAAGCCTTGTGCCTTGAAGGCATCGAGTACCAGGGAGACGGCGTTGAGCGTGGTGAGGTGGGAGTGGAGCATGAGGACTTCCAGCCTTGGGGTGGCTGGAACGCAGCAAGTTGTATGCCGGGTGAGAGTCCCAATGTGGGAGCGGGCTTGCTCGCTCCCATAGGGTTATGTGTTGATTCAGCTCAGTTCGCCGCACAGGTCGAGTTCGACAAGCCGACGGACTTCGTCCGTTTCAAGCCCCGCACCCAACAACCCATGCAACTTGCCGAACGCCGCCTCACGGGTCATGCCGCCACCGGACAACACGCCCACACCGCGCAAGCGACTGCCGGCTTCATAAACATCCAGTTCAACCCCGCCTTCGTGGCATTGCGTGACGGCTACCACGACCACGCCGTTGTCCCGCGCACGCGCGAGACTGGCGAGAAACCCGGGGTTGTCGCTCGGGCCGGTGCCGCTGCCGTAGCACTCCAGCACCAGGCCCTGAATGCCGCTGTCGAGCAAGCCATCCAGCACTTTGGCGCCGATGCCGGGAAACAGCGGCAGCACCGCGACGCTCGCCAATTGTTTGGGCTGGTTGTAATTCAGTTGCGACGGAACCGAAGTCGCCTTCACGCCACCGCCCTGACGCTCCAGTCGCTTGAACGGATGACGGCCAAAACTGCGTACCTTGGCGCAACGGGTCGGGTCCAGCAGTTCGCCATGGAAGTACAGATGCACGCCCGGCGCCAGGCCCTGGCCCAGCGCAACCAGCGCGCCGCCGAGGTTTTCCCAGGCGTCGCTGTCAGTCACGCCAGCTGGCAGCATCGAGCCGGTGAAGCACACGCGGGCATGCAGGCCGAGCAACTGGAAACTCATCGCGGCTGCGCTGTAGGCCAGGGTGTCGGTGCCATGCAGGATAAGCACGCTGTCGCAACCCTGAACATCCACCGCATCGACCACGGCTTCACGCAGCTGCTGCCAATACGTCGGGGTCATGTTGGCGCTGTCGATCAGCGGCGACATTTCACGAAAGCGCCATTGCGGCACCACCAGCTCGGGCTGGCTGTGCAGGTAGTCGCGCATCCGCGCTTCGAAGCCGGATGCCGGGGCCAGGCCGTTGGCGCTGGCCTGCATGCCGATGGTGCCGCCGGTGTAGAGCACCATGACGTGCTGAGCGGCGGGATAGATCGGGGCATTCATGGGAGGTTCTCCAAAAATGATGACAGCTTGTTTCCGAGCATGACGCCGGTTGCAAGCTGTGTCACGTCGGGCGCAGGGGATGCGCCCGGTTTTCTACCGATCAGCGTTGCGCTGCGGTCACGCCTGCCGGAGCAGCTTCAGCTTTGGCGGTGGGTGCTGGCGGGTTCGCCGGCCAGGCTTTCAGGTCCAGATCCAGATCCGGGAATTTGCTCGAATCGAATACCGGCGTGGTGATGCCAGCGGCGCGCTGGTCATCGTAGTCACGCAGGATGCGCATGCCGACCTTGAACAGCAGGAACAGCGCGATCAGGTTGACGAACGCGAGCATGGTCATGGTGATGTCGGCGAAGGCAAATACGGTGCCGAGGTTTTCGATGGCGCCCCAGAAAATCAGCACCAGTACCAGCGCGCGATAGCCCATCAGCGCCTTGCGGTTTTCACCGATCAAAAAGCGCAGGTTGTTCTCGCCCAGGTAGTAGTTGTAGAGGATCGAGGTGAACACGAACAAAGCCAGGGCCACGGAGATGAACATCCGGCCCCAGTCACCGACCACGGCGGCCAGAGAGTTCTGGGTCAGGGCAATGCCGTCGCCTTCGAAGCCCGGGGTGTAGAAGCCGGAGAGCAGGATTAGCAGCGCGGTGCAGGTGCAGATCACGAAGGTATCGAGGAACACGCTGAACGCCTGGACCACACCTTGTGCCACCGGGTGCTCGACCGCCGCGACAGCCGCTACGTTCGGCGCACTGCCCAGGCCGGCTTCGTTGGCGAACACGCCCCGCTTCACGCCCATGACGATGGCGCTGCCGATCAGGCCGCCGAAGGCCTGGTCCAGACCAAAGGCGCTCTTGACGATAGTCATCAGCATGCCCGGCACATGGTCGAACTGCAGCACGATCACGTAGAGGGTCACGCCTATGTACACCAGGGTTTTCACCGGCACCAACAGGTCGGCGACCTTGGCGATGCGCTTGATCCCCCCGATGAACACCAGGCCCAACAGCACGGCCAGGCCGATGCCGGTGTAAGTGGTGTCGAGGCCGAAGGCGTTGTTCAGCGAGTGCGTCACGGCGTGGGCTTGCAGGCCGTTGAAGGCGAAGCCGAACGTTACCAGCAGCAGGAACGCCATCAGCATGCCCAGCCAGCGTTTTTGCAGGCCGTGCTGGATGTAATAGGACGGGCCACCACGGAACTGGCCTTCGGAATCGCAGCGCTTGTAGAGCTGGCCGAGTGAGCATTCGAAGAAGCTGCTGGACATGCCGACCAGCGCGGTCACCCACATCCAGAACACGGCACCGGGGCCGCCGAGGGTCACGGCAATGCCGACACCGGCGATGTTGCCCGCACCGACGCGGCCGGCGAGGCTGAGCATCAGGGCCTGGAACGAACTGAGTTGCCCGGCGCTGCTTTTGAGGCTGTCGCGGAACACCGCGAACATGTGGAAGAAGTGACGCAATTGAACGAAACGCGAGCGGATCGTGAAGT
>Ga0065714_10065364_pt1 | contig 10607 bp, 9 predicted proteins | sample MisRhiReplicate2_FD_59101 | JGI IMG/M metagenome (GOLD analysis project Ga0065714, IMG submission 59101) | Miscanthus rhizosphere microbial communities from Kellogg Biological Station, MSU, sample Rhizosphere Soil Replicate 2: eDNA_1 v2... | ecosystem: Host-associated > Plants > Roots >... | reverse complement strand
CCGATCACGCCATGCAGCGATGCCAGCGTGTCGCCGATGGACACGCCCACGCGCACCGGCACGCGGCCGGGCTCGCCCGTGAGGTGGCGCAGCCCGCCCATGGCCTCGGCCACCACGCCAAAGCCCGGACGGTCCCGGTAGGGGCCAGTCTGGCCGTAGCCGCTGATGCGCAGCATCACGAGCGCGGGGTTGGCGGCCAGCAGTTCATCAGGACCGAGGCCCCAGCCCTCCATTGCGCCGGGTCGAAAGTTCTCGATCAACACGTCGGCCTCGGCCGCCAGCTGCCGCACGATGGCCTGCGCTTCCGGCTGGCGCAGGTCGAGCGCGAGCGAACGCTTGTTGCGCGACTGCACCTGCCACCAGACCGACGTGCCGTCCTTCAGCAACCGCCATGTGCGCAGCGGATCGCCCGCGCCGGGTGGCTCGATCTTGATCACCTCGGCGCCGAAATCAGCCAGCGTGCGCGCCGCAAAGGGGCCGGCGATCAGTTGTCCGAGTTCGATCACCTTGAGGCCGGCCAGCGGGCCCGCCGGGGTCGGCGCGACGGGGAAAGAAGAGGTGTTCGTCATGACGCCAGAGTGTGCCGCGCCGCCGCCGGCCCCTCTTGGGGCGGGAAAACACCTATGAATTCTTGACTCCGGCTATTCGCCGTTTCCGCGATGCAGCAATCCTCGCCGTGCAAGACAATTTCCCCGAGGAGAAAGGGAATTGCTGCGATGCAATGCCTTTGCCCGCGGGCTTGCACGCATGTCAAAAAAGTATCAACTTCGGGCGTCATCTCTGGTTGTGGCCATCCTGGGCGATTCGTACAGTCCGCCCACGCCGTCAAACGCCATCGCCAGAACACAGAGACAAGGAAAAAGGAACGTCCATGCAGCCCGATCTGGAAATCGTCGAAGTCCGCGGTGACGAATCGTTCACCGCCTGGGCGCACGGCTATCCGTATCGCACGGTGCGCTGGCATTTCCACCCGGAGTACGAGATCCAGCTGATCGTCGAGACCCAGGGCGTGTATTTCGTGGGCGACCACGTCGGCCATTTCGAGCCCGGCAACCTCGTTCTCATGGGGCCCGACCTGCCGCACAACTGGATCAGCGACGTGCCCGCGGGCCAGAGCGTCGAGCGGCGCGGCATCGTGATCCAGTTTCCGGCCGAACTGGTGAAGAACATGGCGGCCACCTTTCCCGAATTCGAGCGCATTTCACCGCTCCTGGCCGAGTCGGGCGCGGGCCTGCTCTTCTCGGCCGAGACCGCCATCGCAGCCAGGCCCATGATGGAGTCGCTGCTCGAAGCGCGCGGGCTGCGCCGCGTGATCCTGCTGCTGTCCCTGCTCGAGCTGCTGCAGGGCAGCAGCGACCGCCAGCGGCTGGCGAGCCCGGCGTACAAGCCCGACCCCAAGGCCTTCATGTCGCACGCCATCAACAACGTGCTGGCGCACATCGCGGCCAACCTGGGCGACGACCTGCGCGAGCCGATGCTGGCCGAACTGGTGGGCCAGAGCCCGAGCGCTTTCTCGCGCTCGTTCCGCAAGCACACGGGCCAATCGTTCGTGCGCTATGTGAACCGCTTGCGCATCAGCCGCGCCTGCGAGCTTCTCGCCAACAGCGAGAAGCCGGTGCTCGATGTGTGCATGGATGTGGGCTTCAACAACGTGTCGAACTTCAACCGGCAGTTCCTGCTGCACAAGCGCATGCCGCCGACGAAGTTCCGCAGTTTCCACCGCATGCAGGCCGCGCAAGCCGCGAACCTGCGTGCCGCCAGCCCGCCGTAGCGCTTCCCGAGTTCCCCGTGTCGTCACCAGCGCGGCGCTTCGGGCGCCGTGCGGGGCGAGCCTTTGCCCGCGTTTTTTTAGACCGTCACAACCCGCAGGAGACAGCCACCATGAAGAACCTTCTCAAAGCCACCGCCCTCACCGCCGCCATGGCCTGCGGCGCATCCGCCGCACAGGCGCAAGCGCCCAAGCAGCCGCTGCGCATTGGCATGACTTTCCAGGAACTGAACAACCCGTACTTCGTCACGATGAAGCAGGCGCTCGAAGAGGCCGCGGCCAGCATCGGTGCGACGGTGGTAACCACCGATGCGCGGCACGACGTGGCCAAGCAGATCGGCGACGTGGAAGACATGATCCAGAAGAAGATCGACATCCTGCTGCTGAACCCGACCGACTCCACCGGCGTGCAGTCGGCGGTGCGCTCGGCCAAGAAGGCGGGCCTGATCGTGGTGGCGGTGGATGCCAATGCGCAGGGGCCGGTCGACTCCTTCGTGGGGTCGAAGAACACCGACGCGGGCCGCCTGGCCTGCGAATACCTCGCCAAGAGCATCGGCGAGAAGGGCGACGTGGCGATCCTCGACGGCATTCCGGTCGTGCCGATCCTGGAGCGCGTGAAGGGCTGCCGCGAAGCGCTCGCCAAGTACCCGGGCATCAAGGTGGTGAGCACGCAGAACGGCAAGCAGGAACGCGCCACCGCGCTCACCGTGACCGAGAACATCCTGCAGGCCAACAAGGACCTGAAGGGTATCTTCAGCGTGAACGACGGCGGCTCGATGGGCGCGCTGGCCGCCATCGAGGCCAGCGGCAAGGACGTGAAGCTCGCCAGCGTGGACGGCGCGCCCGAAGCCATCAAGGCGATGCAGAAGCCAGGCTCGAAGTTCATCGCCACCACCGCGCAGTACCCGCGCGACCAGATCCGCCTGGCGATCGGCATCGCACTTGCCAAGAAGTGGGGTGCCAACGTGCCGGCCGCGGTGCCGGTCGATGTGAAGCTGATCGACGCCGAGGGCGCGAAGACCTTCACCTGGTAATCAGTGTTGGCCATGATCTCCTCCGCAGAAGAAGTAGAGATGCTCCGGCTGGAAGGCGTGTCCAAGCGCTTTCCGGGCGTGAAGGCGCTCTCGGGCATCGATCTCTCGATCCGCAAGGGCGAGGTGCATGCGCTGCTCGGCGAGAACGGCGCGGGCAAGTCCACGCTGATGAAGATCCTCGGCGGCATCTACCAGGCCGACGAGGGCCGCATCTTCATCGAAGGCAGCGAACGCAGGTTCGCGGGCTACGGCGACGCGATCGCGGCGGGCGTCGGCATCATCTTCCAGGAGTTCAGCCTCATTCCGCACCTGAACGCAGTGGAGAACATCTTTCTCGGCCGCTATCTGAAGAACCGGTTCGGGCTGCTCGACAAGACCGCGATGAAGCGTTCGGCACAAGCGATCTTCGACGAGCTGGATGTGCAGATCGACCTCGGCGTGCCGATCTGCCGGCTCTCGGTGGCGCAGCAGCAGTTCGTCGAGATCGGCAAGGCGCTGTCGCTCGACGCGAAGCTGCTGGTGCTCGACGAGCCCACCGCCACGCTCACGCCCAACGAGGCGGGGCACCTGTTCAAGATCATGCGCGAGTTGCGCGCCAGGGGCGTGGCGATGATCTTCATCTCGCACCACCTGGACGAGATCTTCGAGGTGTGCGACCGCATCAGCGTGCTGCGCGACGGCGCCAATGCAGGGCACACCGAAGTGGGCACTACCGATGTGGATGCGCTGGTCGAGATGATGGTCGGCCGCAGGATCGAGCACAGCTTTCCGCCCAAGCCGCAGCCGTCGCCGCGCGCGCGCAAGGTGCTCGAGGTGCCGGAGATCCAGCTCGCCAAGAGCGGGCCGGTGAACAGCTTCGAGCTGCATGAGGGCGAGATTCTCGGCTTTGCGGGACTGGTCGGCTCGGGCCGCACCGAACTCGCGCTCGGCATGATGGGCGCTGACCGCGTGTACCGCAAGACGGTGCTGCGCAACGGCAAGCCGGTGCGCCTGAACGACCCCACCGAGGCGCTGGAGAACGGCATCGGCTTGCTGCCGGAGAGCCGCAAGGTCGAAGGGTTGATCACCGACTTCACGATCCGCTTCAACATCTCGATGAACAACCTGGGCAAGCACAAGCGCACGGGGCTCGTGAGCCAGAAATCGGAGAAGCAATCGGCCGGCGAACTCTCGAAGCGCGTCGGCGTGAAAGCGCCGGACATCGAGACGCGCGTGGCGACGCTGTCGGGCGGCAACCAGCAGAAGGTGGTGATTGCGCGCTGGCTCGGCCACGCCTGCGAGGTGCTGATCTTCGACGAGCCCACGCGCGGCATCGACGTGGGTGCCAAGGCGGAGATCTACAGCCTGATGCGCGAACTCACGCAGCAGGGCAAGGCCATCATCATGATCTCGAGCGAGCTGCCCGAGATTGTCGGAATGTGCGACCGCGTGGCGGTGTTCTCCGGCGGGTCCATCGTGGCCACGCTTGAAGGGGACGCCATCAATTCAGGCGACGTCATGCGCCACGCTACTTCGTCTGGGAGTCTTCAATGAATGCAGCCGCCACCCACCCCACGCCGCCAGCGCCCGCAGGCGGGTTCTTTACCGAACTGCGACGCTCCACGGCCTTCCTGCCGCTGGTCGGCCTGGTCGCGATCTCGATCTTCATGATTGTCGCGACCGACAACTTTCTTTCCTGGGGCAACCTGCAGAACATCGCGCTGCAGTCGTCGATCAACGCCATCATCGCGGTGGGCATGACGGCCGCCATCCTCACCGGCGGCATTGATCTTTCGGTGGGCGCGGTGGTGGCTCTGTCGGGCACGCTGGCCTCGGGAATGATGGTGCAGTTCGGGCTGCCGCCCATGCTTGCGGTGCCGCTCGGCCTGGCCGTGGGCGTGGTGATCGGCCTCTTCAACGGCTACTGCGTGGCCTACCTGCGCATGCCGCCGATCATCGTGACGCTGGCCACCATGGGCATTGCGCGCGGCATCGCACTGATCTACACGGGCGGCTATCCGATCGACGGACTGCCCGACTCGTTCGCCTTTCTCGGCAGCGGCGTGCTCGCGGGCATCAAGGTGCCGATTCTCATCATGCTGGCGACTTACCTCGTGGCGTATGTGCTGCTCAACATGGCGCCCTTCGGCCGCTACGTGTATGCCATTGGCGGCAACGAGGAAGCCACGCGTCTCTCGGGCGTGCGCGTGTCGCGCTACAAGCTGCTGGTGTATGCGCTGAGCGGCTTCACGGCTGCCGTGGCCGGCATCGTGCAGGCGGCGCGCGTCACGAGCGGACAGCCCGGCGTGGGCGTGGGCTTCGAGCTCGATGCCATCGCGGCGGTGGTGATGGGCGGCACGTCCATCGCGGGCGGCCGAGGTGCCATCGTCGGCACGCTGGTCGGTGCGCTGCTGCTGGGCGTGCTGAACAACGGGCTCAACATGATCGGCGTGTCGCCGTATCTGCAATTGATCATCAAGGGCGGGATCGTGCTGCTTGCCATCTTCATCAGCCGGGAAGCAAAACGCTGACCCTCTTCTGCCTTGCTCCTTCCCCTTCCGGGGGAAAACTGGGATGGGGGCAGGCAGGGCGTGCTCATTGGTGACGCTGCTTGCCCCCACCCTGCCCTCCCCCAGAGGGGGAGGGAGAAAACCCAAACCCAACACCCTCTCTGACCACAAGGAATCCATGTCCTATCAAAAGCTCCAGCCCGGCGCATCGGGCGCCATCGGCGAACTCGCCGCGATGCAGGCCGTCGTCTGCCACGGCCCCGAGGACTATCGCCTCGAATCCGTGCCCATGCCGGCCATCGGCCGGAACGAACTGCTGATCTCCATCGCGGCCTGCGGCATCTGCGCCTCCGATTGCAAGTGCCACTCGGGCGCGAAGATGTTCTGGGGCGGCGACAGCCAGCCATCGTGGGTCAAGGCGCCCGTGATCCCGGGCCACGAATTCTTCGGCTATGTCGAAGCGCTTGGCGAAGGCGCAGCTGAGCACTTCGGCGTGGAAAAAGGCGACCGCGTGATCGCCGAGCAGATCGTGCCGTGCGACAAGTGCCGCTTCTGCACCTCGGGCAAATACTGGATGTGCGAAGTGCACAACATCTTCGGCTTCCAGCGCATCGTAGCCGACGGCGGCATGGCCGACTACATGCGACTGCCGCCCACCTCGCGCGTGCACAAGATCCCCGACGGCATCTCGCTGGAAGACGCAGCCATCATCGAGCCGCTCTCGTGCGCGATCCACACGGTGAACCGCGGCGACATCCAGCTTGACGACGTGGTGGTGATCGCCGGCGCCGGACCGCTCGGCCTGATGATGGTGCAGGCCGCGGCACTCAAGACGCCGAAGAAGCTGATCGTGATCGACCTGGTGCCCGAGCGCCTCGCACTCGCGAAGCAGTTTGGCGCCGACGTCACGATCAACCCGAAGACCGAGAACGCCGACGCCATCGTGAAGGGCCTGACCGAAGGCTACGGCTGCGACGTGTACATCGAGACCACGGGCGCGCCCATCGGCGTGACGCAGGGGCTGGACATGATCCGCAAGCTCGGCCGCTTCGTCGAGTTCAGCGTGTTCGGCTCGGAGACGAGCGCCGACTGGTCGATCATTGGCGACCGCAAGGAACTCGATGTGCGCGGCGCGCACCTGGGGCCCTACTGCTACCCGATTGCCATCGACCTCTTGGCGCGCGGACTCGTCACCTCGAAGGGCATCGTGACGCACGGCTTTCCGTTGACCGAGTGGGAGCGCGCCTTCACACTGGCCGACTCGCTCGATTCCATCAAGGTGCTGCTCAAGCCGCAGCCCCGGTTCTGAAAGACGTCCTCATGAAACACGTGATCGGCGTCGACATCGGCACGCAGAGCACCAAGTGCCTGCTGGTCGGTATCGACGGCAAGGTGCGTTCGCAAAACAGCGTGGCCTACCAGCCGGAAACGCCAAAGCCGCTGTGGGCGCAGCAGGACTGCGCGGTGTGGCTCGACGCGGTGTGCGAGAGCGTGCGCGCCTGCGTGGCGAAAAGCGGAATTGCGCCCTCCGACATCGCGGCAATGTGCGTGAGCAGCCTGTACGGCGGCGCGGGCATCCCGGTCGATGACGAAATGCGGCCGCTGCATCCCTGCCTCATCTGGATGGACCGCCGCGCCACCGCCGAGGTCGATGCAGTCAACGCGAATGTCGATGTGGCACGGCTGCAGGCGATCACCGGCAATGGCGTCGACAGCTACTACGGCTTTACCAAGATGCTGTGGATTCGCGAGCACCTGCCCGATGTGTGGGCAAGGACGCGCTACTTTCTGCCGCCCAACAGCTATATCAATTGGCGGCTCAGCGGCGAGCTCGCGGTCGATCACAGTTCGGCCGGCAACATCGGCGGTGTGTACGACACGGCGCGACGTGGCTGGTCGGACGAAGCCATGGACATGCTCGGCATCCCGGCGCGCATGATGCCGCCGCGCCTGGTCGAGTCGAGCGACGTGGTCGGCGGCCTCAGCGCCGAGTGGGCCGCGAAGCTTGGGCTCGCCGAAGGCATGCCGCTGATGGCGGGCGGAGTCGATGCGGCGGTGGCCACCTTCTGCGCCGGCGTCACCGGCAGCGGTGACCACGTCGCGATGATCGGCACCAGCATGTGCTGGGGCTTCGTGAGTCCCACGGTGGATGCGCGCCACAAGCTCATCACGATGCCTCATGTGTACCGCGGCGCGGACCGCAGCTATGTGTTCGGCGGCGCCATCACCGCGGGCGCTGCCGTCACATGGTTTCGAGAGACTTTCTGCCAGGCCGAGGTGGCCGAGGCCGCGCGCACCGGCGAGGACGCGCATGCGCTGATCGAGCGCAAGGCCGTCGACGTGCCGCCCGGTGCGGAAGGCCTGGTCTTCCTGCCTTACATGATGGGCGAGCGCAGCCCCATATGGGACGCGCAGGCCAAGGGCGCCTTCCTCGGCCTCTCGCTCGCGCACAGCCGCGCGCACCTGTATCGCGCGGTGCTCGAAGGCGTGAGCTTTGCGCTGCAGCACAACATCGAGGCGGGCCGACAAAGCGGACAGCCGCTGGACGGACGATTGATCGTGGTCGGCGGCGCGGCGCATTCGGATCTCTGGATGCAGATCGTGGCGGACGTCACGGGTTACCCGGTGTTCACCATCGAGGAAGAGGTCGAGGCAGCGCTCGGTGCGGCGATGCTCGCGGCACTCGGGGCGGGGCTGGTCGATGCGGCAGCTGCGGAGCGCGGATGGGTCACGCTGGTGGAGCGGGCGCGGCCGGAGCCTGCGGCGCAAGCTGTGTATCGCGAGCGCTTCGGAATCTACAAATCGCTTTATCCCGCATTGCGCGACGCGATGCATCGACTGAAATGACGATCTCCTTCGACTTCTCCGGCCAACGCGCACTCGTGACCGGCGCCAGCAGCGGCATCGGCCGTGCCGTGGCGGTGCGGCTCGCGCAAGCAGGTGCAACAGTGACAGCCATTGGCCGCAACGCCGCCGCACTCGACGCGCTGCACACCGAGGCCGGCTGCACGCCACTCGTGGTCGATCTGGCCAATGCAGTTGCGCTGGAGCGCGCATTGGCTTCGTTGCAAGCCTTCGACCTGGTCGTGAACTGCGCCGGCATCGCACTGCTCGAATCGGCCGTTGACCTGCGTGCCGAAAGCTTCGACGCGGTGATGGCCGTCAATGCACGCGCCGCAGCACTGGTCGCTTCACGCTGCGGCAAGGCGATGATCGCGGCCGGCGTGCGCGGCAGCATCGTCAACGTCTCGAGCCAGGCCTCGCTGGTCGCGCTCGATGCGCATCTTTGCTATTGCGCATCGAAGGCGGCGATGGACGCGGTCACGCGCTCGCTGTGCCTCGAGTTCGGGCCGCACGGCGTCCGCGTGAACAGCGTGAACCCGACCGTCACGCTCACGCCGATGGCCGAGCAGGCGTGGGCCGATCCGGCCAAGAGCGCCGCGGCACTCAAGAACATCCCGATGGGACGCTTTGCACAGGTCGAAGAGGTGGTGGCACCGATTCTCTTTCTGCTTTCCGGCGGCGCTTCGATGATCAGCGGTGCGGCGCTGCCGGTGGACGGCGGCTACACCATTGTCTGAAGAGCCCGCTCACGCGAAGCGGGTGCCGCCCTTGGGCGCTTCGAGCAGCGCATCGAGGTTGCGCGAGATCTTCTGCTCGATCTGCTGGCTGAAGCTGGTGAAAAGGAAACCCAGCGTGGCCTCCAGCTTGAAGGTGTGGGCCGTGACCTCGACCGTGCCGTCGATGCCCGCGCGGCTGAACTGCGCCAGGTCGCGGTCCTTGCCCTCGGTATAGGTGCATTCCAGGCCGTAGTCCTGCTCCACCTGCTGGATCCACTGGCGTGCGACCTCGCGGGCACTGGCAATGCCCAGCGTGTGCTTTCGTTCGATCAGGATGTCAGGCACCGTGTTCTTCTCCGTTGTTGTTGTGGCTGGAATTCGTCTGCTGGATTCCAGTGGCCGTTTGCAATGCGTTCCGCCGCTCTTCGGTCGTCGGCAATGCGGCGATGCGGCGGACCTCCTTGTAAAAGCGTGTCCAGTTGCGGCTCTCTCGTTCGAACAGCGCCTCGAAGGCCGGCACCAGGTCGTCGTAGGCAGCCTGGGCTCCAAAGGCGGCATTGTTCGCGCGGGCCACCCAGCCATCGTAGGCGCCCTGGCGCGGGCCCTGCCATTCTGCGCGAAGCCTTGCATAGCGCTCGCGGAAATCGTCCATGGCCGCTTTCTTCATGGCGTCGACCGCCGGCCAATCGCCCGCCTTGGCCTCCGTCGATTCGTAGGCGCGGTTCAGCGCGCGGCGCGTGTCGAGGGCCAGGGCGCGAAACTGCCGGCGCTGTCCGTCGAAGCGCGCGTACTCGCTGCGCGCCGCGTCGCTGGCTTCGCGCTGCAGCCACAACGCACCGCCGATGCGCTCCACCGCGGTGGCATACGACTCGTTGAAGACCGTGTCGCCGGGCACGTAGAGCACCTGGTGCGCGAGCTCGTGAAACACGATGCGAGCCAGCTCGCCTTCGGGATAGCCGATGAAAGTGGACAGCAGCGGATCGCCGCCGGCCCAGTTCATCCAGCCCAGGGTGGAATATGCGGGCACCGGGTACACCGCCGATTCCATTCCCTTGCTGCGCTGCGCCTCGGCTTCGGCCCTGGCCGCCGCCTCGTCGTAGTAGCCGCGGTAGCCCACGCAGCCCGCCACCGGAAAGCACCAGTTCTTGAGCGTGAGCGAGTACGGCGGCGCGGCCACCACGTTCCATACGGCCGCAGGTCGGCGCAGGTCGGCGTACGACTTGTAGCTGGGGTTGTCGGGGAGGGCCAGTTCGGTCACGGCAAAGCGCCGGATGCGCTGCGTGAGTTCGAGCTTGGCCTTGAGCGGTTCGGAAACAGCCGGATCCGAGAGCCAGTCGGGCACCGGCTTGGCGGCCCGCATGATCCCGATGTGGCCGCTGGCCGATTGCCAGTAGTAGCCCAGGTCGGCGCAGCCGCCGAGCAGCAACAGGGCGGCCGCTGCAGTGAATGCCGGCGCTGCCCTCACCCCTGCCCGCCCCCCTCGGGCGAAGGAGCGAGACGCTCCACCTGCACCAGGCAGTCGTAGAAGGTCGGGCCGCGGCCGATGTCGGTCAGGCGCTGGCTGGTGAGCTCGTTGATGTTGGTGCCGTCCATGCCCAGCTTGCGCCACCAGATCCCCATGCCGTGCACCACGCCCGGCCGCGCGCGACGCGAGACCTCGGCGCGGCAGCGGTGCTCGCCCCGGCGGTTGAAGACGCGCACGGTGGCGCCGTTCTCGATGCCGCGCGCGGCCGCGTCGGCCTCGTGGATCTCGAGC
>Ga0065714_10065363_pt1 | contig 10615 bp, 14 predicted proteins | sample MisRhiReplicate2_FD_59101 | JGI IMG/M metagenome (GOLD analysis project Ga0065714, IMG submission 59101) | Miscanthus rhizosphere microbial communities from Kellogg Biological Station, MSU, sample Rhizosphere Soil Replicate 2: eDNA_1 v2... | ecosystem: Host-associated > Plants > Roots >... | reverse complement strand
AGCGGCGCCGCCGGGATAGTCCCGAGCAGCATGGTAAAGCGCTAAATCGAGCGGCAGGATTTCCCGCTGCGCCCGTTCTACAGAACTCAGAGCGATTCGGCTCATGGCATTAATCCTAACAGGTTGCCAGTGCCGCGCGACATGCAGTGGTGATACATTTGCCGCGTGGCTTGAAAGGGCCCAAACGCCGGCTAGATCTTCAGGATCGATACCGGCACCGTGCCGAGGCAAACGATCCGTCGTTTACCTCTGGCGCAACAGCTGCCCAATCTGTGGTGGAAAAGGCAGCAACACCAAAGCATCCGTGCCTTGGAAAGCGCGGTAAAGAGAGGTGGTTAGCATGTGGTGTGCCCGCCTATCTCTATCGCGACCCGACAGCGCTGTGGTGGCGCGTGCCGGGAGAAACTGGGCGGCCTTTGGGTCGCCTTTTTTCTGACTATGCGGCTTTGCTTGCTGGAGATGCTTCAGTGATACCGAAATGCTCCAAAACCTCAGCTAGCGAGACGCAACCTTCACTTTCACGGGTCAAGGACTTGATCAAAGAGACGCTTGGGTCCTTGCTCGCGTATTTGACGTGAAGACGCAAGTAGCTAACAGCAATCCGACAACGCACGGCGTAGGCCGTGAGTGCTTCTGAATCCAAACAGTTGATGTAGTCGCGCAGCTTCATGTGGTGTACCTCCTAACGCGCAATTTAACCATAAAGGTTAATAATTACAATACCAACATGGACATTCACCTTAAAGGTTAATCCAGCCAGAATCGGCACATGAAAATCTCAGATACCCGCCTACAGAATTTCCGAAGAGTCCTGGCCGAGAAAAAGCTCCGCCTGACTGACATCGCCGACCTTCTAGGTAAAGCACCTGCCCAAGTGAGTGCATTCGGGGGCAAGAACCCTACGAAAGGCATCGGCGATCAGATTGCTCGAGAGATTGAGAAAGCGCTGGACCTCCACAATGGCTATCTCGACATGCCTTACGGGCTTGGTGAGTTCAATAACGCCACAGTGCTAAGCCATACAGGACGTAAATTGCCAGTTATAGGATCAATCGCTGCTGGAGCTTGGTGTGAAGCTCACGGCAGTTTCGACCCGAGGGATGCTGAAGAATGGATCGATGCACCAGGACCAGTTGGCCCACGAGCTTTCATTCTTCGCGTTGAAGGTATGAGCATGGAGCCAAAATTTGTGGAGGGCGATAAGATAGTAATTGATCCATCACTTGAAGCATTACCTGGCCATTTCGTTGCAGCTAAAAGGACTAGCGATCAAGCAGCTACACTTAAGCAACTGAAACAAGAGGGAAATGAGCAGTATTTGTTTGCAGTGAATCCTGACTGGCCAGAGCGAATTATTCGAATGACTGAAGAATGGAGTATCTGCGGTAGGGCTCGCTGGAAAATCTCAGATTTATAGCACAAATTAAAATAATGTAGACTGCTTATCTACACTTCTCAATAACTCAAGATCCACACCGTCCACACCACCAATCAGAAATGGGCTATTAGGATCATGAGATTTGCGATTCTTTAGTACTACCTCCTTATTAAAGGTTGCATAACAATAAGAACACTCATGCAAACAAGTATTATACGCCCCTATGTCAACACTTCTCACACACCCGCACGCATCCCGTTGCCCTTGATCTTTCTTATCACTTAACGCGAGACCGAACACATCTCTTAGAAGTTGATCATCTATGCACTTACCGTGAGGAACACCCGCCTCACTGGTATTGACAACCTCCGCACAGCTTTGAATCTGCATACCGAAATTAGTAGCCACCTTTGCCATATAGCCCGACAAGTCCATTAACTTAGCATACTCATCAATAATATCTGAATATATCAAACCTTCTACTGCATTTAAATTGCGCTCCGTTTTTTTATAAAAATCTGAAAAACTGATCACGACCCGTTCCGTTTTGCCCGCAAGAAGGCCTGCAATTTTTTTGAACAGTCTTTTATGCTCATCTAAATCAACAATATTCGACAGAAGAATTGGATCATATCGCCATATAACCTTGTCTTTCCCAATCAAATCACTCAAGAGAATAAACATACGAATAGCATCGAGAGGCTTTGGAACTGATCGCTCAAGTGATCTTGGATATCCCGTAATCGTATATTGGAAATAATATCTGAAACCCATTTTATCCAAGGTACTCAATGAATGCATAAGCGCCTTTGGATTCCTAGTCCAAAATACGATAGCGTCGACATCTGCCGGCCGCAATGAAATCCGAGATATTTGATTATAATTAAATGGATTACGGGATAGTAAAAAACCCTCTTCAATTCTATTCATGAACCACTCATGATAGAAGGCCGGTATATCTGTACGTCTACTTGCACTGATGATCATTTAGCGAAAATACTCCATGAGTTGATAGTCTATAAACCGATTACTCAGGATAGGTTTTTTAACAACATTACACCCATTACAAAGGGCTACATCCTCCTTCCTTTCACACTCAATCATATATTTATCCGGATAACAAAAATCATAATGTATTTTCCGTAGCCCGACGGAACCCTCCTCGGGTGTCCCTCCTCGACAATATGTCTGATTCCATTTTTCGTTCGTACTAAATCCACTTGCCAGCATAGCATCATGAATATGTTTAAAAAAATTCACATCAGAGGACATCTTATATCCGTTACCACCTGACACAAATGAATTTAGAAAAAATACACGATCATTACTGGTAGAGGCAATCAAATTAGCCATTTCTGGCATTGCATTGACATCGCTCGCGGCTATATCCCCAATAGACTTGGGAAAGACAAACACATCCACATCATTAATATCAGCAGTCTTCAAGTTGAGAACAGTGTTATATGTAAATGCAAAATTTGCATCCGGCGAAGGTACTAATGTTTGAGTGCTCCAAGACAAATGATCAAAACCATGATAATCGAAAGCAATATTTCCTAAATTGTCTCGCAACGCATAATAATCAGGGGCCAACCCACAGCCAAATGAATAAATATTCAAATAATCATAATCATCCTCCACTTTTTTGCGCAAGAGGTCAGCCAATATACAATACTCGAGATAGTATGCTGGAAAATACCTCAAAGCATACAACTTCTGAAACTTTTTACTCATGTAATGATTGCCGCTTGGCTCATACCGGGCAATCTTGCACCAATCATCGTAGTCCCCCATAAATGAGGAGTGAAAACTAGCAAGCAACTCATCGATAAACTTTGCATTATATTCCATGAATAAACTCTGTCATTCCTTAGCAACTGTCTAGATTGAATATAGATCGATATCAACGATATCAAATTGACACTATCATATATTTTTAATCAATCCCAGTGCCCCTCATCTCCAACCACGTCTAGCGAACAAACCCAGAAAACAACCCCAAAGGTTAACTCAATCTTGACACATTAACCCTTAAGGTTATTATCATCCTCACTCTCCCACCACAGAGCGAGGCAAAACCATGCACACCACAGCCACCCTGCACGTCCATCCGGCCGCTGCTGACCCCTTACGTATCTTCGAAATTCGCCGCTTGGCCCGCGAATGCGGCTGCTCGTTTGCCACCACCAAACCGAAGCAGAAAGCCCGTACCGCACCCGCTCCTTTCGATCCGAACGGCGGAGGTCAAGCAGCATGAGCAAGTTCAAACTCGACAACCGTACCCTGCAGTTGCTCAATGCTCAGGTCAACCTGACCGAGACCTTCAATCACGTACTGAGGTCGGCACCCAAGCGTGAATCATTGGCGTTCCGTCTCAAGGTTGAACGCGGCACATCAGAGACCTTTTTCGTCGTAGATCTGGGCAGCGAACGCCACACGCTGACCTTGAAAAACGGCAAGAAGATGCATCTCAAGCTGGCCGACTTCATCGAAGAAATTGCCAACGACCCGTTCGACTCAAGCAACACCAGCGACCTGGTGCATATTCCCCACGCAAGCCGTGAATACGGCCGCTTTGAGGTCCAAGACAAACAGCGAGTGTTTGAGCTGGTACGCACCGGTGGCGTGTTGAGCCTCGACATGGGCTTCGACCTCCCCTTGCACGTGGCGCTGCATCGCACCCACACGCGTCCCGGGGTCACCACCATTCTCAGCATCGGCGTAAAGAGCCCACACACCAAGTGCTTCACCGTGTGCGGCACCGATGCCGAGATCTACGGCAAGGTCACCGAGTCCATTAACCACCTGGCTGCAGCGGCAACCCCTGCCGCGCACACCGCTTGAGGGGGATGCCATGGATCGCACACTCGCCCAAGCCGCAAGCCACCTCGGCCTGACCCGACCCAAGCTCATCAGCCAGATGCAGGAAAAGGGTCTGCTCAACGAACGCAACCTGCCGGCCTACCCCAACCGTGACCGCGAATACCTAAAGGTCAAGGACGGCCAGTGGTATCACGAGCAGCTCGGCATGCAGTACAGCCAATCGACCCGGGTCAAACAACCCGGCATCCGTTGGCTGGCCGAGCAACTGGGATTGGCGCTACCCACCATCCCGGTAGACACCCGTGACGTGGCCTAGGGAATACGCCCGCCAGATCATCGCCATGCGCACACGAGAGGAGCGCAATGCCGCGCTCCTCGAAGTGCCCGAGTATCTGCGGGAGCTGACCAAACGCCATTGCCTGAACGCCTGGAACCATCCGGCAAGAACGCAACGCAAGGAGGCCCAACAAAGCCATGAGTAACACAGCACAAAACCCGCTCCGCCTGCACCCTGCACCGGAGTCAGCCACCGTCGAATTGCTCTACCGCATCTTCGGCGACGTTCTGATCCCGCTGGACAAAGTGCGCGAGCAGTACTTCCGCAACCTCAACGAGCAATCGTTCGTGGCCGAGATAAGCAGCGGCCGCATCCAGCTTCCCATCACCACGCTCGACACCAGCCGCAAGGCACCGAAGTACGCACATATCCGGCACGTCGCCTCATTGATCGACATCCGTGCCTATAAGGCCGACGAAGACATGCAGCGACACCAGGAAGAGACCAACGAGTAACACCCACAACCAAACGGCTGCCACCACCAGCCGATGACATCACCAGGAGCACACCACATGACCGCAATACAGATCTGCGCACTGATCGTCCTCATCTTGCTTGTCGGCCTCACCTATTGGGCCGGCTACCGCGGCGGCCTCATCGACGGACACGTTGAGGGCATTGATGAAGGCATGGCCATTCAACAACCCGACAACTCGCAAACCGTCCGCAACCTGGAGCTTTCGCTTAACCAGGCAAGGGAAAACCACCAGCAGCTTTACGCTCACTACGAGCGCGCACTGGCCACTTCGAAATTGGGAGAATCAGAACGACAAACCCTTCTGGCCATCGCCGAAAAACTCAGGATCGCCGCCGAGACATTCTCTGCTTTTCGAACCGGCAAGAGGCTCGAACGTGACGCTCTAATCTTGCGTGAACAGGCTCTAGCCATCGCGGCGCTACTGCAGCCTGGCAGCGAGGACCAGCTGGACGAACAACCACGCGGCACCGCAACGCAAAACATTGAGGAGGCAGCGTGAATGAGCTGGCTCTTTTCGCAGGCGCTGGTGGCGGAATACTCGGCGGCCACCTCCTCGGATGGCACACCATCTGCGCCGTTGAGCGTGATGCCTACGCCGCACAGATTCTGGCGCAACGACAAACCGATGGACTGCTCCCGGCTTTCCCGATTTGGTCTGACGTGTGCAGTTTTGATGGACGGCCATGGCGAGGCCTTGTTGACGTGGTTTCGGGAGGATTTCCTTGCCAAGATATCTCGACCGCAGGTCACGGCTTGGGAATTGAAGGGCCTCGCTCCGGCTTATGGAGTCAAATGGCAAGAATTATCCATGAGGTACGACCTGAAATCGTCGCGATGGAAAACTCACCAATGCTTGTGGGAAGAGGACTTGCTTTGGTCCTCGGTGAACTTGCCGAAATGGGGTATGACGCGCGCTGGGGTATCATGGGAGCTGCTGATCTCGGGGCACCGCACCAGCGTGATCGGATCTGGCTTATCGCGCAGAAATCCGCGTTCTCCCTGCTTGAAGAGAATGTGGCCGACTCCAGTAGCCAGCATGTCAAAAGGCTCATCCCCAAATGCACTCACCCGCAAATCCGGGGCAGACCGCTCCAACGACCGTTTAGACCACAAAATCATGGCTCTGGATGGTGGTCAGCTGAACCCCGAGTGGGTCGAGTGGCTGATGGGTTGGCCTATCGGATGGACAGACTTAAAGCCATTGGAAACGGGCAAGTACCTCTCGTGGCATCAACAGCATTCACCTTACTCACAAGTGAGTGAGTTATAGCATGAATACTTTATTCCTATTGATGGCACAATACGATGGCCAAGCTGTAATTCCAATCAGCAAAGTCTGCAGTGATTATATGAACTTAACTGTAGAAAAGTTCAAATTGAAGCAACTTCATGGAGAAATAGATATCCCCATAATTCGCCTTGGAGCCAACTCGCAAAAAGCGGCTCTAGGAATACATATAGCAGACCTTGCCAAATACATAGACGAGCAGCGCAGGAAAGCTACAACAGAGCAAGATAAGGTTATGGGGCGCACCAATAGAAACTGAATAAAAAAAAGGGGGGCTCCCCCCCTTTCGTCTAAAGCACTCTATTCCAAAGCGCGATGGAATCCGAGTGATACCACACCACAGAATTATCTTTACAGATAAGAAGAAAGATCAATTCCTCAAGAGAAGGAAGGTAAAACTCCTCCATAACCAGTCGACAACCTTCGCAATACGTCTCACTAGAAATATGGAATTCGGTTTCTTTATTATGAACAACTGAGCAACGGATGCGATACAAAGTTTTCGCAAAGAAATTCCGAAAACTGTTCAGGTCACTTACCGAACTTTTTTTCATACCAAGCTTAGCCAGAAAAGCATCAATATCTTGCTCATTAGCTGCATGCGCCGTTAAGAAATCAGTCCACGCCCGATATATTTCATGCCCAATAGTACTAGCACTAAAGGGCAGCAGAAAAGCCCCCTTCATAAGGTCAATAATTGCTTCAACCTCCTTTTTTTCGACCTCATTATACAACGCCCTAAAGTCCCGAATAGAAAACATTACACCGCCCCTAGCGCGCTCAAGCTTAACTATCGGGCTTTTAAACATAAAGTTTTCTACAACATGGTAAATAGAGAGATATTTCGACAGCACATCCTTACGATCGACGTACTCACCCATTATTTGAACCACATCACTAAACTGAGCATAGTTCCGTTCAGGGTCAAAGTCGTTAATTGAAGAATTTTTAGGCGCCCGAATATACTCAATTGTCCTTGCGATCTTCTTTCCATCGGCCAACATATAAATCTTTAACAATGAAACCACATTACCTTTTTCAGACAGGCTTGCAGAGTTAGAAACCAAAATCTCACTAGGCTGAGTGAAATCAATGTCCTCCAAAAAAGCCGCCAAACAGTACCAAAGCTCCACATCGGTATCATAAGAAACCAATGATTGCAAAGAAGCAACATCACAAGGATTAAACCAAATTACATTACTATTAGTTGGAGTAACACTGGATGCAAATGCCCGACATGAAAAGTTCAGTGAGCAGGGTGAGAAGCCGAAGTCAGAACTTACATCTTCATCTGCGACCAACCCTACCGAGTCACATAACTTTACAGCCATAGCAAGCGAGTATGTTATTTTCGAAAAATCAAACTCTGGATAACCTGAAAACTCAAGCTGAAATTCATCGAATACCACCTGTAAATCACGCAAACGAGCACTAACAGTTAGAGTATGATGGCAGGTTTCAAGATCGATTTTATGATCTGAAAGGCTATCGCACAGGGCATCAAATCGATCTCTCATCGGCTCATTCAATGATGTCCAATAAGCCTCATCGGTAGTTTCACAAATCCTCTTAATTTCATTAATCAAAAACGAGTAAAGGGCATCTACCTTTTTCATTATCGCTCCCCCTCAAAGGCACTATGCCAAGAAATGGGGACACTGCAATTCAAATCAAAAAAACTCAAAAATGATCTAAATATAATTCTCTTACTTACCGCACCAATATTAACCTTGGCCAAATCCAATGTTTTCCGCGCCTGCTCATACTCAGCTAAATTACACTTATTGAAATTATCCGCCAATAATTCACAAATATCCATAAGCTCCAAATTACTTTTAGCATGTGCACCTAACGCTGCAAACATAGCGCTTAATGATGTATCTCGCCCCATCCATTGCACACCTGCATCGCCAAAGCACTCCGCGGCAGCCACATCAATCCGATATAGCGAATTGACAAAACTCTGCAAAAAATCAAAACTAAAAAAACCGATTAGATCATCATACTTTTCTCTATCACTCTGGACGCTCTCAATAAAGTCTGAACCGGCGGTGATCGGCTTTTTTTCAACATAGGAAATCAACGCCGATATCACATGCGAGAAATGAAAATCCCCAACTTTTCGATGTTTGCTATGAGAAGACGAAGTCACCTGTTTTTCGCGCGAAATCCGCACGTGACCAGCTTTAACTTCAGAAATCGTTGTATAAATATTGTTAAATAACAGTTCGAGCTGATGCCGTATATTAACCGGCTTATGCCCAGCATTTAGCAACAGCATCTTCTGCACCTGCTCGGCGGGACCAAGTCCTGTCCAGACCTCAAACCATTGATAGTTTTCTGAAAAGCATCTCTCTAGGGCCTCTTTACCCGACGACTCAAAAAACTTTCTCAACTCAAGCAAAATGAACCCAGAGGATCCAATCGATATCAACTGATCTCTATAGTTTCGCTTTAACTGAAAATCCGACAACTCCCTGGATATAGCAGCAATTTCAGAAAGAAACAACTTCCTAGTCTCATTAATAATTCTCAATCTATGAGTCCGCTGCAACCCATCTAATATCTTATAGCTATCAACCCTACCGCCAGCCAAGCCATCCTCGTTATCAACTATCAATGTTATTGAGGGAATATGCCTATCATTAATTACTGTCAAAACTAACTTATCAAGATAGGAGTTACTTACTATAGCTCGCTGAACATCATATGAAGCATAGTCATCTGGAAGTGATGACAAATACTCATCCAAAGAGGCCCTTATCAATCGGCATCGAGCATTACCCTCTGACTTAACATCCAACAAATTAAACTGCATAACCCCTCCCTTGATTAAAAAAAATAATACTCTATTGCATTACCGCCATTTCAAACACCTGCATCACAACTTTTATCGACCAAAAAATCAATCTTTATTTCAACGCCCCAAGATAATGTCATTCCACTTCCAAAACTGATATTTGTCACCAATACGATGGTAGTGAGTGTAACGCCGCAATGAATTCCAATCTCGATGACCAGAAACGCTCGACACCCTCGGGATGTCCCAGTCCATCTCGAACAACCGACTCACCCCTTCGTGCCGCAGGTCATGAAAATGCAGATCCTCGATTCCCAACAGTGGGCAGGCCCGAGTAAAAGACGCTGACACCGACTTGGCGTTGTAGGGAAAAATCTCTCTTTCTACCTTGGGCATGGTGTGCAGGATCGCCCAGGCTTCGTCAGGAAGATGGCACCACACGTCATTGCCGATTTTTTGCCCCGGGTTTTTCATGTCGCGCACCAAGACAGCCTGCCGGGTGCAGTCAAGATCGTCCCAGCGTATTCGCGTTATTTCTTCCTGCCGACGCGTGGAAAAGAGCGCAAAGGCGATGATCTTCGGCATATCGATCTGGGCTTTGCGCCGCGTTTGCATCTCGAAGAAATGCTCCATGAGCTTGTCCAGCTCTTCCAGCGATGGCCGCCGGTTGCGCTCTTTGCTCTTGCTAACCATGCCGAGCTTACGCAACACCTTGCGCGCGTCAGGCATGGCCAGCGGATCGACCTCATAACCCCACGCCGGTCGCGCCACGGATAGCACCGCCCCCAAGTGCGACAGATCGTTGCCGACTGTCTGCGCCTGGACACCTCCGCCGTCCTTGCTCATCCGCCATTGCGCGAACTCCACCAGTTTCTGGCTGGTCAATGCCGAGTCGTCGAGCTCGCCCAACCAGGTGTCCTTGATCGCCTGCAGCGTCGCACTCTTGGTCTTGCCCAGCGGCCGGATCTTTTCGTACTCGTCCAGATACTGCTCGATCATCTTCTTGATTGTCACACCCTTGCGGTTCGCGCGCGCAATAGCACCGGGCTCGGCCAGCTCCGTTTCGCGACGCTTGATCCAGGCCTGGGCCACCTGCTTACGGTCGAAGGTCTGGCTTTCCTGATAAACTGTCTTCCCGTCTCGATTGATCCGTATCTGCGCCGTGTAGGCCGTCGAATTGTCCTTGCGCTTGCGTGATGTGATCGTGCCCATTTCCAGTTGCTACATTGCTGATCTCGGTTGCTACATTGTAGCAACCGACTCTGAAAAACAAGGAAAAATGGGTAAAAACCGCTGTATAAAAGATCAGTATCAATGAATTTTGAAAAACCTGAAACGCCCGTAAATGCTAGCCCCGCCCGCTCCGAGCCGTCCCGCCGCTTCAGTGTTGCGCCGATGATGGACTGGACTGATAGGCATTGCCGTTTTTTCCTACGCCAGCTCTCCAAGCACGCCCTCCTTTACACAGAAATGGTCACCACCGGCGCGCTCCTCAACGGCGATCACGACCG
>Ga0065714_10065362_pt1 | contig 10622 bp, 9 predicted proteins | sample MisRhiReplicate2_FD_59101 | JGI IMG/M metagenome (GOLD analysis project Ga0065714, IMG submission 59101) | Miscanthus rhizosphere microbial communities from Kellogg Biological Station, MSU, sample Rhizosphere Soil Replicate 2: eDNA_1 v2... | ecosystem: Host-associated > Plants > Roots >... | reverse complement strand
ACACTTCTTATCAAAAGTATAATATCTATTAGGGTGGTGTATTTTGCTGACTTTGTAAGAGTTGTGATTTTTACTTTCGATAATGTTCAGCTTTTGATAAATGAAATTATCAAAAGCTTTCGATAATTCATGTGAAAGAACTTTGGATTCTTCATTAGAAAACAAGCCCGTTGTCGTACTTTCCAACAACGATGGATGTGTTGTGTCCCGAAGCAAAGAGGCAAAAGATCTTGGGATTACTATGGCAGCTCCCGCATTTAAATATAAAGAGCTTTTTAAACAACATGATGTGAAAAGTTTTTCTGCAAAATTTGAACTGTATAATTTTAAAAGTCAGCAAGTCATCGAGATAGCCAGTTCTTACGTTTTAGAATTTGAAACATACAGCATCGATGAATTATTTTTAAATCTCACAGGCTTTAAATATGTCAATATTCATGACTACTGTCTTAAGATTCGGAAGCGAATTCAAGATGAAGCGAATATTCCTGTGAGTATCGGTATTGCACCGACAAAAACTTTGTGCAAAGTTGCTAACAGAATCGTTAAAGAATTTCCTGAAGAGTTTCATGAAGGCATTTATATTTTAAATACTCCCGGAAAAATTGAAAAAGCTTTAAAATGGCTCAATATCGGCGATGTTTGGGGGATAGGAAGAAGACTTGCCGCAAAAATGAATGATGCCGGAGTTTATAAAGCCTGGGATTTGCTTCAGAAACCTGAAATGTGGGTTCGCAAGATCATGGGAATTCATGGCGTGAGAATGATTAATGAATTGAAAGGAATCCGCCAGTTGGAGCTGGATTCACCTTCTCCGAAAAAATCGATTGCCGTTACGCGAAGTTTCATGGAAATGTTAACCCAAAAAGACGATGTTCGTGAACGTGTTGAGACTTTTGGAATGTATTGCTCCGAAAGACTGAGAAAGCAAAATACCTGTTGTAAAATGGTGACGGTTTTTGTTCAGACCAACCGTTTCAGAAAAGATTTACCGGAATACAGAAATGCGAAAACCCAAATTTTGCCTAACCCAACCAATTCTTCGATTATTATCGGAAGAGTTGTCAATGAATTGTTTGAAGCTGTTTTTGAAGAAGGATTTCACTATAAAAAAGCAGGAGTGATCGTTAACGATTTTGTTCCTGAAGATCAACGGCTAATTAATTTGTTTGAAGAAGACACCCAAAATCAGCATTTACCTGTAATGAAAGCAATGGATGCGATGAATAAAAAGTACGGGAAAGATAAAGTACGTTTGGGGAGCATGAGCGGAAAAAATACATGGGGACGTGCTCAGATATCTCCGGAGTATGAAGCTTTTTTAAAGAATAACACATTTCCTGAAGCTAATTTTAGATTCCACTAAGGTTTTAGTTTAAATGCTTCTTCTCATACTTCCAGTTTCTTCCTTTGCCTTCTGCAATCCATTCTAAAGCCTGTTCCATCCTTTTGTTTCGGGTAGTTTCGGTTTTTGCATCAATGATCCACATGACATATTCTTTTCTAAAAGAAGGAGAGGCTTTTTTGAAAACTTCAAATGCTTTTTTGTTTTCATTTAAGGCAATTTTAAAATATTCCGGAACTTCAATTTCTGTTTTTATGGGAGCTGCTTTTTTCATTGTAACGCCCATATCTGTCAGTTCCATTGCTTCTTTGATCAGTTTTTTCAGCTGAGGTTTTGAGGGCAGATCTTCAATTTTTGTAATTTTTCCTAAACTGAACATATTGCTTTTCTCCGCATCAGTTTCAATTTCCTTAATGGTTTTCATTTCCTGATGAAGCCAGAAACCCATGCTGCAATATTGTTTAAACGAAACAACAGAACAAAGGATTTTTCCTTTGTACATAAACGTCGGGAACTTCCATTTGATGGCTTCTTCTGTTTCAGGACAGAATTCATGCACGGTTTCGCGAAGGTAATTTAAGATAGGCTGAGCAAAATCCGGAGATTTCTCAATATATTCATCGACTTTTGTGTTATAGTTTTCCATTTTCTTAAGAGAATAATTGTATGGTTTCATTGACAAGAAATTTTACCTGATCCGGTCTTCCGCGATCTGTTTTAGGTAAATTATTATAACTTCCGGTTCTTACGATCACCACTTTGTGCTCCGGAACCATGATAATATATTGTCCTTGTAAACCTAAGAAATAATAATGCTTTATTGGATTGTCATTATTAATCCAAAACCCCATTCCGTAGATGTCATCAGACTTTTTGGTTGGAGTTCTCATTTTTTCAATGAAATCTAAATTCAAAATCTGCTGATCTCCCACTTTTCCATCATCTAAAAATAATTGTCCCAATTTAGCAAAATCTCTTGAGTTGGAGTGGATGCAGCAATAGGTTTTTTCCATTCCGCTTTCGTCTACGCTCCAATCAGCGTTTTGTTCCATTCCCAAAGGAATCCAGAATTTTTCAGATAAATAGCTTGATAAAGTTTGATTGAGAGATTTCTTTAAAGCAAACCCCAATAATTGCGTCGAGCCGCTCTGGTATTCAAATCTTTCTCCGGGCTGTTCTTTGAATCTTCTTGAGAATGCAGCTTTCATGAGACTTTTCCCGTAATACGCTTTCGCATTCGGAAGAAAAGGATTTTTATAATTTTCGTCCCAGTCTAGACCGGATTCCATTTGAGCTAAATTTTTCAAGGTTAAATCTTTGCCGAAAGGTTTAGTTTTAAATTCATCAAAGAGATCACAGAATTTTTCATCAATACTTTTTATTTTTCCTTCTTCAATGGCTTTTCCAAAAAGCATCACGGTGACCGCTTTTGCCATAGAAAAAGAGTTGGTCTTTGAAAGTGGAGTGTAGCCGTTAAAATATTGCTCGTGGAGAAGCTTTCCATTTTTTATGACTAAAAATGAGGCAGTGTTGGAATGCAGCAAATCATCAGATATTTCTTTAGACAATTCCTTCTTATTAAAATCAGGATGCTCTTCCCAAAGTTTTGGCGAAGTCGTATGAATCATATTGCACCGGAAAAATTTTCCGTCATCAATATTAGCACTCATTTTACCTCTGAGATAGGTTTTTGAAATTCCGCTGAACAGATAAGCGTACCCGAAAATATAGATCAGAGCGGTGAAAGCAGTAATAAAAGCAATGAAATAAAATAAAATTGTCATAGTAAACGATCTGTAACAAATTTAGAATAATTTTGAAGAGAAAGTAATAAATATACTTCGAAAATGAATTATTTTCATGGTAAGTGACACTCCGAATGCATACTGTTTTGCAAACGGAACTTTTTAATTGGTTAAATAACGACAGCCATTTAGAATCTATGATTCCCACGAACTAGAACGTAAATGACACAACAAAAATAGAAAAATACCTGAATTAGACTATATCATCTTGCTAAGCTCGTCAACCAGAAATTTTACCTGAAGAGGTCTTAGTTTTTTATCAACTTCGAGTCGGTTGTAAAAACCTGTTTTCACGATTACCATTTTCTTTTCCGGTACCATAATAACAAACTGACCTAAAAACCCATAGAAAAATCTATGTTTAATCTCGTTTTCGTCATCTGCCCATATTGTAAAACAGAATGCATCGTTAGCTTTTGTAGGAGTAAGCAGTTTTTTGCAGTATTCTTTACTGATAAGTTGTTTTCCTTCCCAATTGCCATTTTGCATGAGAAGCTGCCCGATTTTCGCAAAATCTCTAGGACTCGCATGAATGCAACAGAAGGTCTTTTCCATTCCTTTTTTATCGGTACTCCATTTAGCAGGAAATTCCATATCAAGAGGCTTCCAAAGCTTTTCTGAAAGATAAGCTGAGAGCCGTTTACCAATTGCTTTTCTCAAAGCGAGACCTAAAAGCTGTGGAGCAACACTTTGGTATTCATATGTTTCTCCGGGCATTTTTTTTACGTCTACATTGAAAGCTTGGTCTGCCAGATCGTCAATAAAATATTGTTTAGAATTGGGTGCAAAAGGATGACGATATTCTTCTTCCCAATCCAATCCTGCCTGCATTGTCATAAGATGGCGAAGTGTCAGAAATTTTCCATAACGACTGTTTTTATATTGCGGAAATATAGAAGAGATCAGTTGATCTTCAGATTGCAGGTAGCCATCATCAATAGCGCAACCGACCAAAATTGAAAGAATTCCTTTAGCCATCGAAAAAGAATTCATTAATGAAGATGAGTCGTGATCTTTCCAATATTGCTCATGTACAAGTTTGCTGTCATGTACTATGATCAGTGATGAAGCACGTGTTTTTTTTAGATTTTTTAAAACGCTTTCCGAAAGTATTCCGGTATTGTATTTTGCATCTTTTTCCCACGGTTTCGGATGCAGATTAGGAACGGGATGAGAAGGGAATTTTTCCTCATCATCAATAGAAGGAGTTACAGGACCTTTTTTTAAATTAATTCCGATTGCCCTAAAAATATATCCATACCCTGAAAGATAAATTACGGCAGCTATTGCTGAGGTTCCTGCGACAACTGCAGATAATATTTTTTTCATGACTAATGGAATATTGAGCCTCTTACTTTTTACAATTCAACAAAAATAAAAAATCCCGAACTTAAAATGTCGGGATTTAGATATTTAATTAAAAATTCTATATTTTAGAAAGTAAATTTCTGAAGTTTGTTTTCTCGTCAATAATTCGTCTCAATTCAGAAACCGGAACTCTTTCCTGCTGCATCGTGTCTCTGTCTCTGATCGTAACGGTGTGATCTGTAAGAGAATCGTGATCAACTGTGATACAATATGGTGTTCCGATTGCGTCCTGTCTTCTGTAACGTTTTCCGATGGCATCTTTTTCTTCGTAGAATAAATTGAAATCATATTTCAGATCGTTGAAGATATTTTCTGCATATTCTGCTAAACCATCTTTCTTCATTAAAGGAAGAATAGCAGCTTTAATTGGTGCTAAAGCCGGTGGTAAAGATAAAACCGTTCTTTCAGAACCGTCTTCCAGAACTTCATCTCTTAAACAATGAGAGAAAATTGAAAGGAATAATCTGTCTAAACCTACAGAAGTTTCTACAACATACGGAACATAATTTTCGTTTCTTTCAGGATCGAAAAACTGTAATTTTCTACCAGAATGTTTCTCATGCGCTTTCAAATCGAAATCTGTTCTCGAGTGAATACCTTCCAATTCTTTAAATCCGAATGGGAAATTAAATTCAATATCAGCTGCAGCATTTGCATAATGCGCCAGTTTCTCATGATCATGGAATCGGTAATTTTCGTTTCCTAAACCTAGAGCCAAATGCCAGTTCAGACGTTTTTGTTTCCACTGTTCATAGAATTCAAGTTCAGTTCCCGGAGCAACGAAAAACTGCATTTCCATCTGTTCAAATTCACGCATTCTGAAAATAAACTGTCTTGCAACGATCTCGTTTCTGAATGCTTTACCAATCTGAGCAATACCAAAAGGAAGTCTGTGACGAGAAGTTTTTTGAACGTTTAAGAAATTTACGAAAATACCCTGAGCAGTTTCCGGTCTTAAATAAAGATCCATTGCAGAATCTGCAGAAGCACCCAATTTAGTTCCGAACATTAAGTTGAATTGTCTTACTTCCGTCCAGTTTCTTGAGCCTGTATCGGGATCAGCAATTTCCAATTCTTCAATTAAAGCTTTTACATCGGCAAGATCTTCATTTTCCAGAGATTTTGCCAGTCTAGAAAGTATCGTTTCTCTTTTTGCTCTGTATTCTAAAATTTTAGGATTCGTTGCAACAAATTGATCTTTATCGAAAGACTCACCGAATCTTTTCGCTGCTTTTTCGATTTCTTTATTTTCTTTATCCTCGATTTTTGCGCAATAATCTTCTACCAATACATCTGCTCTGAAACGTTTTTTAGAATCTTTATTATCAATCAAAGGATCGTTGAATGCATCAACGTGGCCCGAAGCTTTCCAAGTTGTAGGGTGCATCAGAATTGCTGAATCAATACCCACAATATTTTCGTTAAGCTGTACCATTGCTTTCCACCAATATTGTTTAATATTATTTTTCAGTTCTGCACCGTTCTGTCCATAATCATAAACAGCGGATAAACCGTCATAGATCTCACTCGAAGGGAAAATAAAACCATATTCTTTAGCGTGAGAAATCACTTTCTTGAAAACATCTTCTTGCTTTGCCATAATTTTTTTACGTCTGATGTGCAAAAATAGTGAAAATGTAGGAAGATGGAAGTTTTTAACAATGAAATTATTGGGAGCCGGGAACCTGCTTTCCGCTGTATCTTTTTCGCCATCGCTTTTTTCAAGCCCATTAAGAAAAAGTCGCTGCAATCAGGGCTATTGAAGAAAGTCCGCCTAAAAACCATTGGTAAACCCGTCAGGCTTTGCATTTTGAATTTCAATAAGATGAAATTCCCCCCAAAAAGATAATTTTTTAAGGAGAGATGATATTTATTTTTCATTTTTATGAGTAGTTTTAACGTTCAATATTAATTGTCATTAAACTTAAAATTTAATATGAAAAAAAAATTTGAATACAAAACTGTTGTGATAAAGCCTAAAGTTAGCTTTTGGACTGTAGAATACGATCCAGTTGAAATGGACAAAACACTAAATCAGTATGGTATGGATGGCTGGGAATTGGTGGGTGTCGAAAGTAGAGAACATATGGGAACGTATTTGTTTCATTATACATTTAAACGTGAACTTTAATCACAATCTTTTCAGGTGAACAGGGTTTTCCTACTTTTGCCAAATGTTAGAAATTCTTTATCGTGACGAGCATCTTATTGCCATCAATAAACCAAGCGGATTATTGGTTCATAAATCTTTTTATTCCGGAGAGGCGGATACTTACGCTATTCAGGAGTTGAGAAAGCAGATTGGACAAAAAGTTTTTCCGGTACATCGCTTAGACCGTAAAACTTCGGGTGTTCTGCTGTTCACTTTAGATAAAGAAACTTTGAAAATCATGAGCGCTCAGTTTGCATCACGAGAAGTCAAAAAGAAATACATTGCGATTCTTCGAGGATGGACGAAAGAAGAGGAAACAATTGATTATGATTTGATTAACGAAGACGAAATAAAACAGAATGCAATCACTTATTATCATCGTTTGCAGATTTCGGAAATAGATTTGCCTTTTTTAAAGCATCAAACTTCGAGATATTGTCTGGTAGAAGCGATTCCTGAAACGGGACGATTTCATCAGTTAAGAAAACATTTTAAACATATTTTGCATCCGATTTTAGGCTGTCGTAAACACGGTTGCAATAAACAGAACAAGTTATGGCTTCAGACATTTGGTATCACAAAAATGACGCTTCACGCTCATCAGTTAATTTTTAATCATCCCATTTCTAATGAAAGAATTACGGTAAATGCCACTATAGATGATGAGTTCAAAAGAGTAGGGGATATTTTGAATTTTGATTTGAGCGCGTATTCATAGTTTTTATATTTTTATTATCAACACGTTTGTCATCCTGGAAGGATCTAAGCGTAGTATTAGAAAATCATATGAAAGATTCGAGTCGAGATTCCTCCGGAAATCGTAGATTAGACGAAGTCAATGACAAATTCTGTGTCTATTTGTGAATTTGTGATTTAACAAATTAATTGCAGCAATCATCCTCATTTAAATAAAATATCACACATCAAGAATTCATTAATTTAAAAATGAGTATTTTTGTAAAACTTTTTTTCAATGTACAAATCGCTCATTCGTCCAATTCTTTTTAAATTTGATCCCGAAGAAGTCCATCACTTTACTTTTTCGATGCTCAAAAATTTCGGATTTCTTACTAAGTTATTTCTCCCAAAACCAATTGTTGACAAACGTCTTGAAAGAGAAGTTTTCGGATTAAAATTTAAAAATCCGGTTGGTTTAGCAGCAGGTTTCGATAAAAATGCAGTGTTATTCAATGAATTAGGCGATTTAGGATTTGGGTTTGTAGAAATTGGTACGGTTACTCCAAAAGCACAAGCTGGAAATCCTAAGAAAAGACTTTTCCGTTTAATCGAAGATGGCGGAATCATCAATAGAATGGGTTTCAACAATGACGGACTTGAAGCTGCAATCGAAAGACTGAAAGGCAACAAAGGCAAAATCATCATCGGTGGAAACATCGGAAAAAATACCAATACAACTCCGGAAAATTATACTCAGGATTATCTGGATTGTTTCGAAGGACTCCATCATTATGTAGATTATTTTGTGTTAAATGTGAGTTGTCCAAACGTTGGAAGCCACGCAAAATTAGAAGATGTAGAATATCTGAGAGAATTGATTACAGAAGTGAAGAAAATCAATCAGACTAAGGCAAAACAAAAACCAATACTTTTAAAAATCGCTCCGGATTTGAACAATCAGCAATTGGATGAAATCATTGAACTGATTGCAGATACAAAAATTGACGGAATCGTCGTTTCAAACACATCAGTCAACAGAGAAGGTTTGAAAACTTCGGCAGAGACTTTAGCAGAAATCGGAAATGGTGGTTTAAGCGGAAAACCAATTCGTGAACGAAGTACCAAAATGATCAAATATCTTTCTGACAAAAGCAACAGAGCATTCCCGATCATCGGAGTTGGAGGAATTCACTCAGCAAAAGATGCGATTGAAAAACTGAACGCAGGTGCAAGTTTAGTTCAGTTGTACACGGGATTTATTTATGAAGGTCCACAATTGATCAACGATATTAATCAGGAGCTTTTAACGAGAGCAGGTAGAATTGCTAGGTAAAATGCATATTTTAGTCTATAAAATTATAGAGTAATGAAAGTAGATTTATGCTAAAAAAAATACAAATCCTTGCTTCAATCTTTATTCTTCCAGTAATATTATCAATTGTAATAATTTGGCAAATTAAACTTATTCAAAAAAGTAAAACTGATTATAATCTCTCGGGGGGGAAAGTTGAAAACTTTGGATTTACTAATAAAAATGTAAAAGGAAGTTATAAATCACCTACCACAGAAACAAAAGTGTTTTTTATTAAACTTAGTAATAATGATACTATATATTCATTCTTTTTTAGAAGAGAATATAAATATAATTTTCTTATATCAAACCTAAAACAGAATGATTATGTCAAAATCTATAACAAAGGTTTTACAAAAAGACAAAATACAGTTGATATAATTCAACTTGAAAAAGGGCAAAAAGTATTAATTGATAAAAATATTTCGGATAGACGACATTATGTATTAGTGGCTTTTCTTACCTTGATACTGTTTTTATATTTTTTCCTTCCGTATAAATTTATTTGGAAGAAAAGATAGAAATTATTTTTTTGACCTCTGGTGAATATGTCGGTTTTTATATGAATATGCTTATTAATAATAAATTAGGGCTAAAGAAAGAAATGCGAAATCGTATAAATAATTAAACCAACCAGTCCACCGACCAAAGTGCCGTTGACACGGATGAACTGCAGGTCTTTACCAACCTCTAATTCAAGCTTTTCGCTCAATTCTTTTCCTTGCCAGTTTCCGACCGTTGAGCTGATGAGGTTTCCGGCTTGATGGGTGTTTTTGAGAATATATTTGTAGGCAGTTACTCTCACCCAATGATCAATTTTATTCTGAAGTTTTTCGTCAGTTTTTAAATTTTCAGAAAACTCATTAAGATTTTTAGAAATATATTTTTTTAATGAAGATTCATTTTCCTGAAGCTCTTCGCTGAGCGTCTTTTTGATGGAAAGCCAAATGTCATTTGAATATTCGTCTAACTTATCATTTTTCAGGAAATCATTTTTAATGGTTTTAAATTCATCATTCCATTTCGGATCTTCTTTTAAATCATTAGAAAATTCATAAATCTTTTTTGTAATTAAAGCTCTGATTTCGTGATTGGTATCTTCCTCAACTTCACGGAAGAAATCTGAAAGTCCGCTTGCGATTTTCTCGGCAATTTTATTGTCAATGAAGGATGGTATAAAAGTATAACTTCCTTTTTTTACCCTTTCCTGAATCATAGAGTCATTTTCGATGAGATATTCTTTGATCTGTTTTGAAAGGTTGGTGACGATTTTTTGATGGTCGTTTTTGTCTAAAAGATAAATAATTCCATTTCCCAAAATTTTGTTGAGCTGGATATCATCCGTCATTTCGCTCACTTTTTTACTGATAAATTGGCTAACTTCAGAATCATCCAATTTATTAAGAATGTCTAAAACAATATCTGAAAGATTTTTAATTAAAACTTCCTGATTTCTTTCTTTCGAAAGCCATTCTCCAACGAAATTTGAAATTTTTATTTTCTGAATATAAGGGCGGATTGTTTCAGGTGAAAGAAAATTTGAAACTACAAAACTTCCCAAATTGTCACCCAATTTCTGTTTGCTGTTCTCAATCAGATTCGTATGCGGAATCGGAAGTCCAAGCGGATGCCGGAAAAGAGCTGTTACGGCAAACCAATCTGCCAAAGCTCCGACCATTGCTGCTTCAGAGAAAGCACGCACATAACCTATCCAATGAGAATTATGGTTTTTCTGAAGAAGCGTTGTTACAACAAAAATGACTGCCATCAAAACGAAAAGTCCGGTGGCAAATGCTTTGTATTTATTAAGCTGTTTTCTTTTTAGTTCATCATTCATATTCTCAAATTTAGTAAATTTGGTCATGGAAACCGAAATAAAGATTGACTGAATAAAAATTCGGATTAAAATTTGCATTTCTATTC
>Ga0065714_10065361_pt1 | contig 10623 bp, 5 predicted proteins | sample MisRhiReplicate2_FD_59101 | JGI IMG/M metagenome (GOLD analysis project Ga0065714, IMG submission 59101) | Miscanthus rhizosphere microbial communities from Kellogg Biological Station, MSU, sample Rhizosphere Soil Replicate 2: eDNA_1 v2... | ecosystem: Host-associated > Plants > Roots >... | reverse complement strand
GGGCAGTCGGCCCATGTGATCGTCGCCAACCCCTATGGCATCACCTGCAATGGCTGCGGGTTTATCAATACCCCAAAGGCGACCCTGACCACGGGCAAGCCGATCATCGAAAACGGCCAGGTGGGTCGCTATCAGGTGGACCAGGGCAGCGTCGCCATTGAAGGCGCGGGCCTGAACGCGAACAACGTCGACCGTTTCGAAATCATTACTCGCAGCGCCAAGATCAACGCCGAGATCCAGGCGAAGAACCTGACCATCGTGGCTGGGCGCAACGACGTCAACGCCAATACCCTGAACGCCACTGCCCGGGCCGATGACGGCAGTGCGAAACCAGAGCTGGCCATCGACTCTTCGGCGTTGGGCGGTATGTACGCTGGCGCGATCAAGCTGGTGGGCACCGAGGCCGGGGTTGGGGTGAAGCTGGACGGCAAGATGGTCGCCAGCGGGGGGGATATTCAGCTGGATGCCAATGGGCATTTGAGTTTGGCGCAAACCACGGCGGCAGGCGCCGTCGATATCAAGGCTCAAAGCCTGGAAGCCCGAGGTACGATCTATGCCGGCAGCCATGTCCAAGCGACGACCCAGGGGACCCTCAGCAACCAGCACGCCATCGCCGCGCGCGGCAATGTCACGCTGACTACCAACGGCCAACTCAACAATCTCGGCATCATCGAAGCGGGCGTCAACATCGACAATACCCGCAACCAGGTTGGCGATGTCGTGCTGACCGCGGCGAATATCGACAACCGCGGGCAGAACGTGATCGCCAGTCGCGACTTGAAAGCCACGACCACGCAGGCCCTCGACAATCGCGGCGGCACTTTTTCCGCCGGCAAGAGCCTGACGCTGAACAGTAAGGACATCGACAACCGCGCCGGCACGCTGGTCAGCCAAGGCGGCATTCAGGCACAGGCCACTGGCGCGTTGGATAACCGTGATAAAGGGATCATCGCCAGCAACGGTGAGCAGACCCTGGTCGTCGGGACTCTGAAGAACAGCGCAGGCGTCATCAGCAGCAACGACCTCCTGAAGCTCGAAGCGAAAACCCTGGATAACAGAGGTGGCAAGATTGCCTCCGATGCCGCTCTGACCCTTGGGGGCGGTAGCGTTGAAAATAGCGCAGGACAAATCACCAGCCAGGGTGATCTCGTTGCCACGCTGAAAAGCTTCAACCAGAAGGACGGCAAGTTGGTCAGCCAAGGGAAACTGACCCTGACCGCAGACCGCATCAACAACAGCGACGATGGTTATATCGCCTCGGTCAAGGCGATGAGCCTGACCGCTTACCAGCAACTGCTCAATAACGGCGAGGCGATCATCAGCACTGAGCAGGGGCTGACGATCAGTGGCGGTGGTCTCGATAACACCAAAGGCAGCCTGCTCAGCCAAGGTGACCTGAAGGTCGATATCACTGGGGATTTTCTCAATCAGGATGGCAGCGTCATCACCCAGGCTGGGAACGTGGACATCGAGGCGAGCAGTCTCGATAACCGTGGCGGTGTCCTTGCCAGTGTCGGCGGTTGGCTGAAAGCCACGCTGGACACGGTGTTGGATAACGGCGAGTCGCTCACCTCGGTCGACGCAGCTGGGTTGATCCAGGCGCAATCCGTCGACCTCGATGCGAAACAGACGCTGCGCAACAATGGTGGGCAGGTCTCGGCCTTGTCCGGGGCCGTTGTGCTCTCCACGGCCACGCTCGAAAACCGCGACGGTGCAGTGCTCGCCAAACAGACACTGACAGTACGCGCGCAGGATTTGGACAACAGCGACGGACGCGCAGCGGCAAACGCCGTTGATTTCGGTCTGACCGGGGCACTGAACAACCTGCGCGGTCTGGTGGAAGGCTCCAATGGCCTGCTGATCCGTGCTGAGTCAGTTGATAACCAGGGCGGCAAGTTGCGCTCGGTGGGCAAGCTGGGGACCGCGACGCTAACGGTTGATCAACTGCTGGACAACCAGGGCGGCGTCATTGAAGCAGCCACCCAGGACCTGTCCCTGCAGATGGCAGGCTTCAAGAATGCTGGCGGCAATGTTCGTCATGTGGGCACCGGCACTTTGGGTGTGGACCTCGCCAGGTTCAGCAACATCGGCGGCAGCCTGATGACCTCAGGCGCCCTGACCGTCGACGCGGCGCGTTGGGACAACAGCTCGGATATCCAAGCCAATGCCCTGAACCTGAAGGTGGGTCAGCTCAATCAGACCAGTAGCGGCAAGTTGGTCGCGGTACAAAGCCTGTCGGCCACGGGCGGCACCTGGAACAACGCGGGTACTATCAGCAGCGACGTTGATCTGGATCTGAAGCTGACCGGCGCTTATGTCGGCACCGAAAACAGCCGCCTCAGCAGTGTCGATCAATTCGATCTGAGCGCCGCCAGCCTAGATCTCTCCAGCGGCTCGCGTCTGGCTGGCGGTGGCATGACCACCATCAGCAGTCTCGGTGCGCTGAATAATGCCGGCCGGATCACTGGCGGGGGCAAGTTCTCCCTGGCCGCCACGAGCCTGGTCAATACGGGCACGCTGGGTGGCGCCGACACCGTCGAACTGGCTGCCAACGAGGCCCGTAACGACCGCGGCCTGATCTTCAGCGGCGCGGACATGGCCCTGCGTTTCAATCGCTTCACCAACTATCGTGCGGACGTCTACAGCCTGGGGGCACTGAATGTCGCGGCGCGAGATGGCGTCGCTCGCAGCACGCTGCTGGAGAACATCTCAGGCACCCTTGAATCGGCAAAGGACATGTCGCTGCGCAGCGACACCCTGATCAATCGCAAGGACGTCTTTTCCACCACCGATGAGCTGGTGTCGGGCTCCATCAGTGTCAAATGCTATGACTGTAGCGGTGATCACCACAACGTCGACTATATAGCCCGGGAGACCTACCAAAGCGCAGTGCTTGAAGACTCAGCCAGTGCCACGTTGATGAGTGGGGCGAAGCTGACCGTTGATGGCTCTGCGGTGACCAACCAATACAGTGTAATGGCCTCGGCTTCCGACCTGCTGATCACCGCAGACAACTTCGCCAACGTTGGCGCTGCTTCTGGCACAAGCGTCAGGACGCGGACCTGGAACACCGGCCGGGTCACCGATGGCACCGACGAGCGTTTTCGCGGCAGGGTCATCGTTCCCTACAACGCCCAGGCCAACCCGAAACAACTGCCCGTCGATGCGCTCAACAACTTCCGTCAGGTGGGCGACATCACGATCGTGACGCCAGGAGAGTCTCTGGCACCGTCGGTTGTTCAATCGGGCGGCAACATCAGCATCCAGGCTACGCAGCGCCTGGAGAACAGCAGTATCGTGCAGTTCCAGGCACCGCTGGCGGGTGCAACCAAGTCAGCGGCCACCGACGTGGCCAGCGCCGCACAGCCAGCGGTCGTGGTGCTCAACCCGCAATTGCCGCCTGATCTGGCCCAACAACAAGTCAACCCGACCACCATGCCCGGGTTCACCTTGCCGACTGGCGAAAATGGCTTGTTCCGTGTCGTCGACAGCGCGGCCGCAGCGCAAGACAGCCACGACCAGAGTCGGGCCACTGTCCAGGGCTCGGACGCCAGCCGGGTCATCACCGGCCCCAAATACCTGATTGAAACCAACCCCGCGCTGACCGACCTCAGAAAGTTCATGAGCTCGGACTACTTGCTGGATAACCTGGGTTATGACCCCGATACCAGCTGGAAGCGCCTGGGCGATGGTTTGTACGAACAACGCCTGATCCAACAGGCGGTGCTGGCTCGCACTGGGCAGCGTTTCATTGCCGGACAGACCAGCGACGAAGGCATGTTCAAGTTCCTGATGAACAATGCCATCGCCAGTAAGGAACAACTGAACCTGGCCGTTGGCGTAACCCTGACTTCGCAACAAGTCGCCGCGCTGACCCACGACATCGTCTGGATGGAAGACCAGGTCGTCAATGGCCAACATGTCCTGGTGCCGGTGCTTTACCTGGCACAGGCCAACAACCGGCTGATGGCCGATGGCGCGTTGATCCAGGGCAAGAACCTCACCCTGATTGCGGGCACCGACCTGAAGAACGCCGGGACGCTGCGTGCCAGCGAGAACCTCTCGGCGGCAGCCGGGAACAACCTGATCAACACGCGCCTGGCCGAGGCTGGCGAGCGGCTCAAGTTGGTCGCGGGCAAAGACCTGGTCAACATGCAAGGCGGCATCCTCAAAGGCAAGGACGTCGAGCTGTCGACCTTGACCGGCGACATCCGCAACGACCGGACCATCACCACCCTCGAGAACAGCGGCAAGGGCTTCAGTTCGAAAACCTCCGTTGTCGACAACGCCGCGCGCATCGAGGCCGGTAACAACCTCACCATGCGTGCAGCGGGCGATCTGCTCAACGTAGGCGGCGCGATCACTGCGGGCAACAACGCGGACTTGAGTGCGGGCAAAGACGTTGTCATCTCCGCGGCTCGCGAAGAAAGCGGCTCGATGCGCCAGGACAAGCGTCACTTCTGGGAGCAGAGCCAGACCGTTCAGCACGCCAGTGAAGTCAAGGCGGGCGGCGACCTGAACGTCACCGCCGGCAACAACCTGACCGTAGTCGCCAGCCACCTCCAAGCCAAAGGCGATATCAACCTGAGCGGTAACGATGTCGCCCTGATCGCGGCAGCGAACGAGGATTCCAGCGAATACCGCTACAAGCGCAGCGGCAAGAAGATCAACAAGGAAGAAGACCATGTCTCGCAGCAGGCGAGCACCCTCGATGCCGGGGGGGATGTGAGGGTTGCTGCGCGCAATGATCTGTTGATGGTCGCGAGCAAGATTGCGGCGGGTAATGAGGCCTACCTGGTGGCGGGTAAGCAGCTGAGTCTGCTGGCTGAGCAGAATCGTGATTACTCGCTGTATGACATGAAGAAAAAGGGCAGCTGGGGCAGTAAAGCCGCACGGCGCGATGAGGTGACGCAACTCACCCATATCGGAAGCGAGATCAACACCGGGGGCGACCTGATGTTGGTCAGCGGTGGCGATCAGACCTATCAAGTGGCGAAGCTGCAAAGCGGCAACGACCTGATCATCGACAGCGGTGGGCGCATCACCTTCGAAGGGGTCAAGGACTTCCACGACGAGAGCCATACCAAGAGCAAAAGCGACCTGGCCTGGTACAAGATGAAAGGCGAGGGGCGGACTGACGAAACCTTGCGCCAGAGCGCTCTGGTTGCCCAAGGAAAGTTGGTGATCAAGGCCGTCGATGGGCTGCGCATCGATGTCAAACAAGTGGATCAGCAGAGCGTCAGCCAAACCATCGATGCAATGGTGAAGGCTGAACCGGACCTGGCCTGGATGAAAGAGGCCCAGGCGCGTGGCGACATTGACTGGCGCCAGGTGAAGGAAATCCACGACAGCTTCGAGTATGACAATTCCGGTCTGGGGGCCGGGGCCAAGATCGCCATCGCGATTTTGATGTCTTTCATCATGGGGCCGGCAGGTTTCGGACTGTCGGGCACCAATCTTGCGGTCGCCACCAGCCTGAGCACCACGGCGGTCACCAGCACCATTGAGAACAAAGGCAACCTGGGACTCGCGCTGAAGGAAACAGTCAGCGCCGATAGCCTGAAGAGTGCGGCGATTGCCGGTTTTACCGCCTATGCATCCGCATACGCGGACAAAGAATGGTTTAGCAGTGCGGAGAACTCCAGCACGACCACTCAAGGCGTCGAGCCTTCGACGGGTTCGGCAGGTTCGGCATCGAGCGCGAGTAATTCCTCCAAGGATATCTTCCGTTGGAACACCGCGACTGACACTGCAATCCGCACAACCGGGCAAGCAGTGATCTCCAGCAGTATCTCCACCGCGATCGGTGGTGGCAGCTTTGGCAGCAATTTCAATGCTGCCCTGCTGGGAGAGGCCGGCAATGTGGCGATGGCGACCGGCTTCAACTGGGTGGGCGATACCATCAAGTTCCCCGATGGCGGCCCACAGAAAATTGTTGCCCACGCGATCATGGGTGGCCTGCTGGCTGAGCTGACGGGCAGCGACTTCAAGACCGGTGCGGTTGCCGCCGGTTTGAATGAAGCGCTGATTCCCGGCATGGCCAAGGTGGCGGGTGAAAACAAAAATCTGCAACTGATGCTGTCGCAACTGACGGGGCTTCTGGCAGCGGCTGCGGTCGATGGCGACCTGAATACAGGTTCGACGATCGCCAAGAAAGCGACGGAATTCAACTATCTGTTCCATGCCGAACTGGTCGAAAGAGAACAGAAGCTCAATACGTGCGCCTCCCCGGCGGATTGCCAATCCGTCAGGGACTATTACAACAACCTCGATACGGCTCGGAACAAAGAGTTCGGACAGTACTGCCGGAATAACCCGGCGAGCTGTTTGCAAGTGACCAAACAGCTGGTGGATGAGATTCCGGCTAATGAGAAGATGCTGCATGACGGCAGGAGCGCCGGGCTCGATCGTTCGGCAGCGCTTTGGGAAATTACTCGAAGTAACGAGCGGGCCATCAATACCGGCATCGTCGAGAAGACGCGTACCGATAAAGGCGATGGGGCTGCCTTTCTGACGGAGCTTGCGGCGGATGGATTGAGTCAGGACCGGGGGCTGTTCTCGTCGACGGCTGGGGGGAAGGGTGGTACAACCGGGGTTAAGGTTGGGGTTGTAGGAAGCGATAACAAAAATGGGATGCTGGGCGCCCAAGGTGTTCAAACTGCAAGTAAGACAATCTGGAAGGGTGATGGTAAAGAGCGTTTGGATGTAGAGAACCCTAATCCTGGCCAGCGTCCAGGCCAACTCCACTATCAGGATAATAAAGGGAATAAATATCTTTATGATCCTCAAACCAAGTCATTTCCCGATGCGCCAAAATCAGTAAACCAACTTTTGAAAAGCTCAAGATTTTCGCAAGCTATCGAAAAAGGTATGTCAAAATATTTGGGGGTGAGTCATGATTAAGATGAATGGGAAAATGAAAAAGGAACTGGAGGGAGTTGATCGGGTTGAGCGCCAACTTCCTTCTTCTTTGGCTGATATTGCTGCAGCGGGCATTATTGAAAATGGTGGGTGCTTTCTTCTCTCTGCTCTAGCTAGTAAAAGCACCAATGCGGCCGAGTCTGATTTTTTGGACCGCACTGGATGGGAGTGTTTTGTAAATTCAATTCATATAGATGACTTTGCGGAATCAGATTATCTCTTTAATGCGATCCTTTTCGTTCGTTCGGTGTTCGGGGAGTGGGCGCGCAGGAGGTATGGCGGGGTTTTTCAATCGATAATCTCAAGTGATGAATTTGGATCGGTTGTAAAATTTCATTTTTTGCGAGATGGCGAGTCTTGGGTTGGAAGTGATCTTGAGAAGTATGAGGAGTCGATTTTGTTGGTTGATTCTGCCCAAGACTACAAGTCTAAGGAGCTGCTTTTTGACTGGTTTGTATGTGGCGAAAAGTAGCGAAAGAAGAAAAAGGGAGGCAGGTTTATTTTGTGAGGCGCAGAGGGTCGGGCTCATTGCTTTTCTTGGTTTATAAATAGATCTGTCCCCTTTCCTTTTAGAGCACATTCGAGTAATGCCCCCAGGTTCATCACCTGTGCCCGGATATGAAAATGGATACTGGTGTTGGCAAAACCCCGGCAAACAACCAATGAATCCCGCGACAGGAAAACCTGGGAAAGGTCAGGGCGACACACATGTTCCTCTTCCCCCCGACACTTTACCGCCGGTTCGTCGTTGAATTTTAGATTTGATATAGGTGACGTATGTACGCATTGCCAGATGATTTTGATTTTTTTCTATTGGCCGAATGCTACTTGGAAATGGTTAGTTTTGGGGTGGCAATCACCAAGTTGGAATTTGCACGTCCGCAAGCGGCCCCTGGTGTATCTCCTTATAAAGTCTCTTTCTGTATAGAGGGAGGGTTAACGTATAAGGTCGGCGGCACCTTAGGGCGGCGAGAGTTTTCTGACTCGTATACGAGTGCGCCTTTATTGGATTTTTTACTGCAAGACGTCGTGTCGGTTAAAGAGGCTGAAGGCGCGGGGTTGGAGATAACATTCCATTCTGGCGACACGATCGTCGTTGAGGCTGATAGCGAAGGTGGGTATGAGACCTATTCAATTTATTTGGATTCTGGTGATGTTGTAGTGGTTTAGTTTGCGAGTGGATCTCCATTTTCCTGTTTTTGCCACGAGTTAGGATGGGGAAGGTACAACAATCCGTACCTTTGATCTGAGCCTAGGAGGGCCATTGATGCGTCACGATATTGTTCTACGCTTTATTGCAGTAATTTTGTTTTGCTTCACGCTGACCGGGTGCATTCATTACGAACATAAAAGCGCAGAAGGAAAACCCTGGGACGAGGTCGCGACAATTCGGCAGTTCGACAAGCATTTGTCGATAGACAAAATCGATGACGATACGTCGCTATATTGGCTAGCCCGCCAAACCGAGTATCGACTAGGCGCAGGAAGGCATAAACTTTCCGTTAAGTACGCTATTGGAACCGGATATTCACGTCCAATTGAAATGACCGTGGATTTGGTCGGTGGCCGTACCTATGGGCTTTATGGCGTTTCTTCGATGAAATGGTGGTATTACGAAGTTCGTGATGTCGATACAGGGCGTTCCGCGAAAGTTATAGAGCCGGCGGTCACAACGACGCCTTCTGAATCAGCCGGGCAGGTGGACCACTAATTTCGTTATGGCGAGGGAGCAAGCGCTCATCAAACAAATTACAGCCTGCTGATTTTTAAAAATAAGAACTACTAAAAACAGTTCGGTGATGTGTCTGAGTTAGTCGAACGCCTCCCTTTGTGGCGAGGGGATTTATCCCCGCTGGGCTGCGCAGCAGCCTTAAAGCAGTGAACTCAATCTTCCTGACACACCGAGTTGCCTGGCTTGGGGCTGCTGCGCAGCCCAACGGGGATAAATCCCCTCGCCACAAAAGCCACAACGAGCTTACAGCGGGCACCACGGGTCTTCCCCCTTCGCGCTTTCCAGGATCTTCGGAAAGTTTCGCTCAAAGGCCCAGCCTGAGGCCACGGCAGTCATGGTGGTTTTGCAGGCGGGGTTCTTTTCCGAGACGATCACGTTCATATAGAACTGGCTGCCGTAGATTGTCGGCGCCCATAGCACCATGTCGCTTCTGTCGGCATTGCTGTCGACTTTCAATTGGATGGTATTGACGAGTCTCCCACCCGTCGTGAGCTCGGTCACTTGTGGGTGAAAGCAGTGGTTCAGATAGCTTTGTACCCGTTTTTCCACCTCCGCCCGCTCCTGTGTCAGGCAGTACTCGGGGCTGGTTACGCCAGTGTTCAGCAGCTCGTCCTTGGTGTACGGATGCAGTGAGCAGCCGCTCAGTAGCAGAAAAACGATCCCTGTCAATTTCTTGTACAAAACTCATGCTCCATCAGAGGTTGTGGGCTGCCAAAACTGATTGCCGCAAAGGCGGCGGGCGGGACTATACGCAATTTGTTCCTTTGTGGAATCGTTAAACAGGCTTGTTGTAGGAATCGACGGAACGAATATTCCCCATTGACTTGCAGGACATTTCCTAGAAAATTCCAGTCCCTTGCGCCTGCTGATTTCGGTGCCTAGTCTTTGTCCACCGCTGCCAATTAGCGGTCGGGTTTAGCAGCTCGGAATCACGTTAGGCGCATGGCAACTGCCTTCAATGCGGGCATTTTTATTGCTCGAATTCTTATGGCGGCTATGCGCAGGGCATCCTCGGGTGCGCCGGTTTCCTAACGTACCGGTCTGCTAACCTGCGCACGGCTGCCACCCACTCGTTTAGCAGCGAACGTGGCGGCTCTTACTTACGTTAGGAGCATTCCATGGACAAACTCATCCCCGCCCCACCCGTTCCACCGCTGCATCTGGACATCGCTGCCGACGCCAACGCCGAACGTGTCATCGATTCCTATCTGAACCCCAAACCCGCCCAGCCTGACAAGAAGCCACCTCCGGAGCAGCTATTCACCGTCGTGGAGGGTGTCGATGCTGAAAGCCTGTTGGCCAATCTCAGCGAAACCTTGGCCTCCGCCAATGCCATGGCCGGCGATCTGGCGTTCGATCTGGAGGATTCTCGACGGCATGTTGCACTGGGGCTCCAACAGTTGATCGAGCTGAGTCAGCTATTGGCAAACCGGGCCCTGGATGTCATCGACCCTAGATAAACGCTGAAAACTGACAGGGGATAGGCCACGTTTGTCCAAGAGGAAGTGACAGCGCTTCTTCGAGCCGTGGCCTGTTCCTGAGGGATCTGAGAGGTCGTTCTTGTTGTGTTTTTCGACACGACCTGTGAGACGCGTCTCTTTTTCGCATGGAAAAGTCCCGCTCCCTTGAACCGAAAGCGATAGGCAGGGTCTGGTGTGCGCGTGGTTTGCGCATCAGCAACGTGAGTGTTTTGGGGGTAAGCCGGTTTTTGGCTGTTCGTCCGTTCACGAGTTTGCTGTCATTTGCATATCGAGGGATCGAACATGTTCTTACCCGCCCATTGGGTGAGGTTATGCCGGGCGCTGCTGTGCCGTTCTCCGCTAACATTCGCTTACGCCTCCGTGGCCCGCCAGCCTTCCTCCGCCCTGAAAACCCGCGACGCCTTCTGGGGCATGCCCAAGCGCGGCCTGGCGTTCCTGCTGGCAAACGTCATGTTCTGGCAGCCAATGTGGGCCCAGGCGGACGGCATC
>Ga0065714_10065360_pt1 | contig 10625 bp, 3 predicted proteins | sample MisRhiReplicate2_FD_59101 | JGI IMG/M metagenome (GOLD analysis project Ga0065714, IMG submission 59101) | Miscanthus rhizosphere microbial communities from Kellogg Biological Station, MSU, sample Rhizosphere Soil Replicate 2: eDNA_1 v2... | ecosystem: Host-associated > Plants > Roots >... | reverse complement strand
TTTAGCTTTTCCGGCAATGTTGAAGTAATCAGTTTTGCATACTCCACCAAACTATCGTGTAAATAGCGGGTATTGGTATTCAGTTTAGCCAATTGCTTCTGCATAGCTTTAACCACCACAGGGTGACAATGGCCAACATGACTCACGTTGTTTACACAATCGATATAAGTATCCCCCTTATTATCATAAAGATATTGCAGGGCTCCTCTGTTAATTTTTAAGTTCTTTTGATAGCTGATGCTCAGGTTGGCACCTACCACTTGCTTTCTTTCCATTTTTAGCTCCTGGTCCTGGTCCTCTTGTCCCAATACCGTTGGAAAACCACAGCAAAGGTTGAACTGATTTTGCGCATACAATGGATTGATTTTTATCCACTGATACATTAGGGTCCAGGCATCAGTTTCTGATATAAAATGATGGGCATTATCGCTTTTGCTTCTCTGCATCGCTGAAGTAGTAACGCTCATACAAAGACGGGCAGCAATCAGGTAGTATAATATCGAAAGCTCGGTTTCTCTTAAAGGATAAACTTCATGGTAACTCTTCACCAGAGCCAGGGCCGCAGTAAGCGGATCTTCTCTTTTAAACATCACATAAGTACAGGCAACAGCTACGTTATTGATCAGCTGGCTTTCTACCATATCGCCAAAGTCGATAACCCCACTCACCTGCCCATCTTTTACCAGTACATTGTAATCATTAGCATCGTTATGGATCACAGCTTTTCTCAGCTTATGCTGCAAAGGCAGGACTTCCATTTCATACTGTAACAGAAAATAATCGGCCATGGTTCTTTTCTCACGATCCTTGATGTGGAATAAATGATCCCGACAATTTAGCACCTGCGCCAGATCCCATTCCATAAAGCGGTAGGCAGCGGGATGATTAAAATCTCTGAGCTGGAAATCCATATTGGCCAGGGTAGTACCCAGGCTTTCCACTACTTGAATTGGGCAGTCTTTGATATCGCCCATAAAAGTTCCTTCCAGATACGACAATACCCTTAGGTATAAAGGTTTTCCATCAATATATAATGTGGTATAAGCACCCCCATCTAGATTGGCCAGCACATGTTGGATTCTGATGTCGTTATCCTTTTTCCTTAAATGTGCCATAGCCTTAAGCTGGGCTTCTAAAAAGTAAGGATCCATCAGATCCGTAGCCACTTTAACGACTAGCTTTTTACCTTCTACATCCTTAAGCAGGAAATTCTGATCTTCATAGCCATGGATCTTCTCGATCGAAGAGATCGCTATTTCGTAATGTTTGTGGAGTAATTCTTTTAAATATTGTTCGGAAATTATCATATCCTGTTTTCTTTTAACATCATTAGTAAATGGGCGGCCGACCAACTGAAGTTCATGGCATTTAAACCTTTTCCACTAAGTGGATGGTAGTTTTCATGGATTGGCCCCTGCTGGGATAATCCTTCTGCATTTTTCAACAACTGATCTAAAAAATAACGCGCTTCTTTATGGTATCCGTATTTCTGCAATCCATTTAATCCAAAATAGACCTGATCCAGCCATACCGGTCCTCGCCAATAGCCTTTGGTCGGATCAAAATCAGGATGATCGGCCGCCAGTGTAGGCAAAGGTACCATGGTGTTAAACTTACTTTTCTTTTGCATCATTTGCAACAGCAATTCGGCCTGCTTTCGACTAGATAGACCTGCCCACAATGGGATCCAACCTTCAGGACCTGCGGCCATGATCCACTGTCCGTCCATTAACCTGTCGTAATAGTATGATCTTGTGGCATCATAAAAAGTAGCATCTATTTGCTTTTTCAATGGAGCGAGCTGCTTCTGCCATGCGAGAGCCTCCTGCTTTAAACCTAAAACCACTGCAATTTTAGCCAGATACTCCTTCTCAGTATACAGATAGGCATTTAAATCTACAGATTCCTGATTTAGCGACCATGCCTTGTCATTATTTTTAAACAGTACCGCCTGATCAAAACGTACGGCATTGTCCATTCCACTCTCCCAGGCCGCAGCAATCCTTGTCCCATCGGTAGCACCATACTCACATAAGCCATTTTTATTATGGTCGCGGTTTTTATACCACCAATTGTGGTATTTGACCAGCTTTGGATAAATACCTTTAAGAAAAGCCTTGTCCGGTGATTGTTCATAGACTTTCCATACACCCCAGGCTGCAAGTGGGGGTTTGGTATCACGCCAGTTGTTTTCTTTCTTATCCGCATAAACACAATCTGCAACCATACCATATTCATCCTGATAATCAAACATGGAAAGGATATTACTTTGGGCCAGCTGGGGATTAAAATAACTTATTCCTACGGCTTGCTTCCAGCTATCCCAGCTCCAAAAACCGTAAAACCCCTGATAATTCAGCGAAGGGAATACCCCATCGTGCAATAAATCTTTTGCCTTACTCCTCCAGTTGGTGATCAGTGTTACAATAGATTTTACAGCAATCCTTTTTTGTACGGAGTCCTTTAATACCGCACCTGCTGCATTAAAATACCTGTTCAGGTAATTGTCCCATCGCAATCTGTTCGCTTTTAACAAACTCTTGAAATCAGCTGTACTTTGAGTCATTTTTGGAGATTCCAGATCATAACGTTCCGTATGGGCAGTAGCATAACTTCTACCTGGCAGCAATACAAACGCTGCTTGCTTTGCGTTGTACCCATTGTTGTTCAATTCAAACTTAAGTTCGCTGTTTTTAGGAAAAACTACCTGAAACCTATGCACTCCGTCAAAATCGACAGCAATGCCATTGCCTGGCTGCTTTAAACTCGCCTCTTTTAACAATACTGCTCCCGACCAGCCCAGCTGCAATTTCTTTTTAGCTGAAGAAAGGTTGCTGATTCGGGTGCTGATCATTGCTTCGCGGTTAGAGATAAAGATCAGTTGCAAGTGAATTTTTAATCCATCAATCCATAGCTGCTGCACTAACAATCCCGGGTAATAATGAATTTCGGCCCTGGCTTTACTCAAATCAACCAAATTCCCGGATTCAGTTACGGTCAGTTTAGCCATTGCGTTAGCCAGCCAGCTCCCGCTCATATCCATTACCATAGGCCCGATAAAAGCACCATAGTCTGCAGCATCCCGCGGAAGTGTATAAGCATGCCATGCCCCCATATCCGAAAACACATTAGTTTGGATAGTTAGTGGATTGTCAACATGATAACCTAATTTTAAAACATCCTCGAATTGTCTCCCTGAACTTTGCCCGAAAGCCGTACCCAGTACCAAACTGAGTAATCCTGCTAAATAATACCTCATCTTAATCCTTTGCTCTTTCTGTTAAAATCTCTTTACTAAATACTGGTCGCAGTGTAAAAGAGTAGCTATAATCTTTATAAGGGAGCCGGTATTGCGGGTGTGTTTGTGCACCCCAACTATTGTCGCCACCAACGCCCATCTGCTGATGATCGATATTCCACCAAACCATACCTTCATCAACCATTGAACCGCCATGCACATTCTCTTTGGCATCCTTATCAAAGTCAAGGTTTTTCATGTCAAAATGCAGCACGCCAATACTTAGGGGAGATTTACCGATGGCCATTAATCCTGCGCCGACAGGGTTCTGCAATGCCGCCCAGCTCACATCGGTACGATAGCCGCTTTCCTGAGCCCGGGGATAAGGATAAAAAAGCGCATTCGCTTTCATCTTGTACAGATCAATATCAGCGGCATAATTCCGATCTATGTAGTTATCAAATGGTCCTCTTCCCAGCCAGCTGACCTGGTCGTAACCTGGGTTTAAGATCAGCCGCATTCCAATTCTTTGGGGCTCCGGATAGTTTCCTTTTCCGGCTTTCAGCTGATAATCGACCACTACATCGCCATCGCCCTTAATCAGATAGGTAACGTTACAGGTTGCATCGACTGTCGGCAGAAAATAAGCCGTTTCTACCTTGTAATCTGAAGAAGAATTCTTTTTGTATTCCAATGCTTTAAGCTGCGCGGTTTTAAAGGCATTCTGCCAAACCTTACTCCTAATCTGCAGACTGTTCCCTATATCATTATCCGTTGCTGCACGCCAAAAATAAGGTTCCAGTGCTTTTTGGATCAGTTCCTTACCAGCAACCTGATAACTTTCCAGCAATCCGGTTTTTTGATTAAAGCCAACAGTAAAGCCTTTCCCTGAAAACCGGAGTTTACCATCACCCGTTTTCAGTGCTAAACGAGATACTTCTTTCAAGACCTTTTCTGCATTTACCTGTATAGGTAACTTAAACTGTTCTCTGGCGATTACATATCCTGCAGGCAGCAATTCTGCGGCTTTACGGCTTCGGAATTCGAGATTGATAAAATACGCTACCCCCGGCTTAGGGATAAAAGAAGTTACATTTAACCGGATATCTTTCGCTTCCCCTGGCAACATGGCTAGTTCAGCAACATCGCCCTGAGCTACAATTTTCCCATCCCCTTTAATGGACCAGCTGAGTTTATAATTTGCCAGATCAGTAAAATCAAACCTATTTGAAATTGTAAAAATATACTGGCCGAGATCTTTAGCTTCGAAACCCACATTCTGGTAAACCTTTTGCAACTCGTAGGCCTGGGGATGAAAGGTACGGTCGGCCGATAACAAGCCATCCGCACAGAAACTGGTATCACTTGTCAGCCCTACGGTTCCCATATCACGACCAAAGCCCCATATCTTATTCCCTTTTTTATCCTTCAGCTCAAAGGTCTGATCAGAGAAATCCCAGATAAATCCACCCTGCAATTGTGGGTATTTGTAGATCAGATCCCAATCGTCTTTCAGGTTACCACCGCTGTTGCCCATCATATGTGCATATTCGCACTGAATTAAAGGTCGGTTGCGCGGCGATGTCTTTACATAGTTCTCCATCACAGTGATGGATTTATACATTGGACAATAAATATCCGAGTAGCGCTCATCCTTGGCGGCTTCATACTGAACAGGCCGGGTTGCATCGGCTGCTTTTAGCCAGCTGTAACAATCCTTTAAATTTTCGCCAAAGCCACTCTCATTCCCAATCGACCAGGTAACAATGCAGGTGTAGTTTTTATCCCGCTCCCACATGCGTTTTACCCTATCCAGGTAGGCGCTTTTCCATAAGGGTTGGTCCGACAAGGTTTCTTGTGGCGTGAAACTCATTCCATCACATTCTATGTTTGCCTCATCCACAACATACAATCCGTACTTATCGCATAGCGAATACCAGCGTTCGGCATTGGGATAATGGCTGGTACGCACAGCATTTACATTCATTTCTTTCATCCTGCGGATGTCGAGAATCATGTCAGCCTCGCTAACTACTTTACCGGTGGTTTTATGGAACTCATGTCGGTTAACGCCTTTGATTTTAAGGGGGACACCATTGACAAGGAAGAAGCCGTTTTTCACCTCCACCGTTCTGAACCCAATAGGATGAACAATACTTTCAACCTTCAACCCTTTCTGATTAAGATGTGTGATCTTTAACTGGTACAGATTGGGATGTTCGGCATTCCATGTCTTTACATTAGGAATTTCTGTTTGAAAACTAAACGCTTTATCTGTTTTAATTGGCTTTTCTGACTGATATACAAGTTTACCTGAAGCATCCAAAAGTTCCACTTTCAGCGTCCCTTCTTCTTTTTGATCAGGAGTTTTACTGAATACAGCCTGGAGAGCCAACAATCCATCTTTATACTGTACATCCAATGTGCTTGTTACTTTAAAATCAAACAAGTGAAAAACAGGTCTGGCAATCAGGTACACACTTCTTTCAATACCACTCAGCTTCCACATGTCTTGGCCTTCCAGGTAGGTGGCATCACTAAAGCGGAATACTTGTAAGGAAACGGTATTTTTCCCGATCTTCAGCGCCTTGGTGATGTCAAACTCAGTCGGTGTTTTGCTATCCTTACTGAAGCCAATATACTGCCCGTTGATCCATAAATAGAAGAAAGAGTTGACTGCTCCAAGATGAATAAATATCTGTTTTTTTGTCCAGGATGGGTCTATTGTAAATTCCCGTTGGTAGGAACCTACGGGGTTATAATCTTTAGGAACAAAGGGTGGATTTGGAGGGATAGGATACTCTACGTCAGTAAAGATATACTTATCAAAACCTTCAGTCTGCCAGTTTGCGGGTACTTTTATTTGTGCCCAGTTTTTAGTCTGCTCCGGGTGTTTAAAAAAATCGGGCGACCTCAGTGAGGGGTTCTGCACCAATTTAAACCGCCACATTCCATCTAATGAAAGTCTTGGTGCTTCGCCCGGAATAAAATGGGCATGTGCGGGGAAAGTATTAAAAGAAGGTTTCTCTGGATTTTCCCAGTCATTTTGCTGCGCAAACAACAATTGGGGGACCATAAGAACACAATAAAGCAGGAATCGGAAAGTCTTATAGGGATTCATCGGCAGATTTTAAAATGCAGGGGGTGGCCCGAAAGAATACTAATCCTTCCGAAATACCCCCTGCGGGTAACGAATTCAATTAATACAGTCTGAGATTAATGAGCCTGTGGATTATTGCTCACTTCCTTCAGCGGAGTTGGGTAAAAAGCCTTATCGGCAGTGAATCTTCTTCCTGCTGCCTGCATATTCTGATCTAACAAGCCCCACCGTCTGAGGTCATAGAAGCGGCTGCCTTCAAGCGTAAACTCCATTACACGTTCGTGCATAATGATATTAAACACGGCTTGTTTATTTCCAGTTGGCGCATCAGGAAGATTGGCTCTTTTCCTTACCTCGTTAACGGACTTTATAGCATCAGGGTTGCCTTGCTCATTCAACACCTCAGCATACATGAGTAATACATCAGCATAGCGCATTAGTGGGAAGTTAATGGCATTGGATCTTCCTAAGCGATCCTGATTTGCAGGAGTCCATTTTCTAAAAGCAATGGTCTGTTTGCCGGCGCCAAAAGTAGCATTGTAAGTGCTGCCGTATACCTGCGGACTGGCTGGATTATTAAAATAAGGATCATTAAAGAAAATACTTGGGTATACCCTTCCATCATAACTACCATTGGCAATCTTTCCTTCTTTCAACATTTCAGTGAGCAAACGGGGTGTTCCATAAATCTCACCATATCCGCCAAGTTCAGATGCCGCAACCCAGTCGCTCAGATATGAACGATAAACCGCGGTTGCATCGGCCGACTGCTGAAGTTCAAATACCGATTCTATACTATTTTTTGTAACGCCATTAAACATATCGCCGAAATTCGGATCAAGTTTGTACTGTTTGGATACGATTACGCGTTCCAGCCAGTTTTTAGCTTCTCCATAATAAGCAGCAGCATTGGCCTTCTCATCTCCGGCACGATAAAGGTATACTTTACCGAGGTAGGCATCCGCAGCTCCTTTTGTTACCCTGCCCAACTCAGGATCCGGCCTATCGGAACGTAGAGGAAGATCAGGTTCAGCCTCTTTCAGGTCTTTCAAAATAAACTCATAAACTTCCGTACGCGAGGAGAAGCCTTTAGCCAAATCAGCCTCAGAAGTAGGCATTTTATCTCTGATGATAACCTGACTGAAATTATTCAATAGCTTAAAGTGATAATAGGCTCTCAAAAATTTAGCTTCTGCAACTACTTGCCTCTTACTGGCATCATCGATAGCTGCGCTACTCATTTTTCCTACATTTTCAATGACCTGATTGGAAAAATTAATGCCTTTGTAATTTTCTCTCCATAGCAGATCGATGGCATAATTCCCTGAGGTAAAATTAAAATTATAATGCTCTGTCCACCATGGGTAGTTAAAAGCATCAGCTCCTGGAACCACATAATCTTCTCTGTAAAATTCCCGAACAGAACGGGCTTCAACATAATTATCCCAACCTACAAAGCCTTCCAGTTGAGAATATGCAGCTGCCAGACCAGATAATGCCCTGTCTTTATTGGTCCAGAAATTATCTACGGTTAGCCGATCCGGAACCTTTTGGTCCAGCTCACTTTTCTTACATCCCGATGCGGCCAGCAACGCGATACACAATCCTATATATAGTTTATTTGTCTTCATCTTTAAAAAATTGAATGGTTTAAAAAGTCAATTGAACACCTGCCAGCAATCTCTTATTTTGCGGATACAACATGCGGTCAACTCCCGTGTCCAGCGCGCTAAACGTTCCAACTTCCGGGTCCAGACCTGTATACTTGGTAAAGGTTACCAGGTTCTGACCACTGAGGTAAATCCTCAATCTCGAAAACTTCATTTTCTTTAATATGTCATTTGGTAAAGTATACCCGAGTTGAGCCAGCTTTAACCTTAAATAGGCACCATTTTCAAGGAATCTCGTCGACTCTCTTGTATTCATATTAGGATCACCAAGTACTGCCCGCGGCATATCTGTATTGGTATTTTGCGGTGTCCAGGCTGATAAAGTAGTTGCTAAGAAGTTTCTTCCTGCGTCCATACCCTCCAGCTCAAAACGATTTCCATTATAAATCTTATTGCCTCCTACACCTTGCCAGAAAAGCGACAAGTCGAAATTTTTAAATGCTAGGCCAATATTCAAACCGTACTCATATTTAGCAAAGCCTGATCCCTGATAAGTCTTGTCTTTTTCGTTTATTGTTCCATCATTGTTGGCATCTCTGAAGCGAACATCTCCGGCCACAGCATCCGGTTGCAAGCGATCTCCGGCAGCATTTTTATAATTTGCGGCTTCTGCATCAGATTGAAACAATCCGTTAGCTTCATATAAATAAAAAGCGCCTATCTCCTTACCCACGGCAGTTTGTGTTGGAATGTGATCTGTGCCGAACCTTAGCCCTGTACCAAACAATACCTGATCCGGATTAGCGAGGCTAATGACTTTATTTTTCAACAAACTAAAAGTTCCGCCCAAATCAAAACGCCAGTCGTTTTTAGCAAACTGGTAATTAGTTTCGAACTCAAGTCCCCTATTAGAAATCTTTCCAACATTTAGAATAGGATTTAGCAAACCCGCTGAAGGGGGAACTTCCTTAGTGATCAATAAACCATCAGTAGTGTTGTTATAATAATTTATTGAACCTGTCAATGAACTATTGAACAGTCCGAAGTCCAAACCAAAGTTTTTCGACTTAAGGGTTTCCCATTGCAAATCACGATTTAACAGTGTATAACTTGCAGATCCCGGCCATGGTGTAGAACCTGATCCCTGTACATAACCTCCAGACCAGTTGTTAACTGTGGTCATCAAAGCCTGATGGTCATAATATCCTAATGCACCTTCATTACCAAGTTCTCCATAACTGGCTCTTAGTTTTAAATTACTCAACCAGCTTACGCCCTGCAAAAAGGCTTCTTTATTGATATTCCATCCCGCAGATACCGAAGGAAACACTCCGTAACGTCTGTCTTCACCAAATACAGAAGAGCCATCACGACGAACTGAAACCTGCAACAGATATTTGTTATCATAAGCATAATTTAAGCGGGCAAGGGTTGATAGACGCACATATTTGTTATTTGATCCCTCAGCAGTAAATGTTCCACCTAAACCCGCAGTAATGGTATTAAAATCAGGGTTACTAAAACCTGCAGGCACTTCTTTTTCAACTATAACACCATTTACAACTGTCCGGACAATGGTCTTTCCATCTACATTTGCACTTAAAAATTTATTTGTTTTTTCTTGTGCGGTATAACCGGCTACCAGCTTAAAACTGTGTTTGTCAATATCCAGATCGTAATTCAACAAATGCTCCATCAGGCGCTCTTTGTAATTTGAGGTACGGTTAAATACTCTTGGGAAAGAAACAGCAGGATCATTGGCATTTGCTCTGAAAGAAGGGCTGTGCTCATAATCATCTGTTTGAGCATTGATGTAACTCAAATTGGAAGTATAGCTCAATCCTTTATACAGCTTAAGGTTGAATTTTACACTTCCGGCAAGGTATCTTGTTTTTGAATTGGCATTCAGAAAATGATCAATACCTATAGGATTTTGGAATTTAGGCAAGCCATCTACGGTTAAGGCATATCCGTATTTCTCATTGCTATCGAAAACAGGAAGTAAGGGCGACTGGAAATAGCTATCCTTTACATCGAACTTAGCATTTTCAGAAATCGTTTCGGTATACACAATATTACTGCTTACGGTAAGTATCCCTTTGGTAAAATCGTTTCTTGATTTTATTGATTTCTTATTGAATGTAGAGCCAATAAATGTTCCCTTATCATCGGTCAAATCCCCACTTAGTGCATAAGTCAGGTAATCACCTCCACCACTCAATCCTACATTATAATTCTGCGAAATACCTCTTCTGTTGATCAGGTCCTGCCAATCGGTATTTACCCCGGTGTTTTTTGTTAGATAGGCTGGGAAGTCGGCAGGCAATACACCTCCATTGGTATACATTTGATTGTGTACTTGTTTATAGCCGTCGGCATTCAGGAATTTATATTTTTCGGTTGGTGTAACGGTACTGTAAAAACCCGAGAAATCAATTACCGGCGCTCCCTTTTTACCTTTTTTAGTGGTAATCAGAATTACACCATTGGCACTGTTTGATCCATAAATAGAAGCTGCAGCTCCATCTTTTAACACTTCAACTGAAGCCACATCATTACTGCTCAGGTAGTATGGATCACCGGGTACACCGTCAATGATATACAGTGGCTGATGCATACCAAATGTACCGATACCTCTTAAGCGTACATCTGAAGATTGACCGGGATTCCCACCCGG
>Ga0065714_10065359_pt1 | contig 10636 bp, 8 predicted proteins | sample MisRhiReplicate2_FD_59101 | JGI IMG/M metagenome (GOLD analysis project Ga0065714, IMG submission 59101) | Miscanthus rhizosphere microbial communities from Kellogg Biological Station, MSU, sample Rhizosphere Soil Replicate 2: eDNA_1 v2... | ecosystem: Host-associated > Plants > Roots >... | reverse complement strand
CATTGACATCCTGTAACCAGCAGCGGTTATTCAGTGCCGGCGGGTGAGTGGATCGCCCCGGAGTGTCTAGACACATCGAACGGCTGCTTTTGGCCGATTGTTGCCTGTCGCCAAGGGCAGAAATCTAAAGCTGCCACCCGCGAGCCCGGCACCGCCATGTGGCATAAACGTTAACCCTGAGATCGCGACCGAGTGAGCGTTTTAGCTCACCAATTTCTGAAGAAAATCCGTAAGCGCTTTCTTTGGATCGTCCTCCTCCGAAACGATCATCTCGATTCCCCACTGACCTAATACCTCCTGTGCGACAGGATTCGGTCGATTCGTGAAGACGTAGGACTTTGGTCGGGCAGATGGCAGCACCGAGCGCCCCCACATCTCCGTCAGTCGATAAAACAGGAGTCGAATGTTGATATCCGAAATGCTGTATCCGATAAAGAGAACGGAATTCCCCAAGACATCGTTGCTGAGCTTGATGTCCAACGGAGAGTCATAATTCAATCGCTGAAAGTAACTGGTTTCGTCGAGAACGATTGATGTCTCGTCATCGAAGTCCCCATGGAATTTCACTATCTGACGCCGACCCTCAGTGGCAGAAACGAGATCCGCAACGCTTGCGATCTTGTCGTATGGCACCTCGAACTTGTCGTGGGCCATTTCCAGCCATCGATCGTAGTTGGTGGTATAGATCCGCGAGAATCGTCCAAGGGTAATCAGTCTATGGATTTCAGAAGTGGAGATATCTGTACTGGGCTTGTGCCATTCTCGATCCATCCAGCTCCGAAGCGGCCCAAGAGTACCTTTCTTCCTCTTGTAGTACTCCGCAAGCGCAAGCGGTGTTCCGTAAGTGGCGAAAATCTTCGGGTCGTAGCCCAGGTCCTGAGCGATGCGTGCGATAAGCTCGCCCCAAGTAGGCAGGTCAAGATTGGCAGACACCCCAGCGCCTACAAAAAGCATTAGCTTGCCGGTGCGGTGCGCACGTAGCAACTCAGCGTTCATCTTACGCCCTCACAAGTTTTGAGATATTCGGCGAACTGGTCGAGAGCTTTGCGGCGCATGGAAATAGCGTCTTTGGCCGGGCCCATCTCAGCGAAAGTTTGGGTGTGTCCGTTCGGCACGAAAACGCAGTCCCATTGAAAGTCCGTTGGACCGGCCGGTACAAGAGGCACAGTTCCCTCGATGGAACCTTCGAACAGGCGAATCTCGCGCCCATCACAATACCCGAGCACCGTTTTTGCGGTCACTGCGGCATCTTCTAGACCCGCTACAAGCTTAACGAATCGATCTGCCTCCAGCTTGTCCCAGAATATCTGGGTCAAGCCTGCAGGAAGCCCATTGAGACCGCTCAGGTAAAGCCCTGTGTGCTCGACGAAGAGCGGGCGACCTATAGCCTCAAATGCCTTGGTCAACTTGTCCCGCACCAAACGATGGACATCCTCGGTCTGCAGCTCTTCAATTTTCCGCGACACCGACACGACTTCCACCCCGACAGGGGCAAGAATTCGCTGCACCTCACTGACTTTGTGCTGATTCCCGGACATGAATCGGATTTTCAATCTAGACCCTCTATAAATGAGTACCGCTTGGCGACGTCGAACTGTTCGTGAATATCACTCGCGGAGAGTCCCTCGGTCATCGCCGTTGCATGATCATCTGCTAGGCCTCGCTGATGAATCGCTGGGTTGTCCGAGCAAATTACAAAAGGGACCTGGTGACGCCGAAAATCCAACAAGGGATGGGCTTCGTCGACAGGAACAGCTCCGGTGAGCCTGTTGCTGATTGGGCATACTTCGATGCAGATATCCTGTCTTGCCAGAAGATCTAGCAGATGAGGGTCCTTGCTAGCCGCTGTTCCATGGCCAATACGATCTGCACCAAACAACTCCACGGCCGCCCGAACGTTGTCCACGCGACCAGTTTCACCCGCATGGATGGTGATCCCGATTCCGAATCGATCCTTCGCCTTCCGAAACAGCGACGGTAATTCGGCTGGATACGCAATTTCCTCGTCACCTGCCAGATCAAGCCCCACCACATCCCCCGGTTCCCCGAGATCTTGGTAGGCTTGTAGAAGTGTGGACAACCCATCCGAGCTGTGATTGCCGCGTGTCACCGTGAGAATCAAACCGAGACGCATACCGAAGCGGTCAGATGCAGCTCTAGACGACTCTAAAAGGCGCTCCAGGGCTTGAGTGGGCGAGCAATTTTGCAGAGAGGCAAGGTACAAAACGCTACTTCGGAGTTCTGCGAAGCGCACGTTGTTCTGCGCGAGGCTCGCAACCACTGCTAAGGAAAGGCGCTCCAGATTCTCGCGTTTTTTGGGGAAGAGCCGCAATACCTGCCAAGGGGTCAGGTATGACGCCAATGACTGACACGGTGTGTGTCGTAACAGGTCCCGTTCAACCGTGAAACCAGGCGGCAGCTCTGTTAACTCGTCCGCAAAGATGTCTTGAATAGTCGAAACAGGAATTGCTCCGTTCATGTGTACATGCAGTTCTGCCCGATCCCGCTCGCTGAGTTCCGCCGCCGAGCTCTTGTGCACAAGTTCATGCCCGATGGCCCCATTCTGCGTGTTTGCTAGGTCAATCTGGCATTGATTCAATCGGTATCCTTAGTTGCAAGTCGTGAGTCTCGTTTTCGCGCGCCCCGGCTGCCTGTTTGTATACGAAAATATCAAAAAGCCACCCTATGTATCAGTTGGTCAGGCAGTTCGTCTACAGTTGTTGACTCAATAATTCTTCACAGCAAGACTCGAGGGGCAGGCTTTTTAGATCCAGATGTAACTTACTGGCTTTTGAGAACATGATCATTTAGTGTCGCAACAATGATGCTGGACGGAGCGCTACGGGCACAGGTGGATTTTCAGAGCACCGTTAGCCGAAGACTCCATAGCTACCTGATAGTGGATGACCACTTTTGGCCGATTTATGTCCATCGCGAAGGGCAGAAAACGCCAATTGCTATCATGTTCGAATGGTCGTAGACGGCTAAAGTGATACACGCAAACGCCTAGCACGCTCCTTGAACGCCCGTTCCCCCCCTTCCAAAATCTCGCACACTCGTCGCCGTATACGGGGGTTCTCTAGACTGCCGCATTCGTAAGTGATTTCGGGTAATTGTCCCAATCTATGGCGACCGCAAGATGCCACGATCACTTGATCGGCATCAGTATTCACGACCAAGTTTGCATTATGGGTCACGATGATTATTTGACGTCGCAGCTTAGCCTCGCGGAATCGTGCAACCAGCTCCTCAAACACAGATTGCGGATCCAGATTCTCTTCCGGCTGATCAATGATGAGCGGCCGATCATCTTCCGCATCGATCGACAAATACAGCAACAAGAGCACAATCCCTCGCGTCCCTGGCGAAAGCTGCTCAATCTCCTCCCCGTCGTACTGAAGGGTGTACCCAACGGTTATGTGTTCCGTACTGTAGAGCCAGTCCGAAATCTGACGGGCCCACTCGCGGAACTCGACGTTATCGGGTTTATGCGCCCGCAGATTTTCCTCATTGGTCTTGACGAACTCAAGCAGCGCAGCAGCGGCTTCGGCGGATGTTCCTGCCTGCCAGGCAGACATCAACATTCCTTTAGCAGCCAGCAGAACCTGGCCACGCCCGCGGAATGGACCGGTGCGAAGGTCGAGCAAGTTTTCGCCGGCTATAGCCCAACTTTCAATGTCAATATTGCGCTTAACGGTGAAGGCCAACCGAGCCATTGAACCAGTATCAGCTTCGATTCGCTGTTGGATCGGCGCATATAGCGCTTTGAGCTCCTGCTCCTCCTCCACGATGGCCTCAAATACCCCCTCGTAGGAGGTACGACGCAGTTGGATCAGGTCCCGTATCTTGGCATCCGCCTCTTGCGCACGAATGATCTGTTCATCGAGCTTGGTCAAAGCGCTTTCCGCCTTGGTGATTTTATCGCTCAGCGCTGAGTAGCGCTTAACCTTCGTCTTATCGGCACCAACCAGCAGGTTTAGGCGGACAACCTCCCGATCGAGCAATGCCAAAGTCTGAAATTGAAGCTCCCCGCCTTCTGGAATTACTGAGATCGTGGGATCGGCATCCTCATTCATCGGAGGATCAAGTTCGGATGGTCCTTGCAGTTTCACTACCAGAGCCTTCACTTGACGGAGCTGTTCTAATAACAACGTGTCAACATCACCCACGAAGTCCACTTTAAGCGCATCCCAGTCAGCCTCTGACAAGCCCGTATCAGGACGCTCTTGCTGCATTTCGTCCAGAAGCTCTGGCGCTCGACGTGTGCGGAAGTCCTCGACATCCCCTTTTAGGTGAAGCAATGTCTGGCGGCGGTGCTTCGCTCGCTCGACCTGCAGGCGTTTCTGTTCAGCGGCCTGCGAGACATCCTCCAAACTTTTGGTACGCTCCTCATTGCCTTTGGGGATCAGTGAAGTTCGATCGCGTTTGTCCTGCTCGATCGCCTTGGCCTTCTCATCACGGTCTTTCCGCAGCCCCGCTAAACTTGCTTTTCGAGTGCGCTCCTCCGTCAAGTCATTGGAGGCCTTGCGTAGCGTTCCCTGATGACGCCGGCGCTTCTGATGTGTGCCCTCGAGCCTCAATTCAAGCAGCTCCTGAAAGATGGAGGTGCCCATACGGTCATCTCGTGGGTGCGCGTTGAAGATGACTCGCTCTATCTCCGCATTCAACGGGTTACTCGTATCCTCTGCAGAGCACAATTTGTTCACAAACTGCTGGGAAAGGTACTGGACGTGGGAGCTGTATAGAAGATCGTCAACATCAGCATTTATTACCTCGCTGCCGGTTACCTCACCGTTCTCCCAAGAGAGCTCTACCCTACAGTCATCCAGATGCTGTTTGGCCCGGAAAACAAACGACTCGGTGTTGATATGCGATGACAGCCCGTATCCCCCTGCAGCAACTAAATCGGCCAGTGCTGTTTTTCCCGAGCCACGTGCACCGATAACAGCAACCAAGCCGGAATTTAGCGGAACCATTGCCTTCATCAGCCATGGCGCACCGCTGACCTTCAAAGACTCGATGGTATGGCTCTGCAGGGAGCCGCGTCGTGGTTCTAGCCCAATGAGCACGCGCTCCTCGGGCTCCAGGCAGGTCTGGCGGAGGGATTCAAAAGCCAGATCGCCTTTGATCCAGCAGTAGCGCTGCTTATCCGGCACTCCCACCAAATCAGTCGTATGCGCGTCCGACCCATGAAGGCAAGGTTTTCGGCCGTTGTATTGCTCGTCCAGGTCTTGCACTGAAAGTGCACCTTGGCCAAGCCAGAAGCTTATCTGCTTAGGATTGGAGTCGAAAATGATATGGGCTAACTGCTCGATGTTTTTGCGCTGTGCTGCCCAGGAATCCCCCGAGTCTCGCAGACCGGAGGTGCCATCTTTTTGTCCCCCTGCAACCGCGATCAGGGCATTTTGCTTAACCCATTCATGCTTGCCCAGAGCAGCTTTTAACTGTTCTAGGCTGACCTTGAACTGGTTTGCACCTATGGAGCGGGCCGCCTCAAGATCCGTCTGTTCCGGCTTGTGCTTCTTACCCAAGCGGATCAGATCTTCACGATGACAGCGGAAGTTCTCCCCCTGATACGGAAATTCGAACTCCAATAGGAAGCGCTTGATTCGACCGATGTGATCTGGATGATCCGGCGGGAAGAGCAGATGCAGGTTGAGGGCGGCTCCACGATTCGTCTCGATGTTTAGACGGAGCTCGACGTTGGCAAAGATGAGTCCAACGTTCGATAGACGTCCCTGACGCTTGAATTCGAGTACCTTTTCATAGGGATCGATACCAAAATAATCGGTAATGCCCAACGCTTCAATCGTCGGGTCGGAAGTCTCCACTTTGGAAAGAAAAGCCTCCCAAGGATCCCGGCCTCTGTACTGATCATTCAGAACCGTGCCAGGAGTATGTATATGCGGATCCCACCGATGCCACTCAGATCCGCGCTCACTATGCATTACGTGTCCAAATTCACATGTTTCTTCTTCCATGTACTCAGATCCCGCTCTGGCAGCATTTGACTAGTTGTATTGCTCCCACCTAATCCCCGGTGGATTCGTCTGAGAGCATTACTGGGAGGGTGGCACCTAGCTATTCACAAACGTCTAAGCCTAGTCGACTTCGCACCACCCCACATTCCGTTCCTAAACGCAGCCACCACGCAGCACAGAGATTGTTGAGCTTAGTCTGCACAGGTCAAAAGAACGTCTGCTTCGGGTCAATTTCCGTCAGTTGTAACGGGCAGAAAATGGCCAAAAGCAGGCCCCTAGTTTTTACAAGGACAGGGCGATACAGATCAGCGAAACCAGTTCCCCCTCATGCGCCTGGAAAGACACTCCCTTGGGCATAGCAGAAACCTTTGCCTAAAGGCGAGAACTCTACGGAAAATTGGGCCTCCAGTGACTCGGGCGACGATTCAATGATTTTCATACAGAACCTAGTGCGAGTCAGAAATCAATGCCACCATGCCAATATTTGGCACTGGATACGGATAACCCTCTGATGCATCTGGAAGAAAAAATCAGGCAACACTATGTGAGCCGACTGTACCTTGACAATTGGACAACAGAGGAAACCCCTGAGTCTTCATTCATATGGTCACTAAATAAAATTACGGGAAAAACCTTTAAAACTACCAACCTTTCCAATATCGCTCAGAAAAACCGATTTTATAAGGTCATCATTGATAACATCGTCTGGGACATGCTGAAATACTTGCTCGACCCGCTACAGCACGAGCCTTTCGTAGCGCGCACTTTGCGCACGCTCAACCCACTACTATTGGTCAACCATTACCGAGAAAATAAGCTAGAAAACTACGAAAAGCTGGTTGTAATAGAAACAAACTTCCTTGAAGACCGCTATGCAGACCTTGAAGGTTGGTTCGCCCACACCATAAAGAAAATTTCAGCGGCTGGCAGCGAGCTTTCGGGGATTTTCGAAGAAAATAAAGAAAAACACTACGACAGCCTTATGCTTTTCTTTGCAACCCAACACTTCAGGACTCGACGGGCACGACAAAGAATAAATGAAATAACAAAGGACATGCACCTTCAGCGCGGCCACGATGAAAAGCATAAGCTTTCACCCCAGCAAGTCGATACCGTAACAAAAATCCACCTCTACGTGGAGTCTGTCAGGTTTGCCGAAAACCTATCCCGATCAAACTTCAAAATCTCACTCGACTACAACGTCAGCAACATAGACCTAGTCACCAGCAGTTCACCGACATTAGCACGTGTTGAGTCACGGGCGCATCGCGACGACATCTCGTCCTTCAAGGGGCAAATACCTCTTACCCCAAAAATAAACATGCGCTTGTACCAATCATCTGGCGGCGGCAAGCGAATCGAGTTCGGTACCTTGGGCAAGCAAGAGGTCCTCGCATTAAATAGACTCCAAGTGGAAAACTCAGACATGGACGTCTATGCAACCAGCGAGCGGCAGCTGCAAATTTTCTTAAAGCTTTTACCTTAATGAGGCTCCACCCGCAGCATGGTTGCCTTAATGCTTGAAAACTCGTACTGAAAAAGCAGCTGAAATCAAGAGGTGGCGATCTCGGCAATCGGCATTCCCTGATCTGCGAGGACGGGGCCGGGTCTCGGTTTATATCGCCTTCCTGCCCCGGCGGATAGGGAGTCGTCATCGGCTCCGATGGAGCTTCGCCTGCAGGAAAAACGCGAGCCTGGGGGTGATGGGATCGTTGACACGAGGTAATATGCGCCTTTACTCAAGGCAGCCTCCAATGCAGACACAATCGAAGAAGAAGCTGCATGGCCAGTATTACACTGAATCTGCCTACAGCAGCCTCCTCGTCAACCGCTTGCAAGAAGATAGCGTTAACGTCGCGCTTGAGCTCGGGGTCGGAGGAGGTTCGCTATTATCCGCAGTAAGCGGGCGCTGGCCCGATGCTCGATGCGTATCCGTTGACATCGATCCTCAGCATGCTCAAGAGGGCTCGGCTAGGCCGGTGCAGCATATCCATTACTGCGCGGACGCCCTGACATTGGAATTGGATAATGTCATCGGTTTGACCAGCGGAGTTGCTGACATCGCGGTCTGCAATCCTCCATTTATCGCAGCAGATTGGAATACATCTTATTCTGTATTGCTTGATCGAGCAGGTTTCAAGGTGCCTACAAAGGCTTTGAGAGTCGGCGCCGACTTGTTATTCCTTGCTCAGAACCTCTGGCTTCTTAAGGACAGCGGGCAATTGGGGATTATTATCCCAGCAGGAATAATTTTTGGTGATAAAAATAGAGCGGTGAGAGAAACTTTGCTCGCGAACCATTGTATCACTGAAGTTATCGAGCTGCCGTCAAAAGCATTTAAAAACACTGAAGTAAAAACATTTATCTTAAATCTTCAGAAAAACAAAACCACCAGTAACACTATCAAGCTTTATCGCTGCGACAAAGATGGCACGATCGAGCCATCCATTGACATTTCGCAGGAAGAAGCCGTCAACCGGATGGACTTCAGCTATTACGAATGGAAGGAAAATTTCCCCGCCTGCAATTCTGATCCCGGGAAAATCTTAGAAGTCCTCCGTGGCGGAGTATCAACAACTCAGGCGCGCGAGCTAGGCATAGAAGTGTTCCACACGACTGATTTAAAAAAACAATCAGAGCCTGGGCGGATACTTTTCTCGGATAACTTCTGTGAGGCTACACGCCACTCGGACAAGGTTATCGCACAGCTCGGCGACATTGTGATTCCGCGTGTCGGCAGAAACATCGAAAATGGCGTTCACATCGTTGAAGGCGGAAAAGCTTTAATTAGTGACTGCCTATATGTAATCAGATGTCCAGGGCGCGCCCCTAAAGACCTATATGAAGCGCTAACTTCCAGGGAAGGTATCGCCTGGATTAAAGCTCATACCCACGGAGCATGCGCTCGTTTTTTAACCAAGTCAGATCTTAAACAGTTCCCTCTTTAATCGAGGCATTAGACATGGATGCGTCACCATCGGACACCATAAAGCTTAAAGATATTATCCGAAAGCTTTGCACAACAAAAATTCGCAATCCATTGACAATGGAGCGTGTAAGGACTTGGCTTAAGCAGTTCACAACCCCTGAAGAGCAAACGCTTGCACTGTTGATTTTAAAGAACCTTATTTATCGGACAACTGATCAGATAGAATCGTGCCTTAGACAGGCACTAAAAGAAGCAGTACTCCATTTCGAACCTCCTTCGCACGATGAGCCTGACTACGACTGGCGCCGAATACTGACCAATGTACGTCCCGTGAGAAGTGGGAAGTTTTTTTATCTTGCGCCGCCTATTGGGCCTGCAGCCTCGCCTGGAAAAAGCGGAGAGCTGATAGCGCGGCTGCTACACTCGAAGTTTGGGATCGAGCGTTGTTATCTCACCTACTGTGAAGAACGCACGATACCTGAAGATGAATATCTACTAGTAGTTGATGATGGCTCATTTACCGGTTCTCAGATCACTGACATTTTTAAGGTAAGTGGTCAGTTGATGCGATCCCATTCCCGGGGCGCCGTGATCCTTTCCATAGTTCATGAGGACGCGATTAAGCGATTAAATTCGGACTTTCCAGATGTGAGGGTTTTCTATGGCGAGCTTCTCACTGAGAGAGATAACTTCAAAAACGTATGCGAGAACTGGATAGGCAATGGTAACTGGCCCTACTCGGACATTCATCCCTATGATTTGTACGTAAATATCGCACATAGGGCGGGGATAGCCAGCAATGCTGAAGGCTTCGGCAAGCTAGGGCTATTGGTGGTGTATGAACACGGAATACCAGACAACACGCTTAACCTGCTATGGGAACGCTCTAGCAGCTGGGAACCTCTGTTTGAGAGATAACTATGCAAACCATCGTCGATCATTCAATACTTGCTAAGACTCGTGCAGAAGAACATCCGGCCGATGTGTGGGGGAAATTTTTCGTCCCCCCTTACTTCGATACGCTAGGGCTAAAAACAGCTACAAAATCTACCTACCTCGTTGGTAAGCGAGGGTGTGGCAAGACGATGCTGCTTAAATACCTCGATTACCACTCACTTTTTTCACGTAACCGCACAGCCATTCCTAAAGAAGAAATAGAGCACATAGGCATATACTGGCGAGTGGACACGCAATTCTGCAATTCGATGAAGCTGCGAGGAGTGGAGGAGGCTGAGTGGAGCAACACATTTAACTGCTATTTCTCGTTGGCGATCGCAGGCGAGATAATTAGATCTTTAAGGTACATTGCATCAAGCTCGTACTCCGAGTTCACCTCGATACAGTTTGAAAACATGATTCTTCCATCTGCAGAGGACTATTCATTCCCTACAGATCCAACCGACTTAGAATCGCAGTTAGAAAAAACTCGCAAAGCATTCAGCCTTTGGATTTCAAACCTATCGACCGCTACTCGTCCGCTCCTTCCGCCAGGTAAAGATTTTCTTGACTCTCTTATTAACGACATCAAAAAAATACCAAGCCTAGACAAAATATGTTTTTACATTTATGTTGACGAAGTAGAGAATCTAATCTCGTATCAACGCCGGGTCTTAAATACCTATCTGCGGCACAGCCAACAGCCTCTCATTGTCAGCTTCACGTCAAAAGAGCTCTCTGATGAGAACGGCACCACAGGCAGGGAGTCTATAAGCGCAACTAACGATTA
>Ga0065714_10065357_pt1 | contig 10647 bp, 8 predicted proteins | sample MisRhiReplicate2_FD_59101 | JGI IMG/M metagenome (GOLD analysis project Ga0065714, IMG submission 59101) | Miscanthus rhizosphere microbial communities from Kellogg Biological Station, MSU, sample Rhizosphere Soil Replicate 2: eDNA_1 v2... | ecosystem: Host-associated > Plants > Roots >... | reverse complement strand
GGGATACTGTTGCGCTCGATGTGGGATGTGAAACCCATGCTGGAGCAAGGACGATTGGTGCAAGTGCTTGATGAGTACACTCAGAGCGCCAATGTCTGGGCGGTCTATCCAACCCGGTTAAGTGAATCGGCAAAGTTGCGCATTTGCGTCGAGTTTCTGGAGGAGTACTTTCGCGATCTATCCGTTGGTTGACGCCAAGCCGGCAGTCTCAAACAAGTGAACTGCCGCCCGGCATTGTTGATCAGCTCAACCAGGGATTTTCCGACAGGTGCCGAGTTTCAAAACTTCTAATTTGCTCAGCACGTTGCAGCGTGGTGCCAATCGCATCAAGTCCCAGCAGCAGAGACTGCTTGCGCAACTCGTCGATCTCGAAGGGGATCAGCGTGCCGTCAGCCAATTCAATCGTTTGCTCTGGCAGATTCACGCTGATCCGCGCCGTCACCGGGTTACTGATGACTGCTGCAACTCGCTTCAACTGAGCTTGCGAAAGCTGAATCGCCAACACACCATTGCGCTGGCAGTTGTCGTAGAAAATCCCGGCGAAGCTGGTGCCGATCAGTGCTCTGATACCCACTTGCTTCAGACCCCAGACCGCATGCTCGCGACTCGACCCACACCCAAAGTTCGGGCCCACCACCAAAAAGGCAGCATCGATCCAGGCGGTCTGGTTAAGGATGAACTCGGGATTGGGCTCGCCTGAGTCAAGAAAGCGCAGGTCGAAAAACAAGCCCCGATCCAGCCCCTTGCGATCAATCCCCTTGAGAAACTGTTTGGGCATGATGACGTCGGTATCGATGTTGGACGCTAGAAACGGCGCGGCAGCGCCACTTACTGTGTCGAAAGGTTGCATGCTTCAAGCCTCCAAAGCGAAAGAACGAACGTCTGTCAGGTGACCGGTGATCGCAGCAGCGGCGACCATGGCCGGGCTCATCAAATGGGTACGCGCGCCTGCGCCTTGACGACCTTCGAAGTTGCGGTTGGTGCTCGATGCACAGCGATCTCCTGGTGCCAGAACATCGTCATTCATGGCCAAACACATTGAACAACCTGATTGGCGCCATTCAAAACCGGCATCAAGAAAAATCTGCGCAAGCCCTTCGTCTTCAGCCTGGTTACGAACCAGCGTCGAACCGGGAACAATCATTGCGCGTACATGCGCAGCCACTCGCTTGCCGCGCACGACACGCGCAACGTCTCGCAAGTCTTCAATCCGTGCATTCGTGCATGAGCCAATAAATGCATGGCTGATCACCACATCGCTGAGCGGCATGCCCGGCTCCAGGCCCATGTAGTTAAGGGCACGCTGCATACTTTGACGTAAAATCAGATCGGGTTGGGCCGCAGGGTCGGGCACATGACTACCCACCGGTGCCGCCTGATCGGGACTGGTGCCCCAGGTGACCATGGGTTCCAGATCATTAACATTGAGCGCCACTTCGCGATCAAAGACAGCGCCTTCGTCGCTATACAGCTCTTTCCACTTTTCAACTGCCTGCTTCCACACTTCGCCTTGAGGCGCGCGTGGTTTGACTTGCAGATAGGCGAAGACTTTGTGGTCCGGCGCCATGAACGCCCCCCGGGCTCCTGCCTCGACTGCCATGTTACAGATGGTCATCCTGGCTTCGACACTGAGGTCAGTGATCGCCGGCCCAGCGAACTCGATCGCGTAGCCGGTGGCACCCGAAGCGCCGATTTTTTCAATCAGCGCCATGATGATGTCTTTGGACGTTACACCGGTGCCCAGCAGTCCTTCTACGGTGACTCGCATGGTCTTCAAACGCTTGTAGACCAAGGTTTGCGAGGCCAGCAAATGTTCGATTTCAGAAGTACCGATGCCGAATCCGAATGCGCCCAACGCGCCATAGGTCGTGGTATGGCTATCACCTGCAGCGACGACCATGCCCGGCAAAATGAAACCTTGCTCGGGCGCTACGACGTGTTCGATACCCTGACGTTTGTCGAGCACATCAAACAATTCGATTCCAAAGTCGCGGCAGTTTTCTTCGAAGTACGAGACCTGTAGTGCGCCACCCGCATCAGGCATGGTTGCGATACGAACCGGCGCAGTCGGATTCACATGATCGACCACCGCCAGCGTAGCGCTCGGGCGCCAGACGTTACGGCCTGCTTCGCGCAAACCGCTGAACGCCTGTGGGCTGGTGTATTCGTTGGCGACTTGGCGATCAATGTAAAGAAGCACATGGCCTTGATCATCAAGCGGACAAACCGTGTGGCTATCGATGTGCTTCTGGTAGAGCGTTCGAGGGCTGTTCATGGCTGGGTTCTTTCTCTGTCTTGTTCGAGATCACGGGTTCAACATGCCTACAGCATATTGATCCCTCATCGCGCATCAAGAGCATGAAAGTGAACGCGTTAAACACGAACTGTGAGCAATCGACCTATCACTCTTTCAGTGCAGTACCACCCAATCAGCATTTCAAGCTTTGAAGATCATCAATGCAGCGCAGAGCACCAGGAACAAGCAAAACCCCGTGCGAAGTGTTTTCTCGGGTAATGCGTGAGCGAGCCTGACACCCCAACTGACACTCAGTAGTCCACCCATCGCCATTGGCATGCCAATGTGCCAATCGACATGGTCATGTAATGCATAGGTCATCAGGGTAACTCCCGTGCTGGGTATCGCCAGGGCCAGTGATAATCCCTGCGCGACGACCTGCGTAGCACCGAAGACGGTGGACAAAACGGGGGTGGCGAGCACCGATGCCCCTAAACCAAAAAAGCCACCCAGAACTCCGGAGCCTGACCCCAGAACCATCAGCCATGGCCAAGGATGGCGCAGCTCAGTGCTGGGCGGTGGTTTACGAAGATACATCTGCAAGTAACTGTACGCGGCCAGCACCAACATGAAGATGGCAAAGCTTATCCGCATGGCATCGGGATCCAGACCCACGGCAATGAGGGAACCAATCCATGCGAAAACTAATCCTGCCACGGCCAGCGGCGCGGCATGACGCATGAAGATTCGGGTTCGTTGGTGATAACGCCACATCGCGAGCATCACGTTGGGGACAACCATGACAAGAGTCGTCCCCTGAGCTAATTGCTGATCCATCCCGAACATCAATACCAACGCAGGGATAGCGATGAGTCCACCACCGATCCCGAATATTCCCCCCAAGGTACCTATCGCCGCGCCTAGTAGCAGGTGCATTGCCCAATCGATCATTTCGGCCTCTAGTCATTGAATCTGGAACTAATCAATCAGCACCGACAGGGCGCTGATCAAATTGGGCAAGCGGCAATACCTTGTCGGTCATCAGGACAATGAAGATTGCCCGCCTGAGACTTACGTCACGGATGGATGCGCGTTTGTAACTGTTGTTTGGAAAACATCGCGGCGGCGAGCTTATTTAGATTCCTGATGCTAAACAACGGCAATTCAGTGGTCAGATACTTTACGTATCGTGAGCAATTATTCTGTGCATTCACTCAGAAGCTTCCCAGCCTGGCCCAGAACTCTTCGGCAGACGGACTGATTGAAGCCGTTGGCCGCGTCAGGTGAATTTCCAGCGGGATATCCCAGCTTTCGTCCAGTGCTCGGACTAAGCGCCCATCCGTTACTTCCTGTTCGGTGAGGCTCTTGGGCAACCACGCCACGCCTTTGCTTTCCAAGGCCATGGACATCAGCACAGCTGCAAGGTGGCTGCTGAAAAGTGGTTTGAGGTGAAGGTAATCTTCCTTGCCGCGCAGTCGGTGAGCGACGATGCGGCCCAATCCGGATTCTTGGGTATACGCCAGGTATGGCAGCGATGCGGGCGAATCTCCAAAGTTGGCCGAAGCGCTCGCCAGTGGAACGAGAACATCCTCGCCGACCTTTTTGCCTATGAACTGATCGGCAGCTAACAGCGGAGGAACATCCGGGTGACGATGACAAAGCAGAAACTGCACCTGCCCCTGAGTAAGCAACTGTTCACAGACCGCCATGCTGTCGGAGTGAAGTCGCACAGCCTCAATGGGTGCGCCGTTTTCTGTGCTTCTTAGCCATCTGGGGAAGAACGTGAACGATAGCGAATGGGTTGCAGCGAATTGCAGAGTCTTGGCAGCCATTCCTGCCACTTCCTGGGCTTCGCTGCGCATTCGGTACAAGCGCCTGGCCGTCTCTTGGGCACTGGGCAAAATTTGCTTCCCGGCCTCGGTCAACGTCGCTCCTTGTGGCGTACGAATGAACAGCTCCACACCCATCCAATTCTCCAGTGACCGGACTCGGCGACTGAAGGCCGGCTGAGTAACGTGGCGCGCTTCAGCGGCACGAACAAAGCTGCCGTATTCCGCAAGCGCTGAGAAATCTTCGAGCCAGACGAGTTCCAAGGGCAATGCCTCCTGTGCATAGGGCGCGGCATTAATAGCATTGGGCGGGGGTCATCGCAAAGCATAACGTGGGGCCACCAACAACAAGAGGAACCCGTCATGCGTATCGTCGACATCCGTGAAAAAACCGTCTCTATCGCTTCCCCAATCGCCAATGCCTACATCGATTTTTCGAAAATGACCTGCTCGGTCGTTGCTGTCGTCACGGATGTGATTCGCGATGGTAAACCCGTTATCGGTTACGGCTTCAACTCCAACGGCCGCTATGGTCAAGGCGCGTTGATGCGTGATCGCTTCCTGGCACGTATCACCGAAGCCGACCCGGAATCCCTGCTCGATAAAGAACATGACAACCTGGACCCGTTCGCCATCTGGAAAGCCCTGATGACCAACGAAAAACCAGGTGGTCATGGTGAGCGCTCGGTCGCCGTCGGCACCATCGACATGGCTGTCTGGGATGCCGTCGCCAAGATCGAAGGCAAGCCGCTGTATCGCCTGCTGGCAGACCGTTACCGCAACGGTGTGGCTGATGACAAAGTCTGGGTCTACGCCGCTGGCGGTTACTACTATCCGGGCAAAGACGACGCCAAGCTTCAAGACGAGATGCGCAGCTATCTGGATCGCGGCTATGACGTGGTCAAGATGAAGATCGGTGCTGCGCCACTGGCTGACGATATTCGTCGCATCGAATCGGTACTCAAAGTAGTGGGTGATGGCCGTCGCCTGGCCGTAGATGCCAATGGCCGCTTTGATCAAAAGACCGCCATTGCCTATGCCGAAGCGCTGAAACCCTACAACCTGTTCTGGTACGAAGAAGCAGGCGATCCGCTCGACTATGCCTTGCAGGCTGAGCTGGCTAATCACTACGACCTGCCGATGGCCACCGGGGAAAACCTGTTCTCCCATCAAGATGCCCGAAACCTGCTGCGCCACGGTGGCATGCGTGCAGATCGCGACTTTGTTCAATTCGACTGCGCGCTGTCCTACGGTCTGGTCGAGTACATGCGCACCCTGAAAGTCATGGAAGAAATGGGCTGGTCGTCGCGCCGCGTTGTTCCGCACGGGGGTCATCAGATGTCCCTGAACATCGCCGCAGGCCTGCACCTGGGCGGTAACGAATCCTATCCGGACGTGTTCCAGCCATTTGGCGGGTTCGCTGACGGGATTCGTGTGGAAAACGGTTACGTCGGTTTGCCGGATATTCCGGGGGTTGGCTTCGAGGCCAAGTCCGCCTTGTACGCCGTGATGCGCGAGCTGGGCGAAGGCTGATAGCCCCCGGAGCGACGGCCTCCTGCAAGAGGCCGTCGTTATCAGGCGTCACTCACTGACGCCACGCCACACGCCCATCACAATAATAAAATGAGGTGCTCCCGTGGAAATCTCCAAGTCCCGCTGGTACAGCCAGCTGTATGTGCAGGTGCTGATCGGTATCGTGATCGGTGCAGCAATCGGTCACTTTGAACCGCAATTCGGAGCCAAGCTCCAACCTTTTGCAGATGGCTTTATCAAGCTCATCAAAATGCTGTTGGCGCCTATTATTTTCGGTACCGTCGTCGTTGGTATCGCCAAGATGGGCAGCATCAAGGAAGTCGGGCGGATTGGCGTCAAAGCGCTGCTCTACTTTGAAATCCTTTCAACCATAGCGCTGGTCATCGGCCTTATTGTGGTCAATCTCGTAAAGCCAGGCGTCGGGATGAATATCAACGCCAACACGCTTGATGCCAGTGCTATCGCCAAGTACAGCCAAGCCGCCAGCGAGCAGGGCGGAACAATCGAGTTCTTTCTCAACATCATCCCGAGCACCTTCATTGGTGCATTCTCCAATGGCGTCATGCTTCAGGTCATTCTGATTTCGGTGTTGATGGGCGTTGCCCTCGTTCAAATGGGCGAAACAAGCAAACCGCTGATCAATACCATCGACCTGTTTATGCAAGGGCTGTTCAAGATCGTGGCGATGGTCATGCGTCTGGCTCCGCTGGGTGCCGGTGCCGGTATGGCGTTCACTATCGGCAAGTACGGTATTGGTACCTTGCTGTCACTCGGCCAGTTGCTGATCGCGCTCTACGTCACCACCTTGATATTCATTGTGATAGTGCTGGGGACGGTTGCTCGATGGTCAGGAATGCCTTTGCTTCAGTTCCTCCGGTACTTCAAGGACGAGATTCTGATCACGCTTGGAACCTGCTCGACTGAAGCGGTACTCCCGCGAATGATGGTCAAACTTGAAAAGCTGGGCTGCAGGAAGTCAGTGGTGGGCATGGTGCTGCCAACCGGATATGCCTTCAATGCGGATGGCACCTGCATTTACCTCACCATGGCGGCGATTTTTATCGCACAGGCAACCAACACGCCACTGACGTTTATGGATCAGATGATTCTGTTGGGCGTCTTCTTGCTGACCTCCAAAGGCTCCGCTGGCGTGGCGGGTGCCGGGTTCATAACACTGGCGGCAACGCTGACAACCATCCACTCCATTCCGTTGGTAGGCCTGGTATTGCTCTTGGGCATCGACCGCTTCCTGAACGAAGCGCGCGCTGTGACCAACCTGATTGGCAACGGTATCGGCACCATCGCCATTGCCAAGTGGGACAACTCGTTCGATGTCGAAGCCTGCGAGCGTGAAATTGCCGCAATGAAAAGCGAAACGGCTGCGCGTAAAGCGTTGGTAACACAAAAGTAACCCGCATCGCTTACCGGTCATTCCTCATTGAACAGTGCGCAATGACCGGTAGCCATCTCGCTGACTCGTTCGCGCAGAACGGTGCATGCGAACGAGAAGCCGGATAAAACTTTAGCGCAAGGGTGAGAGTCATCCATAGGTAGCCATTGCTCAACAGAGCTTTGGTCATTTCAACCTAGGAGAATTCAGATGAGCTTATTGAGCACGATATTGGAAAAACTCGGGATAGGTAAACACGCTGCGTCGCCGACTGAAGCGGCTCCTAGTGCCCCTACCGCAGGTGCTTCCCCCGTTGCACCACAGACGTCGACTTCAACCCCGACGGCTGCAATTAGCGAAGTCGACGTCGCCTCTAAACTCGAAGCCTTAGCCAGCCAACATGGAGAGCAGCTAAACTGGCGCACATCGATTGTGGATTTGCTCAAACTGCTGAACATCGACAGTAGCTTGGCGGCGCGTAAGGAGCTCGCTGCTGAGTTGCACTACACAGGCTCCACTGACGATTCGGCGGCAATGAACATCTGGCTCCATTCGGCCGTCATGAAAAAACTCGCGGAAAATGGCGGGAAAGTTCCTGCAGATTTACTGGATTAGGATTGCCTTACTCAGTAAAAATCATTTGCCGGGTGCGTAGCGTGGTTTGCGGTCGGACAATCCTGGGGACAACGGTACGCACCTCCCAACGCTGTAAGCATTGAACGCCCCTGCATATTCGGCAATGCGCCTTGATACTTCAAATGCCGTTAGCGCCAAACAAATGATTCAGTGACGTGCTTAGTAGCTAAGGCTATACGTTGCCGACAAACGAAAGAATAAACAGGACGATCACAACTGCCCCGACGATGTAGATAATATTGCCGCATTGCAAGGGTACTGAGTGAGCCGCTATGGAGCGATCGGTACATGCACTTTTGTAAAGCGCTATGCACAACAACGTGCACCAGTCGGAAGCGGCGCAATGGACTTTCGCCTCCATTCGCTCAAACGTCTCGATTTGTAACCCTTACAATTGGCCTTCTGCTGTCGACTGGCACAAAGGCTGCAACGTTCAAATCAGGTACACCTTGAACGTTTGGACTGCCCCCTCGGTCAACGACGATCGATTAGCCGGACAGGTCATGGGTAACATGGGTGTATCAGGCCGGAAAATCCGGCTTTAACAGAGCAAAAGAACAGGCAAAGGCGCCTGGAACCGAACGGTTTCAGGCTTTTTTTTGCTTTTTTTTTAACCGTCATTAGCTTTGGAGGCGTGTATGAAAACAGCCGCACAATTGCTGAAACTGAAGGTCATGAAAAACCAGCAGGTGCATAGCATCGCGCCAGATCAGATGGTGCTTGAAGCGCTGAAGATGATGGCGGAAAAGAATGTGGGTGCTCTACCTGTAATAGAAGACGGGCAGGTGGTTGGCGTTATCAGCGAACGTGACTATGCGCGCAAGGTCGTTTTACAGGGACGTTCTTCGGTCGGTACGCCGGTCAGGGCCATCATGAGCGCGCCGGTCGTGACCGCGGACAGTCAGCAGAGCATCGAGCGTTGCATGGTGGTCATGACCGACAGTCATCTGCGCCATTTACCGGTGGTGGAAGGTGATCAACTGATTGGCCTCTTGTCGATTGGTGATCTGGTGAAAGAAGCCATCGTCGAGCAGGCCGACCTGATCCGGCAACTGGAGCACTATATTCGCGGACATTAAAGCGACCAGGGGTACGGCGGAACCAAAGTGACTGACAGGCTCCATTCCGTCGCCCCACGTGCCCATCAGTCGTTTGGCCGTTACAATGCGCACCTCGACCGTGACAAGCCAGATAAAAAATGTCTCTGCCCAAACATCACCTGGAACTGCTCAGCCCCGCCCGCGACGTGAACATCGCTCGCGAGGCCATCCTGCATGGTGCCGACGCTGTGTACATCGGTGGCCCGAGCTTTGGTGCTCGCCATAACGCCTGCAACGAAGTCAGCGATATCGCTCAACTTGTGGAGTTCGCCCGTCGTTACCACGCCCGGGTGTTCACCACGATCAACACGATTCTGCATGACAACGAACTGGAGCCGGCCCGCAAGCTGATCCACCAGTTGTACGATGCTGGCGTCGACGCGCTGATCGTTCAGGATCTGGGCGTGATGGAACTGGATATTCCGCCGATCGAGTTGCACGCCAGCACCCAGACCGACATTCGGACCCTGGCACGGGCAAAGTTCCTTGACCAGGCGGGCTTCTCCCAACTGGTGCTGGCCCGCGAGCTGAACCTGCAAGAAATTCGCGCCATCGCCGACGAGACCGATGCGGCGATCGAATTCTTCATCCACGGTGCGTTGTGTGTGGCGTTCTCCGGGCAGTGCAATATTTCCCATGCACAGAACGGTCGTAGCGCCAACCGTGGCGATTGCTCCCAGGCCTGTCGTTTGCCTTATACCCTCAAGGACGACCAGGGCCGCGTAGTCGCCTACGAAAAACACCTGCTGTCGATGAAAGACAACAATCAGAGCGCCAACATCCGTGCGTTGGTCGAAGCCGGCGTTCGCTCATTCAAGATCGAAGGGCGCTACAAGGACATGGGGTACGTGAAGAACATCACGGCCTATTACCGTCAGCGTCTGGACGACGTGCTTGAAGACCGTCCGGATCTGGCTCGGGCATCCAGCGGCCGTACCGCACATTTCTTCATGCCCGACCCGGACAAGACCTTCCACCGTGGCAGCACCGACTACTTCGTCAGTGAGCGCAAGATCGACATCGGCGCCTTCGACTCACCGACATTCACGGGCTTGTCGGTGGGCGTGGTGGAAAAGGTGGGCAAGCGTGATTTGCAGGTAGTCACCTTTGAACCGCTGTCCAATGGCGATGGCCTGAACGTGCAGATCAAGCGCGAGGTGGTGGGCTTCCGCGCCAATATCGCCGAACCCAAGGGGGAATTTCTCGAAGAGGGCCAGAAGCGCTATCGCTACCGTGTCGAACCCAACGAGATGCCGGACGGGATGTTCAAGCTGCGGCCCAACCATCCCCTGAGCCGCAACCTTGACCATAACTGGCAGCAAGCCTTGCAGAAGACCTCCGCCGAGCGTCGTATCGGTTTGAGTTGGGTGGCACGTCTTGATGAGCAACGCCTGCAATTGAACGCCACAAGCGAGGAGGGTGTCATCGCCAGCTTGTCTCTGGACGGTCCGTTCGGTCTGGCCAACAAGCCGGAACAGGCCTTGGAGCAACTGCGCGATCTGCTCGGTCAACTGGGCACCACGGACTATTACGCCACCGCCATTGAGTTGGACGCACCCCAGGCGTTTTTCATTCCCAACTCGCAACTCAAAGCCTTGCGTCGCGAAGTGATTGACGCATTGACCGCGGCCCGTCTGCTCGCCCATCCAAGGGGCCATCGCAAGGCCGAAACCAATCCGCCGCCGGTGTACCCGGAGTCGCACTTGTCATTCCTGGCCAACGTCTACAACCAGAAGGCTCGGGACTTCTATCATCGCCATGGCGTCAAGCTGATCGACGCGGCGTTTGAGGCGCATGAAGAAACCGGGGAAGTGCCGGTGATGATCACCAAGCACTGCCTGCGTTTCTCCTTCAATCTTTGCCCCAAGCAAGCCAAAGGCGTCACCGGTGTACGCACCAAGGTCGCGCCGATGCAACTGGTGC
>Ga0065714_10002802_pt1 | contig 10656 bp, 11 predicted proteins | sample MisRhiReplicate2_FD_59101 | JGI IMG/M metagenome (GOLD analysis project Ga0065714, IMG submission 59101) | Miscanthus rhizosphere microbial communities from Kellogg Biological Station, MSU, sample Rhizosphere Soil Replicate 2: eDNA_1 v2... | ecosystem: Host-associated > Plants > Roots >... | reverse complement strand
TTACAAAGTATGGAGATAAGTAACCACGGTCAAATTGCATACCTTCAACTGTTTTAACTTCAGTTTCAGTACCTTTTGCCTCTTCAACAGTGATAACACCATCTTTACCAACTTTACCCATTGCTTCTGCAATTAAAGCACCAATAACCTCATCATTGTTAGCCGAAATAGAAGCTACTTGTTTGATTTTGTTATTGTCTTCACCTACAGTCTGCGACTGAGCTTTTAAATTTTCAACGATAGCTGTAACCGCTTTGTCGATACCACGTTTCAAATCCATTGGATTTGCACCAGCAGCAACGTTTTTAATACCAGCAGTAACAATTGCTTGTGCCAATACAGTAGCAGTTGTAGTTCCGTCACCTGCGATATCTGCAGTTTTAGACGCTACTTCTTTAACCATTTGAGCACCCATATTTTCAATTGGGTCTTTCAACTCAATTTCTTTCGCTACAGTTACACCATCTTTAGTGATTGCAGGTGAACCAAATTTCTTGTCAATAATTACGTTACGTCCTTTTGGACCTAAAGTTACTTTTACTGCATTAGCCAAAGTATCAACACCTCTTTTCAGGGCGTCACGGGCTTCTACATTATATTTTACTTGTTTTGCCATTGTTGTTTTAGTAGTTAGTATCTGTTAATTCATGTCAGCATAGCATGCTGATATTTAATTAATACCGTTGTTTCTAATAATTTTGTTTGCTTTTTTCTCGATACCTGAAACGGTATCTTGATACTAATATCTAGCCTAATACAGCGTAGATATCGCTTTCACGCATGATCAAATAGTCTTTACCATCAATAGGAAGCTCTGTGCCACCGTATTTACCGTAAAGTACAACATCACCTACCTTAACAGTTGGTTTTTTACCTTCTGAATCTTCGTCCGAAACAGATACAACAGTTCCTTTGGATGGTTTTTCTTTTGCAGTGTCAGGAATGTAGATTCCAGATGCCGTCTTTTCTTCTGCCGCAGCAGGCTCAACAATAACTCTGTTTGCAGAACCTGAAATGGGTTTAAGGTTTAAAGCCATAACTTGATATTAATTTATTTTTTAAGTTAAAATTTAAAATCGTATTAACTACGTGCGATACCTACAACAGTTTTTATGCCAATGCAAATATGCTTGACAAATTTGCACAGCCTTGTCAGCTATGTGATCACGTAATGTGATTTTGTGTCAGAGTGGCAGAGCACAAAAAAAGCCCGGTATGATTATACCAGGCTTTCTATTAACCTTAAAAGGTTTATTTTTTTGTTGTATCTGTCGTAGCAGGCGCAGTAGCCGGAGCTGTTCTGCTTCCAATTGGAGATGGTGTAGGTGTTTTATCCAAATGTTGTTGGATTTTTGAAGCCTCACCTGTAGAAGAACCTCCTGATTTAGCTATTGTAGTAATCGATAAAGTAAGTACAACTACCAACGTTAATAATACCCAGGTGCCTTTTTCAAGAACGTCACCTGTACGCTGAACGCCGAACATGTTGCTGCCTGCTCCACCAGTAGCTAAACCACCACCCTTAGGATTTTGTATTAAAACAAATAGCCCTAAAGCAACGCAAACAATGATTAATAAGATGATTAAAAATAGCATAATATGTTATGTTGTTAAATTTTCTTTTCTATAGATTGGATAAGATCGGCAAAGTAACGTCTTTTTTCTGGAAACTTCAAACTTAATTTTTCATAAGTTTCTATGGCCTTGTCGTATAGCATTTGCTCAATGTAAATCTTAGCCAAAGTTTCTGACACAAGGTCGTTATGGTCTTCAGCACTCTTTTTCGCCTTGTTCTCATTGTCAATCTGCTCTGGTTTCGGCGGACTGATCTGAGGATCATTCTTTATAAAACTCTCGATAATCTCATTACCCTTACTCGGAGTTCTGAAGTTTTCAGTAGTATAACCCTCTTCTCCCTCACCATCAAAAGGACTTTGTAAGTGGAAAATATGTTCTACATACTGTTGCTGTAATTCATTAGGTCTTTGAATCGAAGCCCCTTTATGCTCATCGCTTTGATTGCTATTTCTCGGGGAAGCATATGGCTGGAATATCTGCTGATGCTCCTTCCTCGTTTTTGCCAACCACCATAAAAAGGTATAAGGTAACTGATCATCGTCATACTTACTGATCACAACAGGCTCTTCCCGTTTTGGAGGATCCTTTTGTAGCGATGCTTCAAAATCAGGTTGTTCCTGATCAGGGATTACCGTTTCAGCAATGAAACTCTCTTGAAACGCAAAGAAATCTGAGGCTACGATGTTTTCCATCACAAGATCATCTTCAGGTTTTGCGGTTGTTTCAGCTTTGTAATCCTTAACGTTTACTTCACTGATTTCTTCAAAAATTTCCTGCTCATCAGCATTATTTTGAACCTCAGTCACTTCAGAAGGTACCTCGTTTATAGTCGCTACCTCGATCGGTTCCGGTTGAGAGTTAGATTGATCTGTCGCAGCATAAATAAGATTGAAGTCCGTAAGTATGCGCTCCTCTTCTCCATGAAGCAGTTGATGAAGTACCTGCCCATTGGTATATAAAGCTGCAGTAGCCAGCTTCTCATTTTGTTCCGGTTGCTGTAATGTTGCCTTCGCCAGTAAAAGGTGTAATGGCTGAAAATAAGGATAAAGCAACGCTAAATCTTTTAACACAGGCGCATCCTCCCTGCTTACCTTTTCAGGTGCTGAAAGCCATTCTGCCAGTTGTTGTTTGATATCTAATTCCTGCTCCACGTTGCTAAGTTAATAATTGATCTCCGCTTTAGCCTACCATTGTGCAAAAGCTCTGTTAAAAATATCCTCAGTCAACTGCGCAGTGACGTCTTTAATCAGACCCTGCTCCATAGACTGCAGACTGCCAACTAACTTAAATACCTTATAACGCTCAAAAGTTTCCTCAAAGCTCTGTTTGGGGTTCAGGTTATTGGTGTATTTTACGCGTATGCTTATAGTCAGCCTGTTGGCGTCGGCCGTAGGTCTGTTATTGTCTACAATTGCTTCCGGAGTAACACTGTACCCGGTAATGTTTCCTGAAAAAACACCTTGCGCATCATTGGTGGTAATGCTCAGTCTGGTCTGGTTACGAATCCTTGTTTTCAGCTCCTCTGTAAATTGTGAACTCAGGTAAGGAACAACCAACGGTGCATTATTGTCAAAAACCTGCACATTTACCGTCTTCATTTCAGCCGGAATTGATGCCCCATTTAGAGCTATTTTACATCCACTCAATGCAAAAAGCAAAACAAACAGTATAGATAGCTTCTTCATTAGTTTAAATTCAGTTCTTTAATTTTTCTGTATAAAGTACGCTCTGAGATACCCAGTTCCTGTGCCGCAAATTTACGCTTGCCTTTGTGCTTCTTCAGCGCCTTTTTAATCAGGTCAGATTCTTTGTCAATTAATGATAAAGACTCCTCAATTTCTTCTGCCTCCTGGGTATAGTTGTAATCCATTGGAGAGTTTTGAGAAGGATTCTTGATTGTTAGCGTGGCGTCGTGACTCATCGGTTGCTCTACATCCTGATAAAGCTGGTTGATGTAATGCGGATTGTCAGCTATAATATGAGCAGTATTCCCTCCGCTTTGGATAATCTCCGCAACCAGTTTTTTCAACTCCATCATATCCTTTTTCATGTCGAAAAGCACTTTGTACAGAATGTCACGCTCTGTAAAATCTTCCTTTGCTCCACTGTTAATGGCCATCGGTAAGTTGTTAGCGCTTTCGTTAGGGATATAATTCAATAGTGCAGCTCCCGTTACATTTCTGTCTTTTTCCAATACACAAATCTGCTCAGCTATATTTTTTAGCTGCCTCACATTTCCAGGCCAGCTGTAATTACTTAGTATTTGTATCGCATCAGGCTCAAGCTGTATACCAGGACTCCTGTATTTATCGCTGAAATCAGCAGAGAATTTTCTGAAAAGCAGATAAATATCTTCCTTACGCTCATGCAAAGCAGGAATGCGCAAAGGCACAGTATTTAATCTGTAATAAAGATCTTCACGGAACTTGCCCGACTTTACCCTGTTGTATACATCAACATTGGTCGCAGCAATAATACGTACATCAGTTTTTTGAACTTTCGATGAACCTACTCGCAGGTATTCTCCACTTTCCAAAATCCTAAGTAAACGTGCCTGCGTACCCAAAGGTAATTCAGCAACCTCATCCAGAAATATAGTCCCCCCATTGGCTACTTCAAAATAACCTTTGCGGGCCTCATGTGCACCTGTAAAAGATCCTTTTTCGTGACCAAATAATTCCGAATCAATAGTTCCTTCCGGAATTGCACCACAGTTCACCGCAATAAATGCACCATGCTTGCGTGTACTCAATTGATGGATGATATGAGAAAAAACCTCTTTACCACTACCGCTTTCCCCGGTAATCAATACAGACATATCGGTCGGCGCAACCTGCCTGGCTATATCTATCGCACGGTTTAGTAGCGGAGAGCCTCCTATAATCCCAAAACGGTTCTTAATGTCTTGTATATCCATTTATCTGTATTGTGAGGAGCAAGGACACCCCTTAATTCTTAACTAGTTAACAACCGTACCCAATAGGGTAGCAGATGTACAACGATCAATATATACGTTTACATATTGACCAGCTTTAATTCCTTCAGTTGCAGGGAAAACAACCATTGCATTCTGGTCATTTCTTCCACAGAAATCTTTATCAGACTTTTTAGAGGTGCCCTCTACCAAAATTCTAACAGTTTTTCCTACAAATTGTTGTAACCTGAATAATGAAGTCTGCTGTTGCTTCAATAAAATCTCTGCAAGTCTGCGTTTTTTCACTTCCTCAGGGATATCATCTTCCAATTTACGCGCAGCCAGAGTTCCCGGTCTCTCCGAGTAGCTGAATGTAAAAGCAAAATCATAACCCACGTAATCCATTATGCTTAATGTTTCCTGATGCTCTTCTTCAGTTTCTGTACAGAAACCTGCAATGATATCCGAAGAAATGGCACAATCAGGGATAATTCTCCTGATGGCATCAACCCTGTTGATATACCATTCACGGGTATATGTTCTGTTCATCAGTTCCAATACTCTTGTACTGCCCGATTGAACAGGTAAGTGAATATAATTACAAATGTTATCGTATTTAGCGATGGTATATAAAACCTCGTCGGTAATGTCTTTAGGGTGCGAAGTAGAAAACCTAATCCTTAATTCAGGACTAATCAATGCAACTTTCTCCAACAACTGAGCAAAATTTACTTCCGTTTCTGCAGTCTCTTCCGCATTGGTGCCCTTCCATTTATAGGAGTCAACATTTTGACCCAGAAGCGTGATCTCTTTATAACCTTTGTCAAAAAGATCCTGCGCTTCAGCTAGTATTGAATATGGATCGCGACTTCGTTCACGGCCCCTCGTAAATGGTACCACACAGAAAGAACACATATTGTCGCAGCCACGCATGATAGAAATAAAAGCAGTAATGCCATTTCCATTTAAACGAACCGGGCTGATATCTGCATAAGTTTCCTCACGGGATAACAATACGTTAATGGCCTTATGTCCGCTTTCTACCTCACTTAATAATTGAGGAAGTTCGCGATAAGCATCAGGACCAACAACTACGTCTACTAATTTTTCTTCTTCGAGGAATTTTGATTTCAGACGTTCAGCCATGCAGCCTAAAACCCCAACAATCAGTTTAGGATTTCTGCGTTTCTCTGCACCAAATTGTGATAGCCTGTTGCGTACCCTTTGTTCCGCGTTTTCACGGATCGAACAAGTGTTAATAAACACCACATCAGCTTCTTTGTAGTCGCCGGTAGTCTCAAAACCCTGATCAAGCAAAATTGAAGCTACAATTTCACTATCTGCAAAATTCATCTGGCAGCCATAACTTTCAATATACAGCTTTCGTCCATTACGCACTAAAGGTGCATCAATAACCAAAGCCTCTCCCTGGCGCTCTTCATCGTGTGTTTTATCTGTCAGCTGTAAATCAATCATAAATGGTCAACATTATTATGGGCTCCAAAAATACGGAATTTAATTTACAAATGACAGATTGGCAGAATCTTTAAACCAGAAGAAATTACAATGAAATAATTTTCAGAAACATATAGGACCTTTTTAGCAAACGCTTGTCTTTGATGTGAATTGCAACTAAATAAGACCTGCTTTATGTTTAAAAAACTATTTGTGAAACGCCATAAACGCCTATATGGGTGGTTTGGTGACTATTCTTCATGGTCCGAGGTAGCATCAAAATCCACCGGATATGATGCTGAGGAGATTCTGGAAAAAACTAAAACAGCCATTCTGAAAGTAAAAAATGGAGAAGCAGTATATGAACGTGACGCTGTAGTTTTTGATAAAAAAGAGTATCCATTTCCATTAATTACTTTTTTATTGCACAGTGCCAGCCTAAACAAGAAGCCGCTTCATGTGATCGATTTTGGAGGTTCACTCGGCAGTACTTATTATCAGATCAAAGAGTTTTTAACGCCCGAAGTTTGTGCCAGTTGGAACGTGGTGGAACAAGAGCATTATGTGACCTGTGGCAAGGCGCATTTTGAAGATGATGTGCTGAAATTTTACCATAGCATAGCAGATTGTCTGAAAGATAAAGATGTCGATATGGTAGTGCTCTCTTCCGTAGTTCAATATCTGGAGAAACCACATCAGTTTTTAGAAGAGCTTGTCGGCCATCAATTTAAGTTTTTGTTATTCGATCGTACTGGATTTTATCGTGGAATCCGGGATAGGTTGACTTTACAAATTGTGCCCCCTGAGATTTATTCAGCCTCTTATCCATCATGGTTCTTTAATCAATCCCTTTTTTTGCGCCATTTCACTAAGCATTATAGAACTGTCGCCGAATTTACCTCCTATGTTAAAGGAGAAGAACACATGCTCATCGATGAGTCTCAATCGGGATATGACAAAGGTTTTTATTTAATTAATTTATCTACTTATGCTTAAATTCTGCACACTATTTAACACCACTTACCTTTCCCGTGGTTTAGCTATGTACCATTCGCTTGAGCAGTATTGTGAGGATTTTCATCTTTATATTTTTGCATTTGATCAGCATTGCTTTGAAGTTTTATCGAAAATGGAGCTTAAACATGCCAGTGTCATCAACCTTAAAACATTCGAAAATGAAAATTTACTGGCTATAAAATCCGGACGCACGGCTCAGGAATATTGCTGGACCTGTGCGTCTTCTACCATCAAGTATTGCATCGAAACTTTTAAACTCGATCATTGTACTTATCTGGATGCAGACTTGCTTTTTTTTAGTAACCCGCAGGTTTTAATCGACGAGATGGGAGAGAAATCAGTGTCAATTATACCACATAGATATACGCCATGCTATGATCAATCGGATACCTCCGGGATTTATTGCGTGCAATTCATGACTTTTAAAAATACAATGGAGGGAATGGAAGTATTGAACTGGTGGGTTTCCGCTTGTTTAGACTGGTGCTTCAGCAGGGTAGAGGATAATAAGTTCGGAGATCAGAAATATCTTGATGATTGGACGGAAAGATTCCCATGTGTACACGTTATTCGGCACCTGGGCGCTGGCGTAGCTCCCTGGAATGTTCAGCAATATAGCTTTAAGCATAAGTCTGGCAAACGAATAGGTCTGGAATTGTCCCAAAATCAGCAATTTGATCTTGTTTTTTACCACTATCATGCTTTTAGTTTTTCCATGAAAAACAGTTATATGCTGACGAACAAATGCTACCAGCTCAATAGAAACCAGGTCAAACACATTTACAAACCCTATGTTCAGGCCCTATCCGTTGCTAAATACCACATCAATGCTTTTAATGAAGATATTGTTCCTCATGAAATTAGTAATGAACTGGAATGGGTAAGAAGGGTTTTTGGACGATCCCTTATGTTTTATCTGTTAGGTTATTATAAACATTTTTATAGTAAAAGGTCCTTTAAATATGGTTTCCTCTATTAACTGTAATGTAGATTCTTAATATTTTAGTACTTTAGGAGTTGGTCGACTAAAGTACTAATATGGGGGATATTAAAGATCAGGGAGTCACCTGTTTATGGTTAGGGATTTTATGGATGATTACTGCTTTTGGCTGTAAAAAGGAAATCGAAGCAAATCAAAAGATTAAACCACCAGTCAGGTCTTATACCGTCACAGCAAGGATTGATAAAAAAGGAGCGAATACCGACTCTGAAGGAACAGCAGTATTGAAAGGAACATATAGTGAGGAAACGAACTTGTTAACTTATAGATTGGAATATGAAAAGATAATACCAGAGCAAATTACCCTGAGAAGTGGGCCGAAAGGTTCTAAAGGCATTTTAGTTAAAGAGCTATATGTGAATTCCGGAACAAGCAAACCGGGCCCGCTAACAGGATCATTAAGTTTAACCCCGCTGGAGGAAAGAAATCTTCTTAAAGGATATTGGTTTGCGACGGTCAATACGCTGGCGAAATCCCCTGAAATTTCAGGGGTACTNACACTGAAACAAAATTAGGAGGTCGATCATGAACAATGCAGCGATAAATGCTCCTCTTAATGATGANATGGTGTTGATGATGGCCATNGAGAATAAGGACAGGAAGGTCTTTGAAGCCTTCTATAAAAAATATTACAGGCAATTGTTTGCGCTTGCTTACAGATATGTGGCGCAGACAGAAGTTGCTGAAGAAATTGTACATGATCTGTTTATTAATATTTGGAATAAAGCAGGCCAGTTAAATATTCAATATTCAATGAAAAGCTATTTGTTCAGGGCAATTGTAAACTCCTCCCTTAACTTCATCAAAAAGGAAAAGATGGATGCCGAAAAGCGATTGACTTATATGACCATTCATGAAAAGGAACAAACTGCCGAAGAAAATTCGGTAAATGAGGAACTTCTTTTGGTAAACCTGGAAGAAGCATTGAACCTATTGCCTCCCAAATGCAAAGAAATCATGTACCTGAGTCGCTTTGGAAAATTAAAACAACAGGAAATTGCAGACCAGCTGGACATTTCTTTAAAGACCGTTAAAAATCACCTGACTTATGGGTTCCAAAAATTACGCGAACATCTGGAAAAACGCGGATCAGTCCTTCTCTTTCTTCTGCTCTTGTTAAGAATGATCATAAATTAATCCCCCCTATAATGAATAACTCTGAAACTAATGAATCGTTTATCTTTTCGCTGATCATCGAAGATCTGGAAGAAACGATTAGTGCCGAAAATAAAATTTTATTACAGCGATGGAGGGAAGATGACCCCTCCAATGAACACACCTATCAGGAGTTTCTTAACGTGCAAATCAATCTGGGCAAATTGGTAGATAAATTGGATATTGATGAACACCGCTCCTGGTCCGCTCTTGACCAAAAGCTGGAAGATAAACCTGAAATAACGAGTTCACAAAAAGGACATCAATTCTTCTGGATGAAAATAGCGGCTACATTGCTCGTTTTATCATCGCTGGCTTATGGGTATTTTTTTTGGAAGAACCGAGATGTAGTGATCAATACCGGAACCGCTATCATGACCAATGTGATATTGCCAGACGGTACAGATCTTAAACTTAATTCAGGTACGCAAGTTCGTTATAATAAAAAAACGTTCCTGGAAGATAGAAAGCTGGTGCTCCTCAAGGGTGAGGCGTTTATCGTGGTGGCAACGAACCACCGTTCCCGGTTTAGGATAGAACTGGGGGACCTGGAAGCAAGAGATATCGGTACCCGCTTTAATATCAACAAAAAGGAAGATCAGTCTGTCGTAATTGTAGAAGAAGGAGAAGTGGAATTGCGCGAAAAAGATACCGATAATAAGGTGAATCTTAAAGCAGGTAAACTTGGTCTTTACGATGTCAAAAGCAAAACCTTGACTGCTGTCGATAATTCAGATCCTAATTATAAAGCATGGGTAGATAAAAATTTTGTGTTTAACGAAGTCGCCCTGGAAGATGTAATTCAAAAGCTGGAAGAGGTTTATCAGATGAAAATTGAAATTAAAGGAGCAGGTATGAAAGAAAGAAAGTTGACGGCTAAGCTTAAGTATCCGGATCTTAAAACTGCACTTCATGTGATTGCCGCATCTCTGGATTGTGAATTATTACGGACAGATTCCTCTTTTGTATTATCAAGCCATTAATGACCCTTTTTAAACGGATAAATTCCCTTTTTGTATTCTTGTCACTTGTCGGAGCTACCGTGCTTAGCGCACAGACTAAGTCTGTGTTGGAACGACCAGTGACCATTCATACCCCTGCAGATTCCCTTATTAAAGTGTTGCGTCTGCTGGAACAAAAAACAAAAAATAGCTTTGCCTTCGACCCCGATCAGTTGCGGAATAAAAGAAGTATACCCATTAATTTTGTGCAGGCGCCCTTATCTAAGGTTTTGAGTCAAGCGCTGTTTGGCACACATCTGGGATTCAAAATGGTTGGAAATGACATCGTGATTGCTCCGGTGAAGGAGAAGAAATGGAGCATCAGCGGACATGTCCGGGATCAGGCAAGTGGAGAAGAGCTTGTCGGAGCTACGGTTTACCTCCCGCAGTTACAGATCGGCGTGAATACCAATCATTATGGCTTCTTTTCTATCAATGTTCCTGAGGGGAACCATCTCCTGCAGATTTCAAATACCGGCTATCAAACCAGGGAAGTGCCCGTTCACTTAAATCAGGATTTTGAGGAAGATCTGGAA
>Ga0065714_10003236_pt1 | contig 10660 bp, 14 predicted proteins | sample MisRhiReplicate2_FD_59101 | JGI IMG/M metagenome (GOLD analysis project Ga0065714, IMG submission 59101) | Miscanthus rhizosphere microbial communities from Kellogg Biological Station, MSU, sample Rhizosphere Soil Replicate 2: eDNA_1 v2... | ecosystem: Host-associated > Plants > Roots >... | reverse complement strand
CGAATCGCAACTGACCGACACCGCCAAGGAAAACACCACCCTGGCCGACCGCTTGCGCGCGCTGGACTATGAAGTGACCCACACCGTGATCCGCTCGCCCATCGATGGCATGGTCCAGGCCCTGAGCATTTCCACCGTCGGCGGGATCATTCAACCCGGCTTCAAGATCATGGAAATCGTTCCGCTCAACGAACCGCTGCAGGTCGATGCGATGATCCCGGTACAGGCCATCGACAAGATGGTCCCCGGCCTGGCCGTGGACATTGCCTTCCCTGCCTTCAACCATGCCCAGACGCCTAACATTCCCGGCCGCGTGAAGACCATCTCCGCTGACCGCCTGCTCGACGAGGCGAGCAAGGAACCGTTCTATCTGGCCCAGGTCGAAGTCACGCCCGATGGCATGGGCCTGTTGGGAACCAATCACATTCGCCCCGGCATGCCCGCCAGCGTCACCATCAAGACAGGCGAACGCAACATGATGAGCTATCTTCTTAAACCAATGCTCGACCGTGTAAATAGCTCATTCAAGGAACAATGAAATAAATGGAACGTCATTGCCTGTTCTTCTGCCTGTTAGGGCTGGCTTTACCGGCTAGCGCCATGGACCTTAAACAAGCCTGGGACCTGTTGCAGTTCCAGGGCCCCATCTACCGCGCCGCCGTGCATGAAAAGGAGGCCGGTTCGGAAAACCGCGCCATCGGCACGGCCGGCCTGCTACCGCAGATCAACGCCTCGGCCTACGACAACAAGGTCAATGGCTCCCAACGCCAGAACGGGGTTGACAATGATCTGGACTACACCTCCAAGGGCGCTAACGTGCGCCTGCGCCAACCGCTGTTCAACAAACAGAAGATGGCCGAGTACCGCCANGGTCAGCAGCGTGCCGACTACAGCGTCGCNGTGTTCGATGCCAAGACTCAGGACGCCGCGGTGCGNNTGGCTGAAAGCTATTTCGACGTGCTCCTGGCCAGCGAAACCATCNTCCTGGCCAAGTCCAAGCTGCGCGCCTTCGACGAGCAACTCGCCTCAGCGAAACGGCGCATGGAGCTGGGGGCTGGCACCATCACCGACATCGACGAGTCGGTCGCCCGCCGTGACCTCGCCGATGCCGAACTGATCGAAGCGCAGGACAACCTGGTCAACGCGCGCAGCAAACTTGAGGAATATATCGGTGAGACCCCAGAATCGCTGACGACCTTACGTCCCAACTTCGATACACCGCCGCTGCAGCCTGGCAACCTGCAGGACTGGTTGGTCAAGGCCCAAACCGATAGCCCGCTGATCCTCGCGCGCCGTTATAGCCGCGACCTCGCCGAAGAAGAAGTGAAGCGCGCCAGCGCTGGCCACTGGCCAACGCTGGATTTCATTGCCGGCTACACTGCCGGCCAGAGCCAATCACTCTCCGAGTTGAATCAACGCAACCACTACGGCTCAATCGGGCTGGAAGTCAATTTCCCGCTGTTCAGCGGTGGCGGCGTCAGCGCGCTGACACGCCAGGCCAGTGCCAATAGCGATAAGGCTCTGGACGAGCTCGACGCCACACGACTGGAAGTCATCTCAGGAACTACCCGTGAATTTCGCGGCATACAGAGTGGCGCCAAACGTATTCACGCGCTGGAGAGAGCGGTAGAGTCCAACGAGCGCTCACTGATTTCGACACGCAAGGGCTTCAAAGAGGGCGGCACAAGCACCAACGTGGACGTCCTCAATGCCGAGGAGCTGCTCTTCGTTGCGCGCCACGATCTGTTCGAGGCCAAGTTGCGCTATTTGATGTCGCACCTGCGTCTGGCCTCCTCGGTGGGCAGTCTGGGCGACGACGATATCGACCAAATCAACAACTACCTCGGCCCGGAACTGCTGGTCACCAACTGACTTTAACCTGCCGCCGGTCGAACCAAATGATGGCTGACCGGCGATCCACCCCGGGGTAACTCAAGTTGATAGTTGCCCGACATCCCACTTACACCTGAACTGAATGCACCATTGCAGTGCAATGCATTGGCGAAAAGCTGATTTTTCAACTAGGGTCTCTACGCAATCAAATGTCCCACGCTTATGCGTGGGCGACTGATCAAGGAGAGATAAATGATGTCCGTTCGCAATGCCGAAAAAACCTATCGTGCCTGGTCGAGCCCGATCCTGCTGGAACTCAAGGAGAGAGAACACCAACTGGACCCCACAGCGCGTCAGGCACTCGACAACATTTTGGTAGAAAGACGGCTGATTAACCTTGGCAACCCTTCAGGCACTGGTCGGCGAAACGCTGATCACGACACACATCAGTAACCCGCGTGCGCATGTCTTTTTAAAAATCTACCTTTCGCTCATGCAAGCAGAAGTTCGATATCCGGGCACGATCCCGATCAACAAAACCACGGGGCAGTTCGAGGCCATGCGCAAATAGGCGGCTTGATCGACGTCAGCCGGGAAGAATTACCGCGTTGATTAGAGCGCTACGCGCCCATTCAACTTACAAACATGCCTTGACTGACTTGCGCATCGCGTCGGACTTGGCCCACGGCGGCCCCTGATACAGTGAAACCCGGCTGCCGCCCTTGTATTTGACGATGTCCAGTATTTCATCTGCGGTGATGATGCTCGGCGCCGTGATCCGGTAGCCATTGGAAATGCCCATCTGAGTTGTCTTCGGAATTTCTTTCTGCCACGCAGGCAAGATGCACGCAGCCAGTTCTTTCGGTGGTTTTTCACTGTATTTGCTGACGTTAGGCTCACCCGGCACCACAGACGCTGGCAACGAACAACCTGCCAGCATCGCCAGCATTATTCCACCAATGAACATCCGCATGACGCACCCTTATTCCGTAAAACGCGAAATGTACCGCGTCGTCGTCCGGACATCCATCTCTTGAACACAACTCAGTGTGAAGCACTGTTTTGAGGAGGATCTGGATAAGTTGTTTTGTTCAGATAGGCCATCCACCGTTCATACGCTTCATGTTGCCATTGCGTGACCCGCTCCCAGTCTGGGCCACTCAATTGATGAGCTGAAATCAGGCTCATCATCTCTGAAGTCGCGGCGTCCAGATCAGCGATCAACTCATGGGCATGCAATCTGAAATCTTCGGTGTTGCTCATTTGGGGTGGCCTCGCCCTGATGACATTCATTGACCTTCGTACGACATCGGGCGGTGTCACTCGCACTCATTTTCCCGACCAATGGAAGCACCTTCTATCGCTCAGGGATCAGATGAACAAAGGTTGTGTCATACCAAAGGGAACTACTATTTCCTTGCGAGAAACTGCAGGAGGTCGTCATGTGGCTTAACGAAGATGAAAACGAACTTCGCCGCGACCTGCAAAGCGTTGCGTCGGATTTGAGATGGTCGGCAGTCGAATTGCTGCGCATTTCAGAGCAGCTACGCCAGGCAGGCAATGATGTAGATGCACAAGCCGTGCTCAGGTTGTGCGAGTTGTTTCAGGGCGATGAAGGGCGACTGGCAGGCTATGCCGAAGAAGTGAAAGCCAAGGTGATCAGTCGAACGAAAGCTCACTAACGGGAGCGCGGCGATGAACAAATCTCTGTTCACGCTAGTGGTCGTACTGGCGGCGGGTGGCTGCAGCACCGAGGAACACATTTACGGTGCCCAGCCGCTGGTTGCCAGGGTCGAGAAAGGGATGAACAAGGACCAGGTGCAGCAGATCGGTGGTAAGCCTGTCTCGATAACGGACCGCACGGTGGAACCTGGCACTTGTTTCGACTACGTGTTGACGCAGGCAGGCCAGCATCAACCGTACAACATCAGTTTCGATGGCAACGGCATAGTCGATCACAAAAGCTTCATGACCTGCATGGAGTGGAATCGGATGCAAGAAAGGGACAAGGAACCCGCCCACTCTGGAGGAGGCTACTGACCGTCCTGGACCCGCTAGCCGTACACACGCTTATTGCAGGTTTCCAAATAAGAAGCCCCGGCAACCCGGGGCTTCAAACGTTGTGTCATGTTGATTTCTGGCCTGACGAGCGGGCCGCCCTGGCTCGATAGGCGGGAAGCGATGCGGCGAACGCCAGTGCTTCCTCTCTGCTGCTAAAATCCCCCAACCGATCACCTTGGGTACACACCCGCCAGGGGCCATTGTTTACGCTGAGTACGTCATAACCGTTCATGTGCATCTTGTTCAACATCGGAACGCTCATAGTCACCTCCTGTTTGGCAGTGAAGTCGACGATTGACCTGACCACCTTACACCCCGGCTTTGCCCAAGTGCCGACCAGACGTCGCGTCAGTATTCCAGCACTCAATTGCACTTTTCGCCGGGCACATTGCTCTAACCGTTGAACCAGAGGCCACGGCCCAAATATTGCATTTTGAGGTTTTTTTCATGGCATTCGTCAGTTAGGTAACAAATGAAAGTACGTGCAACGGTCATTTGCGAACTGGACCGACATGTTCTCCTGGTGCGTAAACCCAGGTGTCGCTGGAGCTTGCCCGGCGGAAAAGTCGAGATGGGTGAAACCACCGCCGGCGCGGCGCGGCGTGAGCTTCAGGAAGAAACGGGTCTTGGCGCCGACAGCCTGCTGTACCTCATGGAACTGGAATCGGGCGGCACCCGCCACCATGTCTACGAAGCGTGGGCACCGAACCTTTATCTGGCACGACCATTCAATGAAATCGTCGACTGCATCTGGCATCCTCTGGAGACCGTCGACAACCTGAGCACGAGCGACGCCACGCGCCAGATAGTCAAAGCGTTTCTGCGTCGCCTGTAAGCTGTCTCTGCATAAACCAGTGGGTTGCTCCAGTGAGCGTCAGCCCTGATCACCGCCGCCGACCGGCATGATCATGCCAGTGATGTACGACGCTTCGTCGCTGGCCAGAAACAGAATAGCGCCGGCCTGCTCATCCAGCGTGCCATAGCGCTTCATCAAACTGCTGTCGAGCGTCTGCTCGACGATCTGCTGATACCAGACCTTTTCTTCAACGCTTTGCTCGGCATCGTTGCGTGCAATCACCCGAGGCGGCGCCTCGGTGCCGCCGGGCGCTGTCGCATTGACCCGGACTCCGCGGCCGGCGGTTTCAAAGGCCAGGCAGGCTGTCAGGGCATTCACCCCCCCCTTAGCCGCGCCATAGGGCACACGATTGATACTGCGCGTGGCAATAGACGAGACATTGACGATGGCGCCACTCCCCTGCTCCAGCATGATCGGCAGCGCCGCATGACAACACCACAACGTCGGGAACAGCGAACGGCGGACCTCGGCTTCGATCTGTTCCTCTGCATAGTGCTCGAACGGCTTGGTCCAGATTGTGCCGCCAACATTGTTGATCAAGACGTCGAGGCGACCGAAACGCTCGACGGCGGCGCGCATGACCCGGCTGCAATCGCTGTACTGCTCAAGATCAGCGGTCAGGGCCAGCACCTGGTTGTTCTGCCCCAATTGTTGCTGCAACTCAAACACATGCTCGGAGCGGTCGACCAGAATCAACCGAGCACCTTCAGCGGCCATGCGTTCGGCCACCCGCCGCCCGATGCCTTGCGCCGCTCCGGTAATCAGCGCGACTTTTTCGTGGAATCTGTTCATGGAGACCTCAAGCCGCGCTGGCGGCAAATTTCTCGTAGTAAAAATTCGCAGGCTTGACGCCTTGCTCGCGAATGAACTGACTGACTGCCTCGACCATCGGCGGCGGGCCGCACAGGTAGACGTCGACATCGCCTTCATTCAAGTGCCGGGGCTCGATGTGCTGAGTCACGTAGCCCTTGAGCGGATGCTGACTGTCGGGGCTGGCCACGCAGGCACTGAAGCTGAAATTCGGGATGCGTGCGGCGAAGGCTTCTAGCCGATCAAGCTCCACCAGATCAAAATCGTTGGTCACGCCGTAGATCAAATGCAGCGGATGTTCGCTGCCCTGCTCGGCGATTTTTTCCAGCATTGCCGTGAACGGTGCCAGTCCCGTGCCACCAGCCAGTAGCAACAACGGACGGCGAATGTCGCGCAGATAAAAGCTGCCCAACGGACCGGCCAGGTTCATGCGGTCGCCCGCCTTGGCCATGCTGGTGAGGAAACTGCTCATCAGGCCGCCAGGCACGTTGCGAATCAGGAAGCTGACCTCGCCGTCACGCTGCAACGAGCTAAACGAATAGGCGCGGGTCTGCTCACTGCCCGGAACCCCGAGGTTGACGTATTGCCCCGGCAGGAACGCCAGGGTGTTCAGCGCTTCGCCCTTGATCGACAGCGCGATGGTGCTGTCGGACAGTTGCCGCACAGCACTGATTGTCGCGTCGTAACTCGCCTGGCGTGTACGGCAAACGTCGGAGGACGCCGGCACTCGCACCACGCAATCACTCTGGGCGCGCATCTGACAGGTCAGGACAAACCCCTGCTCGGCTTCTTCGGCGCTGAGCGCGTCTTCGATGTACTCCTCGCCCAAGTCATAACGACCGGCCTCGGCAAAACATTTGCAGGTGCCGCACGCGCCGTCGCGGCAATCCAGCGGAATGTTGATGCCCTGGCGGTACGCCGCATCGGCCACGGTTTCGCCGGCATTGGCGTCGATGAACCGGGTGACACCGTCTTCAAAATTGAATGCAATGGAATGCGTCATGACGGCCGCCTCACAAGTGGTAGACATCAATGACCTGGCGAACGTAATCGTTCTTCAGGATCACTTTCTTGGCCTTGATCAGCGGGTTGTCGCCGCGCACATCGAGGGTGTAGAAGCTGCTGCCGAAATAGCTGTCGACGGTCTTGTAGCGAAAGCTCAGGGTGTGCCAGTTGAAGCGCACCTTGCACAGGCCGTCCGCCTGCTCGAGCAACTCGATGTTGCTGAGGTTGTGCGAAGTCCGGGTGTCCGGAATGCTCGCGCTGGAGCGCTCAGTCTTGATACGGAAGATGCGGTCTTCCAGGCCCGTGCGGTTGCCGTACCAGATCAGCGAGATCTCGCGCTGGGGGTCTTCGGTCAACTCATCGTTGTCGTCCCAGGATGGCATCCAGAAGGACGCATCGGCGGCGTACAGTTCCAGCCAGTCGTCCCATTGCTTGTCGTCGAGGTAGCGTGCTTCGCGGTACAGAAAATCGCGTACGGCCTCATAGGTGATGGTCATTGCACGGCCTCCACCGCAATCAATTCGGACTGCTCGGCGGCCAGCGCCTTGAGCATCGTCTGTTGCCAATACTTGTGTTGCAACACAAACAGGCCTTCGTCCTCGGTGCGCACGCCGCTGAGCAGCGGATGCAGGTCGATCTCTTTGGCCGCCTCATCAGCGCCCTCGATCCAGTGCTCGGCACCCCGGGACATGTCATTCCAGGTGGTGACGCTGCCCTGGTAGCTGGTCTGGCACGAGCGAAACTCTTCCAGATCGTCCGGAGTGGCCATGCCGCTGACGTTGAAAAAATCCTCATACTGGCGAATCCGGCTGGAGCGCGCGTGATCGCTTTCGCCTTTGGGGGCGATGCAGTAAATGGTGATTTCCGTACGGTTGACCGAGATCGGCCGGGCGATGCGGATCTGCGAGCTGAACTGGTCCATCAGGTACACGTTGGGGTACAGGCACAGGTTGCGCGAGTTCTCGATCATCCAGTCGGCGCGGGCCTGGCCAAAGTCTCGGGCCAATTCATCGCGACGCTCATACAGCGGACGGTCTTCGGGGTTGGACCAACGCGTCCAGAGCAACATGTGGCCCTTGTCGAAGGAATAGAAACCACCGCCCTGCTTGGCCCAGGTGCCAGCGCTCATGGTCGGATTGCTNTCGCCGGCCTCACGCTGTTTGCGCTGGTTTTGCGTCGCCGCGTAGTTCCAGTGCACCGAACTGACGTGGTAACCGTCGGCACCGTTTTCGGCGGTGAGTTTCCAGTTGCCTTCGTAGATGTAGCTCGAAGACCCGCGCAACACTTCCAGGCCATCGGCGGACTGGTCGACGATCATGTCGATGATTTTCGCCGACTCGCCGAGGTGCTCAACCAAAGGCACCACATCGGCCTTGAGGCTGCCGAACAGGAAGCCGCGATAGGACTCGAAGCGAGCGACTTTAGTCAGGTCGTGGGAGCCTTCGCAGTTGAAGCTCGCCGGATAGCCGGCCGCTGCGGGATCTTTGACCTTGAGCAGTTTGCCGGAATTGTTGAAGGTCCAGCCGTGGAACGGGCAGGTGTAGGAGCTTTTGTTGCCGGTCTTGTGTCGGCACAGCGTCGCGCCGCGATGGCTGCAGGCATTGAGGAAGGCATTGAGCACACCCTCCTTGTTGCGCGCGATGAAGATCGACTGGCGCCCCATGGTGGTGGTGTAGAAATCGTTGACGTTGGGGATCTGGCTTTCGTGGGCCAGGTACAGCCAGTTGCCTTCGAAGATGTGTTGCATCTCCAGATCGAACAACCGGGGGTCGGTGAACATCTCGCGCTTGCAGCGGTAGATGCCGGTTTCTTTGTCATCTTCAAGCAGGGAGTGAAGGTATTCGGGTCGCAGGGACATGGCCGCCGCCTCCATTGTTTTTATCAGGCAGGGCCATGCTAGGACGGAGGGATGAGGCGGACTATCCGATGGGTGCAGACCTGTATCCGTTTACTGCAACAGTCAGGCGCGAGGCTGCGTGTAGCAGCTGTCGAGCCTGCGAGGCTGCGTTCGAGTGCGAAGCGCTCGCAAAAGGGTTCACTCGGTATTGCAGGCGAACCGCATTATTCTTTGGCGAGTCCTGCACCCTCGAACGCAGCCTCGCAGGCTCGACAGCTGCTACAGGGTTGGGTGGCGGGTCAGTGCCGGCGTTTGAGGGTGTCGGAAGGCAATTCGCCGAACTGTTTGCGGTAGTTGTCGGAGAAGCGTCCCAAGTGCAGGAAGCCATAATCCATGGCCACTTCCGTGACGTTGCGCACGTTGCACGTCGGGTCGCTCAAGCACAGGTTGATGCGCTCGAGCTTTTTCTGCCGGATGTAGTGTTGCGGTGAGGTTCCCGCGTTGCGTTCGAACAACCCGTACAGCGAACGCAGACTCATCTGCGCCTGCCGTGCCAGCTCTTCGCTGTCGATATCGTGCTTGAGGTTGCGTGCAATGTAATCGGCAATCACCTCGAACGTGGGCGACCCCAGGCTGCTGCGGATAACGTTGGTTTTCATCAGGCTGAGCATCTTGCTGACGATGATCTGCGCGTAGTGTTCCTGCACGCGGGGGATCTGCTCGGTGGCTTCGGCTTCCTGGCAAATCATCGCCAGCAAGCTGACGAAGCCTTCCAGCTCATCGAGCTGGTAACGGTTCTCCAAAAACCGCACGCCCTGCCCCGGATAGCGCCAGCGCTGTTCATCGCACACGGACTCAAACAGCCGAGTAGGGACTTTGAGGATGAATTTTTCGCAATCGTCGGAATAGGTCAGATCGACCGGTTCATCGGGGTTGATCAGCAGCAACTCACCCGGCGCGAAGTAATGCTCCTGACCCCGCCCACGCGCCAGGCAGTTGCCCCGCAGCAGCACTTGCAGGTGATAGATACTGTCGAGCGCGCCCGACGTCACGCGCACGCTGGCGCCGTAGCTGATGCGGCACAAGTCCAGACTGGCGAATTTGCGGTGATCTAGGCTGGCCAGGGGTCGACCGACCTTGGGCATCAGGATGCAATGGTTGCCGACATGCTGATTGACGTAACCCGATACCGCATAAGGGTCGGCATGGTCGAATACTCTGCTGCGCTGACTCAACAGTTGCGCGTGCATCATCGGGTCACTCTCATTGTTGTTATCGGCGGTGTCAGTTAACCGAAACCCCTTGTGGGAGCGAGCCTGCTCGCGAAGGGGAGTCAGCTTCAACATCGACGTTGACTGACACTCCGCTTTCGCGAGCAGGCTCGCTCCCACAGGGATAGTTCGTTTCGCGCTATCAATCCTCCAGCGCACGAACCCGTTCGTGACGTTGCTGTTCTTCAGGTTGCGCGGTGGACTGCAAGGTGAAATCAAATTCGATTTCGGCAAACCGGCCGCTGACACCATACGCCGCTGCGCGTTGTTGATCGTCGCTGAAGGTGATCTTGGCGATCAACTCATCACGGGTGGCGTAGGCGAAATCGTCGTGCAGGTATTTTTCGCCATCGAGGTTGATCTGGGTGGTCAGGTGACGATGATCCGGCGCCGAGATAAAGAAGTGAACGTGCGCCGGACGCTGGCCATGACGGCCCAGTTGATCGAGCAGTTGCTGGGTCGGACCGTCCGGTGGGCAGCCATAACCCGACGGCACGATGCTGCGAAAACGATAGCGACCTTCAGCATCGGTCACGATCCGGCGACGCAGGTTGAATTCCGATTGCGTGGTATCGAAGTACGAGTAAGTACCGCCGGTGTTGGCGTGCCACACGTCTACCACGGCACCGGCCAGCGGTTCGCCGGCGGTGTTGAATACGCGACCTTGCATGAACAGCGTCACACCCGGATCGAGGCCATCATCGAGACGCGCTTCGCCTTCGGACATCGGCGCACCGGCCACGTACAGCGGGCCTTCGATGGTGCGTGGCGTACCGCCGGATTTGCCGGCCTGCTCGTCTTCCGCATCCATCAGCAGGTCGAGGTAATGCTCCAGACCCAGCCCGGCGACGATCAGCCCAGCCTCCTGACGCGCGCCCAGTACGTTGAGGTAGTTAACGGCTTTCCAGAACTCTTCCGGGGTCACGGCGAGGTCTTCGATGATGTTTACCGAATCACGCAGGATGCGGTAGATCAGGGCCTTGGCCC
>Ga0065714_10000105_pt1 | contig 10662 bp, 10 predicted proteins | sample MisRhiReplicate2_FD_59101 | JGI IMG/M metagenome (GOLD analysis project Ga0065714, IMG submission 59101) | Miscanthus rhizosphere microbial communities from Kellogg Biological Station, MSU, sample Rhizosphere Soil Replicate 2: eDNA_1 v2... | ecosystem: Host-associated > Plants > Roots >... | reverse complement strand
TTGAGCTATCATTGCGTCTTTCCCATTCAAAGATTNACTGCCATGACCGCCCCAACCGACACCTTGCTCGCCACCCTCGAACACTGCGATATGGTGGAAATCGACGGGCTGCATGCCTTCGAATTCTCCCTCGATGAAGACGATAACCTGCACATCGAATGCCTGGACGGTCGTGTGTCCAAGCACTGGGAATTCACCCCGGCCGAGGTCGAGGCCGCGACCTTCGATCCAGACCTGCAAAGCTGGCTGATCACCGGCAGTTCCGGCGAGCACCGGTTGGTGTGCATGACCGCGTTCCGCGGTGATGACGACGAGGAAGAAGCGAATGAGGATGCGTAAGCTCTGGCCATTGTTGATGGCCGGCAGCGTCGGCGCGATGGGTTTTCAGGTTGCGTCGGCCGACGACTATCAGTTGCTGGTCGGTTCCTACACAGCCGGTCAGAGCCAGGGGATTTATCGCCTGAACTTCGACAGCGCTACCGGGCAGATCGACGCCAAGCCGTTGCAAGTGATCAAGAGCGAAAACCCATCCTGGCTGACCCTGTCCAAGGATCAGCGTCAGCTGTTCGTGGTCAACGAAAACGGCCCGGGACAGAGCGATCCGGTAGGGCGCGTCAGCAGTTATGCGATCGATCCGAAAACCCATGAACTGAGCCTGATCAATCAGGTGCAGAGCCTGGGCAACGAGCCGACGCATTCGGGCCTCAGCGCTGAAGCCAGTCACCTGTTTGTCAGCAACTATTCGGTGTCTGAAGATCCGGGCGGCACCCTGGCGGTGTTGCCGGTGGACGCCGATGGCAAACTCAAACCCGTGGTGCAGATGAGCAGCCATCCATCGAGCCGGGTCAATCCTGAACGGCAGATGTCGGCACACGTGCATTCCACGGTGTCCTCGCCGGACGGCCAGTATGTGTTCTCCAATGACCTGGGCGCTGACAAGATCTTTGCCTACCGCTTCGACCCCAAGGCTAACCCGGAACTGCCCTTGACCGCCGCTACACCGGCGTCTGTCCAGTTGCCACCCGGCAGCGGTCCGCGTCATTTGCTGTTCAGCGCCGATGGCAAACACGCGTGGCTGACCATGGAAATGAGCGCGCAGGTTGCGGTGTTCGATTACAAGGATGGCCAACTCAAGCAAACGCAGATGGTTGAGCTGGCGGCGGGGCAACCCGTTTCGGACAAGGCAGCCGCTGCACTTCACGCGTCAAGCGATGGCAAGTTCCTCTACGTCAGCAACCGTGGNACCGCCAATCAGTTGCTGGTGTTCGCCATCGATCCTGCGACCGGGCACCTCAAGGAACTGCAGCGCCGTTCCGTAGACGGTGATCACCCGCGCGAGTTCAGCCTCGATCCGAGTGGCAAGTTCTTGTTGATCGCCAATCAGAAAAGCAACCAGATTGTCGTCGTCGAGCGCGATTCAAAGACAGGCCTGCTGGGTAAAACCGTGCAAAAACTGCCGATGGATGCCCCGAGCGACCTCAAGTTCATGGTGCGTCAATAGGCCGCAGGCCCCGGTTGATGGGGCCTGCATCCTTCTATTAATGACGCTGATATCTGCTAATGCTACAAAAGATTTCAAGGCGCCAACCTCGAAGGTTAAGTTTGCTTCACGGCCCCACCGGGCAAGCAAGCCAACCGAATCCGAGGAACACCGCCATGAACTTCAATCTCTTCTCTGTAATCGCCGCTTCCGCAATCTCTGCCACCGTTGCGTTGCCAGCCAGCGCCAACGTTGAAATCAGCGACAAAAAATCCCACGCCCAAAGCTACACCCAGAAATACCTGCAACAGAGCGCCAACTTTTACGCGGCTCTGGATCACAAGACCCAAGGCTGAAATTTGAACCCTGCACCTTTTATGCAGGAGCGAAGTCACTTGAGTGGATCGAGCTGAAAAGCTTTGAGAAACCTGAGTGATGTCGCTCCTGCATAACGCGTTTACGACAGCATTATATTGCNATCAATGTAATGCTTGATATCACATGGCCACACGTTTAAATTTGACGCTGATTTTTTGACTCCTTCTCCTGATAAGGATCGACAGCATGGCAATGCGTCTGGCCGTGGTTCTTCTGTTTCTCTATTCCACTCCCATTCTTTCGGCTGCCCAGCCCGTTACAGACGAGCCGGATGCGGCCCGTGAACGCATGATTAGTTTTATTGAAGACTGAGATAGTTTGGTTTAATGATTAACGAAGCTGATGGTTACTATGGGTAATCCTGAGTGGTTACCACCGGTTTTTTGATCGATTCTGTGGGCATCGAAACATGCCTGCGGAGAACATCATGGCCAGCGCAATCATCACTTCTGCCAAACACGGCGCCTACCTGGCTATCGCTCTTTATGCGGTGCTGGTGCTGGTTGTCAGCCTCTCGCCACAATCGCGTCAACCGCTNGAAGCGCCGATTCAGGTCGCTCATCCCGGCATNCAGTTTGAACACCGTTCGCAAACCGCGATGGTCGATCAGGCTGAACTCGCGGGAGTCGCCGGGGAATGAAAGGGCACAGACTTTGGGTCATCGCCTTCCTGGCGTTCATGACCAATGGATCTTCCTTGTTGGGGATCGGACAGGGCTCGGCGGGGTCGGTGGCACGGACTATCGAAGCCAATCACAACCTTGCTCGTAACATTGAAACCGCGAAGGCCTTGGGGCTGCTGGCCGGCAATCCGCCAATCGAACGCCAGAACGACTTCTTCGGGCCGTTCCACGTGGATTGCTCGGTATTGGAGATGTGCTCGGTATTGGCGTGAATGCCAGCGGCCACAATGGACCGCTACTTTGCCATTACTCCGATGAAAAGCTCCGACTCCAGAAACCGCTGCAACCAGGCCTGCAAACGGCGATAGGGCGTCTGCCCAAACCACTCGCGATCGACATGGGCGAACTGCCGCACGAACGGCATCAGTGCCACATCCGCCAGGCTCGGATGCTCGGCCAGCAAGTAGTCGCGTCCCTCCAGCAACTCATCGAGCCTGCGCAAAAACACCTCGCCCTCAGCTCGATAAAACTCCATTGGCTGTTCGGGGTATCGCTCGGCGTACTTGTAGCGATTCAGGTGCACTTTGAACACCTGATCGTTTTCTTCGATCAACCCGGCGATGTGTTGCTGCCCGACAGGATCGTCCTTGAGCAACCAATCCTGCGGATCATTCTGCGCCAGGGCCCAGTGCATGATCGCCAGGCTTTCATCGATCACCTGACCGTCGACGCTCAGCACCGGCACCGTGCCTTTGCTCGACAGCGCAAGCATTTCGGCAGGTTTGGCCTTCAGACTGACCTCGACAATGNTCACCGCAACCCCGGANTAGCGCAGGGCCATGCGCGCCCGCATCGCGTAGGGGCAGCGGCGGAAGGAATACAGCGTATTCATTTCACCTCCAGCGTACTCAGGCCGTTGCCCTGACGGCGGACCTGAATCTGCACCGGAATCCGTTCATGCATTTCCTGTACGTGTGAAATCACCGCGACTTTTCGTCCCTGGGCTTGCAAGCCGTCGAGAGCATCCATGGCCAGTTGCAGGGATTCCGGATCGAGGCTGCCGAAGCCTTCGTCGATGAACAACGATTCGATTTTCAACGTGCTCGATGCCATTGACGCCANNCCGANNGCCAGGGCCAGNGACACCAGGAACGTCTCGCCGCCGGACAACGAATGCACCGAACGCAGTTCATCACCCATCTCGGTGTCCATCACCAGCAAACCGAGCATGCTGCCGCCACGTTTGAGGCGGTAGCGCCGCACCAGTTGCCGCAACTGAACGTTGGCGTGATGCACCAGCAGGTCGAGGTTGTAGGCTTGGGCGATCTTGCGGAAGGTGTCGCCCGTGGCCGAACCGATCAGGGCATTCAAACGTGCCCAGCGCTGGTATTCGGTATAGGCGTCGGCAATCTGCTGCGCGAGGGCCTGATTGGCGTTTTGCCGGCGCTGATCCTCGGCCTGTTCGGCGCGCAGTTCGGCGCAACGGTGTTCGCTGGCGGTGAACTGGTTTTGCAATTCGGCAAGCGCCGTCGCCAGCTGTTCGAAGTCGAGATTGCCGTTGTGCTGTGCCTGGTGATTGAGCAGACGCTGATCGCGTTCCTGTAACAGGACCTTGGTCTGTTCGATGGCTTTTTCGCTTTGCTGCAATTGCCGGCGCAGTTCGCTGAGCTGCTGGTCGTCGACACTCAGCAGATCTTCCAGACCACCGTCATCCAGCTCCGGATGCAATGCGCGCCAGTCGGCAATCTTGCCGCTCAGCTCGCGATCTTCGGTGTCCAGTGCCTGCGAGCGTTCCTGCTGAGCCTTGAGTTCGGCGCCCAGCTGCACCAGCCGCGTACGCACGGCTTTGCAGTTCCTGATTGGCCGTGGCTTCGGCATTGCGCGCCTGTTCGACGGCTTGATCCAGTTGCTGCTGCCACTGCTCGGCGCTGGCGTGTTCGCCGAGCAATTGCGTGAGTTTTTGCTGGCAGGCCTGTTGCTGGTCGGCGAGGGCGGTGAACTGCTGGCGGGCCGTTTCCAACTGCTGGAGGCGAGTGAGTTGGCGGTCCTGTTCTTTCTCCAGCGTNTGCTGCCGTTGTTGCTGTTCGCTGAGTTCATCGCGTTGCTGATCGAGTTGTTCCAGGCGCTGGCTGATCTGCCGGTCCAACTGCATGAAGGTCGCGGCCGGCTCGTTGCGCAGCGCTTGCAGCGTATCGGCCGGGAGCAGGGTGCTGAACGCCGTCAACTCCTCGTCCAGACGCTGGCGATCACTGCTCAACTCACGTTGCTGGTTGGCCAGGTGCTGGGCAGCTTGCTGGCTCGCCGCTTCAGCGCTACGCAGTTGCTGTTGAAGGCGCGCGGCGTCTTGCTGCAGGGTGAGCAGGGCGGTTTGCCGTTGTTCGTCCTGAGTGATGCTTTGGTTCAACTGGTTATTTTGCTGCACCAACCAGGCATCGCGTTTAGCCGCATCCTGCGTGAGCAATTGCGCAGACAACGGATGGGCTTCAAGGCTCGGTGCCAGGCTCTGTTGCTGCGTCGCGAGGTGTTCTTGCTGTTGCAGCAACTCCTTTTGCTGAGCAATCACGCCGCCCACTTCAGCGCGCAGGTCAGTGAGCTTTTCTTTCAGCAGGTCGACGGCTTTCTGGGCGTTGGCCTGTTCGCTTTCATCATGCCGGCCAAGGCTCTGCAGCAGGGCTTCGGGCTGATGATAGGGATGGTCGGGACTGCCACAGACCGGGCACGGCTGATCGTCCTGCAACTGCTCGCGCAGTTCTTCGACACTGGCGCTGCGGGCCAGGCGCTGGCGCTCCAGCAGTTCGCGGGTGACGCTCAGGGTCTGTTCGGCAATGACCAATTCGTTCTTGGCTTTCACGCCGTCCTGGGTCAGACGTTCTCGTTCTTGCTGAGCGGTGAGCTGGCGCTGCTGGAGTTCGGACGCGCGCTTGTCCAGTTCCTGCTGACTGGCCCACAGGCGNGTCAGCTCCTCAAAGGCTCGCTGCTGCTTGCGGTTGTCTTGCAACAGACTCCCGAGAATCCGGATCTGCTCGGCCACCGCTTCCGGTTCGGCGCCGGCTTCCTTGTACAGCACTTCAAGGCTCTGGCGCTGAGTGGACAGGTCCTCGGCAGCGCGAGCGGCGCTTTGTTCCAGGGCGGCCAGTTCGGCCTGGCCCTTGTTCAGGCGATTGCCGATCAGCATCAACTGTTGCAGGCGATCACGGTAGGCGTTCCAGGCATCGCTCAAGGGCGCCAGAGGGGTGCTTTGTTCAAGCTCCCCGGCAATCCGCTGCAAACGTTCGGCGACCTGTTTCTGTTGGTCGAGCAGGCCTTGGATCGTGTTTTGGCCCTGAGTGCAGGCCAGTTCCGTCTGCTGCTTGAGCTCGGCACTGAGGCTGGCGTCCTTGACCAGACGGGCGAGGGTGCTTTGCTCTTCGAAGGCCTGACGCAGCAGTGGCGCGCTGGTGGTGTGTTGGCCTTGGGCTTCGACGAGTGCCGCCTGCGCGGCGCTCAGGCTGTGTTCGAGTTGCGTCTGGCGCTCGTTCAACTCGGTTTGCTGTTGGGTGTGTTGCTGAATCTGCGCGGCCAGCGGTGTGAGCTGGGCGGTGAGTTCAGTCTTGCGGGCGAACTGGTGCCGTTGCGGGGCCAGTTGCTCCAGGCGAGTCAGCTTCAAACGTTCGCCGGCCAGACCTTCCCAGTGCTGCCGGGCCGATTGCAGCTGCTCGGTGGCGCTCTGTTGTTCGTCCTGCAACTGACGCAAATCCTTGAGCCAGGTGTGTTGCAGTTCCAATTGCTTGAGCTGCGCTTGCTGGGTCTTGAGTTGTTGCTGAGCCTCGTTGAAGCGTTCATCGAGTTCCGCGCGCGCTTCGGGCGACAGCGGCGTCACGCCGGTGGCCTGGTCCTGCAACAGCTTGTGGGTTTCGCGAGCCTCTTTGGTTTTGTCGAACGCCCGGCGACCGAGGCGCGTATACAGCGCGGTGTCGGTGAGTTTTTCCAGCAGTTCGCTACGTTCGTTGTCGTTGGCCTTGAGGAAAGCACTGAATTCACTCTGGGCCAGCAGCACCGCGCGGGTGAATTGCTCGAAGTTCAGGCCCAGAACGGATTCGAGCTGGGTTTTGAATTCAACTTTCTGACTGGCCAGCAGTTGATCCAGATCGATGTCGCGCAAACTCTGACGGCTGGCTTGCAGCTTGCCGCCGGCCTTCTCCCGGGCGCGATTAGCTTCCCAGCGAGCGCGGTAGCGACGGCCATCGATGCCAACGAAATCGACTTCGGCATACCCTTCACCCGTGCCGCGACGCAGCAATGTGCGGGGGTCGCCAGTGCTGATCTCGCCGTCGGCGTCTGGCGCTTTGGCAGACACCTGGGCATTGCTCAGCCGAGGCACAGCACCGAACAGCGCCAGGCACAAGGCGTCGAGCAAGGTGCTTTTACCGGCGCCGGTCGGCCCGGTGATCGCGAACAGACCGGCGCTGGCCAACGGCTCAGCGGTAAAGTCGATTTCAAAAGGCCCGGCCAGTGAGGCGAGGTTTTTCAGGCGGATCGCGAGGATCTTCATGGTTGTTCGCTCTCCATCTGCACGTCTTGCAACANCTCGGCGAAGTCCTTGAGGGTTTGCTCGTCGACCTCGCTGCCGTAGTTGTCCTGCCAGGCGCGGCTGAACAGTTCCTGAGGCGAGAGCTGGTCGAGTTCGATCAAGGTCGTGCCGTCATCGACGCCATCGCGGCTGCCGTTGCCGGCGTATTCAGCGGCGATCCGCACCAGCCGCACGGCTTTGCCTTGCAGGGCGGTTTCCACTTGATAACGCAAGTCGGGTTGCGGCTCATCGAGGCGCACCCGAACTTCCAGCCATGGCTGGCGCTGGATATCGGCCAGTAGGTCGATATTTGGCAAATCGGCCAGTTGCAGGAGGATTTCCGCCAGTGGCGCGGGACCGATGCGTTGCAGATTCACCGCCCGGGGGATCAGTTTGGGTTCGACGCTGACCAGGGTTTCGCCTTTCAGTGTGATGTCGAGAATCTGGTGCTGATAGCCAATCTCGGAGAACGACAACGGAATCGGCGAGCCGCTGTAGCGGATGCGCTCTTCACCATTGACCTTCTGCGGCTTGTGCAAGTGACCGAGGGCGACGTAACTGATGCTCGGCCCGAACAGGCTGGCGGGCAGCGCTTCGGCGTTGCCGATGATCAGGCTGCGCTCGGAGTCTTCCGACACCGAGCCGCCGGCCATGTGCGCGTGGCTGATGGCGATCAGCGCCTGACCCGGTTTGCGCTTGGCATTGGCCGCTTCGATCAGCCATTCGTGAACCTGACCGATACCGCGCAGGTAGTTGTCGCCCAGGTGCGCGCCGGTTACTTCGGCGGGGCGCAGGAACGGCAGCGCCAGGCACCAGGCGACGGTTTTGCCTTTGGCATCCGGCAATGGCAGCAGCAGGCGCTCAGCGTCGAGTTGNCCNTCATCCAGCCACAGCACACGACCCAGCGCATGCGTGCGCAAACGCCGCATCAACGGCGCGGGCAGTTCGATCCGCGAGCCGGAATCGTGGTTGCCGGCGATCATCACGATGGTCAGCTTCGGCTGTTGTTCATGGGCGCTGACGATGAAGTCGTAGAGGCGTTCCTGGGCTTTGACCGGCGGGTTGACCGTGTCGAAGATATCGCCGGCGATCAGCAGCACGTCTGGCTGGTCCAGCTTCAGCTGGCGCAGCAGCCATTCGAGAAAGCAGGCGTGTTCGAAATCGCGTTCCTGGCCGTGCAGGTTTTGCCCAAGGTGCCAGTCGGAGGTGTGAAACAGACGCAAGGTGAACTCCGTAGGAAATAAGGTGATGGCCGCGAGGAAAATGATGGCGGCTAAAGGGGAGGGAGTTTACTGGCAAACACGTTGCAGGTGGTCAACGCCACAATCCTGTAGCAGCTGGCTTGGCCAAGCTGCTACAGGGGATGCGGTGGCAGTGGTTATTTGGGATAAAGCGGCGGCAATCCACTGTCGCCCACCGGATCCTGAACCCGCTCGGCAATCGGAATCGCCTTGATCGCCCGCCACAGGTCTTCACCTTGCCAATGCTGGCCGGTTTCGCTGTAGAGCGCGCCGTTCAAGCCGTCGAGGGCGTCGGACAACGGCACAAAGCGCGCCGCCATATCGGCCAGGGTTTCCGGTTGTTGTCGGGCCCAGGCGTCGAGGGCCTGGCGGGTGGCGTGGGAGTCGTTGGCCTGACAGGCGCGTTTGAGATCGTCGAGCACNGTGCGCGGGCTCGGGCCGGTCTGCGCCGCACGCAGGATCGCCGGTTGCCAGCGGGCGCGCCACCAGAGACCGAAGCCCAGCAGGGTGGTGCAGGCCAGGATCAGGGTGCTGAGTTTCCACCACCAGAGGGCTTCGTTGTCGGCTGCGGAAAAGACTTGAGGCATGCCGGCCGGGGTGTCGACCATCAGGCTCGGGTTGTTCGCCACTGGCAGGGTTTGAGCCGGCAGGCTGCTGTGATCGAGGTGGTCCTCGAAGGTGTTCCACCAGATCACTTCAACCGCTGGCAATTCGATTGCGCCACTGCGCGTCGGGACGAGGGCTTCACGGTCTTCGCGACTGCCGATCAGGCCTCGTTCGCTGTTCTGGTTGCCCAGTACCGGTTGATCCGGGTAGCGCCGCAAGCCGTTGACGTCGGTGGCGGGCAGCGGTGGCAATTGCGAACTGTCCANCCCCTCAGCCTTTACCGTCAGGCTGCGGGTCAACGAATCACCCACCTGCGCATGATCCGGTTCCGGGTTCCAGCTTTCGCTCAGGCTGAGGCTACGGGCCGGCAGCCACGGCACGTCNGCCGGGTAGGTGATGGGTTTGGCCTTGACCGTCAGCAGAATCTCGGCGGAGCTGACTCGCATCAATTTGCCGGATTTCGGTGCCTGCGTGGCGGCGTCCTTGGCGGGCTGTGCGTCCACCAGTGCGGCATTGAATACCTGCGGCGGGATGACCAACTCACCGCTGTGTTGCGGGTAGATCGCGTAGCGCATTTCGATCACGCCGTGGCGCAGGCCATTGATGTCTTTCTCATAGGTGCGTGCTTCGCCCAGTTGCTCGATGCGCACATCGGGGATTTGCAANGGGGGCAGGCTGCTGTCGTCGTACAGCGACACCGAATGGTAGATGCGCAAGGTCAGGATCGCCTGGGCCTGTACGTACACGCTGTTTTGATCGAGGCTGGCGTCGATGAACACCGGGTCCCGTTGGGTCGGGCTGTCCTGGGTTTCGGTCTCGACCACTTGCACGGTGATCGGCTGGCTCTGCACGTCACCCAGTTGCAGTGACGGAATCACCACGCTGCCGTTTTGCCGAGGCAGCAGGGTGATGATCCAGCGGGTGGTCGCCCGGTTGTCGCCGTTCAGGGTGGTCAACTGGTTGACCTGACGGGTGCCGCGCACGTCGAACGCCGGCTCCAGTGGTGTCAGGTCGGGCTTGCCGAACTGCGTCACGTCGTTGGTTTCCAGGGTCAGTTCAATCGTTTCGCCGCTGTTCAGGCGACTACGATCCACACTGGCGACCAGCCCCGCAGCCTGGGCCTGAACAGTGCAGATCAGCAGTGCGAGCAAGAAAGTGGTGAAGCGGGTCATCGAGTTTTTCCCTGATCCTGATGTTGTTGCTGTTCNTACCAGAATTTGCGCCTGAGCAATTCACCCGGGTCATCCGGGATCTTGCGCAGCCATTGCTCCAGCGCCTGGCGCTGTTCACCGTCGATGCTGTCGTTGGCCGGGCGCATCGGTGGTCGGGTGCTGTCTTCATCCCCCAGCTCACTGCCCGGGACTTCATTGGTGCCGGGTTTCGACGGCGCTTTGCTCTGTTGGTCAGAGTCCGTCGTGGTTGGTTGGCCGTCGGTTTTCGGTTCGCCCTTATCCGACGGTTGCGTGGCCGCGCCCGGCGGCGGTTCTTGCGTGGGGGGCTCGGTCTCGTTGCCGGCGTTTTTGTCCTGATCAACGGGCGGTGGAGTGTTTTTCTGCTTGAGCAGAGTTTCCACCAGCGCTTTGTTGGTCAGGGCGGGACGCAAATCCGGTTGGCGTTCCAGNGCCTGATCGTAGGCATCCAGCGCGGCTTCCAGCTCGCCGCTTTTGGCCAGGGCGTTGCCACGATTGTAGTGGGCGTGGGCGTCGCTGCCTTCGGCGAACCGCTGGGCGGCGCCGCTGTAGTCGCCTGCCTCGTAGAGCGCGACACCTTGCCATTGTCGATCTTC